>Ga0209507_1001386_pt1 | contig 19419 bp, 41 predicted proteins | sample AD_UKC028_MetaG_FD_184414 | JGI IMG/M metagenome (GOLD analysis project Ga0209507, IMG submission 184414) | Active sludge microbial communities of municipal wastewater-treating anaerobic digesters from USA - AD_UKC028_MetaG (SPAdes) (version 2) | ecosystem: Engineered > Bioreactor > Anaerobic >...
TCCCATCAATTGTGGACGAATAAAATCTTATCTATCTTCAGCACCCTGTAATTATTCTCCTTGCAATACTTAACCACTTCCTCGCAATATTCCCCGTCCGCCTGAAATTTGACACTGTTAAATCCTACTTTCTTCGCTATATCGGCCCTGACAACAAAAGCTCCCATGTCTATTCCGCACATCTTGGGGTTTGTCTTGAATACGTTATAATCGAAATATGAATGTAGCATATCGCAATATACCATACCCACCGCTTTTGTCATCTCTGTCAGCATCTTGTCAACAAACGTCCGAATGTAGTAGTTGTCATCATTCGTTATGAGAATCGGATCGTCGGGGTTACACTCTATCTTCTGGAGCATCATCTTACGGTTTGGATGCCCCCATTTACCCCTTCTTTCCTTCGACTCACATAGTATTAAACGCTTATCCTGAAATTCTGTTACAATATCTGTTATTTCTTTTGGAGTTGGGCCGTCGTGAATGATATATAAGAGCCAGTTAGGATTAGTTTGAACAATGAAAGAGGCAATCATTAACTTTATCTCTTTCGGACGCTGATAAGCTACTGCTATTATCTGAAGGGTTCTCATTTCAATTCCATATCATCAAAACTCCCATCCCTGTTCAATCTCATCAAATCCCTTCTCCTTCCTTACGTTCCTTGTCCCTGCTGTATCGTGCCTGATATACTTTGCCGTTACCGATTTATCTAACATGATCTATAAAATGAAACTCTTTCCCCTCTCCCCTGATGTCATTGGGGATTATGTTGTATTTTATGCCTTTCTCCCACGCCACATAACAAAAGCTGAACTGGTCCCGTTCCGCATATTGTTTATAAAGTCCCAGCCACCTCAGAGAAAATTCCCTGATGCTATAATTATCCCTTCTTAGCATAACACCGTTTTCCGTTAACCCGTTATGTTCCGGGTATCGGAATGATCGGTAAAGTTGCTCCTGTATAAGCGTTAAATTCGTATCACAAATACCAAGTTTCATGCACTCCCACATCTCATCATAAATACAATCCCGCCAGGGGTGTTTCAAAGCGGCTATATCGTAGTCTTTGAGATACTTCTCTACTAAAAGGATAGGTGAGGCCCGTAGTGAGATAGTGGCATCGAGATATATGTAATAGTCAAATCCGGGTATTCTGTCAAAAGGATAAATCTTTATCTCTCTTGATAGTCTTCGGGGATCACGCCCTGAACTGTCAACAGTAATTTTATTGTAATCACCGGCTTCTGTGCCATCGGTGAATAGAAAATAAGATGCCTCGTTACGATATTCTTCCGGTATCTCTTTCAGAGAATCGAAATTATTAAACAGCGTAACGTAAACGGCTATCTTCATTTTTTTAATATTAACAGCTCACCCTTCCACCCGTTGTCAATAGGCTTGGTAAATTTGATTTTGAAATACTTGTTTATCTGCCGTTTCAGTTCAGTAATATCCTGAGTATCCATTGTCTCATACTCCCCGGCTTTCTGGACTCCCACCTCAAGCAATCCAACACCGTCAGACTTCAGTAGCCGGAATATATTTTTCAGATACTTGTCTATGTCGTAAACATGATCTATGCAATTTGAAAAGACGAAGTCAAAACACCTGTCTGGGAATTTCACATCATGGAAGTCACCATAAAGGACATGATTATTATTCTCTCCGGGGGCTATGTCAATGCCGATTGCGACAGCACCCATCTTCTTGAAAGCTTCTACCTCACCACCAAGTCTCGCACCTAAACAAAGAACCGTCTGCCCACGCCACTGAACATAATCCCGGTAACGCTTGTAAACGATGTCCCGGATTTCAGTATTTTTTTGGGACACTTCGCCAAAATGATTTTTCAGCTTTGATGACTGATGCTCCAGATATTCCTGATATGACTTATATTTCATTTCTTAAACCCTTTTACCACCACCTTACCCGGCAGTTTCTCAATCTCGCACTCCTGATGCCAGCTCTCATCATCCTCACCCGCCAGCCCGTAGGTCACTAACTTCTGCCTGACAAGATAACCGGAGATTATTCTGATTGTCTCCGGGGCAGCTTTGAGATAAACCGATTCCCCTTCTCTGAATGCTACACTGATTACCTTTCTCATCTACTCATTTGCTAAATTGCACCCTGACAAATATTTAAGTAATTCTCTTTCGCTTTCCTTGTCAAATAAAAATTCATCCCATGCTCCAAATCTTGATTTATAACCAAAGGCATAACTTAATCCATACCATAATCTTTTGAAAAAATTATGATATGTTCTTAGGTGTACCTCCGTATAGAGTAATTTGTCGTCATCGTCTCTCCAAAAAAACATTTGATGTTCCAGCGAAGAACAACTGCATATAAAAATTTTCTTTGTCATACCACCAAATCATCAATTATTATCCTAAGCTGGCCCTAAGTCCTTCCCGCATTTAAGACAGGTATTGATTTCACCCATACATCTTGTATGAACGGATGCAAAGGGATGGTCGCATTCTGTTTCATAAATGAGTGGGTCGTAACCTGTTGATTCGATTTCTTCAATCCTTTCCTTTAACCTGCGATAACCATTACAGAAGGTTGACATATCCGACTGAATGCTAAACTGCAATTCAACGTCTTTAAGAACTTTTAAAACGTCATCCTTTCTCATACCACCAAGTCATCAATTACTATACCGTGTTCATCAAGCCTTTCGGAGAATATTTCAAGCATCTTATCAAGTACATCGTAAGCATCATACTTGTATTCCTCTATCTGGTACTCCATGCCCTTTTTAGAGTTGTAGACGAAGTCCCATATGACAAATGCCATGTCAGTTGCCTTGATAGCCCTCAGATGTTCCAGCCTGTCATCAGGATCGTTTAAGTCGTATGTTATTGTTGCCTTTGCCATAGTCTTTTAAAAATCCGGTGTTTCCACTGGCACACCGAAAAGACTTAGTCTTGGTGTCGGAGCCGTACGAACTCCATAATGGGCTTGTAACTTTTTTCATCTTTCGTTTTGCCCTTGTGCGAGGAAGGGAATCGAACCCTTATCAAAAGCTAATGAAGCTCATATGCTACCATATGCACTACCTCGCAGTTTTGACAGGCTCCCATTTCCTGTCGTGTCGTCTAAAGTCTTTTTGTCACCCCGTGACGCTTGTCCTTTAGCGGGGAGTGGTTTTAAAGATCGTAACGGACGTTTAGGTTTTTGGACAACTCGCTTTCGCCTCTTGCCTCGCTTGACCATGCGCCCGTTATATTGTAGGCAAGGGCGGAGTTCAGAGCTTTACCCGTGGTTAAAAGTGTTTCATTCCAACGGCTAACGGGTTGCTATACAATACCGCAACAATGCCAAATAAGTATGTTTGTGTAAGGGCAGGATTTTTACCTGCATGACATATAGCTGATGTTAGTCTGCACCCTTTCGGGGATAATGGTTATGATTTTCATCAGCCTTGAGGACTGTACTGCGTAACGGATATTTACCAGACTTGTGTACCGCAATCTTATTCCCAATCCTGTCTCACCCCATAAGCTTATCGACTCACTCATTCCGCCACCTCACACAAACAATATCATTTTCAAAGAACTCTCAAAGAAGGGCGGGACTCTCACCCGCCCCCTAACCCAAACCTACCCACAAAAAACCACCCTAAGATAAACATAATTGATTAACAATAGAACTATATATATCTATTTTTATCAACATTAAAAAAACATTTTGTTAGCAATCAGAGGGAAATTGATAACCACAAAGTCACCGGCCTCATTCGTCTCAACCCTCCCGATGCCGTGGTTCCAGTTGTTTATCCTTGCATATTCTGGATGTAAGTCACAAAGACACCCTGTAGAATAGGTATTGATAGTCTTACCGTCCATTGATTGAACGCTATTCTGTGACGTCCTGTGAAGATGTCCGCACCCTGCGGTACGATAAGTCTTCAGAAACAAGGAACGTGCAGGGTTGACAATAGCACTCTTTAGCCTTACTTCATGTCCGTGAACCCACGGGAACTTACCCGTATAGACTATTCTCTGATCGCCAATAACGGTAACACCCAACTCCTCGCATCCCATGATTGAAGCAAACTCAAAGTTCGGTATGTCCAATAAGAACGGTGCCTGTCGTATCATTATCCTTTCGTATCGCTCCTCGTGGTTCCCAAGTTTGTAGTAAATAGGACAACCGGGGAAAGCCCCTTTCAGAACTCCGATAAACTGTTTAAATGCTTCAATCTCCTCCCAGAACTTCCGCTTACGGGGATCGGGGACGAAAACCGATAGCTGATAGCAGTCTATTATATCGCCATTTAACAAAACGGAATCAATTCTCTTACTGACTCCGTAGTTAATAGCTTCATCCAGTGCCTTTTTGTTGTGATAAGGAATATGGATGTCAGACATAACCAAAGTATTGTTTAAGTTCTTCGGTAGGTAGTAGTGTTCAAACTTAGATTCAAAACTCTCAGGCCATTGGTAAGTCATCTGAAATATTTTTTAATTATAAATTTCTCTCTATCCTTTTTGCCCGACTTGCCCCGGTATAAGCGGACATATCTTCTTGCTGATTCAACATCGGGAAAAAACCCCGGATATTTAGTGAATAATATCTTTGCAGTAGTCAGGTTGGGCAGATCAGGATATTTATCAAAAACCTCAAAAACAATCTTCCTCCTTTCTTCTTTAAACAGCAATTCCATAAATGCTTTAACGTATATTATTGATTTTTAATACGCTCTTTCGGTTCGAAGGAACGTATGTCTTTCTTACGTGGAATATATATCATGCCGTCGTTGTCGATTATTAAGACGTTGTTACTGTCTATATCGGAAATCTCACCTCGCAGGATGAATCCTGTCGTGATATACCAATCCCCGTCAATAGGCACCTTCCGCTTCTTACGGAGTATGAAGCTTATCTCTCCGTAGTCGCCTATGTTCATCTTTTCACCCATTGCGTTTAATCTCTATTAGACTTAACAATACGCCACTATTTATTAATTCTATCTATATATTTTTGAATAATTGCAGCCTTGATTTCTTTGGTAAGATACTTAACAGTATGAGTTCCGTGTATCTCTTCCAATCCATGTACGCTGCTATCAAAAGATACATGATTTGCTTTGCCGTAACTAATATCTTTTTTATCGAAAGGAATCCATTTGCCAAAATGGTGTTCAACTATACAGAACTTACCATTTCGCTTCTGGTATGTATCTACTTTATTAACAAAAGCGATAAGACCTTCAAAATCTATTTGCATAACACGATATTCAGACTTGAATAATTTAGCCTCCATTTCTTTGAGATATCGGACTGTTTTATAATTAAATAACATGTCATTTATTTTTTAGTGTCATCTGAGCCAGACTAAAAACATTCCATTATAAACACATCCAGCATCACGCCCCTCGCAGCGTTCTTATGCGCCCTCACACGCTCTTTGTGCTTCTCCCGGTAAGAGTTCATGTACTCACGGTGGTACTTTAGCTTGTCGTCTTTAGATTTTGTTTTCATAGCTTTCTTTTTAGTTCTTGATATGTCAATGCAAAAAAGACATTTTGTAAATGGTGAACATATTTAATCATCGTTATGTCTCGGTATCTACCGATTGAAAATATCCAAGTGTTTAACGTTTGGTTGTATGTCAGTTTTATCAATCCACTAAAAATACCCTCATGTACTCCCATAAACCACGACCTACCCTCCTTCACAAAATCAAAGTCCCGTAACCAAAGATTATCAAGAGGAATTGGCTTGTACTCCGGGCAATCAAAATTTTCCAATATCCTGAAATCTTCAGCATCAATCTGACAGACTTCATCATATTCACCCCTCTCATCGTATTTGTCAACTATGTGATAAAAGTAATAGTTTCCTAATCGAACCTCTTGTGCTTTCATATCGCTATCTGATTAATAGTTTGCTTTAAAGTCTTAATCTGGTACTGGATAGCACTCATTTCCTTTTCAATCTTTTCAGCCCTGAGTTGAAGAGGTGCAAACATTTCCTGCATCTTCTTCGCCCTGCGAGTAGTGGTATTCAACTCAACAAGTGCGATAATATGCCGTTGCATTTCCTCCTTATTAGGACTGCTCAGAATCATCTGAATAGTATTCTTACAGGTGTCAAATCGCTCCCGGAACTCCAGTTCAGTATCGTACCTGTCCTGTGTCTTGTTCCTTGCGGTGCTAACCATGCAATGCTTATGCCCGTAATAAGCCCCTATCTCAGCAAGTGTGACAGAACGCTCTTTATACATCGAAGCAAGTGTCATAATACAATGTCTTGCCTCCGGGATGCCCCTATTACGGACTCTCTCCTGAACTTCAGCGACAGATAACCCCGCTTCTTTACAGTAGACGGCTTCGATGAACTTCATAAACTCTGTTATCCTTTTTTTGTTTTGTGTTTCCATAGTTTGAGTTTTAAAAGTTAATCTCTAAAGTGTCCTACCTCTCCATCAATTTCACAATCGTATCCTTTACCTATTGATGGGATATCTGGTTCGGTATCAATCATGGTAAACCCTATCTTTTGTTGTTTGTTCCCTATATGGTTCAATTCCTTAAGGTTCTTTATTGCCTGTCTGAAATATGTATCTTTCAATTCTATGCCTACTGCTTTACGCCCTAACCTAACAGAACCAAACACCTCAGAACCCACCCCCATAAATGGAGTTAAAACCGTTTCTCCGGGGTTTGAATAAAGTTCCACTAATCTATCAATAACATCTAACTGAAGGGGGTGTACGTGTTTCTCGTCATCTTCATCCTTGCTCTCCTTGTATTGTAAAACTTCATCTATTCTAATGTCATCCCAAACAGAGGAGGCATATCGTTGCCATATAATATGACTTAATTTATTTGTTTTAGGATCAGACCACCCAGCATATTTTATTCTTAAATGTTCAATAGACCCGTAAGTTTCTTCCATTTCTGGAAGCATAGGATGCGCCCCGGCATAATGAGTTAACCCGACAGGGTGAGTGACCGGAATCACATTGTCCCCCCTCTTTTTAAATACCAAAACATAGTCAGGCATGGCAGTAAAACACTGTGTAGAATCCTCCACAATGAGTTTATGCATTAAAGACCTGACCATTGTTCTCATTCTTACCTTAAGCGGTTCCTTCCAAATAGTTATCCGATTGCGATATTTAAATCCATATTTTTCATGCAATAAAATAACTTCATGAGGAAAATCCCACAACTCCTCCGTTTTGCTGTTCATTATGTCAGTTACATGAACTGCCGTAATCCTTCCCGGTTTTGTTACTCTTGCAATTTCTTTTATTAAAAATTCATATTGTTCCAAAAACTGTTCTTTGCTTTCGCAGTTACTGAAATCATTTTCAGAACTGGAATAATTATAAAGTCCGGCAAATGGAGGGGAATAAACCGATAAATCAATACTTTCATCCGGAAGCAGTGGCATTACATACATACAATCACTTTCATAAATTGCATAGTCATCGGTAATTAATTGATTTTTTATCATTGTCTTATAAATTTAGGAAGGGTTAAAACTTTATTAAATTCTGTTTTTTTAATATTATAATCTGTATTTATGGAACTATTAAGCTTTGAAAATAACTCATTAGCTTTCTCCGTTTTTGCTAACAGAGAATCCAATACACGCTTCTGCCCATCACTATAAACCATATCCACAACAACCTCTTTCTTTTGGCCAAACCTCCAGAATCGTCGTATTGCCTGATAATATTGTTCGTAAGAAAATGTTGGGAAATATACAGTATGATTGCAGTGTTGCCAGTTCAATCCAAAGGCTGTCATCTTAGGTTTAGTTATTATTTTTTTTATTTCCTGATTATAAAATGCAATTAGGATATCCTCTTTCTTATCGAGATTCATTGACCCCTTTATCTGTACTGCATCTGGATCCATTTGCTCCAAAAGATCACCCTCATCATTGAGATTACACCAATAAACAGATATATTATGATCTTTAGTTAGGTAAACCGCCTGTTCACATCTGCTTTCAATAGTACATCTTTGTTCCTCCCTCACCTCGGTTAATCGTCGGGCTATATTGTTAAATAGCATAATCTGACCATTGATAACCATGTTCTTTTCGTTTTTTACCGGGTGATAATTGATATTTAATTTTGGTAAAACGAACAAATCATCAGAATACCCCAAGTCTGAAGGCTTCCTCATTGATACAGACCACGAACTAACCCACTTAAAGAAATCATCTTTTGCATGGCCTTTTAATATCCATTGTGTCCCGATGTTTTGGGGTTTGATAGTGTCCTCATTATTTGTAAAAAACTTAGTTAACATATCAGTATAACCCATATATCCCAAAGCCTCGGAACTGGTGCCAAGTTCGATAAAATCATTAGGACTCGGAGTCGCCGTGAATAAATAACGGTACTTTACTTTTTTTAAAAAGGTGGTTACCTGATTCCTTATGGCTCCGTCGAAGTTTTTAAGTATTGAACTTTCATCCAATATGACACAATCAAAATCGCTGTGATCAAATTTATCCAATCTCTCATAATTGCAAATAACAATCTTTGTATTGTATTTGCCGTCCTTTGAATACATAACATCATCAATGCCAAACTTTTCAGCCTCTCTTATAAATTGAAAGGCCACGGCCAGGGGAGTAATTATAAGAACAGGTTTGTTTGTTTTGTGAATATAGTTTTTAGCGACTGTTAATTCAATTATTGTTTTACCTAACCCGGTATCGAGAAATACGGCGCACCTCCCTTTTTTAATCGCATATTCCGTTACATATTCCTGGAAGTCAAACATTTTATCGGGCATAAAATCATAATCAATTCCATAGTTGATAGAACTATGTTTTTTCGCCTCTAAAAATTCATCATAATTCATTGTCTGTCTGTTTTTAATTACTGTCTCCTGTCTATTATGTTAAACTTTTCAAGTGTCGGCATCTCGTGGATTTACAAAATAATATTCGATGTACTGAATATAATCAGGCTTCTTTGTTTGTGCCAGTATGTAATCAGCTGATACTTCAAATATACTAACTTCTGTGGAATTACGATAGCACCAGTCGGTAATAATAGCCAGTTTTCTCCCGTCAACCGGATGCGAATGAACAACTTCATAAAAGCAATTTAACACACCATCAACGTAACAAGTCACATCCGGAACAAAAGCAATCTTACCCTCAATATAAAACTCCTTTTCTGTTATGCCGCCTACCCACTCGGCAAGTTCTATAACTGCGTGCTTATGAAACCCCGTCTCCTTCTTTTCAAAAGGGACATTCTTTGTCTTCCTTTTCATAAAAATTAATTTGCGTTTCTTTAACTGGTTCTTCGCTACGCTTAAAATAGCTTGTGTTATCCCATGCCACATTATAACCGTCATATACAGCAAACCGCCCATTATTGATGTTATATTTCCATGTGCTGTAACCTATCTCCCCTAAGTGTTTAAACTTTACTTTCTGAATATAAACCTTAATGACTTCCTCAACCATGTCACGGTAAACAGTAAGCCCAAAGTCTGTCTTATTGTAGAAGTTGGCTGATCCTGATATGTCGTAAAGGTTAGGCACCTCATATTTCCCGCTTTCCTTTTTCATCTTTGTCGGGTGTGCCACAAGGATTACCATCACATTCTTACGCTTGGCAAAGTTGCCTATCTTGTCAAAGAATGATGATATGTAATGTGTCTCTGACATACCGACGGGTATCTTATGCTCGAGCCGGTTGTACGGATCAATAACCAGTATATTAATCCCTTTCCTTTCGACAAGACCGGAAGCCCGTGAAAGGATACTGTCAACGGTAAAATCTTCTTCAGGGAGTATGAAATAAAAGTTTTTCTCCATATATGCCACCGCCTCATCAAATACATTACGGGGCATATCAGTTGCGTTACACCGCTTGCCGGTTATCTTCTCAACAATCTTGCTTATGTGTAATTCGATAGGCCAGTTCTCAGGCGAGAAATAACCCGGCTTCCAACCTCTGAGTATGTTAAGTCTCGTAAGTACGAAGTCAATAAACTCACTCTTACCGTGTCCGGGTATACCTGTTACCGTGTAAACCCTTCCGGCTTGCCATGCGAGCAGTTTATCAAACTCCGGTATGTCTATCAGTTCACCTCCGGGCAATCCCTTAAAATAAAGCTGATCCAATTCTTCCCGTAAGTCAGCAGACGTAAACACACCCTCAATCGGAAAGGCTTCACACGAATCAATAACCTCCCGTAACTTTTCAGCACCGTATTTTATTAAATATTCGTTTGCATCTTTGCAGTCTCCAAAGTCAACCTTATAACATCTTTCAATGCCTAACCGTCGGGCAAGTTCTTCCCTCATACTATAACCCGGTGCATCCTGATCAACGGCAAGTATTATTTTTTTTGCTTCAGCTATATCATCAATACAGTTTTCAATGAAATCAATAGACTTTGCCCCATTAGGAACCGACACAACAGATTTATATCCGGCTTCAAGTAAAGACAAACAATCAAATTCTCCCTCAGTAATAATAACATCCGTTGACCCTTTCACCGAATCAATATTGAAAAATATCAATTCAGCATCTTTGTACATTTTAAAATTCTTCTTTGCGTCCCGGTATTTGACGTTTATCAGTTCCCCGTCCCGCCAATAATTAAATTGGATTGTCATAACCTGGTTCCCGGCAATATATTCCCTTCCTGAACTTACAATATTATTCCATCGGATTGTTGCCTGAGAAATTTTACGCCCCTCAAAGTATTTAATGACATTATCATCAATATCGGTTGTGTTTTTCCATTCCGGTTTAACATAAACTTTTTTATCATCCCTCTTTATCGGAACATAAAACACCGCATCGCATCGGTGACACTTGCCGGTTTTACTATCAATGTTAAAAGATAAATCTTTATTGTGTTCTTTGCCCCTGGAATGGGAAGACGAACAAACAGGACATATTATCTTCACGTTCCCACTTGCATTCTGTGGTAACTTGATTTCATACATGAACCCGCTATTTGTTTCCTTTACTATCATTAGTAAACCATTCCAGATTTGGTAATTTTGTGTTCATCCCGGAACCAGACATTTATCATTTTCTGTTTCCAGTTCAGAATAGGGTCGCCCTTGCTATCAAACCAGTTTGCCGTATCATAAGAATTAAAGGCTTTAATAGCTATTTCCTCCTTATATCCATTTTCATGAAAATACTTTTTAACATCTTCTATTGTTGGTTTTTTAAAAGGTTTTCGTTTTCTTTTTTCTTCTTCTTTATCTATGTCCTTGTCTTTATCTTTATCCTTAGCCCCATCCAAGGGGTATTTCATACCCCTACAATAGTCTATCCATAGACTATGTTTCTTTAAAAGATTTATATAGGATTGATGTGGTTTATTAGCTGTGTTTTTCTCAATCAATGCCCCGTATTGGAAATTACAGAAATCAATTATCCAAAGTTTTTTTTCATTAAACCACTTAATTTTCCCAGCAAATATTCCATCAATTTCCTCTCTGGTAAAATCATCACCTATTATATATGAAACCAATTCAAAATCTTCTTCCCATACGCCAACGGCATCACAATTACATATAATATAAATCCAGAAAAGTTTATATTTGGGTTTTAATTTTCTGAACCACTTATTTTGTGTCCAAATAGATGTTTCAATAAATCTTTTCATATCCTTATAAATTCAAAATAAAACATCCCTCTAATCAACTTATAAGGAAATAACCCTAATAATATATCCTTAAACTCAGTTAATTCCTTGTCTCCTTTCATCCGGTTACATTCGATACAGGTAAGACACAAATTTTCATTTTTACCATTTCTATATTTTGAAAAAGGTAGTATATGATCTATTTCAAATTTTATAAGATCAGTTCCACAATAGTAGCATCTACCATGTTGTCTTTTCATTTTTTCGTTTAAAGTTTTTTTAGGTAACTTCATGGCTATAAAAAGTAAGCCCTCACCGGAAAGTAAAAAAGCACTCAAACCCCGAAGCGACTCGTACAGTTCTTGTGCTTATTTTACCCCAGTGAGGGCAATATGTCAAATAAAAAGTTACTTTATTCATCTCGCTTCGGTTAAAGTACGACACAAATATAACTATTATCTATTACAATAGAACTATCTATATGTATTATTTTCAACAAAATTATCAACTATTTCAAACTGATGCCCGTCGACACATTCGTAGTTACCTGGTTCCTCAGTGCGTGCTAACGAGTAGTCGACATATACTGTTTCCCGTCCTTCCGGTTCAGGGATGACTAACCGGCTGATGCGGTAGACTTCGGTGTTTCCGCAGATAGGGCATTTAATTTGTGGTATCATTTCCTTTAAATATTTTTTCCATCTGTTCAAAGTTGTTTTGCACTTTACGGAATGCGTATTGAACTTTCATTCCGTCGTAATAATATTGGTAGCCAGCGGTTTTATACCCTTTCGTATATCCCGCAAAGTAGATTATAAAACATACAATAACGGCTATTGTAATTAGGCAAGCTTTTTTAGTGTATTTTTTCATCTTTATCATAATAAAAGTTGTTTATTTCTTTACGTTATTAATCGCTACAACACTTTGTAATATTCCCATTACGGCCTTTTCGCTAAGGAGTACTGCTGTCACCACCTTGCATTTCCGGAGCCTCTTTGTCCTTGCGGTTTTCCATCTCCTGCCCTTGATTATCCTGTGAAATTCAAACATATATCCTTCTCCATTAGGATATTTCTTCATCAATATTCTTGTATCAAGGAATCTGATTTCGGCACCATCAGCAAAGAGTTTTATTTCTTCTTTCATCTTTCAGTTTTTTAAGTTTGTCAGCGAACAATATAAGTTCAGGCAGGTGTTTCTTTTTGAACTCTGCGTAAGACAGTATCCTTTCAAGGATGGCTATCTGCTTTGATTTGTTGTCTTTCATTATTATTTCCTTATTTTGTAGGTTATGTCCACCTTTAGTAGACATATAGGTAGTTAGGTGCAAGCGCAGCCAACCCACGCTTGCGCACTTACAATCATAATGGAGTTGCCATAAATAACTTTGGATTACTTCCAGCACTTTCGCAACTATCCCACACAAACCCTTTTTCTTCACCTATTCTTTTCCAAACTCTGTTAGCTCTATCTTGCGTGCTTTCAAATAGCTCAACCCCACCGCTCCCCAACATATAAGGCGTTGGGTTTCTAGCAATTTCCATAAGTTCATTAAATTCTTCCTCTGATAATTCAAATTGTTTTTTCATATTGCCTTATTTGCGCCAGCACCTAACACATAATATAAAAAATAGCTGCTGACTGGTTAATATTAAAGTATTTACATTTATTCAAGTTCATCTGTTTGCGAAAAGTAGTGCTTCTATCACGCTACTTTTCATATTATCAAACGTTATATCCCGTTCATTTCATCTTTACAAAATGTCCTGATACTTACCCGCCAATCCTCGGAGCGATGAGCAGCCAAAAGACGGAATGCTTCAATAAACAGCCGGACTATCCCGCAGTATACCCGCTTCTTAGTCTGGCCCAGTTCGATTGTGTAGAAGTGTTTCATTTGAGGTAGTTATCAATTATTGTTTTTGCCATGTCAAAACCGACAGCGATGTCAGCACAATAGCCCAGGTCTTCCAGCTTATTTATCATCTCAATTTGTTCAGCTATATGAGGTGTGGCCGGTTCCCAATTCTTGTTATAAAGCTTCGTGCCTTCCTGTTTCAGTTCAATGAATAGTCCATGATAATCCTTCCGGGGTTCGTAAATTACTATATCAGGGAAGCCCCTGCCGGAACGCAGTGACTTCAGTGCGACAGCTTGCCCGACAGTTAACTTTGTTGCCCCTGATAAGTCGGTATTGAATATCACATCCGGGTATTGTAAGCGGATATAATCACATACCGCACGGTGTAAGGTTCTTTCACTCATTATTCAAATGTTAAATCAGTTTGTTCCCCCGGTTCCGGGATGTAAATACTCAAATCTTCGCTTGCCCAATCCCGGATAGCGTTTACATAGGTGGCAAACTCGGTTGTCGTCATGTCCCTTTTCAGGGCGGGTATCTCCATTATCTCCCCCGTGTGCCGGTTTAAAATCTCCTGTGAGGCGAAGCGTCTTTTACACTCAACATCGACCTGATCCAGACTTGTAAATTCCCAGCCTAAGTCATTCAGGCCCTTCAGGACAAACGGGTAAATACAGGCGTAGAGATAACCCAACTGAGGATTAGACTTCTTCTTGCGATACCTTTCAACGACAAGACGGTACTTGCCCTTCGGTAACTCAGTCAGCTCCTTATCAAGAAGTGCCCTGTTAATTATCCGAAAGGCTTTCCCGTCTTCCTTAACTGCTATTGCTTCAAGTTTCATAATCCCGGATCAGCGTCTGAGAAACAGTTTCCAAAACAGTCTGTGTCTAAAGAAAATTCAACATAAGGATTCACTTCCTTCTTATGCTTTCTCTGATTTTCTTCAGCTTCGATTTCGTCTAGAACCTCAGCTATTAAATCAGGGTTCCGGTCGTTAATCCTGTCGAATACTTCTTCTTTAAGCGTTTTCATAACACACACTTTACTTTTGTTTTGCTTGTCTTCGGAGGCCGTGTGATGAATACACCCGTGTCAGGATCAACAAGCCCCTGGTCATAAGGAATCGTCTGAAGAAACTTTTCACGCTCTTTAAGGCGTTCTGATACCTCGGTGGACTGTTTCTTCAGGTCAAACCATTTGGGGTCGCCAGAGGCTTCGTAATCGTATTTAGTGCCTACTTCTGTCTGTGAGAGTTTGGCACCGGCTATTTCCACAACCTTTTCCTTGCCGTAATTGTCAAGTTCTTTCACGAAAAGGTTATCAAGTTCCTCGTCTTTGAGGATGTCCGCAAGCATCTTTTCAATAAACTTGAGATGCACAAGGGTTTTCAGAGGGTCAACACTACCGCCCATTATCTCGTCTTTGAGCATACGGGAGAAAGTCTTTATCTGATCCCTGTTTGAAGGGAGTACAGATAGTGTACTGATTGCTGTTTCGTTCATTTTTCTGTTTTTAAAATAATCTTAATTATATAATCATTATGTAGTTCTTTAGTGTCTAAAAGAATCCCGGAGCGAGTTCTGTACATAAACCGTTCCTGATCGTATATCATATATCTATGTGCAGTATTATGGTCTTTATTAGTAAGAAATAATACATCTTTATAATGTTCTTTGTTATATGACCAATGATGTTTTTCTAATCCGTCAGGAGCTTTAATGTGTGCAGAATAATTTTTTGCCAATATTTTTTCGGGATATTTCTCACTGTATCGTTCCATAATTATCTTCTTTTCTGCTGCATTCAGCTTTTGTATGGCTTTATAATTTAATCTATGATATTTTTCGGCACCTCTGTCTTTTTCTTTTTGATGCCACTCCGGGTCAATTATGTTTTTTTTATAATATTTAATGGCATCTTTTTTTGTGCATTCCTTACATTTATTTAAATGTCCATCCCCCATTTGAGGATGGACATAAAATTCTGATAATTCTTTTTCAATTCCGCATTTAAAACATTTCTTCATTTTCTTTTTTGTTCAAAGATAACAAATAAATTTAAAACGGCAATTAAAAAGGTAAATTTTTAACATCGTCTTCAGTTGCCGGAACAGGTTCTTTAGGTGTGTGGTACTTACCGCTCCCGATAAAGATTTTATCCTCTCCCTGCTTTACTGATTGTTCGATAGACATATCATTCCCGAACTTGTCGGGCGTGTCATTAAGCCAGATCGTAAGATCCAGGTAGATTCCCTTTTCACCTTTGAAAAGTTTTGTCTTGTCAATTTTTGACAAGTTGATTTTGCCGAATAGTAGTTTACTCATGTATAGCTGCGTTTATTAAAAGTTTCTCAGTTTTTCCGTCAATGATGTATTTCTTTGTGAGGTCTGTTATGTTTCCCCCGTCTGACACATACTTAACCGCCTTATCCCAATTCACATGGTCAGGAGTCAACAGGTCTTTCTTTACTTCTTTAGGTGGTACTGGAGCTGATGCTTTATTGCCGTCATCATCTTCGTCAATGTTAAGGCCTAATACAGCCCCCAGTGCGTATCTTCTCTGATAAGTGATGACAGAGCCTGCTCCTTGCGGATCGTCCTTTGTAGGCTTCATCTCGTAGCTCTCCGCAAGGTATTCACCTGAAGTGTGCATGAGCATTGTCTCAAGTCCGTGAACACCTTTAGGGAACTGCACGAATGAGAGTCCATTATTTGCGAGTGGTTGCCGTATGACATCAAGAATGTCGGCAAGTGTAGCGTACTTCGATTTAAAGAAAGGGTTTGTCGCTCCTTTTTTAATCTTCTCAACCTCTGCCTGGAATTTGCACAGGGCGTTGGCGAGTTCTTTGATTGATTCTGATTTTTCCATTGTCTGTTTATTTAATTAGCGTCAAAAAGTTTCTTAATCTGCACATCAATCTCAGGTGCGAAGGATAAAGCCGTGGGCTGGTATTTCAGCCGGTAGCCTGTAGCGTCCTCTGTCTGAGCGATGATAGCTATTGCCTTGTCCTGTGCCAGTGATTCGGCTTCGTCAAAGTCTGAAGTCGGGACGTCGACGGTTAGCGTGAATGCCATGTCTACTTTCATTGCTTAATTTCTTTAAATATTGGTTTCGCCTTTGTTCGTGGACGCATTAATAATCCACCTTTTAATACGTGTTCTTTTTCGCCATCAGATAATAATACAATTTCTCTGTCTGGTGGTTTATACCATTCATAATCGGCTTCCAGTATTGTCATTTGTCCATTCTTAAACTCACCGAAATACATACATCCGGGGATTTGATACATAAACGAACTTGCAAATGATTCATGACAGTGTGGACACTGAATAAATGCGGGTGTTACGCCAGCGTCTATATCAACTGTTATAAAAAATAAAACACCCCTACGCACCCGGCTTTTCAAGCCGTGACTGAAGGACACTGTAATAACGCTTGAGCCATTCTTTTTTTGCCCTTTTGGGATTCCATGCCGGGACTGAATTTGTTTTGACAATATTTTCAAACTCCCATAATAGGCAGTGAAAATCATTATCTTTTGTTATATTTCCGGGATAAGGAATAGAAAATTTATCACAGATCATCTTCCTTAAATCTCTCATTCTCTGTAAAATTTCAGGACACTTTCCTTCGATGATATTTTTAAGAGGCTTAATCATATCTCCCCAGTATGCTTCCTCGCAATCATGGAACAAATGAGTGAGTTTTAATTCATCAGGGGCAATGTCAAACATCATACAGCAATGTTGTGCAACGCTCCAAAATTCTTGCGTATGTCCGTTCCATCTGCAATTATTAGCAAGACCCTGAGCAATGTCATTGATTATAATTGTATTTGGATCTGGATTCATAAGATCAACTATAAATCCGCTTTGTGTAACCATACAACCATCGAGGACTATTTTGCCATTGACTAAATCGACTGCTTTTGTAATTTTTCTCATATATCTTGATTTTAAAATTTCCTTCCCTTCTGTGTTTTACTTTTTATAACAAGCAAATAAAGTGCATTTCCCCTCACTAAAATCTGTCGCTAACGCCACTTTATTTGCCATCCGTTATTGTTACTTTCCTGCACTTCTTACAGAAATAAGCGTTTCGCCTTTCTAATTTCATTTCGATTTCTGTTTAAGGTTAATTTCAGCCTTTATAACATCAAGATTCTCCTTGATATATTCAGCCACCCCACCGAATAGGTTACCATTATCATATATAAATAAAAGATAGTCGGGGGGTACGTTTGCCATCTTTTCGCCCTTGTATTTGCCGAATGGCATAATTGATTCGTCTGTCATTTCTGTCTGTTTAAAAAGTTCATTAAACTCTTATATCTTGGCTACGATAATTTTTATATTCCCCCACTTGGGGACTTCTGATTCAATTATCTGCATTAAAATTGCATCCCTACGCTTACGGTAAAGGGCTTTGTTTTTTAAAGCTTCCTTATATGAAGCCTTTGCGACTTTCAATTCAGTTGTCATTTTATTTCTGTTTTAGTGATTGAATCATAAACTTCCCCCACATTACCCACGTGGTGACAAGTGCCGTCATTGCTATTATAGCAAACGGAACGGCTAACATCTTTATTATTTCCATTACAGTAAAGTTATATCAAATTTACCTCTTATAAAACTTATGTACCCCATATCATCGTTTACCTTAACGACAAAACGATTATGGATAGCCCATTTGACAACTTCCCTGTCGAAGTCGCCCTGAATCTCCACGTTTCCCCACCTGGTTATCTTGATGGCGTAAAACTTGTTGAGGTCTAATAGCTTACTGATAGCATTTAGCCTCCGGAGTGCTGATTTGTGTTCCTGTGGTGTTTCCATTGTCTTATTTTGTTTCCTGTTGAAGCCCGACAACCATGAGGTAATAAGCCATTTCAGCTTTTGTCTTTTTTACCCCTGTCTTTTCAAGAGTAATCATATACTCCCGCAGTTTAAGATCAAATTCCTTTGATATGTAAACCACCATTCCAATCTGATCATCCATGTTTTTTGGTTTTAGTTAATACTTAATCGCAGGACAAATATAATAAATACATTTGACATGACAATATATTTTTGCAATTATTTTTAAATTATTTTTCAGGAGTGCTGTTTTATGCAATAAGTACCGTTATTCAGTACCGTGTGCAAAATTACATTCGTCTAAATATCGTCTAATCTTCGTCTAACTCCATAAAAAAGGGGTGTGGAAAACAGACAAACCACACCCCTCAACAATGAAAACAGAAAAATCCTACACGTATTTAAAATGGAACTTTACCTCGTCAATATCATAGACTCCCTTAAAGTCATCGGTTTGGTAAGCCTTTAATACATGATTATTCAGCTTGTCCCATACATCGGCTATGCTGTCACCTTCAACCCTTCCCCACCCTTTCAGATGAGGCGTTTTGTAATCCATGACTACGACGAAATGTTTCTTCTGTTTTTCGTCTGCTTCGTAACAACTATCGTAATGTCCCATTTCAAAAATTGATATTTGCCCCGACTAACAAACCAATCTTTTTATCATTGAATATGTAAACCGGCCCCGCTGTGATATTATAAAGGTTCGCAAGTAAAGCCAACTCCATCCCCGTCCGGATAGTCTCGTTAACCTGAACCTGTGTTAATACTGCAAGGTTGATGCCCCAATCACTAACAGGTGTCCCGTCTGGTAATGGTTTGTAATGCTTCCAGCCGAAAGCCCCGCCAACACCGGAGAGAAACTTTGTCTCAAAGACACTCGCTTCTTTGTTGTAGGTTATCTCTGCACCGGAAACGACAGCATCCAGGCTCCAGAGGAACACCCCGTTAACGGCCTTGTCGGAATCTGCCGAAGTGGGGAATATGTCTTTCGGAACGTTGCCGAAAATGACGAATTGTGCGGATAGTCCTGCACAAAATGCCAATGCGAAAATTATCGTTACGAGTTTCTTCATTCTGTCG
>Ga0209507_1001392_pt1 | contig 19319 bp, 19 predicted proteins | sample AD_UKC028_MetaG_FD_184414 | JGI IMG/M metagenome (GOLD analysis project Ga0209507, IMG submission 184414) | Active sludge microbial communities of municipal wastewater-treating anaerobic digesters from USA - AD_UKC028_MetaG (SPAdes) (version 2) | ecosystem: Engineered > Bioreactor > Anaerobic >...
CGAGCAACGACGTCTTGCCGAAGCCCGGTGGCGCCTGCACGACGAAGACGATGCGGTCGCGCAGATTGTCGTCGTCGAGCCCCAACCGCGTACGAACCAGTTGGTGCCGCGGCGCGCGGGGGGGGGTCGTCCGGAGAACGAGCCCGGAGAGCACAGTAATGGCCTGGCTGTTGGCGATCATCGTTGCATCCTGCTGGGGCTCTCTGGTATCCGGAAATCGGTCGCTTGCCGGGAGGGACGGAGCGTTCCCTGAACGATCCGAAATTCGCGGGAACAACCGCAAAGCACGTGACAACTGACCAATTTAAACATACGGCCTGAATACCTGACAATCGCCACCCCCCCTTTTGCGAGGGGGGCGCGGACCGGTTCGATCGCATACGATGCGACCATCATCTTACCGTTCGACGAACAGGGCGACGCATGGAATTCATCGATATCTGCGCAGTAGACGAGCTTCCCCCGGGAAAATCGCGGGCCGTGCGCGTGGCCGGCAAGGACATTGCCCTGTTCAATGTGGCGGGTACCGTTCACGCCATCGCGAACGCCTGCCTGCACCAAGGCTCGGCGCTGGCTGATGGAATCTTCTCCGGCCGTACCGTCGCCTGCCGGGCGCACGGCTGGCGCTACGACGTCACCACCGGCGCCCTGGCCGTATCCCCCGAACTGGGGGTGGCCTGTTACCCGGTGGAAGTCGCCGACGGCCGGGTGGCTGTCGCGGTCAACGGCAAATAACCCTCACTTCTCGCAGAACCTCACGTCAGGAGCCTCCATGTATCGCCATCTGCTGGTCCCCATCGATAATTCCGACTTGTCCACCGTGACCATCGGCCGGGCAGTCGAGTTCGCCCTCGCGCTCGGCGCCCGGATCACGTTCTTCCACGCCTGTGCCGACCACGCCTCGTCGATCATGGGCGACGCCGAAATCGTCCGCATGACGGCACCCGAGGACTACGCATACAACTTCGAGGGCCGCGCCCGCGAACTGCTGACCAAGGCCGAATCGGCGGCGCGAGCCCGCGGCGTGCCCTGCGCGTCGGTGAGCACAACGAGCGATTCGCCCTACACGGCCATCATCGCCGCTGCCCGTTCCGCCGGCTGCGACCTGATCTTCATGGCCTCGCACGGCCGCCGCAGCACCCTCGGCATGATGCTCGGCTCGCAAACGCTAAAGGTCCTGATGAATTCCGAGGTTCCGGTTCTCGTCTCGGCGACCGCCGATCCTCCCGCCCCGGCCCAGGCCATCGCTATCATTCGCGACGAGCACCGTTCGCTCGGCGCCGTTCTTCATGCCTGGCTGCATTTGTTCAAGGAAGCACAGGGCACCAATGTCCTGCCCGATGCGGGGCTGATGCAGGCGATGATCCGCTACATCCAGGATTTCCCGGTCGCCCTGCACCACCCGAAGGAAGACGACCACCTGTTCCGCAAGTTGCGCGAGCGCACCGCCGAGGCCAATCCCGAACTCGACGAACTGGAGCGCCAGCATATCCGCGACGCGCAGCAGGTCGCCGAACTGGCGGCCCTGGTCGAGCGTTATGCCGCCGGCGAGGCCATCGTGTCGGAACTGGAACAGGCCGTCTCACGCTACGCGAAATTCATCTGGGAACACATGGGCCGTGAGGAGGGCGTGATTCTGCCGCTGGCGCAAAACTACTTGACGGAAGAAGACTGGATTGCGATCAACGAGGCCTTCCAGAAGAACCGTGACCCGCGTTTCGGCGGCGACACCGACGCCGAGTTCAAGCGCTTGTTCTCGCGGATCGTCAATCTGGCACCATAGCCCACGATCTGCCGCGACTGAATAACGACAAGACCACCAAAGGAGAGCACGTTGCCGAGAGCGCTTCGCGCGGGCCAGTGCCCGAACGAAAGCGTACCCGGGGAAGGATGGGCCTTGCGCCCGCCTTCCCCGCTTGCAACGATAGCGAAATTCACCGGCGATACCCGGCCCCGGGGCGTCGCCACAAAGAACTAGACACACCAGGAGACAACCGTGGCCATCCACGTCGCTGACGCAGGTATCAATATCCAATACACGCCAAAGGTGTCCCGCACCTTTGCGTGGATTGTCTTCGCATTGACTTTCGGGCTCGTGATCTCCGACTACATGTCCCGCCAGGTGCTCAACGCCGTATTCCCGATCCTCAAGGCTGAATGGGGGCTCTCCGACGCACAACTCGGCTCGCTCAACAGCATCGTCGCCCTCCTCGTCGGGCTGCTCACCTTCCCGCTGTCGGCGCTCGCCGATCGTTGGGGCCGCGTCCGCAGCATCGTGCTGATGGCCGCCCTGTGGAGCCTGGCGACCGCTGCCTGCGCCGTGGCCGAGAGCTACGGCCAAATGCTGGCCGCCCGCTTCTTCGTCGGTTTGGGCGAAGCCGCCTACGGCAGTGTCGGCATTGCCGTCATTCTCAGCGTGTTTCCGCCGCACCTGCGCTCCACGCTGGCGGGTTCCTTCATGGCCGGCGGCGCCTTGGGTTCGGTGCTCGGCATGGCCCTCGGCGGCGTCATCGCCGCCAAATTTGGCTGGCGCTGGGCCTTCGGCAGCATGGCGCTGTTCGGCTTTGCGCTGGTTATCGTCTACGCCATGGTCATTACCGAGAAACGGCTGTCGCCCGACGGGCAGACGCTACGACCGGCGATGCGGAACGGCAATGGCGTCCGCAACGGATTCCGCTCGCTGCGTGTGCTCCTTGGCGCGCTGTTTTCCTCGGTCTCGATCTGCTGCGCCTATGTAGGCAGCGGCTTCCAGTTCTTCGCCATGGGCGCAATGATGGCCTGGCTGCCCAGCTACGTGAACCGCTACTACGACCTCCCGACCGACAAGGCTGGCCTGGTTGCCGCGGTTTTCGTGCTGATCGCCGCGATCGGCATGACAGGGGGCGGCATCATCGCCGACCGCATCAGCCGCAACTTTGCCGTTCGCAAGTGGCGGGTCGCCATCATCTATTCGCTGGTCTCCGGCATCCTGCTGCTGATCGGCTTCCAGTTGCCCATCGGCACTGCACAATTGCTCTTCCTTGGCGCCGGCATGCTGCTCGTCGCCGGAACCTCCGGCCCGGCCAGTGCGATGGTCGCCAACCTGACCCATCCGTCCATTCACGCAACGGCATTCGCCACGCTGGCGCTGGCCAACAACCTGCTCGGCCTGGCGCCCGGCCCCTTTCTGACCGGCATCATCGCCGATCGCATCGGGCTGCTCGGCGCGCTGCAGATCATGCCGCTGATTGCACTCGCCGCCGCCGCCATGTTCGCTATCGGCCATCGCAATTACGCAAGTGACCTGCAGCGCATCCGCATGCTGCAGACCCAGGAAAATCGTTAAATCCAATAAGAGTCATTCATGAGCCCCACCTCCCCTACCATCCTCCTTGTCCCCGGCCTGCGCGACCATGTCGAGGATCACTGGCAGACCCACCTGCAGCGCAAGATCCCGGGCGCCTGCTCGGTGCCGCCGCTGGAGTACGACAAGCTGAGCCGCGACGCCCGCGTCGAGGCGCTCGACAAGGCGCTTTCCGAGATCGACGGCCCGGTGATCCTCGTCGCCCATAGCGCCGGGGTCATGATCACCGTGCATTGGGCGCAGAAATACAGCCGTCCGATCCACGGCGCGCTGCTCGCGACGCCGGCCGACCTCGAATCGCCAATGCCGGCCGGCTATCCGAGTGTCGACGTCCTGCGCGACAACGGCTGGCAGCCGATCCCGCGCCGCCCGCTCCCCTTTCCCAGCATCGTCGCCGCCAGCACCAATGATCCCCTGGGCAGCCTTGAGCGCGTCACACAGATGGCTGCCGACTGGGGCAGCCGACTAGTGAACATCGGCGCCGTCGGTCACCTGAACCCGGCGGCCGGTTACGGCGAATGGACAGGCGCCGAAGAACTCCTCCGCACACTGCGCTGACCGCCCCAGGGAAACGGACACCGTGAAAATGCCCGCCCCGGCGGCGTTGACCGCGCTGCTCGCGGTGATCGGCCTGCTCAACTCGTTTTGCTCCGACATGGTCATTCCGGCGCTGCCTTCGCTGCGCGATGAACTCCAGGTCACGCCCTGGCAGGCACAGCAGACGATCTCGCTGTTCTTCGCCGCCAGCGCCTTCATGTCGCTATGGTATGGCGCGCTGGCGGATGCCTGGGGCCGGCGCACGGTCACGCTGGGCGCACTGCTCATCGTCGCCCTGACCGCGATCGGCTGCCTGGCCGCCGGCCGGATCGAGCATATCTGGATCCTGCGCACGCTACAGGGCCTCGCCGCGGGGGCCGGGCTGGTGATCAGCCGAACCATCGTCCGCGACCTGCACATCGGCCCAACCGCGCAGAAGCTCCTGGCCAGCATCATGATGGTGCAGACCCTCTCCCTGGTTGCGACGCCGGTATTGGGCGGCTGGCTCGCCCAGACCTGGGGCTGGCGCGCCGTCTTCGTGGTCATCGCCTGCATCATGCTGGCACTGGCCTTGGCCTGCTGGTGCTGGCTGCCCGAGACCTTGCCGCGTGAGCAGCGTCGTCCGCTACAGCCGGCCTCGCTGTGGCGATCCTATCTCGCGGTGTTGCGTTCCGGCTCGTTCATGCGCCTGTCGCTCGCCCACGTCGCCAACTGGATCGGCATGGCGATGTACGCCTTCTCAGCCCCGGTTTTCGTCATCCAGCATCTCGGCCGCAGTGCGACCGAGGTCTACCTGGTCTTCGCCCCGATCACGATCGGGCTGGTCTCCGGGTTCGTCCTCTTCCCGAAACTGGCGCACCGCCTGGGCAGCGCCCGCATTCTCGGCGTCGCCTACCGTATCCTCGGCGTCGCGGTTGCACTGAACCTGGGCCTGTGCTGGCTGTTGCCGCCCGGACTGATCCACACGCTACCGCTGCTCGTCTACTCGATGGGCATGGCGCTGGCGCTGCCCGTGCTGCTAGACCGGGCGCTGACGCCCGTGCATGAGTATGCCGGCGTTGCCTCCTCATGCCAGACCTTCCTGCAGTTCGCGACCATGGCAATCGCGGCAGGCATGCTCGCGCCCCTGCTCTGGGATTCGCTGTTTTCCCTGGCTCTTGGCACCGGCATCATCACCGCCATCGGCGGCTGGTGCGTTTACCGCGAACGGCAGATTCGCGCGATGCATCCCTGCACAGCGCCGTAAACGTAAGACAGGTAACCGGGCTACCTCGCCCCTGCGGCGGCAAACGTCCTGCCCGCTTCCGCACCAAAGATGATGGTGCAGGACGCGCACCCGCATCAATGGCAGTTGCCAAGTACACCCCCTGCTGCCCGGGCCCCTTCAGCAAAACGGCGCCCACCGCGGGCGCCGTTGAAGTGATCCGAAAACCGCCTCCCATGCAGTGCAATTCACATGATGGGATTCAGCTTCTCGTCGAATTGATCGAGTGTCACGAATTTCATGGGTTGCACATCCTCCAGACCATGCAAGCGCTGCCGATATTCCTCCAGAATGGCCAAGCGAGCCTCATGGCTGATATAGGGAACGTGATAGCCCACGAAGGGCGGCAGTACACTCATCCCTGCATACGCCAGTGTTCCCCGCAATATCGGCCGCAGCATGTCCTCCAGGGGGCCATGCACACCGCCTTCAACCAACATGTGTGGCTGTCCGCCGATCGTGATGCAGAGCATCGCTTTCTTGCCGGAAAGTCCGCCCCGGTCGTAGAAGCGCTTCCCGCCATAGACCGCGCCGGACACGAATACCCGGTCGATCCAGCCCTTCATGATAGCCGGCATGGAAAACCAGTAGATCGGAAAATTGAAGATCACCAGGTCTGCCCATAACAGCTTGTCCAGTTCCGCCTGGACGTCGGGCGCCAATGTCCTGTGCCCGTGGTTGTGGCGTTGCTCAAGCGCATACACAAGGTAGTCCGGGTTGGCCCTGTCGCCGAAATCTGCCGGACTCGCCACAGGGTTCCACTTCATTGCGTAAAGATCCGACACCAGGACCGTGTGCCCAAGCATGCCGAGTTCCGTGACCGCAAGATCCTTCAATGTGGCGTTAAATGATTGAGGCTCGTTATGAGCATGGACGATGAGAACATTCATGGGATCTGGTATTCCTGTCGATGGTTGTCGAGCGATCATGTTCGGTCGCCTGGATAATGTGGGGCATTCGAATGACACGTACTGTAGGAGAATGGATTCGGATGTGTAATAGTCGGAACCGACATGTAATATGCGGTTTACGCCAATCCGGAAAACCTGCTTCAGCGATGAGGTAAGCCGTGCCGACAGCCGCCATTCTTGGTTTCGATGACGCCTATGCCTCGGTCGTCGGCGGATTTGCCGACATGCTGCAGGTCGCAAATTCCTTCCTGCGCAGACAGGGTGCCGCGCCCTCGGGGCTATTCGAATGGCACTTCGTCTCGGAGAAGGGACAAACAGTGCGGGCCAGCAATGGGCTTGAACTGGCCATGCGCCCGATGTCCCCAGGCACCCCTTACGATCTCGTCTTCATCCCCAGCCTGCACTATCGCAGCTGGACGGAATTTCAGCGCTTCCTGGAAGGTCAGCCCTTCGTGTGCGACTGGCTGACCAGGCAGTGGAAGAATGGTGCCTGGATCAGCGCCAACTGTACGGGCACGTTTCTCCTGGCGGAGACCGGCTTGCTCGATCATCGCACTGCCACGACAACATGGTGGCTGGAGAGACAATTTCGTGAACGCTTTCCGGATGTCGATCTGCAGATGCGCCCGGCGGTAACCGAAGATGAGCGCCTGGTGTGTGGCGGCGCCCATGCGACATTTCTGTTGCAGTCGGTACGGGTTCTTGGTCATTTTGTTGGCAAGGCAATCGCCATGCAATGCGCCCGCAGCATGCTGATCGATCTGACGCAAACGATACAGACGCCGCTCCACCCTCTGATCGCCGATCAGTCACATAACGACCCATTGGTTCAACGCGCGCAAAAGTGGCTTCAGGAGCACATGGCAAAACCGGTACGAATCCGTGATCTTGCGGACAAGCTGGCCGTCAGCGAACGTACGTTGATCAGGCGTTTCAACGCAGCGTTGAATCAGTCGCCACTCACCTATCTACAGCACCTGCGCATCGATACGGCGCGCGCGTTGCTGGAAGCTGGTGACCTGAGTACCGAGCAGATTGCACATTTCGTCGGCTATCACGACATGAGTTCTTTCTCCCGACTGTTTCGAGAGCGCATCGGCTTTACCCCAGGCGCATACCGCGGCCGATTCTTGTGGCAGGCAAGCGAGTAAGGCCGTGCCTCAGTTCAGACATGCTGATGCTTGAGCCTGCTGTTCTCATCTCGCGGCTGGTGCCAGCGACAACGGCTTTACACAGCCCCACCGCGGCATTTTCGCCATGACGCTGGACTTTCCCCGAAGCAGCCACTGAACCAGCGGGAAAAGGAACTCTGGTGGTTGTAACCCAGCAGCGATGCGACATGGCCGAGGTCGAAATTGGGGTTTTCCAAATACAGGCGTACGCGCTCCTGGCGTGCCGCATCGAGCAATTCGCCAAATGCCGCCCCCGCCTTTTCAAGGTCGATTTGAAGCTTGCGGACACTGCATCCCAGTGATCGAGCGACTTCCTTGATGGTGGCTCGCCCCAGGGGCAGCAACAGGTAGATCTGCCGGCGCACCGCCGTCGCGATGGACGTGGCATTGTCTTCGCGCAGCGTTTCAACAAAACCCAGTGCGTACTCGGCCATGCGCGAATCGGCATTCGGGTTCGGACGATCCAGGTCTCGGGTCGGGAACGCCATGGCGTTGAGGTCGCTGTCAAACTGGCACGGACAATCGAAAACACGCCAATGCTCGTCCAGCGAGCGTGGCGCCGCGTGCCGGAAATAAACACGCACCGGGCGCCAGTCGGCGCCGACGGTACTGCGAAAGACCTTCACGTTCGCAGCCATCGCCAGTTCGGCCACCTGGTGCTTGGGCAAGTTCGCGTCGGTCAATATCTCCTCCCGCAACAATGTCTGGCCGGCCTGGCTTTCAAGCATGATCGCGAGGGATTCGTTCATCAGCGGCAGGTATCTGATCGCCATTTGCAGCACGTCGCGCAGCGATTTTTGCTGCGACAGCAACAGCCCGACAACACCGAACTGCGACATCGGCCGCGGTTCGGCCATGCGCAAGCCGATGGTGTCGCATCCGCTGGCCGCGGCCGTTTTTTCCAGCAATTGGACGACGGCATCGCTGGATATCAGCCGATCCGGATTGCCGATCAGGGCCGTACCGAGCCCCACCGCACGCAATTGCTCTTCGGGTTTGAGTCCGAGTTGGCGGGCAACATCAACGAAGTTCGCCAATACGGCGGCACGCATCAGGCTCATGGCGGCATGGTCGGAATAAAAGAGGGTTTATGCATGCAATGCTAAAACAATTGCGCTTAATGCTAAGAATTTTCAGGCGTCCCATCTTAGACTGATTTCCGTGCCCAAGGTGATCCCAGCACCTACGCATCAGCCTAAATATATCCATCGAATGGAGGACGACAATGAAGATTGAACAACTGACCTGCGCCATTGGCGCCGAACTCAAGAACGTGCAACTCAAGGAGGCAATCGCCAACGACGACCTTTTTGGCGAAATCAAGCAAGCGCTGCTGGACCACAAGGTCCTGTTCCTGCGCGACCAGCAACTGGTCGATGCCGAGCATGCCGCCTTCGCCCGCCGCTTCGGCGACCTGGAAGACCATCCGCTGACGTCGAGTGCTGATAGCGAACCGGGCATCATCCATATCTGGAAGACTCCGGACAGCCCGCCCGAGCGCTACGAGAACAGCTGGCACAACGATGCCACCTGGCGCGAGATCCCGCCGATGGGCGCCGTGCTGCGCTGCGTCGAGTGCCCGCCTGTCGGCGGCGACACGATGTGGGCCAACATGGAACTCGCTTACGAGCGTCTGCCCGACCACATCAAGGAAACCATCGCCGACCTGCGCGCGCGCCACAGCATGGAAGCGCTCTTCATGGCGGCCAAGCCGATCGAGGAGCGTCTCGCCATGAAGGAGCGCTTTCCCGACCCAGAGCATCCGGTGGTGCGCACCCACCCGGAGACCGGCAAGAAGAGTCTGTTTGTCAGTGCATTCGCCACTCATTTCACCAATTTCCACACGGCCAGGAATGTTCGATATGGGCAAGATTGGCACCCGGGCATGTCCAATCTACTGCAATACCTTTACAGCCAGTCCTCAATTCCCGAGTACCAGGTGCGCTGGCGCTGGACCCCGGGCGCGATCGCGATCTGGGACAACCGCTGCACCCAGCACTACGCCGTGATGGATTACCCGCCCTGCCACCGCAAGATGAACCGTGCCACTATCGTCGGCACCAAGCCGTTCTGATCGGGCATCGCGATGAGCATGACATTGACCCATCACTATGCCGACGTCGGCGAGGTCCGCCTGCACTACGTGACGGCAGGTAGCGGGCCGACGGTCGTGCTGCTGCACGGCTGGCCGCAGACCTGGTACATGTGGCGCGACGTGATTCCCGGACTGGCGAAGAACTACCGCGTCGTCGCGGTGGATTTGCGCGGACTGGGAGATTCGTCGAAGCCGGTGACCGGCTACGACACCACGACGGTGGCCGAAGACATCTGGCGTCTGGTACACGATGTACTCGGCGAGCAGCAGTTCTTCGTCGGCGCCCATGACTGGGGCGGGCCGGTGGCGTATGCCCTGGCTGCCCGTCATCGCGATGCGGTCCGCGCCATGGGCATCTTTGACGTACCGGTTCCTGGCGACGGGGCGCCGCTGGCAGCGATGGCCCGCTGGCACTTCGGCTTCCATGGCGAGCCGGAGATGCCCGAAGCCCTGGTCGCGGGACGCGAGGAACTCTATCTGAGCTTCTTCTACCGCAAGGGGGGCGCTCGTCCGGATGCCATCTCCCCGGAGGCGCAACGCGAATACATCCGCGCCTACAGCCAGCCGGGCGCCATGCGCGCCGGGTTCAACTACTACCGCGCCCTGCCGCAGGATGTCGCCGACCACCAGCGCTACCTCGCCGACGGCAAGCTGCCGATGCCTATCCTGGTCTATGGCGGCGGCGCACCCGGGGTCGGTCGCGGCCTGGCCGCGCTGGAGTCCTGGCAGCGCGTCGGCAGCAATGTGACCGGCGGCGTAGCCGAGGATTGCGGACACTGGATTCCCGAGGAACGGCCGGAGTGGGTTGCCGAGCGCCTGCAGGAATTCTTCGCCCGCATCGCCTGATCGCCGTACCACAGCCCAAATTTAACAACCTGTTCACAACATTCTCTAAGGAACCACCATGTACTTTGAAAACATCGACACCGCACTCATCGACGTCGAATCCCTGCCCTGGATGCCGTTCACGCCATACAGCGAGATTTTTCAACTCAAACTCATCAAGGTCGATCCCATCCGCGGCGACTGGATTGCGCTGCTCAAGGTGCCGGCGAATTCCGTCCTGCCGATGCACCATCACTCCGGTACCGTGATGGTGTATACGCTGACGGGAAGCTGGAAATACATCGAACACGACTGGATCGGCACCCCGGGCAGCTTCGTGTTCGAAACCGCCGGTTCCCGCCATACGCCGGTCAGCGTCGGCGACGACGAGGTCATCACGCTCAACATCGTCCAGGGCGACTGGAACGTGATGTCGCCCGAGGGCCAGGTGTTGGCCATCGAAAACTGGCGCAGCATGATGGAGCGGTATCTTGCCTATTGCAAGGCCAACGACATCACCCCGATCGATCTCTCCAGCTTCAGCGTTTAAGTCACTGCAGGTGCGCCGGTGATGTTGCCGGCACGCCTGCACGCGTGCGCAACCATGAGGAATGGCTTCATGACGACCCGACCGGATGACTTCTGCCGCAACGACGATCCCGCCCGGTTCACCCACCGCCATTTCGATTTGAACGGCGTACGCTGGCACGTGGTCGACGCCGGCCGTGGCCCGCTGGTCATCCTGCTGCATGGTTTCCCGTATCTCTGGTACGAATTCCGGCATCAGATTCCGGCGCTGGCCGAGGCCGGCTATCGGGTGCTGGCGCCCGATTTTCCGGGTTTTGGCGGGAGCGCGCTTCCGGCCGACCTGGAGCGTTACGACATGGCGCATCTGGTCGCCGATCTGGTCGGGATGATGCATTGTGTCGGCGCAGCCTCGGCAACGCTGGTGGGCCACGATTGCGGCTCGCATGTGGCCTTTGCCGCGGTGCAGATGCGGCCGGACCTGTTCCGTGGCGCAGTGTTCCTGTCCACGCCGCCGATACCCCGCGGACCGGTAGCGCCGGGCGAAGCCTGGCGGTCGTTGCGCGAGCGCACCGGCAAACGTTTTTACCAGGAAGTCTTCGCCGCGCCTGAAGCATTACCGCAACTCGATGCCGATATCCGCAAAAGCCTGCGCGCAATGATGTATTCGGTGTCGGGCAGTGCGCGGCATCAGGAACGCTGGCGTCTCGATCTCGAACCCGGGGAGGGCATCCTTGATACCGTGCATGACCCGGCCCGGCTTCCCCAGTGGTTGAGCTCCCAGACGCTCGACTACTACGTCGGCGAATATGCCCGCCGCGGCTTTGACGGACCGTTGAATTATTATCGGGTTCGCTCCGACAACTGGCATCGCCTGGCCTTCCTTGATGGCGTGAGCCCGACCCTTCCCGCGCTTTTTGTCGGCGGCGCCGCCGACCCCTCGCTCGAACGCTTTCAGCCGTTTTACGACCAACTCGAAAAGCTGCTGCCCGATCTTCGGAAGAAAATGCTGCTGGAGGGCGTTGGCCACGGCCTCCCTGAAGAAGCACCGCAGGCGCTCAACCAGTTATTGCTCGACTTCCTCGCTGCCCTGAATATGACCCATAGACCTTAAGGTCAAGGCCGGCACCGAATCACGTTCCGCCTCAACCCTGCGGTGCCGGACGCAGGCGCTGGCGCCACTGCTGCGGCGCCATCCCGAACTGGGAAATGAACCAGCGGGTGAATGAACCCTGCGTGCTGTAGCCCAGCAATTCGGACACCCGCACCAGCGAATAACGCGGGTTCTCGATGTAGCGCTTCACCAGATCGCGCCGCACCTCGTTGAGCAATTGCGAGAAGCTGACGCCGGCCTCGTCGAGCTGGCGCTGCATGGTGCGCAAGCTGAGGCCGAGCCCCTGCGCCACGTATTCGCTGCTGGCACGGCCGCTCGGCAGCATCAGGTAGATGGCCTTGCGCACGTCGAGCACCACCGACGGCTCGCTGACATAGGGCAACGACTCGACGAAGCGCTGCGCATAGCGTGCCATGGCCGGGTCGGCGGTGGGATTCGGCATGTCGAGGTCGGCAGCGGCGCAGACGATCCCGTTGAATTCGCTGGCGAACTCGATGCGGCAGCCGAACACCCGCTTGTGCACCGACAGGTCGGCCGGCGCATCGTGCGTGAAATTGACGCTGTGCGGCTGCCAGCGCTCCCCGAGCACCGCCCCGCACATGCGGAAGAGAACACCCATCGCAAGTTCGGTCGCCTGCCGTGCCGGCGCCGTGGCGACCACTTCCTCGCGCACGATGACCAGCGGCCCGGCATCCTCAATCTGCATCGCCAGGGCGTCGTTGAGCAAATGGCGGTACTGGATGGTCGAGGTCAGCGCATCGCGCAACGTGCGCTGGTGGCTGATGAGTAGGCTGACGACACCGAAGTCCGAGAGTTGCCGGGTTTCCGCCATGCGCAGGCCGAACTGCGGGTAGCTGCTGGCTAGCGCCGCGGATTCGAGCAACTGGATCGCGGCATCCAGCGGGATGCGCTGTTCGGGATCATCCAGCATGGAGCGCCGCAGCCCGGCCTCGTGAATCAGCGGCACAGGGTTGAGACCCCGCTCGCGCGCCACTTCAAGGAAATTGGTCAGGACTGCGGCACGCACCAAGGTCGTCATGTCGGCTCCAGCGCCTAGGCCCGACCAAGGTCATGTCGGGTCTGTTTGGCATGAAATGTTAACAGTTTGGCGGATGATGCGAAGCATGGCAACCGCCGATTCCGTAAATTGGCAACATCAACAAGGGCGCAGGCATGGCGCCACGAAAAGGAGACAAGGAAATGGAAAAAGCAATTCGCTTTCATCAATCCGGCGGCCCGGAAGTCCTCAGGCTCGAAGACGTCACAGTCGGTGAACCTGGCCAAGGCGAGGTCCGCCTGCGCCACGTCGCGGTCGGCCTCAACTTCGCCGACACCTATTTCCGCAACGGCACCTATCCGACTCCCCTGCCCGCCGGCATGGGCGTCGAGGCGGCCGGTACGGTCGAAGCCGTCGGCCCCGGCGTGACCAACGTCGCGGTTGGCGACAAGGTGACCTACACCGGCTTCCTCAACACGCTGGGCGCCTACAGCACCGCCCGCATCATCGCGGCGGCACCGTTGATCAAGCTGCCGGAAGGTATCGATTGCGAAACCGCTGCCGCAATGACCATGCGTGGGCTGACCTCGGCCTACCTGATGCGCCGCATCTACGCCTTCAAGGCCGGCGATACCCTGCTGCTGCACGCAGCAGCCGGCGGCGTCGGTCTGATCGTTTCGCAATGGGCGAAGCTGCTCGGCGTGCGCGTCATCGGCACAGTGTCGACCGAGGAAAAGGCCGCTGTCGCCCGTGCACACGGTTGCGCCGAAACCATCAACTACAGCCATGAGGATGTCGCCAAGCGGGCCCGCGAACTGACCAACGGTGTCGGCGTCAATGTCGTCTTCGACAGCGTCGGCCGGAGCACCTTCAATGCCTCGCTCGACTCACTGAAGCGGCGTGGTTTGATGGTCTGCGTCGGCACCGCCTCCGGCACCATCCCGCCCTTCGACCCGCAGTTGCTGGCGATGAAGGGCTCGCTCTACCTGACGCGCCCGGCGCTCGCCGACTACATCGCCGACCCCGCCGAGAAGGCGGAACTGGCCGGCGAGGTCTTCGGCCACGTCGCCGCCGGCCGGATCAGGATCGAAATCAACCAGCGCTATGCATTGCAGGATGCCGTGCAGGCTCATCAAGACCTCGAGTCGCGCAAGACGACCGGGTCATCCATTTTCGTAATCTGAGGAGACAAACCAAAAAATGAGAATCGAGCAAATGACCTGCGCCGTCGGCGCCGAACTGCTGGACGTCAATCTCGGCGATGCCGTGCGCGACGACGCCCTGTTCAATGAAATCTACGCCGCGCTGCTCGAGCACAAGGTGCTCTTCCTGCGCGACCAGACGCTGGACAAGCTGTCCCGCATCGACCACATGAAGTTCGCGCAACGCCTCGGCGAACTCGAAACCCACCCGATGGCCCCCAGCCATCCCGAAGCCCCGGGCCTGGTCCAGATCTACAAGAACCCGGACAGCCCGATCGACCGCTACGAGAACGCCTGGCACACCGACGGCACCTGGCGCGAAACGCCGGCGCTCGGTTGCGTGCTGCGCTGCATCGAGTGCCCGCCGGTCGGCGGCGACACGATGTGGGCCAACATGGTGCTCGCCTACGAAAAGCTGCCGGAATCCGTCAAGTCGGAAATCGCCGGCCTGATCGCCAGCCACAGCTTCAATTCGTCCTTCGCCGCCGCCATGCCGCAGGACAAGCGCCTGGCGATGAAGGCGCAGTATCCGGATTCAGAGCACCCGGTGGTGCGCACCCATCCGGAAACCGGCGAGAAGGTCCTGTTCGTCAATGCCTTCACGACGCATTTCGTGAACTACCACACGCCGTCGCGCGTCCGTTACGGCCAGGACTACAACAATAGAGGCAGCGACCTGATGCAGTACCTGATCAGCCAGGCCTACAACCCCGAGTACCAGGTGCGCTGGCGCTGGAAGCCATACAGCATGGCGATCTGGGACAACCGCTCGACCCAGCACTACGCGGTCATGGACTACCCGCCCTGCCATCGCAAGATGGAACGCGCCGCCATCGTCGGCGACAAGCCCTACTAATAAAAACGTCCGGGTCGGCCTGCTGCGGTCGACCCGGAAAAACAGCCCGAATTCACATCCAGATCATTTCAAGGAGCAACACATGAATTTCCTCGACGGTTCCAACTTCCCCGAAAACCAGCAAAAGCTGGTCATCACCTGCGCCCCCTACGGCCCCGAATGGATGCCTTCCGACTTCCCGGAAGACATCCCGGTGACCATGGAAGAGCATATCCAGAAAGCCGTTGACTGCTACAACGCCGGTGCTACCGTGCTGCACGTCCATGTCCGCGAACTGGACGGCAAGGGCTCCAAGCGCCTGTCCAAGTTCAACGAGCTGCTGGCCGGCATCCGTGCCCGCGTTCCCGACATGATCCTGCAGGTCGGCGGCTCGATCTCTTTCGCCCCGGAAAACGACGGTGAAGCCGCCAAGTGGCTGTCCGACGACACCCGTCACATGCTGGCCGAACTGCAGCCGACTCCGGACCAGGTCACCATCGCCATCAACAGCAACCAGATGAACGTCGTCGAACAGATGTGCGACGCCGACGTCGCCGGCACCTCGCTGGGCGAACCGGCGATGTACCGCGCCTACCGCGAGATGACCATCCCGGCCGGCCCGGAATGGGTTGAGGAGCACATCAGCCGCCTCTCCGCCAAGGGCATCCAGACCCACTTCCAGCTGGCCAACATCACCCAGCTCGAAACGGTCGAACGCATGATGCGCCGCAACGTCTGCAACGTGCCGCTGATCCTGACCTGGGTCGCCATCGGCGGCGGTTTCGATGCGCCGAACATCTACAACCTGGCCAACTTTGTCCGCGCCTGTCCGGACGGTTCGGTGCTGACCCTGGAAACCTCCATGCTCAACGTCCTGCCGCTGAACATGATGGCCATCGCCATGGGCCTGCACGTCCGTTGCGGCATCGAGGACAACATCTGGACGCAGGACCGCTCGCGCAAGATGAGCACCGTCGAGCAGATCGAGCAGCTGGTGCGCATTGCCAAGGAATTCGGCCGTCCGGTCGCCAATGCCAAGGAAGCGCGCGAGATCTACAAGATCGGCACCTTCTACAAGGACGCCGACGAGACCCTGGCCGCCAACGGCTTCGCGCCGAACCGCAGAAACGGCCAGAAGGGGTTCACGCAGTACGCTGCCGCGGCCTGACCGGCCGCATCCCCCGGCGAGGCGCCTGGTGGCACCTCGCCGCCACTCAACCATGATATGACTGAGCGGCGGCACACGACTGCCGCCGGCGGCTACTTGCCGCGAGAAAAAGGAGACAACCGTGGCCATCCTCGTTGCCGATGCGGGAATGGATATTTCCTACACACCCAGGGTGTCACGCACCTTCGCGTGGATCGTCTTCGCCCTGACCTTCGGGCTCCTGATTTCCGACTACATGTCGCGTCAGGTGCTCAACGCCGTCTTCCCGGTGCTCAAGGCTGAATGGGGCCTGTCGGACACCCAGCTCGGCTCGCTGAACAGCATTGTCGCCCTCCTCGTCGGGTTGCTGACCTTCCCGCTGTCGGTGCTCGCCGACCGTTGGGGGCGCGTGCGCAGCATCGTCGTGATGGCCGCCCTGTGGAGCCTGGCGACGGCCGCCTGTGCGCTGGCCGAAACCTACGGCCAGATGTTTACCGCCCGCTTCTTTGTCGGCGTCGGCGAAGCCGCCTATGGCAGCGTCGGCATCGCGCTGATCATCAGCGTCTTCCCGCCGCATTTGCGCTCGTCGCTGTCCGGCGCCTTCATGGCCGGCGGTGCTTTCGGCTCGGTACTCGGCATGGCGCTCGGCGGTGTCCTCGCCACCCACTTCGGCTGGCGCTGGGTGTTCGGTGCGATGGCCCTGTTCGGGGTTGCCCTCGTCATCCTCTACGCACTGATCGTCACCGAGAAGCGACTGAATCCGGACGGCCCCGCGCGTTCTGGAGGCGCAAACGCCCACTTCCCCTCGCTGCGCGGACTGCTTTCCGGTCTCTTTTCCTCCATTTCGGTCTGCTGTGCCTACGCCGGTAGCGGCCTGCAGTTGTTCATGATGGGTTCCATGATGGCCTGGCTGCCCAGCTTCGCGAATCGCTACTACGAGCTGCCGGCGGATCGTGCCGGCCTGTTCGCCGCCGTCTTCGTCCTTCTCGGCGCTGTGGGAATGACCAGCTGCGGCATCATCACCGACCGTCTGAGCCGCAATTTCGCGACGCGCAAGTGGACCGTCGCAATCGCCTACTCGCTAATTTCGTCCATCGCGCTCATCACCGCCTTCCAGATGCCGAACGGCACGGCCCAGTTGCTCCTGCTCGCCCTCGGGATGTTCTTCGTCGCCGGCACCACCGGCCCGGTTGGCGCCATGGTCGCCAACCTGACTCATCCTGCAATCCATGCCACTGCCTTCGCCACCTGGTCGCTGGCCAACAACATTCTCGGCATGGCCCCCGGCCCCTTCCTGACCGGCGCGCTCGCCGACCGCATCGGCCTGCTCGGCGCGCTGCAATGGATGCCTCTCGTCGGCCTCGCCGCCGCCGCGACCTTCGCCCTCGGCCGCCACAACTACGCCGGCGACCTGCAGCGCATCCGCGCACAGCAGGCCCGTGAAAGCAACTGACCTCGTACGGAGTTCCCATGCCCCAAGACAACACCCCTACCGTCCTCTTCGTTCCCGGTCTGCGCGACCATGTCGATGACCACTGGCAGACCCACGCCCAGCGGCAGTTCGCCGACGCCCGCTGCGTCGCTCCGCTCGAACACGACAAGCTGTCGCGCGACGCCCGCGTCGAGGCGCTACAGGCCGCGCTGGCCGCGATAGACGGCCCCGTCGTCCTCGCCGCGCACAGCGCCGGCTGCATGATCGTCGTGCAGTGGGCGCAGAAATACTGGCGCGACGGCATCGTCGGCGCCCTGCTCGCTGCCCCGGCCGATGTCGAGGCGCCGATGCCCGCCGGCTACCCGACCGTAGACCAGCTCGCCGCCGCCGGCTGGACGCCGATCCCGCGCCAGCCGCTACCCTTCCCGTCCATCGTCGCCGCCTCGACCAACGACCCGTTGTGCAGCTTCACGCGCGCCGAAGAACTCGCCCGCGCCTGGGGCAGCCGCTTCCTCGATGTCGGCGCCGTCGGCCACATCAATCCGCCAGCCGGATTCGGCGAATGGAAGCAGGGCGAAGACCTGATCCGGGACATGCTCTGAACGCCAAATGAAAAACATTTCCCCGGCGGCGTTGACCGCGCTGCTGGCGGTGATCGGCCTGCTCAACTCGTTCTGCGCCGACATGTTGATTCCCGCCCTGCCTGCGTTGCGCGACGATCTCGCGGTGAGCGACTGGCAGGCACAGCAGACGATCTCCCTGTTCCTTGCCGCCTGCGCCTTCATGTCGTTGTGGTACGGCGCGCTCGCCGACGCCTGGGGCCGCCGTACGGTGACGCTTGGCGCGCTGATCGTCATCGCCGTGACCGCCATCGCCAGTATCGCGACCAGCCAGATCGAGCAATTGTGGGCATTGCGCACGCTGCAGGGTGCCGCTTCCGGCGCCGGCCTGGTGATCAGCCGCACCATCGTGCGCGACCTGCACATCGGGCCGACCGCACAGCGCCTGTTGAGCCACATCATGATGGTGCAGATGCTTTCTCTCGTGGCAACGCCGGTGCTTGGCGGTTGGCTGGCCGTTCACTGGGGCTGGCGAGCCGTGTTCGTCGTCCTCGCCGGCATCATGCTCGCACTGACCCTCGCCTGTTGGCGCTGGCTCCCGGAAACCCTGCCCCGCGAACAGCGCCGTCCCCTGCAACTGGGCGGGCTGTGGCATTCGTACCGGGCCGTGATGCGCTCCGGCACCTTCGTCCGCCTGTCGCTCGCCCATGTCGCCAACTGGGTCAGCATGGTGATTTATGCCTTTTCCGCACCGGCGATCGTCATGCGCCACCTGGGCCATGGCCCGACCGAAGTCTACCTGGTCTACATTCCGATCACGGTCGGCCTGGTCGGCGGATTCGCGCTTTTGCCGCGCCTGGCGCAGCGCTGGGCCGGGGGAGCCATCCTCAAGCTCGCCTACCGCATCCTTGGAGCTTCGATTGCGCTCAACCTGGTGGTTTGCTGGCTGCTTCCCCCGGGCCTGATCCACACGCTGCCCCTGTTGCTCATCGCTGTCGGGGTGGCGCTGGCCTTGCCCGTTCTCATCGACTGGGCGCTAAGCGCCGTCCAGGATAACGCCGGGATCGGAAATTCCTGCCAGACCTTCATGCAGCTGGCCGTCATGGCCGTTGGTGCCGGCCTGCTCGCCCCGCTGCTCTGGGATTCGCTGTTCAAACTGGCACTGGGCACCGGCGTCATCACCGCCATCGGTGCCTGGTGCCTGTTCCGCGAACGGCAGTTCCGCCAGACCAGCCCCTGCCCTGCTCCCTGAAACATGCGAGAAACCATGTCCGAAAAACTCGTCGTCACCTTCTATTTCGACCTGATCTGCCCCTGGTGCCTGATCGGCAAGCGCCACCTGCGCACCGCCCTCAAACTG
>Ga0209507_1001395_pt1 | contig 19274 bp, 18 predicted proteins | sample AD_UKC028_MetaG_FD_184414 | JGI IMG/M metagenome (GOLD analysis project Ga0209507, IMG submission 184414) | Active sludge microbial communities of municipal wastewater-treating anaerobic digesters from USA - AD_UKC028_MetaG (SPAdes) (version 2) | ecosystem: Engineered > Bioreactor > Anaerobic >...
CGCGCGACATGGTCACGCGCTACGGCATGGACGAGGGGCTCGGCTATGTCGCCTACGAGCAGCAGCCGCCGCGCTTCCTGGACGTGCCGGGCATGGCGGCGCCGGCCGGCAGCCCGGTCAGCCCGCAGACGCAGCAGCACATCGACACGGCGGTGCGCGGCATAGTGATGGGCGCCTTCGAAGGCGCCACGCGCATCCTGGCGCAGCACCGCGCCGTGCTCGACCGCGCCGCGCACGAACTGCTGGCGAAGGAGACGCTGGACGAGGCGGCACTGGCGGCGCTGACGGCGGGGGTGCGGCCGGCCGGCTGATCGCAGCGCACGCCGCCACGCGCGGCTGGCGCCGCCGGCACGAGCGCCGACGGCGGCAAAGGCCTGGACGGCGCTGGCGCCGAGGCGGCCGGTGGCGCCGATCACCGGCGCGGTGGGTCCGGTGTTCGGCATGGGTTCTCCCAGAAGGCGAATGGCGCGAAGTGTGCGGCGCGCCTGCGCATCGGGCAACGGACGATGGGCGCGATCGAGGGGTGAGGCCTGCCGGCGCCACGCGCCTGCGCCGGCTCAGAACACCAGCGCGCGCCAGCGCAGGTCGGCGGCGCGCGCCATGAACTGCAACGCGCCGCCGCGGCCGTGGCATTCGGGGATCAGCGCCGCCGCGTCCAGGCCCTGCGCGGCCAGGGCATCGCTGCAGGCGTAGAACCGGGCGCCGTGCGCGACCGCCTCACGCATCGCGTCGAGCACCGTCTTGGCGTGGCCGCTGTCGGCGCGCAGGCGCGCCGCCGTGCCGGGGGCCAGCAGATGCACGCTGCGCGCCGTGAAGTAGATCTCCACCGGGAGATCCATCGCCGCCGCCGCCGCGGCATGGAAGAAGGGCGTCGCCAGCCGCTGCGGCGCGTCCGGGTCGGCCGCCCACAGCAGGATCGCGATGCCGTCGGCCGGCTGCTCGACGAAGCTCATCGTTCGCGCTGCTCCTGCTGCCACAGCCAGGCCTGGTGCGCCATCGCCGCCGCCACCGGCGCGCCGTGCAGCAGCGCGGCGTGGTCGGCGGCAAGATCGGCCAGCCGCACGCGCGCGATCCAGCCCTCGCCGTAGGGGTCGAGGTGCATCAGGCCGGGCCGGGTCTCGAGCTCCTCGTTCACAGCCAGCACCGTGCCGCGCACCGGCGACTTGACCGACACGATCGCCTTGGCCAGCTCCACCACCGCGATCGATCGCCCCTGCTCGACCGTGCTGCCCGGCCGCTTGGGCCTGCACATGTAGATCTCGCCGGTCTGCACGATGCCCAGCGCGGTGATGCCCACGGTGGCGGTGTCGCCGCCGTCGAGCCGTGCCCACACCTGGTGCTCGACCAGGTAGTGCAGCTCGTCGGGGAAGTCCAGGCCAGCGGCTTTCATGCCCGTTGCGCCACCGCGCCTCGCGCGTTCCGCGATGCCTGAGACGCACGGCGGCCCTCAATCGGTATCGACCCGTTGCTCACCATCGGAAGTTCCGCTGCTTCTTGTTGCGTTTCGAGGCTGCTGAGGCAAAGCCGACAAGGGGGTGCCCGGCTCCGTTCAGCCAAATTCTCATTCACTCCGCCGGCCACCCCCTTGCCGGCTTTGCCGGCACCGCTGAGCGCTTTGCCGCCGAGTACATGCGCCGGCCTGCGCAGGAACAGCAGTCTTTGCGTACCACTGCCCGGGCCGACGACGGGGTGACCAACGGAGTGAATAAGAACATAGGAGGCGAAGCAGTCGGCCTCGAGCAGTTTGAGCAGGCCGTGGCCGAGCCGTTCACGCACGGCGTGCTCGGCCATGTCCTCGGCGAGCAGGCCGAAGAGGCGGGACAGGACGCGACGCTCGCGGGCGCTCAAATACATCGCGCGGCTGTTTGGCCCGCCGGCGCAGCCGACAAGCCGGAGACCTTGCATCGAGACGCGATGGCCGCTTTCGCGGCAGCGCGGGAATCGGCCGCGCGTCGGCAGCTTGTCGCCGCAACGCGGCGCGATCCTCAATCCGCGATCGGCGACGTCTGCGCAAGGTCCTCGTGCAGGCACAGCGTGTTGCCCTCGGGATCCTTGAACCACGCGGCCTTCTCCGCGCCCAGCACACAGACGTGTTCGACGGTCTTGAAGTCCGGGAAGTCGTAGTCCTCGAACGCAACGCCCGCACGCTCGAGTTCCGCGATCGCTGCCGCGATGTCCGCGACCTGAAAGCTGATCGCGGTGTGCTCGGCCTTCGTGCCATGCGGCCGCGGGAACAGCGCGAGCGTGCTGCCGCCGACCCGGTAGACGAACTTGCCGTCCGGACGCAGCCCGCCCGGAACGAGGCCCAGCCGCCGCTCGTAGAAGTCGCGCGCCCGCGCCATGTCGACGACGGGGAGCATCGTTGTCACGGTCGAATCTGCAAGCATATGCACTCCTTTCGGTGACGCATCGGAAGCCGGCGCCGGGCGAGATTTCCGGCTCGCACGACCGGCGAGCAAGCATAGATCGCCCGGGCGCGAAGCGCATGCGGTGCCGCGCGGCAAGCTTCGGCAGCGCGCGGGCCTGCGCGTGCCGACGGCGGGCGAGGCCGCGTGGCTGACGCGCGATGGGCGCAAACCGTACTGGCGCGCTGCGATCACCGCGCTCGCCTGCGAGTTCGCGCTCTGACACCGGCAGCGGTGGTTCGGATGCGACGCGTCACCGGCATCGGGGGAGTCTTCTTCGGCTCGAAAGACTCGGCCGTGCTGCGCGCGCGGTATCAGCGTCACCTGCGGATCGACGTCCAGCCGCGGGGACGCGCTGCGTTCAGCCGGGCCGACGGCAGCGGCGCCCCGGCGCAGGGGACGACGAACTGGTCGATCGCCGACGCCGCCGACACGCCTTTCGCTCCGGGTACGTCACCGTTCATGGTGAACTGCCGCGTCGCCGATCTGCACGCGCTGCTGCGCGTGCTGCGCGACGAAAGCTGCGAGGTGCCCGACAGGACCGAAGACTCCGAGTTCGGCTGCTTCGCCTGGGTGATGGACCCGGAGGGCAACAAGGTCGAACGCCGGCAGCCGCCTGCGGGCCGCCAGCAAAGACCGCAGTGCGGGACGGGCATAGGAGTTTCAAGGCTGAACGGAGTTGGCCACCCCGCCGGCGGCCCCGTGTGCCACGTTCTCGCGTGGGAGCGATCGGTTGCGATGAAAGGGGTGCGGCCGCAACGGCCCTCCAGCCGGCAGCGAAGGACTGAACGTCACTTCGGTCGCGCCGACATCGAAGCGGCGCCCACGACCAAGGAAACCGAGGCGGCGAGCGGCCGCAGCAGATCCGCACTTGCCGGTTCGCCAGCAGCCCTTGCAGGGCGCGCCGGACGCGGACGCCCGGCCGTGGAACGCGAAGCGCGCAGCGGGTGCTTCACTTCACGCGGCCTGCCGGCCCGGCAGAAGGTGGCGGAGGGAAACGGGAGTCGAACCCGCCCGGCAGCGCATGGCGCCACCCACCGGGTTTGAAGCCCGGCCGATCCACCAGGATCGTTCCCCCTCCGTTGATCATGCAGCCGCCGCCTCGGCGAACAGCGTCGAGTCGGTGCGCAGCCGGTGCCGGTCGCCGACGCGGCGCAGCAGCCCGATGCGGTCGAAGTATTCCAGGATCTGGATGGCCCGCTTGCGCCCGAGGCTGGTGGCGTCGCGGAACTGCGCGGCGCTGAGCTCGCCCGCGCCGGCGGCCACGCGGCGCGCGATGCCGGCCAGCGCCGCCATCGTCGACGGCGCATAGCACAGGTCCTTGACCACCTGGTGCAGCTCGCCGCGCTGCGTCAGCCGTGCGAGCACGGTGCGCATCAGCGGCTCGGGCTCGGCACAGGCGCGTGCCAGGTCGCGCGCCCAGCTGCCCTCGAAGCCGGCCTGCGCCAGCAGCGGCATCAGCTTGTGCGCGATGCGCGCTTCAGTCGCCGACAGCTGCACGCCGTGCGCGGGCAGATGCACGAAGGCGCCGCGCACGACGACGGCCGCGTCGCGGCGCAGCCCGTCGAGCAGCGCGCGCCACAGCGGCTCGGGCAGCCGCGGCAGCGCCAGCCGGCGCAGCCGCGCCGCGTCGGGACCGATCTCGTCGGGGTGGCCCGCGTGGTAGGCCGCCAGCGCGGCGAGCGTGGCGCTGCGGGCCGCCGCCGCATGCGCGTCGCCCAGCGCCCAGTCGTCGTGCGCGCCGCGCAGCAGCGGCGCCGCGCCGATCTCGACGGCGCGCCCCTGCGCCGCGGCGAAGCGGCGCAGGTCCACGCCGTTGGGCACGCACCTCAGCAAGGCAGCCAGCCGTTCGGGCGCGCTCGGCAGCGCCAACGCATCGAGCTCGGCCAGCCGCTGCGGCGTGCGCCGCCAGCGCCGCGGCGCGAACGGGTCGAGCACGCGGCCGCCGGCGATGGTGCGCGTGGCGCTGGCGTCGCGCAGCACCACGCGCTCGCCGTGCCAGGCGCCGGCCGGCTCGCGCAGCACGATCTGCGCGCGCGCGGTGGCGCCCGGCTCGAGCGTCTCGCCGTCGAGCATCGCCACCGTGCCGGGCACGGCGGCCGCGCCCAGGTGCACGTGCACCGGCGTGCCCGAGCGCAGCGGCCGCGCTTCGTCGTGCCACAGCGTCAGCGTGGCGTCGAGCCGGTCGGTGGCCACGGCGAAGCCGGTGGCCGCCAGCCACTGGCCGCGCCGGATGTCGTCGCGCGCCACGCCGGCCAGCGCCAGCGCACAGCGCTGCCCGGCCACCGCCTGCGCCACCGGCTGGTTTTGCGCGTGCACGCTGCGCACGCGCACATCGCGGCCGTCGGGCATCAGGCGCAGCGTGTCGCCCACCGCCACGCGGCCGGCGTGCACGGTGCCGGTGGCGATGGTGCCGACGCCGTCGAGCGTGAAGGCGCGGTCGACGGCGAGCCGGAACGCGGCGTCGGCTTCGGCGCGCGGCGGCAGGCGGCGCGCGGCGTCGAACAGCAGCGCGCGCAACTCGTCCAGGCCGGCGCCGCTGTGCGCCGACACCGCCAGCACCGGCGCCTCGCGCAGCGGCGTGGTCCGCAGCAGCGCCGCCGCCTCGCGCTGCACCGCCTGCACGCGCTCGGCGCCGGCACGGTCGGCCTTGGTCACCACCACCGCGCCGCGCGCGAGGCCCAGCAGCGACAGCACCGCCAGGTGCTCGCGCGTCTGCGGCATCACGCCGTCGTCGGCGGCCACCAGCAGCAGCGCGAAATCGACGCCGGTGGCGCCGGCCAGCATGGTGTGCACCAGGCGCTCGTGGCCGGGCACGTCGACGAAGCCGATGCGCGTGCCGCCCCCTGCGTCCGCCACGCCGGGCAGGCCCGGCACGTCCAGGAAGGCGTAGCCCAGGTCGATGGTGATGCCGCGCTTCTTCTCCTCGGGCAGGCGGTCGGCGTCGGTGCCGGTGAGCGCGCGCACCAGCGCCGTCTTGCCGTGGTCGATGTGACCTGCGGTGCCGACGATCATGGCGGTCAGGCGGCCAGCTCGCGCGCGCTGATCGTGTACTTGAAGGTGTCGGGCGACAGCTCGTCGAAGCGGCCCGTCTCGTTCTCGCCGTTTGGATACATCAGGAAGGGCAGCGTGCCCTTGGCCACGCTGCCCGGCAGCCGGATGTCGTAGGCGGTGTTCCAGCCCACCCAGTTGCCCTCCCAGCTGCCGAACAGGCCGCGGTAGACCGGGGCCGCGAGCGCATGCGCCGGATCCTTGATCCACTCGCCGGTCTCCTGGCGCATCACCTTCAATACGTCGGCCGGGTCCATCGCGACCCAGCCGTGCGCCGCGAGGTAGACCTCGGCGCGGCAGTGCTGCGCGCCCTTCAACGCGGCCGGGTTGGCGCCCAGCTCGCGGTAGCCGAAGGCCGAGGGCGCGACGCGCAGCCCGTAGACGTCGCGCGCCGGCACGCCGACCGAGCGGCACAGGCCGACGAACAGCGCATTCAGGTCGGCGCACTTGCCGCCGAGATTGCCGGTCTCGAGCATGACGCGGATGTCGCCGGTGCCGCAGCCGCGCGTCGTGGGCTCGCGGTGCGCGTGGGCGATCACCCAGTCGTACAGCGCGCGCGCCTTGTCCACGTCGGTCTTTGCGCCGCGCGTGGCCGCGAGCGCGGTCTGCCTGACGATGCCGTCCACCGGCTGCAGCTCGGTGGCCGACAGGCAGGCGCGCAGCACCGCCGGGTCCTCGGCGGCGGGCTGCGGCCGCTGCCAGTCGACCGCGCGGTTGCGCGTGCGCACGCGGCTGCTCAGCGCCACCACCGGCGCCTGCACATCGGGCGCGAACTCGACGACGAGCATGCGCACGCCGCGCACCGGGTCGGCCGCCAGGCGCACGCGCGCCGCATTGCCGGACCAGGCGTTGTCCAGCGTCTGCTGCCAGGGCGTGGCCAGGTCGGGCACCGGCAGCCACAGCAGCGTCGTGCCCTGCGGCTCGGCGACCTCGACCGTGGTCGTCACTTCGAAGCTGCGCCACGGCCCGGCCTGGGGCTCGAATCGGCGCGGCTGCGCCAGCGCGGGCAGCGGCAGCGCGGCGGCCAGGCCGGCCTGCAGCAGGCGGCGGCGGCCGATGGGCAGGGCTTTCATCTGCGGTCCTTTCGACGAAAGAGATCGTTCAGCGGGGCGAAGACGACAACACCGGCGCGATCCACGATCGGGCGGCGTCGCCGCTCCAGTCGAGCTCGCCGACCACGGTGAACATCGCGCGGCCGTGGCGGCCGACCGCCACCGTGGTGGGGAAGATGCGCACGCCGAAGGCCTGCGCCGCGGCGCCGTCGCGGTCGCGCAGCACCGGCAGCGTGATGCCGGTCTGCTCCACGTAGCGCCGCACCGCGCCGTCGGTTTCGCGGTAGTTGACGGCCAGCACCTCGAGCCCCTCGGCCTCGAAGCGCGTGGCCAGCAGTTCCAGCGACGGCATCTCGGTGCGGCAGGGCGCGCACCAGCTGGCCCAGAAGTTGATCAGCACCGGCCGGCCGTGCAGCGCCTGCAGCGACACCGCAGGCCCCTGCCAGCTCGGCAGCACCAGCGCCGGCGTGGCACGGCCCGCCGGCCAGGGCTGCGGGGACGGCGGCGGCGACGGCTGCGCGCGCGCCCGCGGCGGCGCCAGCAGCGCCCCCGCAGCGGCGGCCAGGAACAGGCGTCGATCGGAGGACTTCACGAGCGGGCGCGGCGTCATGCGGGCTGTCCGGCCAACGCCGCGCGCAGCGCCGGCAACTGTGCGGCGAAGGGGGCCGGGTCTTCCAGGCAGCGCAGGTCGAGCAGCAGGCGGTCGTCGTCGATGCGGCCGATCACCGGCAGCGGCAGTGCGCGCAGCGCCGCGGCCAGCGCGGCCAGTGCGCGCCCGGCGCCCCTCTTGTGCAGCGGCGCGATGGCCAGCGCCGCCGAGGGCAGGCGCTCGACCGGCAGCGAGCCCGAACCGATCTGTCCGAGCGTGTCCACCACCTCGACGGCATGGCGCGGCGCCACCGCCGCCGCCAGCGCCGGCTGCAGCTGCTGCGCGAGCGCGCGGATCTGGGCGACCGGCCGCGTCAGCAGCCGCAGCGTCGGCAGATCGCGCGCCAGCCGCTCCGGCCGCAGGTACAGGCGCAGCGTCGCCTCCAGCGCCGCCAGCGGCAGCTTGCTCATGCGCAGCGCGCGCTTCATCGGGTGCTTGCGGATGCGCGCGACCGCCGCCTTGCGGCCGACGATCAGCCCGGCCTGCGGGCCGCCGAGCAGCTTGTCGCCGCTGAAGCTGACGACATCGCAGCCGGCAGCCAGCATCTGCTGCGGCGTCGGCTCGGCCGGCAGGCCCCAAGCCGTGAGGTCCACCAGCGCGCCGCTGCCCAGGTCGGTGGCCAGCGGCAGGCCGTGGCGCGCGGCCAGCGGCGCCAGCTCGGCCTCGGGCACGGCGGCGGTGAAGCCCTGCACCGCGTAGTTGCTGGTGTGCACCTTCATCAGCAGCGCGCTGCGCGGGCCGATCGCGGCTTCGTAGTCGCGCAGGTGGGTGCGGTTGGTGGTGCCGACCTCGACCAGGCGCGCGCCGGCGCTCGCCATGACGTCGGGCATGCGGAAGGCGCCGCCGATCTCGACCAGCTCGCCGCGCGACACGATCACGTCCTTGCCGCGCGCCAGCGCCGCCAGCGTCAGCAGCACGGCCGCGGCGTTGTTGTTGACCACGGTCGCGGCCTCGGCGCCGGTGAGCTCGCACAGCAGGCCCTCGACCAGGCTGTCGCGGTCGCCGCGGCCGCCGCCGGCCAGATCGAACTCGAGGTTGTTGGCCGCGGCCATCGTCGCCTGCACCTGCGCGAGCGCGGCATCGGCCAGCAGCGCGCGGCCGAGGTTGGTGTGGATCACCGTGCCGGTCAGGTTCAGCAGCGCGCGCATGCGCGGCGCCAGCCGCTGCGCGATGCGATCGGCCAGCCGCTGCGCCAGCGCGTCGGGCGCTGCGTCACCCTGCGCCAGCGCGCCGGCCAGCGCGCGGCGGCGCGCCTCGTCGAGCAGCGCGCGACACTCGCGCGCGACCAGCGTGTGCCCATGTTCGGCCGCCAGCGCGGCCGCCTGCGGCGCGCGCAGCAGGCGGTCGACGGCGGGCAGGTCCTGCGGGCCTGCGGCGTGCGCGAGGGCCGCTGCCGCGTGCGGGCCGGCTTGGGTGGGTGAACCGTGGACCACGGATTCCGGCGCGAGGAGCCGCGGTCAGGCCGGCGCCGATTCGGCTTCGCCGAAAAGCAGCAGCAGGTTGGCGCCGTGGCGGCTGAAGCCGGCGTCGGCCACCAGCAGGTCGAGCGTGAGCGTGGCCAGGTCGTCGGCCACCGGCTCGACGTGCAGGTCGCCGGCGGCGTGCATGATCTTGAGGTAGTGGCCGCAGTGGTCGCAGGTCTCGGCCTCGACCACCGGGCGCTTGCGGGCATCGTCGGCTGACGCGGCCGCCGCCTGCAGCGACAGGTACTGCAGGCCGTCGGTGGCGCCGCAGTGCGTGCAGCGGACCCGGTCGGCGTGCCACTGCGTGCTGCACAGCGTGCAGTGCTGGTAGCGCTGGCCCTCCTGCTGGCCGCCCAGGCGCGTCAGGCTCGCCACCGGCAGGCTGCCGCAGCAGGGGCAGTGCGTGGCCCGTTCCGGCGCCGCATCGGCCGGCAGCGCGCCGCAGGCCGCGGCCAGCCGCGTGAAGTACAGCTGCAGCCCGGCCGCGATCAGCGGTGCGGCGCCCATGTCCAGGCCCAGCGTGATCCCGGCCAGCAGGCGTTCGGCCTGCTGCTCCAGCGCCGCATCGGCCAGGCCGGCCACGCCCTGCACCGCGGCGCGCGCCGGGCTGTCGGCCGGCATGCGCGCGAGCACGTCGGCCGCCAGCGCGCGCAGCTCGATGCGCCACTGCGGATCGCGCGGCCAGGCAACGGCGTTCAGCAGCGGCTCGCCCGCCCGGGCCGCGGCGTCGCGCTGCGCCTGCGCCGGCAGCGCCGGCGCCGGGCCCTGCTGCACGCGCGCGTGCTGCGCTTCGCAGACCAGCGCCAGCAGCATCAGGTAGTCGCGCATCGCGTGGCCGGCCGCGAGCTGGCGCAGGCGCAGCGCGCGCTGCGCGAACACCCGGCCCGGCTCGGGCAGCAGCAGCCGCGGGATCTCCATGCCGGCACGCAGCGCGATGCTGTCGGAGCTGTGGGGAGGGTCGGGGTCGTGGGTGGTCACGTTCGCTCGGGAGACCGTGCAAAGAAAGCCCGCCGCCGGTGGAGGCCACCGTACGGCGGCGCCTGCTCGAATGGCCGGCGGCGGGCCCGGGTCACTTGCGCTGCGCGGCCTGACGTTGCGTTTGCTCGCGGTACCACAGCGGGTGATGGTGCTTGGCCCAGCCGGCGCTGACCGTACCACGAACCATCGCCTGCACCGTGCCCTTGACCCAGATCGCCGCATAGGCATGCACGACGACGGCCAGGAACAACCCGAAGGCCGCGGCCGCATGCACCAGCACGGCGATGCGCTGCAGCCGGATCGGCACGCTGTCGGCGAACCAGGCCTGCCAGAACAGCAGGCCGGTCGCGAGCAGCACGACCAGGCTCAGCGCAAACAACCAGAACACCACTTTCTGGCCGCCGTTGTACTTGCCGACCGAGGGCATCTTGGCCCGGCTGCCTTCGGAGATCAACTTGCCGGCCGAGCCGAGCCATTCCGAGTCTTCCTTGCGCCAGACGTTGGCCCTCGCGAACATCGCAAACATGCCGAGGAACAGCACGAACATCGCGATGCCCAGGTACGGATGCAGGATGCGCGCCCATTGCGGCCCGCCGACCAGCGCCGTCAGCCAGAACAGCGCCGGGTGGAACAGCGCGAAGCCCGATACCGCGGCCAGCACGAAGCAGGTCACGACCGCCCAGTGGTTGGAGCGCTGGCCGGCGGTGTAACGCTGAAGTTCAGGCGTTTTCATTGCTGCCCTCCTTGATGCCGGCGGCGCGATCGGCGTCGTCCTCGGGGTCCGGCGGGGTTTCCAACGGGCCCTTGCGCAGGTAGTGGAACCAGCCGGTGAAGGCGGCTCCGGCCATCACCGCCAGCGCCACCGGCTTGGTCCAGCCCTTCCACGCCGACACCCACGGGCTGATGCTCGGCTCCTGGGGCAGGCCGGTCAGCTGCGGCTGGTCGGCGTGCTTGAGCACGTACATCACGTGGGTGCCGCCGACCCCGGCCGGGTTGTACAGCCCGGCATTGGCGTAGCCGCGCTCCTTCAACTCCTCCGCGCGCTGGTTGCCGATGGCAACCATGTCGTCCTTCGGGCCGAAGGTGATGGCGCCGGTCGGGCAAGTCTTCACGCAGGCCGGCTCGTAGCCCACCATCACCCGGTCGGAACACAGCGTGCACTTGTAGGCCTTGGCGTCCTTCTCGCTGATGCGCGGCACGTCGAAGGGGCAGCCCTTGATGCAGTAGCCGCAGCCGATGCAGTGCTCGCTGATGAAGTCGACGATGCCGTTGGCGTACTTGACGATCGCGCCCGGCGACGGGCAGGCCTTCAGGCAGCCGGGGTCCTCGCAGTGCATGCAGCCGTCCTTGCGGATCAGCCACTCGAGGCGGTCTTTCTCGGGCTCGACCTCGAAGAAGCGCATCACCGTCCACGACTGCGGCGTCAGGTCGCTGGGGTTGTCGTAGACGCCGATGTTGCTGCCGACTTCGTCGCGCAGGTCGTTCCACTCCATGCACGCCACCTGGCAGGCCTTGCAGCCGATGCACTTGGAGACGTCGATCAGCTTGGCCACATGCGGCACGTGCGCGCGCGCCTGCGGCGGCGGGGTCGTCGTGGCCGAGCGCGCGACCACGTCTTGCGATTGCAGACTGGACATGGCTCAGACCCTCTCGATGTTGACGAGAAACGCCTTGGACTCCGGCGTCTGCGAGTTGGCGTCGCCGACGAACGGGGCCAGGGTGTTGGAGAGGTAGCCGATCTTCGTCTGGCCCTTGAAGCCCCAGTGGAACGGGATGCCGACCAGGTGCACCTTCTGGCCGTTGACGTCCCACGGCTTGATGCGCTTGGTGACGACCGCTTTCGTGACCACGTGGCCGCGCTGGCTGCTGACCTTGACCTTGTCGCCGTGCCGGATGCCCTTCTCCTGGGCCAGCTCCTCGCTGATCTCGACGAAGGCCTCGGGCTGCACGACCGCATTGAGCCGCGCGTGCTTGGTCCAGTAGTGGAAGTGCTCGGTCAGCCGGTAGGTGGTGGCCGAATACGGGAACTCGTCCTTCTTGCCGAAAGCCTCCAGGTCGCCCTTGAACACGCGCACGACCGGATTGCTGGTCGCCTTCGGGTTGTCCGGGTGCATCGGGTTGACGCCGATCGGCGTCTCGAAGGGCTCGTAGTGCTCGGGGAAGGGCCCGTCGGCCATGCCGACCGCGTGCAGCCGCGCCGCGCCTTCGGGCGTCATGATGAACGAGCCCATGCCCAGCTCCGGCGCGGCGGTGACCAGCATGTCGGGCACGTCGGCGCCGCCCCAGGCCTTGCCGTTCCAGTACACGTACTTCTTGTTCGGCGACCAGGGCTTGCCGTCCTTGTCGGCGCTGGCGCGGTTGTACATGATGCGGCGGTTGGCCGGCCACGAGAAGCCGAACTGCGGGTACACGCCCAGGCCGGTCGGGTCGGCCAGGTCGCGCCGCGCGGTGTTGTTGCCGGCCTCGGTCCAGCAGCCGGTGTACAGCCAGTTGCCGCAGGCGGTCGAGCCGTCGTCGCGCAGCATCGCGAAGCCCGGCAGCTGCTGCCCGGCCTTGACCAGCACCGCGCGCGGCGCGATCGGATCCTTCGGGTCGGGCGGCGCGAGCACGTCGGCGAGCGCCTTGCCGTTGATCTCGCGCATCAGCTCGGCCGGCGACGGCACGTTCGGCTGCACGTAGTCCCAGGCCATGCCGGCGATCGCATCGGGGAAGGCGCCTCCCTCCTTCGCGTACATCTCGCGCAGCTTGACGAACAGGCGCGCGACGATCTCGGAATCGACCCGCGCCTCGCCCGGCGGCGCGACCGCCTCGTCCTTCCAGATCACGACGCGGCTCGAGTTGGTCAGGCTGCCTTCCTCCTCGGCGAAGCAGGTGCTGGGCAGCCGGAACACCTCGGTCTGGATGGCTTCGGGCTTGACGTCGTTGTAGGGCCCGTAGTTCTGCCAGAACTCGCTGGTCTCGGTCTCCAGCGGGTCGATGCTCACCAGGTACTTGAGCTTGGACAGCGCCGCCGACAGCTTGTTCTTGTTGGGCACCGACCCGAGCGGGTTGAAGCCCTGCGAGATCATGCCGTTCATCTTGCCCTGGTGCATCAGCTCGAAGATGTGCAGGATGTCGTAGCCGCCGGCGAGCTTGGGCGCCCAGTCGTAGCAGAAGTGGTTCTCGGCGGTGGCCGACTTGCCGTAGTACGCCTTCATCAGGCTGACCCAGAAGCGCGGGAAGTTGCTCCAGTAGTTGAACTGGTTGGGGCGCAGCGGCTTGGGCGTGTTGCGTGCGAGGTACTTCTCGAAGCTGTCGTCGGTGTCCATCGGCGCGCTCATGTAGCCCGAATACACCTCGGCATAGGCGTTCATGTCGGTCACGCCCTGCACGTTGGAGTGGCCGCGCAGCGCGTTGACGCCGCCGCCCGGCCGGCCCATGTTGCCCAGCAGCAGCTGGATCATCGCCATCGTGCGGATGTTCTGGCTGCCCACCGTGTGCTGCGTCCAGCCGAGCGCGTACAGGATCGTGCTCGTCTTGTCGGGCGCCGACATCTCGCCCAGCATCGCGCAGATCTTCAGGAACTTGTCGGTCGGCGTGCCGCAGATCTTGGTCACCATCTCCGGCGTGTAGCGGCTGTAGTGCTTCTTCAGCTGCTGGTACACGCACAGCGGATCCTGCAGCGTGTCGTCGACCTTGATGAAGCCGTCCTCGCCGAGCTGGTAGCCCCAGGTGGACTTGTCGTACTTGCGCCTGGCTTCGTCGTAGCCGCTGAAGAAGCCGTTGTCGAACTTGAAGCCCGGCTTGGTCAGGAAGGTGGCGTCGGTGTTGAACTTGACGTAGTCGTGGTGGATCTTGTCGTTGGTCAACAGCCAGTTGATCACGCCGCCCAGGAAGGCGATGTCGCTGCCGTTGCGGATCGGCGCGTACAGGTCCGCCACCGCCGAGGTGCGGTTGAAGCGCGGATCGACCGAGATCAGCCGCGCCTTGCGCTTTTGCATCGCCTCGATCACCCACTTGAAGCCCACCGGGTGGGCTTCGGCGGCGTTGCCGCCCATCACGAGTATCAGGTCTGCATTCTTGATGTCGTTCCAGGAGTTGGTCATCGCTCCGCGACCGAACGTCGGGCCCAGACTGGTCACCGTCGGTGCGTGTCAGACACGTGCTTGCGTGTCGATGGCGATCATCCCCAGGCCGCGTGCGACCTTGACCGTCAGGTAGCTCGATTCGTTGGACGACGAGCTGCAGATCAGGAAGCCGGTCGTCGCCCAGCGGTTGACGGTGACGCCGGCGTCGTTCTTCGCCTGGAAGTTGGCGTCGCGGTCGGCCTTCATGTGCCGGGCGATGCGCGTCAGCGCCTCGTCCCAGCCGATGCGCTTCCATTCCTTGGCGCCGGCCTCGCGCACCTGCGGATAGCGCACGCGGGTGGGCGCGTTGATCATGTCCATCACGCCCGCGCCCTTCGGGCACAGCGTGCCGCGGCTGACCGGGTTGTCGGGGTCGCCTTCGACGTGGATGACCTTCGGCACCACGTTCTTGGCCTTGTCGCCCAGCGAGTAGATCAGCATGCCGCAGCTGACCGAGCAATACGGGCAGATGCTGCGGGCCACGGTCGCCCGGGCCAGCTTGTAGTTGCGCGGCTCGGCCAGCGCAGCGGCGGGCGAGAAGCCCATCGCCACCATGCTGGAGGCCATCAGCCCCGCACTGCTGACGCGGAAGAACTGTCTGCGGTTCATGTCCATCGTGTCGGATCTCCTGCGGGTTCGCCCCCGACGAAAACCGCCTGCGTCACGGCAGAGCTGCGGGTATTGAAGCCCAGAACGCGGCAGTGGGGAAGGGTGAAACCCTTATGTGCGTCCGCGCAGGGCCCGCGACCGGTGCCGCACCCAGGGAAACGCTCGATTGCAGGGCCCGGTTCCGGGCGGTACCCGCACGCATCGAAGGGCTGTTGTCGGGCCGGCCGCTGCGCCGGGCGGTGATGTCTGCCGCATCCGGCCGTTGCGGCCACGCCCTCGGCGGCGCCCACCGCAGCGCGGCCGATGGACAATCCCGCCCCATGATCGCGCAGCAAATTCGACGTACCGCAAGTGCCGGCGCGGCCGCAGCCGCCTTCGGCCTGGCCTGCCTGCCCGCACAGGCACAGGCACAGGCACCCGCGGCACTGGCGCCCGTGCCCGTTGCCTTCGCCACGACTGCCGCCAACGGCCCTGATCTGCGTTACCCGATGCAGTCGCCGCGGGTGCGCGAGCTGCAGGTGCGGCTGCGGCACGCGAAGTACCTCGCGGTCTACGACGTCGAGGACCGCTTCGGCGCCCTCACGCGCGCGGCGGTGATCAAGCTGCAGCGCGACCACGGCCTGCGGCCCACCGGCGTCGCCGACGAGCCGACCTGGGCCGCGCTGCTGCCGCGCTCGCGCCCGCCGACCGCGGCCGAGCTGAACAACACCGACGTGGGCCCGTGGTTCACCGCGCCCGCGCATCCGGGCTACGTGAAGGAGCTGCAGCACCGGCTGAAGCAGGTGGGCCTGCACGCGGGGCCGGTGGACGGCATCTTCGACGCCGCCACCGGCCAGGCCGTCGCCGCCTGGCGCACGCGCATCGGCCTGCCGGCCAGCGAGGTCATGGACGAGCGCACCTGGGCGCAGTTGATCCGCCGCACCCGCAACCCGCGCTATGCGGAGCTGTTCGATGCGCCGCCGGCGAGCACGCTGGTGCAACAGCTGGACCCGCGCTGCAGCACCGGCAAGGTGGTGTGCATCTCCAAGCAGCAGCGGATGATGTCCTACGTCGTCGACGGCCAGGCGCGCTTCACGCGCGAGGCGCGCTTCGCGATGCCCGGCTGGGAAAGCCCCGAAGGCGAGTTCCGCATCTGGCACAAGGACAGCGACACGGTGTCGAAGATCTTCGGCGAGCGCACGCCGATGCCCTACGCCTTCTTCTACCAGGGCAACGTGGCGGTGCACTTCTCGCAGGATTTCGCCGACAAGGGCTACGGCGGCGGCTCGCACGGCTGCAGCCAGCTGCGCGACTACCAGGTCGCCAAGTGGCTGTACGGGCAGGTGAAGGTCGGCGACCGGGTCGTCGTCTACTGACCACGGGCCGCGCCGGGACCGCGGCGCCCCGCGGCGGCGGGCGACAATGCCGGGTTCCGTCACGACCCAGTGGAGAGAAACATCATGATTCGAGAAGTCGAAGGCGACATCCTGCTCACCGGCGCGCAAGTCATCGCCCACGGCATCGCCACGCACGACCCCTTCGACTCCGGCCTGGCGCTGGCGCTGCGCGAGCGCTTTCCGTCGATGGTCAAGGACTACCGCCATGCGATGCACGCCAGGCAGCCCGACACCGGCGGGATCTGGGCCTGGCAGGGCGTCAACGAGGACGGCTCGACGCGCGGCATCGTCAACCTGCTGACGCAGGGCATGCAAAGTCAGGACAAGGCGGCGCGCCCGGTCAAGGCCCGGCTCGAGGACGTGAACCACGCGCTGCGCGCACTCGCCCGGCACGTGCAGGACGAAGGCATCAAGAGCGTGGCGCTGCCGCGGCTGGCTACCGGCGTGGGCGCGCTCGACTGGGCCGAGGTCAAGCCGCTGATCGCGCAGCACCTGGGCGGGCTGGGCATTCCAGTGATGGTCTACGAGGTCTACCGCAAGGGCCAGAAGGCCGACGAGCAGTTGGCCTGAGGCGGGAGCGGCAGGCCGCTGCGGTGCGGCTGCCGGATCGGGCTGCAGCGGCCGCAGCCGACGACGATCAGGCCGGCCGCACCAGCACCGCGCCGATGGCCACCACCACGCTGGCCATCGCCGCCAGGTCGTGCCAGTTCGGCCATTCGCCGACGATCAGCGGCGCGCTCAGCACGCCGATCAGCGGCACCGCCATCACGCTCATCGCGCTGGTGGACGCGGGCAGCGCGCGCGCCAGCGCGAACCAGATCACCTGCGCCGCGCCGTAGTTGATCAGCACCGACCACGCGAGGCTCACCCAGACGGCCGGGCTGAACTGCCAGCGCTGCGGCGGCTCGATCGCGGCCGCCAGCAGCGCGAGCGCCAGCGCCGACCACAGCATCATCCACACCACCAGCGTCTCGGCCGGCAGCGTCAGGCGCGCGCGCCGCATCCAGATCGTGCCGAGCGCCCAGCACAAGGCGGCGCCCTGCATCCAGGCGATGCCGGCCGGGCGCCCGGCCAGTTGCGCCAGTTCGCCCCACAGCAGCAGCGTGATGCCGGCGATCACCGCGCCGACGGCCAGCAGCAGCCGGCCGCTGAGCCGCTCGCGGTAGAACAGCACCGACAGCAGCACCGTCCATACCGGCATCGTAAAGCCGAGGATCGCCGCGCGCCCGGCCGGCAGCTGCGCCACGCCGATGATCGACAGCGCGTGCCATCCCAGGATGTTGGGCAGGCCGAGCACGACCACGTCGCGCCACTCGGCGCGCCCGTGCGGCAGCAGGCGCAGCCCGCGCGCGCCGAAGTAGGCCGCGAGCGCGAGCGCACCCAGCCCCATCGTCAGCGCGCGGAAGTGCAGCGGCGCCAGCTCGCGCAGCGACAGCTTCATGATCGGCCAGTTCAGGCCCCACATCAGCGTGAGCAGCACCAGGCCGATGAGCTGGCGGCGGGTGATCGTCGTCATCGGGCCGAGCATAGGGCCGCGCGGTGCGTGCGCCGCCGCGCGGCGCGCCTGCGCGGGTGTTTGCCCGGATGGGCCGGCACCGGACGGCAGCGCAGAATCCGCCGCATTGCAGCATCCGCGGTCGCGCTGCGCCGGCTCGCGCAAGGCCGGCGGCGCCGGCCGCCCCGAAGCGCAGCGCCCCAGGAGGAAACCGGATGAACACCACCCGCCGATCGCTCGTATCGCTCGCCGTCGCCGCGTATGCGCTGCTGGGCACCACCGGCGTGCCGGCGCAGGACGGCAAGGTGCTGCGCATCGTGCCGCACTCGAACCTGGCGGTGCTGGACCCGATCTGGACCACCGCCTACATGAGCCGCAACCACGGCTACATGATCTACGACACCCTGTTCGGCACCGACGAGAAGAGCCAGGTCAAGCCGCAGATGGTCGAGAGCTGGAACGAAAGCCCCGACCATCGCCTGTGGACCTTCAAGCTGCGCAAGGGGCTGGAGTTCCACGACGGCAAGCCGGTCACCGGCGAGGACGTGATCGCGTCGCTCAAGCGCTGGGGCGCGCGCGACACCATGGGCAGCGCACTGATGCAGTTCGTGTCGAAGATGGATTCGCCCACGCCCGACACCTTCCGCATCTTCCTCGGCGAGGCCTGCGGCTTCGTGCTCGAGGCGCTGGGCAAGCCGTCGTCGAACGTCCCGTTCATCATGCCCAGGCGCGTCGCCGAGACCGACCCGTTCAAGCAGATCGACGACTACACCGGTTCGGGCCCCTACATCTTCAAGCGGGACGAGTTCAAGCCCGGCGACAAGGCGGTCTACCTGAAGAACCCGAAGTACGTGGCGCGCAGCGAGCCGCCCTCGGGCACTGCCGGCGGCAAGCGGGTGTACGTCGACCGGGTCGAGTGGAACCTCGCGCTGCGCGACGCGCAGGCGCAGCTGAACGCGCTGCAAAAGGGCGAGGTCGACATCATCGAGGCGCTCGGATTCGACCAGTACGAAGCGGCCAAGAAAGACGCCGCGATCCAGCTGCCGAAGTATTCGAACCTCGGGTTGACGTACATGGCGCGCTTCAACCACCTGGCCAAGCCGTTCGACAACGTCAAGGTCCGCCGCGCGGCGCTGGCGGCGTTCCCGCAGGAGCCGTTCCTGCGCGCGCAGGTCGGCGTGAAGGAGCTCTACCGCACCTGCTACTCGATGTTCGCCTGCAACACGCCGTACAGCACGACCGCCGGCAGCGACATCCAGGCCAAGTCGAACATGAAGAAGGCGCAGGAGCTGCTGAAGGAGTCGGGCTACGACGGCACGCCGATCGTGATCCTGAAGCCGACCGACCTCGCCTCGATCCAGAAGCTGCCCGACGTCGCCGCGCAGCTGCTGCGCCAGGCCGGATTCAAGGTCGACCTGCAGGCGATGGACTGGCAGACCCTGGTGGGCCGGCGCGCGAAGAAGGATCCGCCGGACAAGGGCGGCTGGCACCTGTTCCTGACGGCCTGGGGCGTGTTCGACGTCTGGAATCCGATCACCAACCCGGCGCTCGATGCGCGCGGCGAGAAGTCCGGCTGGTTCGGCTGGGCCAGCGACGACCAGCTGGTGCAGTTGCGCAACGAGTTCATGCGCAGCACCGACGAGGCCGCGAAGAAGAAGCTCGCCGAGCAGATCCAGATCCGCGCCTACGAGGTCGCGACCCACGCGCCGCTGGGCGAGTACGACCAGCCGATGGCCGCCCGCCAGAACGTCTCCGGCTTCTTCATCACCAACGGCAACATCTACTGGAACCTGAAGAAGGACTGATCCCCGGGCAGCCGCGGACGCACAACCACGAGGCGGCGCCACGGCCGAGGCAGGCGCTCCCATGCTGAAGTTCCTCGCGCGCCGCCTGCTGTCGACGATCCCGGTGCTGCTGATCGTCGCGGTGCTGGTGTTCCTGATCCTGCGGCTGACGCCGGGGGATCCGGCGGCGGTGCTCGCGGGCGACCAGGCCAGCGTCGAGCAGATCGCGCAGATCCGCGCGTCGCTCGGGCTGGACCGGTCGGTGCCCGAGCAGTTCGTGATCTGGTTCGGCCACCTGCTGCGCGG
>Ga0209507_1001400_pt1 | contig 19239 bp, 22 predicted proteins | sample AD_UKC028_MetaG_FD_184414 | JGI IMG/M metagenome (GOLD analysis project Ga0209507, IMG submission 184414) | Active sludge microbial communities of municipal wastewater-treating anaerobic digesters from USA - AD_UKC028_MetaG (SPAdes) (version 2) | ecosystem: Engineered > Bioreactor > Anaerobic >...
CATCTCGATCAACTGCCATCCCCGGTTTATGAAAAAATCCTAGAGCATCTTTCGTCCGAACTTGTTACAAGCAAGCCGGAAGACGAGAGGCTGCCAATCTGGAATGCACTGATAGAACTGGCTTCCAAGCATCGGCGTTTTTCTGACGCTGATTGGGCACTTTCCGATGAATTGGTTTCAAAGGTTGAAGGTGCTGCAGGACGTATAGCGCCCAAGAATCCTATGAATTATCATCGCAGACTCTTTTCCGAGCGCGACCTCGATTTGTATGAGCAGAATGGAAACTGGCGCGAAGAAGAGAAAAAACTCGAAGCTCGTCGCCGGGCAGCGATCCAAGAGATTATGACTATGAGCGGGCCCGCAGCTGTGATTCGGTTTGCAGAAAACGTTGAATCGCCACAACGGGTTGGTTTTGCACTTGGTTTAATCGAGAGTGATGAAGTCGATTCCATCATTATGCCGAGCATGTTGAAAGAGGAGCAAGATAACCATAGAAGATTTGTGGTGGGTTTTGTCCGGGGAAGGTATCGACAAAAAGGATGGGTTTGGGGGGATTCTATAATCGAGCCCAATTGGTCGAAAGACGATGTTAGCCGATTACTGACCATGCTACCCTTTACTGAAGAGACATGGAAACGGGCAAATGAACGGCTACGCGAGAATGAGTCGGATTATTGGCGAAACGTTATGGTTGATCCCTATCAATCAGAAGGTGATCTAAGTATTGCTATCAAGAAACTCATTGAAAACGAAAGACCATGGGCGGCGATTGATTGTCTGGTAAAGGCATACCGCGACAAACAACCCTTGGATACTTCCAGCGCGATTCAAGCCCTGCTTTTGGCAGTGACATCAACAGAGCGGTATAAGACACACGATGTCATTGAACTTATTAAGGCTTTACAAGATGATCCAAATACAAATCAAGATGATCTTTTCAAAGTCGAATGGGCTTTTTTGCCGCTCTTAGACAGACATCATGGTGTGGTACCCAAATTACTGGAAATTCGTCTGGCATCAGAGCCAGCATTTTTCTGCGAGGCAATCCGCGTAAGCTATCGCTCCGAGAAGACCCCCAAATCCGATGCGGAGCTAAGTGAACAGCAGCAGGCTTTATCGAAAAATGCGTATCGGCTTCTACAAGAATGGGGGACAGTTCCTGGGACAGCCAAAGGGGGCGGATTTTCTGGAGATATTTTTAAGCAGTGGGTCGATGATGTTATAAAGATGACATCCGAATCTGGCCATCTGGCAGTTGCCAAGATTAGCATCGGCAGTGTTCTTATCTATTGTCCACCAGATTCTGATGGATTTTGGATACATCGAGCGGTTGCCGACGTTCTTAATGATCGCGATAATGAGGATATGAGACACGGATACAGCATTGCGATTCAAAACGCGCGGGGAGTTCACTGGGTCGATCCTACTGGAAAACCGGAAAAGGAACTCGCAAATGAATATAGAACTCAGGCCGAACAGACTGAAAACAGGGGATACCACCGAATTGCAGCCATGCTTAGGCATCTTGCTGAAACCTATGACCGCGAAGCAGATAACATTGTTACGGAGCATAAAGCATGCACGGAGAAAGACGAATGACGGTTTTACTCGATCTTGTCTTAGCCCAAAAACACTGGACCAGTTTTAGAAGTTTTTAGGACAGAATAAACAGCATTAAGGTGATATAATTTGGAAGCGATGCCCCAGGAGAATGAAAATGATTGATGGAAGATCAGACTATCAAGTGTTTGGCAGAAACGACTGGGTTAATCTCAAGAGACTGAGAAAAAACAATGTCTCGCCAAAAGACATGATCGATAGTGGCCACATAAAGAAATCCCACATCGACTACGGGAAGAAAATCACTATGTGTCAGTTGAAACTGAATGCGAACGAGGTTTTGGTTTTAAGAGAATGTAATCAAAGAGCATATCGATAGGATGAAATTATTTTGGAGGAATTAACGGAAAACAAATAGCATAAATATATTGACTTCAACCGGGACTCTGCATAAGAGCAGAGTGAGCTTCCAAGCGTAGAGCTTGGGGCACATTGGAAACCGAGGCGAAGTCGCCAACTAGGCCCGAAAGGGTCGGGGGGCGGCGATCCTGCCGGGTTATTCCAATGGCTCGGTTCGACACGTGCCCCTTCTTTATTGGGGGCGGTAAAATTCGATGGGAGAAATTTAAGATGCCCATATCAATGCAACAATCTCCGATACAATTCGACGGAAAGCATTTTGTTGAAAACCTTTTAATTGGGACTCCTTCAGTAATTCTTGGTTTATGGTTGAGACAGATGGCACATCCTTTGGCGCATTATGGGGGGATGCTGTTAGTATGGTTCGGATTTTTTAAGCTCGTTAATCCGTTCATGCGTATTTGGTCAATTCCGTTGATACGTTATTTGGGAAGCGATGTTGATCCTAAGGGAGAAATGGAAAATGTCACAAAGTCCTTGAGAGGATTATTCCGAATGATTTGTTTCCAACTTGGACTTGTTGTTTATGGGGGAATTCTCATTGTCTTTAATCTTACGCTTTTTATAGGTTTATTCGCTCTTGTCCCCGCAGGCATGAGAATAATATATGAAGGTGGAATAAGGGGCGTCTGCTTATGGGGACTGATTCGGCAAACACGACTTCAAAAAAAGTCACCAGGCCCATAGACATGAAGGTCGAATTGTATTTTCTTAAAAGAATATATTTGATAACACTGACTTGCATTATTATGTCGATTTTAATTGCCAATACCTGTCTTTTTGCTGATGAAAACAAAAGACCATTTTGGACTGAAGAAAGTGTCTATATCGTTGAGCCTTACATATACTCCGTCGGTATCGCTTCTAACGCACCGAATAAAGAACAAGGGCGGTCAGTAGCTTTTGAAAATGGCATAAAAGAAATATTGAATACATTTCAGTTAAAAACGCTTGGTGATCTGGTTGTAGAAACGCAAATGACCTATGAAGAAGAAAAAGGAGGGGAGTGGACAACTTATCGCCTCCTAAAAGTGAATCTGGATTCTGTATTAAAACAAAAGCATAGAAATTCAAAGGCCGAAGGGTCCTTTGTTGCATATATCATTCATAAAGTTACCGGGGATGAAAAATTACCACAGACCTTGCAACCGATAGGCCAAAATATCCGCACATTTACACCCGAAGGAATAAAACAACTTGAGAATGAATCGCAAGGTGTAAGAAATACGAGAAAAACAAAGATATCGACTAAAAAGACGCCGACAAAAAAGCAAGACGCCGTTATTCCGAAAACAAGTCCTCAAGGACTCCATCTTGAGCCAATGTCACCAGAAGAGATTGAGGACTTGGCCAGAGCGATGCGAGCGGCAAAAGCCACCGAAGCCTGTCGTGCGGCAGCACTACCATTGAGATATTCGATAGATAAAATGAAAGAATTGTATGAATCGCCGGTTGGATATTTTCTATTGAGAGGCAATGCAATAATTGCAGGTGGCCTATTTGGAACAATAATACCACGGTTGTTAGGTGGAAAGGTGTATGCTGTAACAGAAGAAGAACTTATCAAACATGGAATACTCAAATCTAAACAAGCCAGACAAGAAGAAACATTAGAGCAATTCCGAGAGAGAAAAAGATTATTGCATGAAGTAATAGTTGGTAGAACAGGCTATTTTGTTCCGGTTTCGGCAGAGGAGGAAGAAGAACTTATAGCAAAACAGGAAAGCAAAAACCCTGAAGGCATTTCCGCTGATTTACCCAGACGAACCAACTCGAATTTTAGAAAGCTTAGCCCAGAAGAACATGAGAGGGCAATGTGGGCGAAGAAAGTCTTGGCAGTCGCAAAGATAGGTATCAATCTCATAAAAGTCGCGGGGGCCGTGGCGGCGGAGCCGGTCTTTTTTTTGCCCCGAATAGTGATCATATCTGAAGGCGCAATCTTTTTTTCATTTGGCTGAGGTGCGTTGCTCCAGTTGCGACAAGATGTTTACCAAAATATCAATTCATATTTCTTCCGCAGTGGAACTGGTTGGAAGCGAAGAGGACGTGAAGAAACTCTTGACAAAAATGAGAATGCTGCTAAAATGATTAATGAAGTGGGCGTGGGCATATTTTTAGTAGTAGGTTGAAGCCCGAATAGATTACCGTAGGACAGAGGTTCTTGAAGCCCGCATTTTTGTAGAGATGTTGTAGGTTGATATTAAGTAGCACAGAAGGCCCAACGAGGCCCAGTCGCGCGACCGATAACGATCGCGCCGCTGGGTTTTTTTATTTTAAATAGAAAAGGAGCGAAAAATTATGGGGGATCAAGAAAAAGTAAGAATTTCTGACTACCATGTTTTAGCTGTTTTGGATTGCCTCCGAATTAGGGCGTTGCGGTCTGAACGAAATGGCAGATACTATGAATTTTATGAGAAGTTAAAAGTCGCCTCAATTTTATCGGATTATGACAGTGGGGCATTGACGCTCCCAGTGCGTGATTTTGTTGCGGCCTTATCGAGAGTCAAAACAAGAAATTTTGAATCTGAGCGACAAAATGGAGCGGTCTATGGAAACCCCCACCGTTGATCGGACCTGCGCAAAGATTCTGCCAGCACCGAGGCCGTTGCTGGAACGTTTAGGCCACGCCATCAGCCTATCCCCCGGCCCGGAGCGAGACAGGATTGCCGCCGAGATTAAGGACCTCCCTTTTCCCGAAGGGCGAGAGGTGGACGCGGCATGAATCCCCCTGACAATGCGGATATTCACTTTGAGGCTTTTGATGTGAAAAAAGTATTCGAGGGGGCGTCGGCCTATCTTGAAGAAAAGGGACTCGGACGCCTCTTTCCTATGGCACAGCAATATTGTCCTGACCGCGTTCGTGAGGCTGAAAAAATTCTTGACCGGTTTGACGAACTGGCCGTGAAGCATAAACAGGGCGAATGTTCAGCTTATTCGCCAACGGCCCTGACCCTGCCGCCGGGCGAAGCAGAAATTCCGTCTCCATGCGGAACAATTCTTAAATGGTATTTACTCTGGCTTGATATTTTGGATGAAGTAAGACCGCTTGCTGAAAGGCGGGTGGCCTGACATGCGAAGGTTCACGGACCTATACGCGGAATATTGCACTGAGTTTACCGACTGCCCTGAATTGTTCCATACCTACGTGGCCTACTGGCTGATTTCTTGTGTCTTGGAGCGAAGGGTATTTCTCGCCCAGGGCGATCAGCAAATTTTGCCTAACCTCTATATCGTCCTTTTGGCACCTTCGTCCCTATATCACAAGTCAACGGCCATACACTCGGGGGTCAAAATCTTAAACGCTGTCAAACCGGATTTTCTCTATCCGCAGGAATACTCCCACGAAGCACTTATTGATGTCATCAAAGACAAACCAGCCGGGTCCTTTTTCTATGACGAAATATCTTCACTGTTGGAATTGTCAAAAAAGGACTATGCGGGCGGAATCATGGCTTTGTTGACGACCCTTTACAGCGGCGGTATCTACCGACGAAAAACGGGAACGAAAGACATTACGATTCAAGACCCATTCGTGAATATCATAGGGGCCTCAACAATCAATTGGTTAAAGACAAGCGTTAGAGGACAGGACATCATGGGGGGATTTCTCCCACGGTTCCTGTTTATCCCTCAAACCGAGCGGACCAAGATCCTCGCTTTTCAACCACCGGCAGATGTCATGAAGCGAAACCACCTTGTAAACGAACTCGGAAAATATCTCAAAGTTGAAGGCGAGGCAAAATACACACCAGAAGCCGTTGCTGCTTATTCCAAGTGGTATTCAGAATTTATCAGAAACGCTGAGGGGCAAGATGAAAAACTAATGCCTTTCCTTCACCGCCTCGTCACCTACTGCCACAAACTTGCCCTAATTCTTTCTGTTGATCGCGGCGAGTTCCCCAATATTACTTTACAGGCACACACCGAGGCCAAATTGCGGATTGGATATATTGCAAGACTTTTGGATGAAACCATTATCCAGGGTTTGGGCCTTAATCAGTTTCAAAGAGACGTGTTGCGAGCAGAAAATCTCATTAAGAGCCGGAACAGTGAGGGCATATCAAACTCCGACGTGCTGAGGGCGTTGAAAATATCTGCAAAAGATTGGGATGGCATTAGCCGGACGTTAGTGGAATCGGAAAAGATAAAACTTGAGCAAGTGGTGGGCCACGGAAGGCCCAAAACGCTCATTTATTGGGTGGGTCCCCATGCCTGACTTTCTTCACCTTATTTCACCTTTCTTCACCGACTTTTCGCACTTATTTCACCCTTTCTTCACATGGGGGATAGTGAAGAAAGCCATCGACGGAAAATACCCTTTTTGCACTTATTACACATGGGGTATAGGGGTGGGAGGAATAAATGCATTTAATGCGTTTTAATAAATATACCCCCTCCCCGGTGAAAGAAGTGAAGAAAGTCCTTTTTGGGGTAGAAAGGGTGGTTTTTGAAAATGGCGAAATCACAGTCAAATTCACAGGAGGCGCAAGTGGGTAGAGTAGGACAATTCAAGAAGGGTTCTGGACCAAGCAAAGACCCAAGGATAGCCCCAGGAGGGCGCAGGGCAGGCGCAGGCCGCCCCCCAAACTGGTTCAGACAACAAGCCCGTGCCATAATGGATCAATCCGGTTATCTCCAATTTTTAGGCGATGTTGTGACCGGTGAGGCCAAGGTAGAGGTTCTCGTTGGAGACAAGATCGTAAGTGTCCCAGCTTCAATCAGGGACAGAATAGCCGCCGGAAGCAAACTTGCCGACCTTGGCATTCCACAACAGCGGAACTTGACCGGGAGCGATGACCCGGATGCCATTCAAAGCAATCACCTTGTAATACTACCTGCGCAGGATAAAGGAAAAGCCGGTGAATGATTCGACGATTCCCAAGAAGAAAGTGGACTGGAAGCCACATCCCGGCCCACAGACGGAGTTTATGCGCCGCCAAGAGGACGAAGTGGCGTTTGGTGGAACAAAGGGACCAGGAAAAACAGATGTTCTTCTTATGGAGGGACTCAGGCAAATCAACGAGCCGAGTTACAGGGCAATCATTTTCCGGCGAACATTTCCGCAACTTAGAGAGATCATTGACCGGGCCAAGATACGATTCCCAAAATACGGAGGCGTATGGAATGGCGGGGAGAAATGTTTCACGTTCCCAAGTGGAGCCAAGTATTACATGGGCTATTGCCAACACGAGCAGGATAAAGAGAATTATCAGGGCCACGAATATCATTACATGGCTTTTGATCAGGTCGAACAGTTTACCGAGTCGATGTATTCCTATCTTTGTATGCAAGTCCGGACGACTGATCCCGGAATCAAATGCTACATCCGCTCATCGGCAAACCCCGGAGGGGTCGGTCATTGGTGGTTCAAACGGAGATTCATTGACGGAAAGAATGCCGGGGAGACGCATGAAACCTCTTTTGATGTTCCCGAACACGGCAAGGTAACGCGCACATCCACTTTCATTTTTGCCGATCACAAGGCAAACCCAATGCTTTCGCCACGATACATTGCATCCCTTATGAGCCTACCCGAAGCAGAACGCAAAGCATACATGGAAGGGGACTGGGAAATCTTCTCAAGCCAGAGTGTATTTGACGCGCATGGATTGACGCTGCAAGAAGAAAAAATAAGTGATGAAATGTGGAAGGGACATTTGATTGATTTACGGGACTCTATCCGGTTCGATATAGACGTAGAAAGAGGATTATGGAGAATTTACGAGGTTCCGAAAGACGGAAGAGAATATGTTATAGGGGCTGATCCATCATACGGTGATTCATCCGGCGATCCAGCCAGTATACATATTTGTGACAAACGGACATGGAATGTTGTTGCGACTTGGCACGGTTGGCGTGATCCCTTTGAGTTTGCGAAGATTTTAAGGATAGCAGGGCTGTATTACTGCACGGCAGAAATCGGAGTTGAAATCAACGGGCCGGGGATAAGCACGATTCAAAAGCTGGAAGAACTCGGATATACCCACCTATTCAAATACGACAAAGACAAAGCCGGATGGTCGACTAATGTAAAAACACGGCACTTGCTTATCACTCTCATGCAAGATGTAATCCGTCAAAGCTCGGCGGAAGTTAGGGATAGGGACACGCTGGACGAAATGTATAACTTTGTTCGAGACGAAAGAAGCGGGAAGATATCGGCGCGTGAGAATTGCACAGATGACCGTATAATCAGTTTGGGGATTGCGTGGCAGATGAGTAAGGCGAATCCATTCCACGAAGAATCAGAACTCGACCCAAGAAGAAATATAGCCGTAAAGTATTCAATTCCAGGGCGAAGGCGGAGACGGAGATGATCAAAATAGCGCAAGACCATGTGTGCTCCAACGGTCCCGCCCCACTCGCACCCCTTGGGGAATAACATGGAACAGAATATGCCTAAGCCACTACTTACGGTATCTGAAGTGGCCCAATGGATTCGTGTCAAAGAAGCGACACTGAGAAAATGGGTCTGCTATAAGCGTATTCCTTACCTGAAAGTGGGGCGGCACGTGTGTTTTGAGGTGGGGGCTGTTGAGCAATGGCTTCATAGAGGGGAGACCAGCACGGCGGATGAGGAGATACGGCCACAATGATAAGCAAAAAAAGTATAATTACGACGTGTGGTGGGTTTGGCTGACAAGGGGGAATTATGACAGTCAAACAACTACCAGAAAAAACGTGGTTTTTCCGGTTTCAATGTGGAAAGCAGGAGTATCGGGAACAAGGATTCCGAACCCGGCTTGAAGCAGAGAGAGCGGAAGCACGTGAAAAAAGTGAATTGCTGCGGCTTGAATCGGCAGGGCAGGGGTATAACAGAAACCTGAAACTGCACGAAGTCGCAGATTTGTTCTTTGAAGAAAGAAGTCTTGGGCAAAAGAAGACATGGAAATCTGACCGTGCGAGGCTCACCACTATCAAGACGTATTTTGGTGAGCGACGTATCAGGGAAATATCTCCGCGTGATGTCGAATCATTCCGACGTTATGTCCTGAAAACTGCACATGGACGGGATGGTTCGCAGGTCTCGTTGCACACGGTGAATCACTATCATGCGTTACTGAAGGCCGTCATCAATTGGGCCAAGAAGAAACGCTTGTATGGGGGTGAAAATCCGGCGTGGGGCGTGGAGATGGCGAAAGTGGAGAAAGCCCGGGTCAGGTTCCTGCTTCCCGAAGAGGAGAAGCGGCTTACACCAGTGGTGGCAAAGAACACTCGCCTATGGCCCTATTATGTGATTGCATTACATACGGGGATGCGGTTGGGGGAAATCTGTGCCATTCGTGCCAAGGATGTGATGCTACATCCCGAGCCGATGCTGTTTGTTCCACATACAAAGAGCAAGTGTAGCCGTTATGTTCCGCTGTCAGAAACGGCGGCACAAATCCTCGTCGAGCGGAGCAAGAAGGCGCTTCCCGAGATGCGACTGCTTGAGCCAGTGAATCAAGACACGGTCAGCTCATCGTGGTTCAAGGACGCATGCGAGGAAGCCCAAATCCAGGACAACTTCACGTTTCACTGCCTACGACACACGTTTGCGGCCCATATGTTGGGTCGGGGTGTCCCGATATACAAGGTGTCAAAGATAATGGGGCATTCCGGCGTTGGGGTGACAGAGCAACATTATGGTCATCTGGACCGTAGCACATTGAGTCAGGAAATCCACCATGTGAATGGTGTGATAAGCCTGCCAAGTGTGTTAGAATCAAGTGTGGTTGTAAACCCGGTTGTAAAGTTTACAACTGCCGGGTAGGGCGATCTAGCAGAAACGTATTGAAAATATCACACTGGAGAGGTGGCCGAGTGGTTTATGGCGCTGGTCTTGAAAACCAGTGTACCTTCACGGGTACCGGGGGTTCGAATCCCTCCCTCTCCGTTTTAAATTGAGCGTTTATTCAAAAGGGATTCGAACGAATCCCTCGGCCGGGATGACGTGCCGATGGCACGAGGCCAGTCCTCGGAGTGATACGCAGAGGGCCCTCTCCGTTTTAAATTGAGTGTTTATTCAAAAGGGATTCGAACGAATCCCTCGGCCGGTTCGTAGTGTTTAAATCGATTCCAACGCGACCTGAATGATCCCATGACAACCCCTTTCCTTTCCGTCATCATCCCCGTCTTCAACGAATCCGATACCATCGTCCCCACGTTGGAAAAGATCATTCCCTATTTGCAGACCATGGGTCAGTCGTTCGAGATCATCGTGGTCAACGACGGGAGCATCGATCAGACTTCCCGTCGCGTCCGGGATTTCGTCCAGAAGGGCGGCCCGGTCCGCCTTGTGGAATACGAGACGAACCGCGGGAAGGGATACGCGATCCATCAGGGCATCCTTCACGCCTCCGAAAGCCGTTTCATCCTGTTCATGGATGCCGATTATTCCACGTCCATCGAGCAGTTGGCGAAATTCATCCCTTATTTTTCCGGGGACGTTCACGTCATGATCGGCACCCGCACGCCGCATCATCTGGTGGATAAAACGCGGCCGCTGCTGAGACGTTATTCCAGCGGCATATTCATCTGGCTGTGCAACAACCTCCTGCTTTTAAACCCCGTCGTCGATCTGACGTGCGGGTTCAAGTGTTTTGAGGCTTCGTCCGCGAAGAAACTGTTCGGCAAGATGACCATCATGGGATGGGTCTTCGACGTGGAGATCCTGTTCATGGCCCAATTGTGGGGGTTGAAAACCGTCGAGATCCCGGTCAGTTGGTGCCATTCCAACAGTTCGAGCGTCCGATTGTGGAGCGCCCCCATCGCTTCCCTCATCGACCTTCTCCGAATCAAGATCAACCATCTCCGTGGCCGTTATTCCATTCCCTGAGGCCGAAAAGACACCGGGCTGATATCCGTGCGCATCGGGATCGTGTCATATAACTTTTATCCGAGCATCGGCGGCGGGGCGACCTTCGCGGCACTTCTCTCCGGCGCATTGTCGCGGAACGCCGTCGACGTCGAAGTCATCGCCCCTCTCTGCTCCCGGGACGCCGAACTCGCCGAGTCTTTCGCCCGCTCCACCCGTCTCAAGATCCACTGGGTCGTGAGCGACCGGGCGCGGGGGTATTCGGATTATTTCTCGAGAGCGATATTTTTCTTGAAGATGGTCCGGCGGATCCAGCGGCTCTCGACGTCTGTGGATTTGTTCCACGCGCATGAATTCCATATCGGGTTCCTGAGCGCCCTGTGCGGATCCACGAAGCCGGTGTTGGGGACCTTCGGGGCGGATCCGCTCTATGAGATGTTCTTTTTCGGAAGGGAGAGGAATAAACCCTACGCTGATTTTGTGAAGAGCGTCGGTGTCCGGATGCTGAGCCTGCTTTTTCGGTGGGTGATCGGATTTCTCTCTCGGGGTAAGGATGTGGCGCTGGTGAGTTATACGGACGAGTCGTTCCACCGCCGGATGGCCGGCCGGTATTTTCACGGCAAGATCCATCACATCCCGCTCGCTGTTCCCCCAGAACTGTTCGATATCCCCGGATGCCGTCGATCGGGGGGCGGGGGGACGATCCTGTTCTCTTCCCGGCTTGTTTCGTGGAAACGGGTGGATGTCGCCCTGGCCGTCTTCTCGAAGCTGAGGGAAAAGAGGAAGGACCTCCGGTTGATCGTCCTCGGAACGGGTCCCCGGGCGGATCTTGTCGGAAATGAACGACAACGGCAGGCGGGGATCAACCATGTCCCCTCGTGTCGCCACGACGAGATCGGGAACTATCTGGCGCAAGCCACGGTGTTCATCGCTCCGAGCGATTATGAGACGTTCGGCACGTCGGTGTTGGAAGCCATGGCGGCGGGCGTTCCCATCGTGGCGGCGAACCTTGACGTCTATCGGGACCGCTTGGTCCATGGGGAGAACGCTTTTCTGGTGACGGGGGATTCGGTCCGGGAATACTGCGACCACATTGAGGTTCTTTTGGACGATCCGTCCTTGAGGAAACGGTTTTCTTCGCGGACCCGAGAGCGGGCCCGGTCATTTGAACTGAACCGTGTCGCGGAACGGTATATGGACGTTTATCGGCAGATGGTCCCATCGCAATCTTGAAGAGGGGGAAAACAAGAATGAACAGACAGATCCGTTTTCTGTTGGCCGCCGCCCTGGTGTCGTGGCCGGCCGGTGTGCCCTCCGTCTCGGCCGGCTCCCGGGCGTTCTCGGGCGCCGACAAGCGCTATTTAGAGGGGATTTACCGGGACACCTGGGATTGCATCTCCCATTTCGTCCATCCGGGAACGGGTCTTCCCTATGATTCTCACCGGCCCATGCCGAACACCTCGATCACGAACATCGGTTTTTATATGGCGAGTTGTGCCGTGGCCGCCAAGACGGGGATTCTCCCCGCCGAGGAAGCCCGGGGGCGTCTGTCGACATGCCTGGCGTCGTTGAAAGGCATTGAGAAATGGCGCGGTTTTCCCGTCACCTGGGTGAACGCGGAGACCGGAAAGACCGCGGACCGGCAGTTCTCGACGGTGGACCATTTGGGGAACCTGTGCGCCAGCCTGGTCTTGGTCAAGAATATTTTCCCCGATATGGCCCCGGATGTCGACGAGATATTGTCTCCCATGGACTGGGGGGTCATCTACGATCCCCGAAACCATCTCTACCGGGGCGGTTGGAGGTTGGACCTGAACGATTTCGATGTCAAACAGCCGTGGGGAGACTGGTATTACGGTTATCTGGGCGCCGACACACGGCTCGGGAGTTTTTTCGGATCGGCCCGCGGACAGGTTCCGATGGATCATTGGACGGCGTTGGACCGGAGACAAGAGACGAAATACGGACAATCCTATTACGTGCCCGGCTGGCAGGGCGGAGGACTCTTCATGCAGATGGTATCGGGGATCTTCATGGACGAACGGGAGACACCTCTCGGCGTTTCCGCCGCCAATTTTGCCTATGCCCAGATCATTCATGCCTCTAAGATAGGCGCTCCGGTCTGGGGCTGGTCCGCCGCGGAATCCCCCACGGGCGACTATCTGGGCTGGGGAGTCATCCGGGACGATGTGGTCACTCCGCATGCGACGGTGTTGGCGGCCGTTTATTATCCCCGGAAAGCGGTCGAGAACCTGAAGCGGTTGGATGAATTGGGTGCCCGGGCGGATTATGGGATCGACGGGACGCTCCATCGGTTCGGTTTCCGTGATTCGCTGGACTGGAAAACCGGTTCCGCGGCTCCCGGATACTTGATGTTGGACCAGACCCTGCTGTTCCTGTCTCTGGCGAACGTTCTTTATGACGGGATCGTGTGGGAATATTTCGAGAAGGATCCGGTCGTTCAGGCGGGCCGCGCGATGTTGCCGGAATATCGCCGACAAAAAGGGGTTCTGGATGGTTATCGCCGTCGAGACGGTTCGGTTCCCGACGAGACGCTTCAATTGAAGATCGAAATGCCAACGGAATGAAACCCAAATATATTAAAATGATACGCGGGATGAGGAAAGGCCGCCGTCGTGAGTGGAGCGTCTATATCCTGAAGTGCGGCGACGGGTCGTTTTATACCGGCATCGCCAAGGACGTGGACGCCCGCATCGAGAAGCACTCCGCCGGCAAAGGCGCGGCCTACACGCGCACGCATTTGCCTGTCGCCAAGGTGTATCAGCAGGACGGGTTGACCCGATCCGCCGCGCTCGTGCGGGAAGCCCAGATCAAATCGTTTCCCCGTCCTCAAAAAGAAAGGTTGATCCAGGAGAATGGAACAGTTGCCGATTGACGTGGAACCTGTCCGTCGAGTGGTCGAGCCGGAAGTGGTCGGCCTCGACGAGCCGAAGGTCCCGTTCTGGAAGGGGATCCTGGCCCGCGCGGCCGTCAGCGCGGGGGTCGCGTTCTTCGGGCTGGTCCTCTGCGGGATCGGTTTGCTGATGACGATCACGATCGTCGGCGCCGCCGTCGGGATCCCGCTGATGGTGGGCGGATTGTTGATCTGCGCCCTTTCGGTTTTCGTGTTCTTTGGATTCGGCTCCGGCCGTCAGATCCACATCCGGTCTCCCCGGGGCCCCGCGCCCTTCTGATTGACGCCATGATATTTTCCTCTCTCGTTGAAAAATTCAAAGTCCCATCCAACGCGCTCTATAAGGAGAAAGACTCGCTCCTGTCCAAGGGGAAGAAGATCATCGATTGCGTGTCCGGAAACGTGAGCGAGCAGGGGATCTCCTATCCTTATTCCGCGTTGGAGAAGATCATCGAACGGGCCGGCGCCCAGGCCAAGGTCTATCGGCCGGATCCTCAGGGCCAGCCGGTGGCCCGCGCGGCCGTCAGCGAGTTTTATAAACAGCAGGGCGTCACCGTTCCGCCGGAACACGTCTTGATGACGCCGGGCACGAGTTTCTCCTATTGGTGCCTGTTCCGGCTGTTCGGCAATCCGGGAGACGAGTTCCTGGCCCCGTGCCCGAGTTATCCTCTCTTCGACCACATCGCGGCGGCGTCGGGCGTTCAGACCGTCCCTTACGAGTTGAACGAGTCCGCCCTCTGGAAGATCAACCTGGACGATCTGGAATCCAAGGTCAACTATAAGACGAAGGGGATCATCCTCGTGTCCCCTCACAATCCGACCGGGGCCGTGATGACCGAACAGGAGATCGACGGGCTCGTCTCGATCGCGGAACGAAACTCACTGCCGATCATCGCCGACGAAGTGTTCAGCCCGTTCCTGTTCCGCCTGAGGACGTTGCCGCGTCCCGCCTCCCGCAAAGCTCCCCTCGTGTTCACTCTGAACGGATTTTCCAAGATGTTCGCCCTCCCGGGGATGAAGATCGGCTGGATGGCCGTCACGGGGAAAGAAAGCCTGGTCACCGAGGCGGTCCAAAGCCTGAGCACGCTGATCGATGCTTTCCTTCCCGTCAACGAGATCTCCCAGTTCGCGGTGCCGGACATCTTCCGCGAGGGGGCCGCTTTTTTGTCCAAATACCGCATGGAGATCAGTTCCCGCGCGGAGATGGCCATCCGGGCATTGTCGAAAGTGCCGCGCCTGACTTTGAGCCCGCCGGAAGGCGGTTTCTATCTGACGCTGAAGGTGAACGATCTCATCGTGGACGAAGAACAGCTGGCGTTGTCGTTGTTGCGCCAGGAGGGTCTGCTGGTCCACCCCGGATATTTCTACGATATGGCCCCGGCCCATCTGGTGATCAGTTATGTCCTATCGCCCGACGTGCTTCAAAGCGCGCTGAAGAAACTCGTCAAACATTTCCAAAGTCCCGCCTGAAGGATCCCCCTTGTTGAACCGACAGTTCGCCGGCTTGCTCTATGAGATGGCCAACCTCCTTGAACTGGACGACGACAACCCGTTCCGCATCCGCGCCTACAAAAAAGCCGCCATGGCGTTCGAGGGGCTGACCAAAGACATATCGACCATGACTCTGGAAGAACTCATGAGGATCCCGGGCGTGGGACGGGGCCTCGCCGAAAAGGCCGACGAGTTCTCCCGGACCGGACGAGTCAAAGAGCATCAGGATCTGCGGCGTCGGATCCCGCAGGGACTGTTGTCGATGTTGAACGTGTCGGGGCTGGGTGCTAAACGAGTGAGGTTCCTTTACGAGACGCTGAAGATCGATTCTCTCGGGAAATTGAAGGCCGCGGCCGAGGGGGGAAAACTGCGGTCTTTGCCCGGTTTTGCGGAGAAGATGGAGACCAATATCTTGAAGGGTCTCGAAGTCGCCGTTCAAGGTGTTGAACGGATGACGCTGGGCGAAGCGCGGTTGAGGATGGCCGAAGTGTTGGGATTCTTAAAGGGGACGGACGGGATCATCCGGTTGGAACCGGCCGGGTCTCTCCGCCGGGGAAAAGAGACCGTCGGCGATTTGGATATCCTCTGTTCTTCGCGGAATCCGGACAAGGTCATCACGCGGTTCATCCACGCCCCCTTTTCCAAACGCACGCTGGCGGCCGGGGAGACCAAAGCCAGCGTCGAGCTGATGAACGGCATCCAATGCGACCTGAGGGTGGTGGAGGATGATTCGTTCGGCGCGGCACTCCAGTATTTCACGGGGTCCAAGGAACACAACGTCGCCTTGCGCGAGCGCGCCCTCAAATTGGGTTATACCGTCAACGAATACGGTTTATATCGCACGAGCGATGATAAAAAGAAAAAGCCGCTGGCCGGAAAAACCGAAGAAGAGATATACAAGAAGCTCGGCCTGCAATGGATCCCGCCCGAACTGAGGGAACAACGGGGGGAGATCGAGGCGGCGGAGAAGGGGAAACTCCCCAAACTGATAGAAGAGGCGGATATCCGCGGTTGTTTTCACTCTCACACGAGCGAATCCGACGGACGCAACACGCTCGAGGAGATGGCGGCGGCCGCCCGGAAGAAGGGATGGGAATGGCTGGGAAGCGCCGACCATTCGCAGGCCCTGAAGATGACCAACGGTCTTTCGCCGGACCGGATGAGGGAGAAGATCGGGAAGATCAAAGCGTTGAACAAAAAATCAAAATCATTCCAGGTCCTGTGCAGTTCCGAAGTGGATATCTTGGCTGATGGGTCCATGGACTACGATGACGACTTGATGAAGGAACTGGATTTCGTGATTGCCTCGGTCCATTCCAGTTTCAAACAGCCGGAAGAGAAGATGACGGAGCGCATCATCCGGGCCATGGACAATCCGCATGTCGACTGTATCGGGCATCTGTCGGGCCGGTTGTTGGGTCAGAGAGAGGCCTACGCCATTGATTACGAGAAGATTTTCGAGGCGTCTCGGCGGACAGGGACGGCGTTGGAGATCAACGGCCAGCCTGACCGGCAGGACCTTTATGACGTGCACGCGACGACGGCCAAAGGGATGGGGATCCGCATCGCGACGAATACCGATGCCCATTCCATCGACCAATTGGACCATATGTCGCTGGCTGTGACCGTGGCCCGGCGCGCCTGGCTGGAAAAGAAGGACGTGCTTAATACGATGTCCGCCCGCGAGGTCCGGGAGTGGTGTGATGGTGAATAGTGGTGTGGCGAAATAGTGAAATGGTGGAATGGTAAAGAATGATACGATGGGCCGAAGGCAGCCCTGTTTTACATTGTCGTTGCGAGGGAGATTGCAGTAGATTAACGACCGCCCTTTTCGCATCGTTCCAAGGATAGGCGGCGGGCCAGGGGTCCGATAATCCCGCCAAAGAATCTGATTTTGAAGTGCAGATTGCTTCGCTGAAAAACGCTCGCAATGACGGATAAAAGATAGTTAGAGGGCATTGAAATTTATGGTTGTCATTGCGAGGGAGACGGCAGTATATTAGCGACCGAAGCAATCTTCTTTTAAGGTGTAGATTTCTTCGCTGAAAATGAAGCGTTAAGTTGTATTATGACTCTGGAAAAACACTATTACGTTTATATAACGACGAATTTGCATCACACTGTTCTGTATACCGGCGTTACGAATGATTTAGTGCGAAGGGTGTGGGAGCATAAGGGAAAAGCGGTCGAGGGTTTTACGAAAAAATATAATGTCACGAAGCTGGTGTATTATGAAGTGTTTGACGATTCTTATAATGCCATTGCAAGAGAAAAACAACTCAAAGGCGGATCGAGGAAAAAGAAGGATCTGTTGATCGATAAGATGAACCCCACTTGGAAAGATCTTTATGATGAGTTGTAAAAGAAGATTGCTTCGCTGAAAAACGCTCGCAATGACGGATAAAAGATAGTCAAAGGGCATTATCATTTATGGTTGTCATTGCGAGGGAGGTAGCATTACATTAACGACCGAAGCAATCTTATTTTAAAGTGCAGATTGCTTCGCTGGAAAGCGCTCGCAATGACAGTCATGATGGGGTGGAGAGGTTAAATGGTGGAATGACGGAAAAAGCGAGGGTAATAAAGAGGTATTTTCTGTTACCGGTCGACCGTCGGACTTGGTAGAATCATAGGACGCGTATAGAAAAACAGGGGGAAGCGTTTTCTTTATCAACGAAATAGAATCAGGAGGAATCAACGATGAAATTTTTTGTGGACACAGCCAATATCGACGAAATCCGTCAGGCCAAGGAGTGGGGGTTCTGTGATGGGGTCACCACCAACCCGAGCCTGGTGGTCAAGGAAGGAAAAGTGTTCAAGGACGTCGTGAAGGAGATCTGCAAATTGGTGGATCCCGCGCCGGTGTCCGCCGAGGCGATCTCGCCCGACCTGGAGAACATGGTCAAAGAAGCGCGCGCGGTGGCGGCGTGGGCGAAGAACGTGGTGGTGAAGATCCCCATGACGGAGGCCGGGTTGCAGGCCGTCCGCCTGCTCGCGAAAGACGGCATCGCCTGCAACGTGACGCTTGTCTTTTCGGTGAACCAGGCTTTATTGGCGGCCAAGGCGGGCGCGGCTTACGTGTCCCCGTTCGTCGGCCGGCTGGACGACGTGGGGGAAGACGGCATGGCCCTCATCGCCGACATCATGCAGGTTTTTAAACAATACAATTTCAAGACACAGGTCATCGTGGCCAGTGTGCGCAACACCGCGCACGTGACCCGGGCGGCCCTGTTGGGGGCCCACGTTTCGACCATTCCGTTCTCCGTCATCAAACAGTTGTTCCGGCATCCGCTCACCGACAAGGGGATCGAGCGGTTCAACGATGACTGGAAGAAGTTGCCGGAATCCGCCCGCAAGCTGATCGGATGACATGAACAAAAGATCGCTGATCGCGGGCCTGTTGTCGGCTTTCATCTGGCCCGGAGCCGGTCAGCTGTATAACCGGGATTACCGGAGAGGATTTGTCTTTATCGGTCTGACCATTTTCTTCGTCATATCCCTTTTCATCGGGATCGGCGATCAACTGAAAGAACTGATCCCTCCCGGAGCCACCCACTTGGATTTCGACTCGGCCCGCCAGCTCTCCTTGCGCCTCACCGAGCAGAAATCGGGTTCTTTCCGCACGTTCAACTTCCTGATGTCATTGACCTGGGCCTATTCGATCATCGACGCATTTATGTCCGCGCGGAAGGAAGAGCCGCCGCCGGAGCCCCCGCCTTCCGAAAGCGGAGACCGATGAGATCTTACATCGGGTTGACATTGTTCATGGCCGGATTGGCGGCGGTTCTGACCGGCTTGGCCTATTACCGGAACCCGCAATGGCCCCTGATGGGTTGGAAGATCGGGGCGCAACTTTTCCTCACGCTCTTGCCGATGCTGTTTTTCGCGCTGATCGTCTCCGGTCTTGTGCAGATCCTCGTCCCCAAGGAAGTCATCGGCCGTTGGCTCGGCACGGCGTCCGGGTGGAGGGGGATCATGCTCGGAAGCGTCGCGGGGGCTTTCACGCCGGGCGGTCCTTACACCAGTTTTCCCATCGTGGCGGTCCTTTATAAATCCG
>Ga0209507_1001402_pt1 | contig 19224 bp, 17 predicted proteins | sample AD_UKC028_MetaG_FD_184414 | JGI IMG/M metagenome (GOLD analysis project Ga0209507, IMG submission 184414) | Active sludge microbial communities of municipal wastewater-treating anaerobic digesters from USA - AD_UKC028_MetaG (SPAdes) (version 2) | ecosystem: Engineered > Bioreactor > Anaerobic >...
CATCGTGAAATCGAGGCCGGCATTTTGCAGCTCCCAAGGGAAACTTTGGGATGAAAATCTCGGGATAACGGTGAAACCCCTCTGGGGCAATACCGTGGGAACCTTTGATTACGCTTGGGCTTTGTCCTCAGGCAGATCAAGGGGCGCCGTAGAGACTTAGATACCGAGGTGCCTAAATGGCCTGAGCCACAAGGCAAAGATATAGTCCACTCCTAGAAGTAATTTTAGGGCCAGTGTAACGAGAAGGTTGTAGGTTCGAATCCTACCACCGGAGCCATGTGGGATTAGCCGAGTTAAAAGCTCGGCTTTTCTCTTTATTAGAGCCTCCATTCGGAGGTTCGAACGTGCCAGAATTTTTTGCGGACGGATTTGAGACGAGAATCATCGGCAGAAGCGCGGAATCCGTGTCAATGCTTATGTTTTTGTCCTTGAGGAGGAGGTTCGAACCTAAGGCGGAGAGAATCACTTTTCGGGCGTGCTGACCCCTTTCGGTGAACGCTTCGTTGGCGTCGCCGGCGAAGGTCAGGATGTTGTCGGCCGTCTGCAACCAGCTGTCCACGCGGTTGTCCGTGTCGTTCAATAATTCATGTAGTCTGATTTTTTCCTGGCCGATTTCCGATTTCTTTTTCTTGAATTCTTCTTCGCTTATTTCTCCCGATGCTCTCATGTCTATCAAAGCGTCCAGTTTTTTGACGCAGGCTTCGTAATTCTTTTGCTGGTTGGAAAGTATCGCATTGCGATCGCCTGCTTCACGCTCGTTTTCGTTTCTAAGCCATTTCATGGCCCAGCCATGGAATTCTTCCGGTGGCTGAACTTTAGCCAGCGTTTTTTTAATCTGCTTTTCTAATTCATCCACTTCAATGCATTTCTGACTGCACGGGCCTTTGCGCTTGGTGCAGTGATAATACGTGTAGTGATGAACGTTACCGTTTTTATTCTTTTTAGTTTTATTCTCGGCCGTCACCATACAGCCACACTCTCCGCAACGGATCATGCCGGTATAAGCGAAGGTATGCGTTTCCGGTTTGGGCTTGCTCCCATGGCCGAGCATTTTTTGGACGTGATCGTATTCGTCGCGCGTGATCATCGGTTCGTGTTTACCTTTATGCCAGTTGCCACTGCCTCTGGGCCATTCGAACCAGCCGTAATAAAAAGGATTGTAAAGCAGGCGGTAGTAACCGCTACGCGCCAGGTTTTTGAGTCCCCATTTTTGAACCGCGATTTCATGCACCCGGGGAGCGGTAAAGTCGCCACTTAAAAGCATATCGAACATTTTCCGAATAATCGGAAACATTCGCGGGTCTTTGCGGATCGTCCGAAAGCCTTTTAATTTATCCGGCGTGTTTTTGTAGCCGATTGGCGCCGGTCCGGGATGCCAACCCATTTCCACTTTGCGCCTGAGTCCGCGTTTGACGTCTATGCCTTTGTTGTCGTTTTCCAACTTGGCCTGGCTGCAAAGTAGGTTGAGCAAAAATTTGTCGTTGGGAGTGTTTTTAAACGATTGGCCCGGCGTGTTAATTTCAAGCAGCCGGTTTTGGTCCATTAAATAAACCAGGTAGCCGGTGTCCACGGAATTTCTGGAAAGGCGGTTCGGGTGCCAGGCGATGATGCCCTCGGCTTCGCCTTTCTCAATCCGTTTGATCATCTGATTGAAAATTTCGCGTCCCGGCGCTTTGGCCGAATATGATTCTTCCAGGCGCTCCACGATTTGGAGCTTTTCTCTTTTAGCAAGCGCTTCCAGTTCGCTCTTTTGCGAGTCAATAGAAAGGACCTGTCTATCTTCCTGCTCTGAAGATTTTCGAGCGTAGAGGAAGTACTTGAGTCTTGGTTGTACTTCCTGGTTCATATTAGTTAAAGAGTTCGGTGGTGTTCAGATAGTAAATCAGTTTGCCACCGGCCGACATTATTATTCTCATGGTCGGATAAGGCCAGGGATCGCCCATGAGTCCCTCCGGAAGTTTGTAGCTTGTATCCTCCCAGCGCCATTCGTTGGCTGCCGGGTTTTCCGTTCCGGGTTTGCTTGAAATGTATTGCAGCTGAATGTCCGACCTTATCATGAATTTGGTGTGTTCCGGATCATGGCCGAGATATGCGAACGCGGCATGCTCGATTTGGTCTTTGCTCATCAATGGCCAGTCCAACGAGCCGTTGTCAGGACAATTGCCCGGTATGGTAGCACTGCGTTCGATCGGATAGACGATTCCGATTTCCACGACCTGATTCGTTTTTTGCGTTACCTGATACTGATAAACCTCGCAGCGATCGTTGATGTAATCCGTCTGCTGGAAGATGTAAACCGGCCGATCCCATTCCTCAGGATTGTCGGCCGTGAATCCGCCGTCGTTTTGTTTGACGTTGCTTAGGATCGCGAAGTTGGAGGGATGATTATTCTGGCCGGTATATTTCAATTCCAAGTTCGGTTCTCCCATGAACGTTCTGATGGCTTGCTCGGCTTTATCCAGTTCGTTTTGAGCCGGCGGTTTTTCGTTGACGAAAATCCGGCCGTCCGAAGTCCGGCATTGTTCCGGATAAGATTCCATTATGGCGAACCCTGCTTCGACGCACTGGTCGAAGTTAGTAATGGAGGCCAGGTCTGTTGTTTCGGCCCCACGCGGTGCTTTGTTTCCTAAGAGGTGATAAACTCCGTAACCGGCCCCAAGAACCGCTACAACGGCGATTACGGCGTAAATTTTGGCGTTTTTAGTCATAGTTTTGTTCATTAATTATTTTAATTTTGTTTTCGGCCTTTCTACACACAACATGGTCCTAAGGCCGAAGGAAGTCAAACATATACTTCTATTTTACCGCTTTATCGGTTTTTTAATAAGAGGAAGGGTTGAAATTCTGTACCGATTTTGTCCGGTCCCTGACCCTGAAAGTTGCCCCAGTTTCACCCCAGTTTTGCCCCAGTCTGATTTCTCCTATTTTGGCGCAGGTTTAGTGCATTTTAGTGCAACCATAATCCCTGAATTCCACCCTCATTTCACCCACACTTTACCCACGTTTTTTGGTCGCCTTTCAGTCGCCTTTGGTCGCCATCGCTTCTTTAAATCCATCCAAGTTTTATCCAAGAATTGTCCAACCCCTTATTTTTTAATTTTTTGCAAGCTTGCTTGCTTTATTTAAGCTATTTTATTAATTATTATTTCTTACTCATTCTTTCTTATTAAGTGCTTCATGGTGGACCCGGGCCCGGGTTCTCTATGGTGCCTGACCGTGCTCCATTTTGAACCCCCGTCGTTTTTAGCAATTGCGGGTTCAAGCGATACATAGTTCCGGCCCAGCGGCCGTGTTCCAGCGTTCCTGGCTTCATTTCTATTAGCCCGAGATCGAGTAGTTTTTTCCTGACGCGCCGACAGGTGGACCGGCCGAATCCCAGAGAAGCAAATCCTTTCTCTTTGTCATCGCGGCCAATGAAGATATTATCGATATGCCAGAACCAGCCGTCGGCATCGCCGTAGCGATTAGTAAGATGGCTTAAGGCCATTAAAAAATCACGTTCGGCATGAGTCAAAGCGCGACGCAATTTTTCATTGTCGTAGATGACGTGTGGCGCGGGAAAGAAATTTAAGCTTTTACCACGTGGTTTGGGTTGATTCGTCTGGTTCATAATTTTCACTAAGTAATTCGGCTACTTTTTTACTAACGGCCGTTTCGACCTCCTGGCCAGCTTTTTGAGTTATGGGATGAAAGATGTTGATGTTCTGGCCTCCCACTTTGCGCGTGGGATAAACCAGCCGGTATCGGCCGTCCGGCCGGCTGAACACGGCCACCGATCCCATCCAAAACTTATCGTCCAGCACAAACGAAACGAACCCGAGGAGGCCGTCCTTGGGTTTGACTGGATAGAATTGGATTTCGCTAATTGTGGTTTGGTTGGAGGTCATGGCTTTTCACTACTTTTTCTTGGAAGTCATCGATAGATGGCTCACCCATATAAGTGATTTTGTAGAGTTTAAAAAGATTGTTGGCGCGCAAAGAAGCCTCCTCGTCGGAGAGTTTTACGCCGTAGCGTTTTTCGTATAATTCTTTGAATTCTTGTATGGCTTCTGGGGGCAACATAAAAGGCTGGCCCCACTGGGACTAGCCTTTATCTTTCTATTCAAATACTAAGCTTTCATATCGAGGCACTTAACCTCAGGGGAAATTAACTTTTAATTAAAAAACAAAAAGGGCTACCACTTCACATCATCAAGCAAAAAAACACGTAGTGCTTGATGACAGAAGTCGTAGCCCCGTCTCGTTTAGTTCCGATGGATCGGAACGCCGTCAGGCAAACTCCTATCTCTTATGCTTTTATAATAGCGGTCCGTAAAGGCCGCCGTCAATAGGCCCATCTGTGGATAAATTATTCTGACAAAAGCTGACAAGAAGTTGACGAAATTGGTTTTCCACATGTAGAAGTGTTTACTGCACAATTTTAAAATGCTATAATTAAATTGTGCATACATAAATATGAACTCTAAAAAAGACTTAACTTTTGAGCTCGCCGAACTTGGGTTAAAGGGAGATAAAGCGGCAATTGTAAAATTACTTGAAGTTATTGCTGCAAAAGAAATAGGGGCTAATAGACACTCTGCCTACAATAAGTTTTTAAATCTCATCGAAAAATATTCAGATGAGACGTTTTTAGTTTCTCCTAGTTCTATTATCCCCCAAAAGGACATAGGCGCATCAGTCGATATTAAAAATATTTGGCTCGCTCCTGATATTGAATCTAGAATAAATAAATTCATCAAGCTCCACCAGGAAATTGCTATGTCCCAAATAGCGAATCAGTTTAACAAACTTTTGCTTTATGGCCCACCCGGAAGTGGGAAGACCACAATCGGTTTCTATATAGCTAACAAACTTAAAAAACCTTTAAGCTACGTTAAAATAACAGACGTAATTTCTTCAAGATTAGGCGAGACGATGCATAACATTTCAGATGTTTTTACGCGCACAGATAATGCTGTTATTTTTATTGATGAGTTTGATGCTTTCGCAAAAAATCGTACAGATAAAAACGATGTCGGCGAGTTAAAAAGAATCGTAAATTCGATTATTCAGACATTAGATTTTAATTCTCAAAATAAAATAATTATAGTTGCGACCAATTTATTGGAATCTATTGACCCGGCAATTTTAAGAAGATTTAAATTCAAAATTTTAGTCGATGAATTAGTGGATGGAGAAAAGGAAAAGTTTTTTGATTACTTAATCAATAAAACTCAAACAAAAAATAGCAGGATTAATATTGCCGGTAACGATAAAAAGTTTTTGATCGATGCCTTAGACGCGTTAAAAATAAATACTATTGATGAGATAAACGACTTTTTTGATAAGACCTTAGTGAATAATCTGATCGAAAACAAGAAAGAATTTGAATTAACTGATTTTGTAAAAACACTCTTTGCAGAAGATTATCTTAAGCAACCAAAGAGGCTTAAAAAGCAGGACCAAAAAATTCTTTCAAAACTTTGTAAGATAATGGAAAACTTAGGCTATCCAAAAACAAAATTGGCTGAAATAATGGGTATCCATAGGAATTCATATAAAAATTATGCCAAATAAAAAATATAAACACATAAAAGTCCCGAATTCTCTTTTTTCTAGAGAGGGTGTTTATACTCCTCCGCCGCGTAGAAATTACAAAGAGCTTGGAGAATTTAATAGAGAAAAACAAAAGAGGAAAGTTTTAAGTGGGGTTAGCCGGATTAATAACTTTTTTTCTGAGAAGGATACATCTTTAAAAATTGACACCGACAAGCAGGCCAACGAGATTAAAATCAAATTTCATGGACCAGCTAATTCTGATTTTATCTCCCGATACAGAATTCAGATTTATCGTCAGGAAGAAAACAAAGAAAAAGACGCAACAATTTATGGCAGAATAAGTAATAAACCGATTGGTAATCAAAAATCTGACTTCGAGCGTCTAAAAGATGAAGCCAACGCATATGTGCAGAGGACGGAAAGAAAATCTTATTTTGAAAAGATAAAAGAGTTAAAACCTCTTACACTAGCAGAAATTTTAGAAAAAGATTTAAAAGATAAATATAAAGCTAACCCGAGTCAGGAAATATTTGTCGATGTTTCATTTGCTGATAAACAAAATATAGCTACGGTAAAGTTAAATTCTATTCAGGAACAATTTTCTGATAAATTTATTTCCAAAGTAAATACAGAACTTTTACACTTTTGTAGATTAAAGGCAAAGTATGAAGATGTAGAAAATTTACACAAAAGCTATGAAGGAATAATTGATATTGAACAAGCGCCTGATTACGAATTTTTTGAGTCATCTTTAGAGAAAAATATCGATAATTTAAATATCCTCCCCCCGAACAGTGATGGGGACCCCGCCTTTGTTCTTGATGGCGCCGCGAATTCAAATCATCGCACTCTAAACGGTGCAGTGATAAGATCGGTCGGGCCACATACTGGAGATAAAAAACATGCTACCGCAGTAGCTAGTCTAGTAGTTTGTGGCTATAAATTAGATATTCAGGGAAATATCCAACAAGATAATAAGGTTATTGTCGTTGATGTTTCTGACGGTCAAAATAATTTTCTAAAACTTGAAGAAAAAATTATTGAAACGGTTGAACAAAATGTACCGAATTATAAACTTTTGTTGTTGAATCTATCAATAAATAATTATTATTTCTATAGAAGAAAAAAAATCGATAAATTGACTAGATTAGTAGATGAACTTTCTCATAAACATGATTGTCTATTTTTCATTTCTGCAGGTAATCTTTTTCCTCGTAATTGGAGCGAAGACATGAAGCAATTAGTATTGCGAACCGGATACCCCGGTTATTTCAGATTACCAATTTGTAAGATATTACCACCTTCTGATAGTATAAATAATATTTCTGTAGGTTCCGTTGCTTACCAGGAGAGCGTTGATTCTTTGACTAAAATAAAGAACCCCGTTGCGATTACGAGGGCGAATTTAGATGCTGTTCCTTTTGTTAAGCCAGATTTCGTTCATTACGATTCAAATTACAAAAGAGATTTTAATTGCGAGTATAATGGCGTTTATTTGGCATCAGATGACGATAATAAACTTACCCGTTGGTCCGGTACTAGCTTCGCGACACCATTGGTTCTTCACGATGCTTGTTTACTTCATAATTTTTATCCCGAATATAGTAAAAACACGATCAAGGGTCTTCTTATACATTTTGCAGATTATCTGAATTGTGATGGCATATCTAATCGGGGTATGCGTAAAAAACTCTCTGGATTTGGTATCCCAAATCTTGAAAAGGCATTGTATTCTTTAAATTCATCATCAACCCTAGTGATTGAAGATGAGATCGGTATAAATAAAAAGAAAACAATTAAATTTCCAGTGCCAAGTTGTGTTGCCGGTAGCAGTAGAAAAAGATTAAGAATAAGAAAGACTCTTGTGTATTCTCCTCTTATAAATCCCAAAAATGTTAGAACTTATAATCCGATTAATATTTCTGTCCAATTTGTCAGAGAGGATAGCCGGAACTTAGATAACTTTAGCACCCGTAGCGCCGATGATGGGGCGCATCAAAAATCAAATGTTAAATGTTACCCCTGTTTGGATGTTTCCACTAGAAAACATACTGGTAATTTCTGGCATTTGAATATTTTTTGTGAGTCGAAAGACGACAGTCTGCCGACTGATTACAAACAGTCTTACTCGATAATTTTGTCTTTAGAGGATATTGAGGCCGACGAATCGATCGATCTCCATCAAGAAATTTCAAATATGATACATATTGAAACCTCCGTGGAAATTCCATTAGAAGTTTGATTGTAAGAATATGGCAACAAAATCTTTAAATTCAAATTTACATCGAGCAGCCAAAGTAAAGAATGATGAGTTCTATACGCAGCTTGCTGACATTGAAAAAGAGCTGAAGCACTACAAAGACCAGTTTCGTGACAAGATAGTGTATTGCAATTGCGACGATCCGTTTGAGAGCAATTTTTTTAAATATTTTGCTGCAAATTTTAATGCGCTAAGATTAAAGAGGCTTATCACTACAAGCTACACAAAATCTCCTATAGCGGGAGGACAATTGCCGTTATTTGAAATGGAAGGATTAAAACCAGATGGCAAGGAGCCGTATGTGATTGAGATAACCGAAGTACCGGACATCAATAAAGATGGTGCGATCAGCATAGAAGATGTTGAAACTCTTCTTCGGCGCAATAAAAAATCATCTCGAAAATTACAGGGCAACGGCGACTTTCGAAGCGAAGAGTGTGTTGAATTATTAAAACGAGCGGATATCGTCGTTACAAATCCTCCATTCTCCCTTTTTCGACAGTATGTTGCTCAACTCATGGAACATGGGAAGAAATTTTTGATTATCGGTAATGACAACGCGATCTCATATAAAGATTTTTTTGAGTTCATAAAGAAAAATAAGGTGTGGAACGGTTACGGCAAAGTAAAAGAATTTAAGCAACCTGACGGCACACTAAAAAAGTTTGGCAATGTTGGCTGGTATACTAATCTCGACACTACCAAGCGGCACGAAAAACTAACACTCTACAAGAAATATAACGCGAAAGAATATTCGAAATACGACAACTATAATGCTATTGAAGTATCAAAAGTCTCGGATATTCCAATGAACTATGAAGGTGTGATGGGAGTGCCAGTGACCTTTCTAGATAAGCATAACCCTAACCAATTTGAGATTTTGGGAATAACCGACAGAGACTCTAAGAACAAGTATCGGACAAAAATGTATACCAAGGAAGATTCTCCAAAATATAACGACCTCAACCGTCGTGCCGCCATAAAGGTTAATAATGAACTTAAGCCAACTTACGCACGATTGCTAATAAAATTGAAACAATAATATGAAAATTGAACTACATAAAATTCCAATTCGTAAAGTAATAACTGGCTACAAAGACAGCGCCGAAGAGGGTGTTGTTGCTTACAGCGGAAAACTTGATATTCGTCCGAAATATCAGCGCGAATTTGTGTACAAAGACAAGCAACGCGATGCGGTGATTGAAACAGTTAAGCAAAATTTTCCACTCAATGTGATGTATTGGATGGCGCGCGAAGATGGTGGCTACGAAGTGTTGGATGGTCAACAGCGAACCATTAGTATCGGCCAATATGTGAACGGCGATTTTTCGCTGAACGAAAGATACTTTCACAATCTGCTCAAGGAGGAGCAAGATCAAATTTTGGATTATGAACTAATGATTTACTTCTGCGAAGGCACGGACAAAGAACGATTAGATTGGTTCAGAATTATCAATATCGCCGGAGAAAAATTAACTGATCAAGAAATTCGCAACGCGGTTTATACCGGACCGTGGCTGTCCGATGCCAAATTAAAATTCAGCAAATCGAATTGCGCGGCGTATCTGTTGGCAAATGATGGCGGACAGTTAGTTAGCGGTTCTCCAATCCGACAGGAGTATTTAGAAACCGCGCTTTCCTGGATAAATGACGGAAAGATTGAAGATTATATGGCTAAACATCAGCACGACAAAAATGCTGATAAATTGTGGCAGTATTTTCAAAATGTCGTCGCATGGACACGAAAAATTTTTCCAAATTATCGCCGAGAAATGAGCAATGTGCCGTGGGGTGTGCTGTTTAACCAATTTAAAGATAAAAAATTTGATTTCAAAAAATTGGAAAAGGAAATAACCGAGTTGATGCAAGACGAGGATGTAACCAAAAAATCCGGTATCTATGAATATGTTTTGACTAGAAATGAAAAGTTTTTGAATATCCGCGCTTTCACCGACAAGATGAAGCGTGAAGCATATGAGAGACAAAAGGGCGTTTGTCCGCACTGTAAAGGCGAGAATAAGAAAAAGAAATGGGAAATCGAAGAAATGGAAGCAGATCATATAAAGCCCTGGCACGAGGGTGGCAAGACGATTGCAGAAAATTGTCAGATGTTATGCAAACAAGATAATCGAACTAAATCCGGAAAGTAAAATCATTGAAGTATGAATGTCTATGGAAAATGAGATAATAGAGGTCACGGAGATCAAAAAAGATGTTGTACCGCAACAACCTAAAAAAGAAAAAGGTGTTGCTGGTAAATTTCTCGTCGCCTTAAGAGAAATTATAGCCGCGTTGTTTTGGATATACGTTATTTCAAAACTTTTTATTTTTAATATTGATATTTGGTTGATAAATAAATATTTACCCAGTTATTCTTGGATTATAAACTTCAGATTTTTTATTCTGATCAGTACTATTGCAGTAATCTGGTTAATAACAAAAAACAAACATATTTTATTTTGGACTCTTTATATTGTTTTTTATCCGGCAATAGTTTTATTTTGGAAAATACCTTTCTTTGTTTTTAGACAAAAGAGCTGGATTTTCGCCTTTGCCTTAATTAATGCAGTCATTTCTTTCTTTAAATCAATTAAATATAACTTTATTGCCTTTGCTTTATTTTTGGCATCTTTTGCAGTTATTTTTGGCTTTTCTAATACAAAACTATTGTGGCCTGCTGTTTTGATTTCATTTGCTATTCTTTCAATTATTTATATCCGCAGATTTATATTGGTGTTTAAACCTTCAAGTATATATCAGGTATATATCAAAATTTTTTCAGCTACAAAAAATTATGGCTCAAAACAAACGACATTATTTGCCCTGGATGAAAATATAAAAAATTTACCAGTAGAGAATCTTGATCAAAAACAACTGGAAAAATGGACTACCAATCTCCAAACATCAGTTTTGTTTAATCGCATTTGTCTCTTCGCCGCCAAAAAATTGAGAGATTATCAAAATAGTGGACTTAATATCGTTTCCTATATTTTGACTATCTTATTATTGATAATCCTGACCGTTTTTTCTTTTGCGGCAATAAATTTTGGGCTTTTTAAAATAAATAGCGGATTCTTTAGCTATCCTACAATTCCAAATTTTTTTACTTTTTTCTATTACAGTTTTAACAACCTTGTCTTTAACTCGATTAAAGAGATAACTCCAATAATGCCAGTAGCACAAATTACTTTTATGGTTGAATCATTTTTTGCTTTAATTCTTGTAGCAATTTTTATCTCTTTATTACTTTCTGTGAGAAGCCAAAAACATACAGAGGAATTAAATGAAGTCATAAAGGGAATTGAAACACAAGGTACAGAGATAGAGGGATTTATAAAAGACGAATATAAAATTAACAGCATTGAAGATGCTATGGCAGAATTAGAAAAATTAAAGGCTGGGCTCGCAAAATTTATTTATAAAATTACAGAGAGTATTAAATAGGTTCAATAATGAGATTAAAAGCGTAGACAAACAAAATTTATGCAAATTAATTGGTGGGAAATAATAAAAAGTTCATTGCCGGTTTTATGGAAATTGTGGCCGCTTTGGGCACTGTTGTTGGCTGTCGTTGTTATTAGGCTATTCTTTGATTGGCTTGATTTAGAAATAGATAACTGGCACATTCGTCGAAAGTTTAGACAGGGCGAGAAATGGCGTTCGGATCGCGATCTATTGCAATGGCTTCGCGGAATGAAGCCGGCTGAATTTGAGGACTATGTCGCCGATTTATTCACGCGTCTTGGTTATAAAGCTGAAGCTGTCGGCGCTTCTCATGATGGGGGCGTTGACGTTGTTATCCAAAAGGATGGAGTTAAGGGTTATATCCAGTGCAAGAAATTTATAACCTCGGAAGTAACTGTGGGCGATGTGAGAGACTTTTATGGGACATTGGCGGACCACCTTACTAATGGGAAAGGGTATTTTATTACTACAAACAAATTTACTCTTGAAGCGGAAAAGTTTGCCGACGATAAACCAATTGAGCTTATAGATGGATATAAACTGATTCGGTATATCAAGATGACTAAAAAAGATAAAGAAGAGCCGGAAGAGAGAGCCCAAACCTGTCCACGTTGTGGAGGTAAGTTGATAGAGAGAAAGGGCAAATTCGGATCATTTTATGGTTGTTCTAATTATCCAAAATGCAAATTTACCTTAAAGAAGTAATATGAAAATAAAGTCTGTATCAATCAAAAATTTCAGAGGTATTGGAAGTGATGCTTTAGTTATAGGATGTGATGATTTTAACTTGCTTATTGGTGACAATGGTACCAGCAAGACGGCAATTTTAGAAGCAATAAATCTATGTTTGTCATCAAGCTATGCGGCATCACGTTTATCTATAAAAGATTTTCATCTATGTTGCGATGAACCGATTGAAATTACTATATTTTTTGATCCATTTGATGTAGAGATTCCCGATTTGTATGGCAATAAACAGAAAATTAAATGTAATGGAATTTCACTGGTAGCAAAGAAAAGAGACCGCGCCGCACCTGGAAAGGCGTTTAATGATCTTGTTGTTGCTGACCATTTTTATTTACCGGTGGAAGCCAGAGGAGGAGAAGGCTGGAGTATTACGCGAGGCACTGGTTCAGTACTTAAAATCACAGAACGACAACTATCTCTAACATATGCTTCTGCAGACATTCCTAAAACCTTTTATTTTGGCAAGGAAAGAGATAAGCAACTACAGAAACGATTTAATTCCTCAATCTCAAATGTGGTTGATGATTTGAATTGGCGTTTTGAAAAGAACCAACGATCAAAGGATGAAGCAGAAAAATTTAAACATAAGAGAGAAGAGATTGAAAAACATATATTTGAAAATACCGATGGCGACACACTGAAGAAAACTATTGAACAAACCAACGACACTCTTAAGAAATTAGATATTCCTGCTATTGATCTGAGTATTGTCAAAACCCTAACGCCTTATGACGGCTCCGAAGTAGTCAAGAGATTTGATGGATTCGAATTGCCCGTAAGTCTCACTGGAAGCGGAATCGAAATGATTACAGCCCTTATTTTCCTAGAGACATTAGCAAAAATCTCTAAAGATGAAATTTGTATCATAATTGACGAACCAGAATTGCATCTACATCCCACGCTTCAAGATAAATTTGCAAAACATCTGCACGATATATCAGAAGAATCGCAAATTTTTATTTCTACTCATTCTCCTTTCTTTTTCAAAAATTGTTTTAATAATACAAAAGTTAAGGTAAATGTTGCTGAAGTAGAAAATGAAAAAGTCATCGTATCTGACGCAAAGGATAAAGGATTTGGTCTGTTGAAGTGGAGCCCCTCATGGGGCGAAATATGCTATTTCGCATATGATTTACCGACGGTTGAATTTCATGACGATTTATATTCGTCAATAGAGGATCAGTTAAAAACTACGGCATCGCAAAAAGTATCACAGGAGGATACTGAAAATTGGCTCACATCGAAAGGACAAGTAAAAGAAATAAAGTGGCCGGACCCAATTAAGGGGCCTCAAGAGGAGACTCTAATGACTTATGTAAGAAATAGAATTCATCATCCTGATAATTCTGCTAGACCGCCATATTCACCAGAGCAACTAAAGGATTCGATAAATAGGATGATCAACCTATTAAAACCTCCTGTAAATTGATTTATGAACAACACAATTAAATTTATCATTGCCATAGTCGTTTCCGAGCTCGCCGGTATTATCGGCTCGGTGTTTACCTCGTCATCTATCCCGACTTGGTATGCAACGCTTACTCGGCCGGCTCTTAATCCACCGTCTTGGGTCTTTGGTCCGGTTTGGACAACGCTGTTTGCCTTTATGGGCATCGCGGCGTTTTTAGTTTGGAAGAAGGGATTGAAACGTAAAGACGTGAAAATTGCACTCGGCATATTTCTTGGCCAGCTGGTCTTGAATACTTTTTGGTCAATAATCTTTTTCGGCTTGCATTCTCCGGGCGGCGCATTTATTGAAATCATATTCCTCTGGCTGGCTATTCTTGCCACGATCATCGCCTTTGTAAAAATTTCCAAACCAGCCGCTTGGTTGTTGATACCATATATTCTTTGGGTTAGCTTCGCCAGTTATCTGAATTTTATGATCTGGATATTAAATTTATGAGTAAGAGGGTTATCAAGGTCAATGACCGGATGCAAAAAAAATACCGATACAAACTCACCGAGCCGGTCGGTAAAAATTTCCATCCTGATTTCAAACCGGAGTTTACGCCAAAGCAAATGCTTGCACTCGGTGTTTTTGGTGGCGTATATATGCGCGATTGCATGAAGGAATTTCCAAAGGACTGGTTCGCCAAAGCCAAATTTCAAAAGAAGGGCATCTATGCGCATGATCCCGGCATCAATTTTTTTAAAGTAAACGCCAGTCAGCCGCTTTCCGTCTGGCGCAAGAAAGGCTGGATTTACAGGGATGACCCGCGCGGATGGTTTCAATGGTATTGCCGCTACTATATGGGGAGGCGGCTGCCCGGCGAAGACGAACGGCAAATCAAACGGTGGAAAGCCATACGGCGACACATATCGCAGATAAAAAAGAATTGCCAACCGAGAAACTTAACCTGTCGTCCGACGCAAAGGCAGGCTGTTCTGCACTGGGCATACGACAGTCGGAAAATGTGAAGAATGTGAGTTGTTAGATTGAGTCGAATTTTATTCAATCCAATCGAACGGCGATATGAATAAAAAGATTAAAATAACACTTTCCATCATCGCGGTATTGTTTGGGGTATTTTTGATTGTGTTCGGCGGATACGATGATAGTCCCGGAGCACAATTGCTTGGATTGGTAACAGCCAACGTCGGCATCATAGTAATTATTAAAAACAGGAATAAAAGTTTTGAATAAATTAGCTTTAATAATATGATTTTTGAACATCAATCAAAAAACAAAAAAATTTTATTTATAACGTCTATCATTATTTTAGCATTTGGTGTTTTGGTTTTTTTGTATTCGCCGGTCATTTTTCAGGAAGGTAATCCCTGGCCGGAAATCAAAGGCATAGCGGAGCTGGCTTTTAGTAAGTCGGACATGATCAAATTGTCCGGCTCGGATAATAAGTATCTGACGAAAAGCCGGGGTGGACCCCAAACCGTGGAAGCTTATATGAAAAACCAGGGGTACGAATTTACCGATCAAATGGGGTCGGGATATTTTTACAAGTCGCCTAATGGCAATATTGTTATAACCAGACGCCAGTATAGCCGATTTTATACGCTTTGGACTATCAATAAATCTAACGATGCCGGCGATTCAATTGAGTGGCTGGATTATAGAAGTGACGATTATGGTTTTACTTTTAAATATCCCTCAACATCAGTCGACAATCAGCTTTGGGGCAATTTAACCGAAACACTGCCCTTATCAGAAATTTTGCTTCCCAATCAAATATTAAGCAAAGACAATAATTTTTATTTACACCAAAAATACAGTTTGACGCGGGATCAAAGAACCGGATTGGTTTCCAAAACCGAAAACACATTCATTCCTGAATACGACGGCTCTTATAATTATCCGTTGGCCTGGCATATAGTTATTCTGGAGGCGAATAATGAAGGTGACTTGGATAAAGTCATTAAAAATAAACTTGGCCCGGGCTGCAGTTACAAAGATAAGATTCCCACCAAGTTTGACGGAAATTATCGCGTGGAGATAAGCGGCGATGGTAAGGATTTAGGAGAGACTTTATGTCCGGTAAATTACGCTAATTATATAATCTACAGTCCGGCCCGCGGGAAAGTAGCTTTCTGGAGCACTGGGCAGGAATGTCAGATCGGCCTGGGATTTATGTCTGCCAATTGCTTTGATCAAAAAATATCCGATTCGTTCCATTTTGTTGATTAATCATTTTACTCAATCCAATCGAACGGCGACTCGTGGCGGAGCATTTTGACGGCCGCGTCCATTTCGTAGGAGTGCCAGCCGTTCATGATTACGGTTCTAAGTTCACGCACGGCTCTGAGCAAATATACCTGGAGAAATTGTCGGAATAGGCAAATTTCCCCCCTGTTATTAAAAGTTACATCGTGACAGCAGACAAACAATATGGCTCTAATAAAATGTAGTGAATGCGGTAGGGATGTTTCTGATAAAGCAATTATGTGTCCAAAATGCGGGGCTGCGATTGTTGAGAATAAGCCGTTGGTAACCCAAGTAGTATCAGTTACGACGTCAGATTCTACAAAGCGCAAAAACCTGAAAGGTCTGGCGGGATGGCTTATTCTGTTGCGGATTCTTTTGATATGCCACCCATTTTATATTCTGTACGTAATATTTTCGGTTAATTTACCCCTCTTTTATAATAGCAATTATCAAAGCTTCATCGCAAAATATCCAACTGCTGGTAGCTTGGGGATATACGAACTCCTAATAAACATAGTTTTTCTTGCCGCACTGATTTATCTCAATGTACTTTTCTACAAGAAGAAAAAAACATTCCCTCCTTACTACATTATTTACTTGATTGTAAATTATGTGTTGGTACAGATTGATTATTTGATCTTAGTAACTAAGCTTCCATCTATGGTAGCCACGTTCTCCTCCATCAGCAGCCCCTATTTAATTAGGGGTGCCATTTATGCATTGATTTGGATACTCTACTTACTGATATCACGGCGGGTAAAAGCCACTTTCGTCCAATGATGAAAATACCGATTGATAAAAGATGGATTTGTGTATCAGATTTGGCAAAATAATTTCAAAAGTTTGTTGCTGTTTTCGCAGGGAGCTAACGATTTTAGCCAGGTTTTATCGGTGCCTTTTTTCTGGTCCGAGTTGTGGACGCCCGAAATTTTTGGTATAACTTTTATATGAAAGAAAAAATCACTCTCCATACCAAATGGTTTATCAAGGCTCCTCTAACGGAGGTGTTTAACATAATAACTGACTTTGAAAAATGGCCTGAGTATTTTCCGAAAGTTGCGGAATCCATACAAGTCATAAGGCATGGAGGAAATAATTTGGAAATAGACGCGACCGTTAAATCGTTCGGCCAAAAGTTTCCAGTAAAAATGAAAACCCAGATCCTCCCTGGAAAGGGGTTCATTTCGGATAATGAAAGCCCTAAATTTGGAACTTCTGGCCACGAAGAATTGTTGCTTTCTGAACGTCCAGAAGGAACCGTGATCGATTACACTTATCAAGTTGCCATCCATAAACGCTGGCTCCGTATAGTTGCACAACCATTGATTGGTTGGTTTTCCATGAAGTACTGGCAGAAAGCCGTCATAGATGAACTAAGAAAAAGGCTCGAGAGATAAAATCCTGAGCGTCGTTCAGTCTTTATATGAAGGTGCATTGTTTCAATTCTTCCGCTATCTTCTTCCACTCCACGACTCTAAACGCGTCCAGCAGGGGGAGCTAATATTTGCCGCCTTGTCAAACAGGCGGTTTTTGGTAGAATAAAAGCGAGCGACACACCCATTTAATTAATTCTTATGGAAAATGAAATAAAAGTTGATCTACCTCTTAGAACAGAGAAAAGGTACATAATTCTTACTCCTGAAAAATTTATAGAAAAGATTTCTCCTTATGTAGAAAGAAAAAAGTTTTCTGATAACGAATATATCCAAACCATTTATTTTAATAATGAAGAACATGCAATGCCTTTTGAGCTTTCGATAAAAGCAAGACAATATTTGCCACAAATTTCTCATTCCCCCAGCTTAGATAATAATGCCAAGTACTTTCTAGATTTGAAACAAGGGAAAGGAGAGAGTAAACAAAAAATTAGATTAGAAACTACTTTGGGAGAAGCCACGAAAATTGTAAACAAAGAATATTCTTTTTCAGAAACTCCTCTGCGACCCTATGTGGCAATCCAATATCTTCGTCGGCACTATATTCCAAAAAATACGAAAGATATCCGTTTAACATTCGATACTGGACTGAAATATTTTTTCTTTCCTCCACACCAAAAAGAGGCAATTGAAATAGGAAAAGAAGATGGTTATGCAAGATTAGAAATAAAAGAGGGGAATCCCGATGAGCGTTTTGATAATTTAATAAAAGAAATACTTATAGATTCTAATGCTTCCCCTATTATTTCAAAAAAATTTAGAGCTTATAACTTTCTAGGATTATATATTGCCAAAACATCAGGTAGGCCATTTAATAAGGAGCTCAAAGGTTATGAAATAGAGTCAAAATTAGTGACAGATTCGGAAGAGGTTTTTCAAAAAATCAAAAAGTTTTTCAAAGAGAAGAACCATGATTTTGTATTGCCAGCCCATTTTCCTTATACTTTTGAATCGGCAACTATTAATAGATATTATAGAGATGGTGAAGGTTTATTCAAGGCGATGTTTAATGGAAATAAAGCTGAAATTGTTAGGAAAGATGCTGTTGAAATTGTGAAAGATTCGCTCGGGTTGAACTGCATTGTGAAAAGGAAAGAGGTAAAGGGGGAAATCTTACCAATTGATTCAAAAAGTATTTTATTGGCTAAGCTCCAGAGTGAACTCTATAGAATGAGAAAGGCTTTTTGGGTCGACAACTTAAAAACAGGTAGAACTTATCATATCTCTTTGGATTGTTGTATCGGTCCACCCGGCATTCTTTACGAAACAGAAGTAGAATACACCGGAAGATATATTGGTTCAGGCAATACAAAACAGGATGAAGCAGAGAAAGAAATTATAGAAGATATAGCTAAAATCACCAAAATTTTAATAGAGAAATTTCCAGAGCTTAAACCCTCTGAACTTACCAAGCAAAAATGGTTGGGCGTTAGGTAAGTTCCATACAAGATTTGCCATCAAACAAATTCTAACGTCATTCACGGTGTGGAGTTCGCATAAAAATCGCCTTTTGGGCGATTTTTTGTTAAAATAAAGATATAAAAATTATTTAATAAATGACTGAGTTAAAAGAAATAGAGAATGAAAATTTTGGCTACGACGCCTTTTTTGAAACTAATCGGAAAAAATTGGGATTAGAGGGTTTTTCGATTGCCCGGGTTACTGCCGAGTATAAGGGGGCTTATAAAGTGATAAACCAGAATGGTGAGTTTTTGGCTAAAATTACCGGGAAGCAAATGTTCAATGCTTCATCCAGAGAAGACTATCCCGCCGTAGGCGATTGGGTGGCAATCGCTGCGCTTGATGCGGAGCGGGCCGTAATCAACGGGGTTTTGCCCAGAAGGACAATGATTAAAAGAAAATACAGCAATAAAAACGAGACACAGATTATAGCGACAAATATTGACGTGGCCTTTGTCGTCGAGTCGGTTGACAGGGATTACAATCTGAACCGTTTTGAAAGATATTTTGCCATAGCCAATGACGGAGGCGTAGAGCCCGCTATTATACTAAATAAAATAGACTTGCTCTCCGAAGAGGAACTTGATTCAAAATTGGCTCAGCTAAAAAATAGGTTTAGGAATACTGATATTGTCTTAACCAGCATCATAACCAAT
>Ga0209507_1001408_pt1 | contig 19174 bp, 23 predicted proteins | sample AD_UKC028_MetaG_FD_184414 | JGI IMG/M metagenome (GOLD analysis project Ga0209507, IMG submission 184414) | Active sludge microbial communities of municipal wastewater-treating anaerobic digesters from USA - AD_UKC028_MetaG (SPAdes) (version 2) | ecosystem: Engineered > Bioreactor > Anaerobic >...
TCCCGGCGTCGGGGCAATTAAACGATTGGCTCTTAGCAACTCCTTCAATAGTTCGGTGTTCATCTTTCATCCTCCAAAAAAGGCCCGCCCCGGAGAGGCTTGGGACGGGCCGGTAAATGTTTCACTGCTCAGACTTGTTTGTGCCCTCGGGCTTCTTCACGCCAAGGCTTGCCATCAACACTTCCCAGCTCGCATCGCGCTCCTCTGTCGTGTCAAACATGGCGCGCTCAAATGAGTTGGTACTGGCGACGGCAACCAAAATTTCCTTACTGCCCGACTTTCGCGCCCAGGTGACAAGCCCCCGCTTCACAACGAGAGACCCAAGGGCTATGAACGAAGTCGGTTCCGGTGGTGCCTGTTTCTTTTTCTTCGGCTGAACCTGCTTTGCCTGCCTGATGCCTTCTGCGATTAACTGCGCAACTTTTTCTTCTTCCATACTCAATCTCCGACAAAAACAAACCTCACCACGGCAGCCCCTCCGGCTGCTTGCCCTGCTTCTGCCCGCCCTTTGACAGCTTTGAGATTGACCCCATCGCTTGCGGCTCGGGGCGGTAATATGTGCGGCTCGCCTCGTCGTACTTCCAGGTCGCCGGGTTCGCGATCAGGAACACGTTGCCAAGGTCATCGATCGACTTGTAGAGCCTTCCCGGCTCGTCGGCGCTTCTCGGCGCCTGGCTAATCGGCTTGTAATCGGGAAGAACTTGGAGTAGGGCGTCGGTGTTGGTGTGCATCAGCGGGCTCCGAATTTCCTATCCTTGGCTTGGCCCAGGTATTCCTCTTCGCGCTCAAGGCGCCTCACCTTGCCGAAGTGCTCGAGCGCACGGTCCAAGGGCCAGTTAAGCAGAACCCTGTAGTGGTCGACGTACTTGTTGAATTTCTTCGAGTGTTGAACGGCATAGTTCTCGAGAGCCTGGACGGCATAACCTAAGCCCTGGTCGCCAACCTCATGGGCGTACATCCGCTTCAGCTTTTCGTACTCATCCTCGGTGACGTAGACATGATCGCTAAGCCGCTTCTTGCCCTCCTTGGTAAACTTCTCAGGCGTCCTCTTCTGTCTGTCTGATTGACTGACTGATTGACTGACTGACTGACTGACTGACTGACTGACTGACTGACTGACTGACTGACTGGAACTGGTTTGCGGTTGGTTTTCTGTAGAAACCAATTGGTTTTCAGTTGGTTTATCAATACGGGGCCTTCCACCTTTTCTGCCATTATGGCGTAATTGCTCGATTCTCCCCTCCATAGCGGCAACCTCATTGCTCACATATGGAGACGAGAATGAATCGTCCGCGACGACGAAGACGCTACGATCGAGCCGCACCACATCAAGGAGGAGGGAGAGCTTTAGGGACCTTGCCTCCGCAATATCCTCAAGCGCATCAAGGGAAAGCGAGCACTCGTCAGAAGACCAGAGCATTCCTTCGAGCATCAACGCGTAGGCTGCGCCCTCCATGCCGAGCTTGTTAATCATCCGCATGTAGCGCTGAGACGAATACCAGTCAGCGGGTAACGGCATTTCGAGCCTCCGTCTGCGAGGTGCACCCATAGCAGGCCTCTTGTCCAAATTGTTGACCCGTGAAATCTTTGAAAGTGGTTGGTTCCACTTTGCTAGCTCCAAAGTGGGGCATAACCGTGAAAACGGCCCGTAAATCCGGGCCATTCCCGTGTGTTAGCCCTAATCCATCCAACCAATCGAATTGACCGATAAGTAAGTTTAACGGGCTATCGTTTGATTGGATTTTTTCGTTCTAGCATGATTAGAATCATGGCGCGAGGACAAAAGTTCAGAATCGGCTATCCGGGAAACTTGGATTTTTTGATGTGCTAAGATTCGCTAACTCGTCACAAATTAGCAGATGGTTTACCGGGAATCCCGGTGAATCAGTATTGAATCTTCAATGCCGGTGATTCGCTCAATCCCCGAACGCGCTTGTCGTAAGTGCGAACCATGCTGATCGTTGAGTGTCGAAGCGCCTCGGCAACGTCTCTTTCATCGCAACCTTGAGCACGAAGGCGACTTGCGAAAGTTGCGCGGGCAGAGTGGGGAGCGGCTCCAACAAGGCGCCTGTACAGTCTGAAGAAGGTGCTCTCCGCGATGCGGTTCTTCTTCCCGCCGTATTGCCGCGACAAAAAGAGCGGCTCGTCCGGTTCGCGTCCTGCCGTTAACGGCTTGATGTACTTCCACGCCCAATGCGGAATCGGAACTTGTTGAGGCACCCCCGCTTTTGTCCGGCGCAGTTCGAGGTACGGCATACAGTCGGAAGACACCGCTACGTCGCCTACGTTGAGCGCTATGGCCTCAGAACGCCTTAGCCCGCATCCGAACAGCACCGCGAGAATTGCGGCGTCCCTTGCCCCGTTTAAGCCGTTTAAACTAGATTTGAGAATATGTTTAATCTGCTTAAAGTTAATCAACTTAGTCGGCCTCACCTGTCGGCGCTGTCGAAGTGAAAAGAGGCGCCTGACCTTCCGACAAGGATTCGTCTGTAGCAGTTCGAGATCAACGAGCAGGCCGAAGAGGGAGCGGATAGAATCAAAGCGAAGCTTCACAGTCGCGTCTGACAAGCCAGCGGCCCGGAGCGCCGTCAACCATTTCATGATGTCGATATGGTCTGCCGTATGCCAGGGATCCCGAATCTGTTGAAGTGAATCGACCGAGTGTTGATATGCAATCCGGGTATGCTCTGAGTGCTGCGCGTAAAAGGCATCAAGCGCCGCCGCGATTTCTGGAAATTGTTGAAGTTTGAGCTGGTACAACTTCACTCAAGGATAATACTGCGCATCCTAAGAGCTAATGCTCAGAATCGTTTTCCTTCCCTGTAAAATGGTGGTTTCTTGTAAAATAAATAATTCACAATTCAATTTTTCAGGCAAAAAAATAAGCGGCTCACGTACAGGCAGCCGCTAAAATCAAGCTACTTGAACCAAGACCAGGCCCTTTTCGGCGAGGACTCGATTCCGGGTTTTTCTTCTATCTGCTGCAAGTGCTGCATACCCGATCGATAATCCGCAAAGCGATTGCGACTGTAGCTGCTGTCCAGCCTGCTGCCCTCCTGAATCGGATCCAAGGTCAGGCCGATGTGATACCCGGTAGTACAGCCAGTCGAGACGATAACCATCACCATTGATGCGAGTGTACATTTCATGTGTCCTCCGTAGTTTAACCGCGTTAAAACCCGCAAACCTTGGGCAGTATTACCCGGTTTGCAGTCAAAATCAGAACGATCCAGCAGGTGACGCTGAAGAGAAACCCGAACATCCAAACAACCATCTGTTTTAGTGGACTCATAAAACCTCCATCGTTTTCCAGTCTGCACCCCGGAATTGAGGCGCACAGCGGAAAAAGCCCCCAGGGAAGGCCCCAGGGGCAGGAGGCTAATCCCAATACTGAGTAGCGCAGGCGTACTGCCGCTCGTAGGCAAGTTCATCCTCCATGAGCGCGGCGCCCTTGCGGCCGCAGTCCTCACACTCGGCTTTCTTGCAGGCGGGATAGTAGTAAATCCGATCGCCTCGGTTGATACGCTTGCCGCAGGAACAAACGCTGCTGAATTTGGCGGTCATCCAAAAGGGGTCTTTGCTGTATCTCATGGTGGCCCCTTATTGAAGATATTGACCGGTTGAAAATGCGCGCCAGCAGACCGAATCAGCCCACTGACCGAGCTTGGCCATGCAGGTGGCATCATCAAAAACTTCCATGCCGAACCTTTCTTTGATGGCGGCTTGTATGCGCTCCCTAGTTTCCGGGCTCATGTGCCGAGATGTTTGGACGTATTTAGCCTGCGGGATGTCATCGCGGCGGTTGTCGCTGTTGTAACAATCCGTCATCCCGTCAAATGTGCCATATTGGTATTTGTCGGTGATGGCTTCAACGTCGGCAGTAGCGGGACCATCAGTCCATGAGATGTCAACCGAATCGCCCATGCTGAAGTTCTCAGAACGGACGCTGAATTTGACCGCGGGAAAGGCCTTTTTTAGTTCTTGACGAATCGCTTTTGCGGCAAGCGCAGCCGTGGTAAGTTGTCTAGTAGCCATAAGCCTCCTATTCAGGTTTGTGGTTAGGCCCTCGGTTCTGTTACAGCAGAATCGGGGGCTGCTACGATATTTGTTATCGTATGCTTATTAAGATATCTTGAGAGATATCTCAGGTGCAAGAATTATTTTGTACGGGAATTAAGGATTTTTACATGCATGTAAGTGCTTGACAGGAGATATCTAGAGAGGTATCTAGGAGGCATGGCGCGCACACCTATTATAATCCGCCCGACGAAAGAAACATTGAAGCAATTAGACCAGTTAACTAAGAAATGGGGTGAAACCCGCTGCGATACCGTCTATCGCGCAATTCAGCAGGCGTACGACCGCGAGTGTTTAGAGCTCGACGTGATAAAAACGAAGCGACAAACCGCAAACGAGCCCCAGCTAAATCAAGACCTTGCACCCGGCAAAATACGTAAGTAGCTGAAGCCTCGTAGCATCCTACCCGTAAGCTAAGTATCTGAGTCCAGGTCAAGCGAATCTTCCTTGACAAAAATCCCAAACCAGCGGATTAAAACCGTAGAGAGGCTGAGGATATGTCGTATTAACAACGATTTAATCGATCCAAACGGCTTACCCGACGAACAAACCCCCGAAACCTGCGAAATACCGGAGCATCGACTCTGGCGCCATGTGCTGCTTTTCGGCCTGGCAGAAGCGGCAAGCGGCAAACAATCGGCCATCGATTGGCTCTACGAATCAGCCCGGACACCCGGTAGCGTAACCTGGATTTGTAAGCAACTCGGAATAACTCGAGCTTGCTGCTATGCGACTCTGCGCAAATACCAGGGCAGGCGAGACCTGGCGGTGAGAGTCGGCGTGATGCGGTCAGCAGCGTAAATGGTTGATTGATGGACGATAGTAAGACACCCCCAGAAGAAGAATCGAGCAACCTGGGGCATCCTGGCGCGTCCGTAACTCCAATAACGGAAGCCAAGCGCAAACACCCGGGCGGAAGACCCCCGGGAAAGCCGATGTCCGAAGGAGCTCGCCTCAAAGCCCGCGAGGTGAAGGCAATGCAGATGATGATGCAGGGCGCCTCACTGCCGACTATCAGCAAGGAGACTGGAATAACAACCAGGACCCTGCAACGCCGAAGGAGTGCTTTACGCAAGGTTTTAAAGGAACTGGATAAGTTCCCTGAGTTCCTAGCGAATCGCGGGAATGTGCTTGATGCAATCAGTTTGAAGATCCTAAAAACGGCGATGTCGCCGGCCAAACTTTCAAAGGCAACCTTCAGCAATCTGATGTACGGATACGGGATTACGGCTCAGCAATCCCGCCTCGAGCGCGGCCAGCCAACCAACATCGACGCGCAGCTCCGTTTCAGCTCTCAGAAGCCTGCAATCGACGTAACCCCTCGTTCTCAAGAGCAAATCAAATGTCACGAGAATTTCTCTTCTAGTGACATTTCAGCGGGTAGCAATCTCCCTGCCAACCAAGCTCCTGCAGAGCCAAAAAAGGCCGAGTAGCACACCTCCTCTCTTGCCCCGGCTGAAAACAGGAGCCGGCTGCGGAACCGACGACTTGCCAGTGACAGGGGGCGGGGGGTGTGGGGTAGGGGTCATCAAGAATCAAATTAATTTCCCGTACTTATACCCTCTTCCACCACGCGATCCCCCCAAGGGTGTCTTTTCTTCGACAAACCCCTTGGGGTGTTCTTCTACCGTTAACTGTTTGTATGAACTCTGTGATTTACGAAACGACTGGATAAGCGGGTTGTTATTTATTGACGAAAACTCGGTGTTGTTTCCTCCAGCTTTTGAACCTTCTTACCGCCTTCCCACCCAGGGTAGCATGCACATATTCTAACCTGGTTTTTGAAGCTAAGTGGTTAATGGAAGGGGGTATGTTACTTTAACTAACTTAAACTAACGTGATCAGAATTGGGGTTTTGTGGTGTACTTATCGGTCAATTTGGATGAGATCAATTATTTCCTGGTTTTTCTTTAAGTGGTTTGAACTAACTCGACGTCTTTTATTTTCGACTTGATTATTTCCGATAGCTTCACTTCACCGGCTACGGCTCCGGCTCCAGCCCCTTCGCGTCTTTGTAGGCTTTTTCAAACTGTTCTTCGGTGATTTCTATTTCCGGCCTTTCCTTAATCTTTTCTTGGAGCCAGTCCCAAAACGCCTCCTTGAAGGACTGGCCGGCCACCTTACATACGGCGTGGGCAACGACCGGAATGTATACCTGCGCGACCACGCAGCTGCGCCCGTTTATTGTATCGACCGAGAATTTGATTGCGTGCTTCATCTTTCATCGCTCCCGCCTCTCTTTGGTCTTTATACCACTTTCCCAAGGTTCCCGCCAAAGCCCTGTAGTCTTTAAGGCATGGGCGTTAAGTTTGATGGGCTCTACTTCGAGCCGGTGGAAGGACTGCCGTACAAGCACGATTACTCAGCCATCATCAAGGGCTTCAAGTCCCCAAAGGAGGAGTTTGATGGGATTCGGCATCTCCTCCGAAACGATCTCTTCTTTCTGTCCTACTTCTGCATGCGGGTGCCGTTCAACAACCGCTATTGGGTAGAAACCTGTAACCTCGTTCAAGACGGGCCGCAGACTGATACCTGTGATATTTGGGCTCGTGAGCATGGAAAAACGACGATTATCTCCGTCGGGAATAAGGTTCGCCAAATCCTTAACTGTGAGGGTGGGTGCGACAGGCGAATGTGCATTTTGTCCTTTGCCAAAGACCCGGCGTTAAAAATCCTTCGCGTCTTTAAGGAGTTGTTTGAGCGAAGCGACCTTCTTAAATACTGCTTCCCTGAGATTTTCTGGCAGAACGTGAACGATGCCCCGAAGTGGAGCGAAGACCAGGGGCTTGTGCTCCGGCGCTCTGGCTACCACAAGGAGGCGACGATTGAAGCCTGGGGGCTTATTGACGGCATGCCGACAGGCTCTCACTTTACGGACCTTATCATCGACGATGTTGTGACCGATGCGCTTGTCCGGACTCCGGAGCGTATGGCGCAGGTGGAAGAGGCCTTTAATCTCGCGCAGTACCTTGGCAGCGAGGGGTGCTTACGGACTGTGACCGGCACCTTTTACCGGCACGATGACCCCTTAACAAAGATAGTCGCCCAAAAAGACCCGGAAACGGGGGCGCCGCTTTGGCATGTGCGGATTCGCCCAGGCGTTGAGCCGGCGTCTTTTACGGGCGCTTCCGTGTTCCTCTCCGAAGACCGGATGCGGAAGTTCAAGGCGAGCCAGTACACCTTTGCGACCCAGATTCTTTGTAACCCCACACCAAAGGAGTTTAGGAAGCTTCAAGCTGAGTGGGTGGATGACGTTAACGACGCTCAGATCCCGAAGCGGCTTTGGCACTTCATAATAATCGACCCGGCAGGGAAGAAGAAGGGCAGGGACTCCTGGGCGATTGGGCACGGTGGTTTTGTGCCGTACCGGGACGAGCTCGGGCTCTCTGATTTGTATTTGCTCGAGCTTATCGTCCGGCCGATGGATTTCGACGAGGCGATGAAGACCATCGTCGAGATGTACATTCGAGCCGGCAAGGTCATCAGGCTTGGGGTTGAGAACCCGGCGAATTCCACCTGGGACATCCACATTCAAAGCGCCCTTCGGGCAAAGAAGAAGTTTATCTCCGAAGAGGCAAAGACGCTTGTGCTCCTTAGCCACCACAAGCAGAACAAAGAGGAGCGTATTCTCGCAAACCTCTCTTACCCCATGTCAAACGGGAAGATTCATCTTGCGGCTGACATTCCCGAGGAATACAGGAAGCGCTTCCGGGAGGAGATTGAGAAGTTTCCCGCCTGGCATGACGACGCGCTTGATATGTGCGCTTACTTCTACGACCTGATTAAGGATTATCGCTTTCCCGCGGCTGATTCTTCTGTCGGAAAGGCCGATTTGCGCGACCGCTATGCCCGCTCGAAGCTCTCCGGAAAGCCAAAGAGGGAGGATAGCTGGCTTTACGTGTAGAGTATTTCTTGAATGAAGCAGCTTTTAGTCACCTCCGGCGCAGGGATTGGGCGGCGTCCCCATTATCACATCGTTTATCTTGACGACGAGACTGGAAACTACCTTGTCTCCGTCGCGGAAAATCACAACCACACAATGAGCCTTGAGGGCTATGTGCCCCCGACTGAGCCAATCATGGCGCAGGACGAAATGGGGAATCCTATACTGGATGAGCAGGGGAACCCCGTCGAGCAGGAACCAGGAGACCCCGGGAATCCCGGCACCTGGATGATTCACCCCGGGGAAGACGGCCATCTTCACGAAGAACTCCTTGAGTACGAGCCAAAGACCCCCAAGGCGAAAAAGGAATCAGACGCCGATAAGGTTTCAGACGTACTCACCCTGGCCGAAGAGGCGTTCACCCTCGAATACGAGTCGATGAAAAAGGGTCAGGAGTCAGACGATTATTACATCGGAAAGCACTGGAACCTCACCGAAAAGAAAGAAATGGAGGACAAGGCCCGGGCGGCTTTGACCTTCAATAAGATCCAAAAGCACGTAAACGAACTCTCGGGTATCCAGCGGGACGAAAGATCGGACATCACTTACACCCCCATTGAGGGCGGCGACCAGAGAACGGCAGACCTGCTAAATATCGTGACCAAGGTCGAACTCTCCGGCTGTAACTTCCAGATGGAAGAGTCGGCCGTCTTCATGGACGAAATTATTCCAGGCCGCGGCGTCTTTGTCCCGCGAATCTCTTATGACGAGAGCCTGAGCGGGAAGCTTATCGTTGAGCGCTTCCCCTGGGATCAGGTACATTTTGGGCCGCACGAGAAAGTTGACGGCTCCGATGCCGAGTATGTGGTGCTGGATAAACCTTTCTCGAGAGCCAAGCTCGAATCCCTTCACCCGGACAAAATCGACGAGATAGCGGAAGACTACGAGTATTACACCCAGCTTCAGGGCCAGCCGCACGAAGAACCCCCTGGAGATGTGTACGAAACCTCAACCAATCGAAAAACCCCGATTGTTCTTGGCGGAACAAAGCTTGTCGATGTTGCGAAGAAGAATTACCGGGTGCTTGAAGTCCGGCGAAAGGCCTACACCAAAGTTCCTATCATCGTGAACAATACCGAGGGGTTTGTCTTTAACGCCCTTGGCTGGAAGTCGAAGGACTTGGCTGCCGTAAAGAGTCTGAGCGAAGACTTTTTCGTAATCAACAAAACCCTTACCAAGATTCGGATCACAAAGATCGCGGGGAATGTCGTTCTCTCCGACGAGAATCCGGCCAAGCTTCCAGTTGACGATCTTCTGGTCATCCCCTGTTACGGCAATTTCAGGAACGGAAATTTCTGGGGAATCGTAGAGGGGGCCAAAGACCCGCAGAAGCTTGTCAATAAGCTCTTGTCCCTGGCCGTTGACATTGTGAACAAGATGGCGGCCTACGGGTACTTCTACGACGACAACACCTTTCCAGATGAGGCAGAAAGAGAAAAGTTTCTACAGAACTGCAACTCTCCGGGCTTTGCCGCAAAGCTTACCGACGTCGGTCGCCCGCCCGAAAAGGTGGAAGGAACTAAGTTCCCGGATGAACTCGTAAACCTTGTGAACCAGGCGACGATGGTGCTTGAGGAGCTTATGGCGCTTCAGGTGGATTCATCCGGCGCCAACGAGTCCGCTCAGCACCTTCTTACCCGCGCTCAAATGAGACTTCGCGGCGCTCGCCACTTCTTCGACAATCTCTTTTGGGCAAAGAAAAAGCTCGGCAAGCTTCTTATTCCGCTTATCAAGATGTACCGGCAGCCTGCCGACATCGCCCGGATTGTGATGAATCAGGGCGCGAAAGAGGCGGTTCAGCTTGGCGGCCAGCCCCTTGAAGATTTCTCCGAAGCCGACATTATGGCGCTCTTTGAGGCTGCAGACGTCGAGAATTATGACGTTGAAGTAACCGAGAACCCGTTCTCCCCGACCGCTCGCATTGCCGTTGCGATGCTTATCGAAGGGCTTATCCAGGCCGGTGCCAGCATCCCGCCCGAGGTGCCAATCGAGGTTGCTGACATTCCTGATACACTTAGACGAAAGATACTTGACTCGCTGGCTGCACAAAGCCAAGCGCAGGCAGAGACGGCGCAGATGACCTCGGACATGGAAATAGGCAAATCGCTCGTAGCAAAAGGCATAATCCCGCCGAAGATTGCCGAGCAGCAGGGCATACCGCACATGGCGTCGATGCCTCCTGCACAACCAGGATTTCAGGGTGACGGTTCTGTACCTCCAATGGAAGGCGGAATCGCTGGATAGGATGTAAACGTATGACAGAAGAAAATAAAGAAACAGAATCGTCGGGGCAGACTGAGACTCCTGAGATGGTTTCTGTTGGGGATGACGGCTCGGGACTCGATGAAGTCTCGGACGAGGTTCTTGACGCGCTTATAGCTGGCGAGAGCCTGTCAGAAGAAGAACACCCCCAAGAGGAACCGGCGAATCCAGAAGAGGCACAGCCCGACGGTGAAGAGGCTAAAGCTGAGGACGCAGCGCCCGAGCAAGGCAAGCAGCAGTCGAAGGAAGTTGAAGACCTGCAAGCCGCGCTCAAGCGAATTGACGTCCTCGAGAAACAAACGATTGGGCAGGAACGCCTAATTCACCGTCAAATATCCAAGTTAGGAGAAGAGCGTAAACAACTCCAAGCGATTGCTGAGCAACTTCGCGGTGGGCTGAAAGAGAAGTTTCTGGAAGATCCAGCGGCGGCAGTGGACGATCAGTTAAAGCTCAAGCAGGCCGAAGAGGCCATTGAGCAGATCGATGCCACGGCGGAAAATCTGGTTCACGTTGAAGAGAACCGCGCCACCTTCAGTAAATACGTCAAGAAGGAAGAAGTCTTCCCCGACGAGATGAAAGAGATTCTTGTCGAGGACGGATTCGATCCGGTTGACGCTGAAGGTTTCTTGCGGAACCCGTTCAACGGCAAGGCCGATGCTCCGTTTCTCATCCAGCTTGCAAAGCGAGGTAGGGACAGAAAGGCTTTGAAGTACATTATTCCGGCCTTTAAAAAACTAGAGGCCGCGCATAAGGAACTTCAGACCAAGTATGACCAGCTTCAGAAGTCAGGTCCGCGGGCGCTTCTACGGAAAGTCGAGGAGGCCACAAATCAGCCGCCTCGCCTTAACGGAAAGAGTGGCGCGGCTAAGACAAAGACCGTTGCGCTTACTTCCCGAGACATGGAACGGCTCTCCGACAAGGAACTTGACGATATAATCGCCGGTCGAATCGGCGCGTGAATTGCGCTCCTGCCCGTAACTAACGGGTAGGATCATGGCAGAAACCGAAGTCACCACAAGTGACAATTTACGCAGGTTAGCGTGGGACACTAAGCTGTTCCGCGACACCATCAAAGATTCGTACTTCACGCAGAATGGTTTTGCCGGCGACTCACCGGACAAAATCCTTTACGAGAAGACGAACCTCGAAAAAGAACAAGGCGACAAGATCACGTTTGGTATCCGCTACAGGCTGTCTGGTGACGGCGTAACGGACGACGAAATCTTGGAAGGAAACGAAGAGGCGCTTGATACCGCCGACTTCGACGTTGAGCTGCACCTATACAGGCACGCTGTAAAGGACAAGGGCGCAATGTCGAGAAAGCGGCCGGTTTATAACCTTGACGCCGAATCGCGCCAGTCCATCAAAGATTGGGGCACTGAAAAGGTTGACAAGCTCCGCATGGATGCGCTGTTTGCCGACCGGGCTGAAGTATTTTACTGGACGGCATCGACGGCGATTCTTCGCGCTGCTCCGGCCACGGCGAAGGCCGCGCTTCACGCAACCAATTCCAAGATGACCCTTGACCAAATCACCCGCATGCGGGCGTGGGTCAAGACGGGCGGAAACCGGGATTACATCCCGCTTAGGCCCGTGAAGATCGGCGGAAAGAATTGGTACGTGCTTCTTGTTTCCGAAGACGTTGCGACTGACCTTATGACGTCTTCCGACTGGAAGAACGCTCAGCAGTACGCTCGGGAACGGAGCGACGATAACCCGCTCTTCCGCGGCGCCATCGGTGCCTGGAGCGGATTCATCATCCACACTCACGAGAATGTTCCGGTTGCGGCCGATGCCGGCGCATCAAGCAACGTCGCTTGGGCGAAGTGCGCCATTCTGGGGCAGCAATCTCTTTGCACCGCTTGGGGCCGCAGGCCTTACTCGGTCGAAGAGAAGTTCGACTACCAGAACAAGCACGGCTATGCCTGGAACGTCATCATGGGGAACGAGATCCCGGTATTTGACAGCAAAGAGTACGGCTCGGCGGTCATTTACTGCGCTCGCACCAACAACACCGGCCTGTAATTGTGAAGGAGAAACGAAATGGCAAGTACATTTACTGCGACTAATGCGGGCTCTGGTGTGCAGCCGAGAACTGGCGAGGGCGTTATTGCCGTCGTCTCGAAGTACACCCAGGCGGCGGCTTACGTCATTAATGACGTAATCCAGATGGTGAAAGTTCCGAAGGGAGCCGTCATTCTGGACGTTGCTCTGTCCTGCGAGGACCTAGACACGCACGCGACGCCGACCATCGTCCTTGAAGTCGGAGATGGCGAGGACACCGACCGCTACATTACCGGCTCAACGATTGGTCAAGCTGGCGGCCTGGCAAGTCTTGCTCGGTACAATGGGCATGGCTACCAGTACACGGCAAACGACACGATTGACGTGAAAGTGACGACCGCGCCGGCCACTGGAACCACTGACAAGAGCATCATGCTGACTGTTCTTTACACGATGCATGACGACGTTTAATGCCTGAATCATGGAGCGGGGGAGAAGTCCCCCGCTTTTTAGATGGCTTCGACAGACTACGACTTTAAAAACACAAGAAACGAAATGATCGAGGCGGCGTTCCGGAAGGTTGGAGCGCTGGCGCCCGGAGAGGCATTGCCGTCCGACATGCTGCAAGACGGCGTTGACGCCCTTAATCAAGTCGTAAAGCACTGGCAGACGAAACACGTTTTCTTGTGGCAGGAAATCTGGATCGAGCAAACCCTTTCCGATGGAGTGGCGTCTTATGATTTCCCATCTGCTACGCCGATTCTTGCTTTGGAGCGGGTTTATTACCGGACGTCGGCAACCGGCGATGACGAACCGCTTGCGCTTATATCCTATCGCTCTTACTGCGACATCGAAGACAAGGACGAAGAGGGCGAGCCGGAGCAGGTTGCGGTTAGTTGGTCAGAGTCGAAGTATTATCTCCACCCCGTGCCGGACACGACCTATTACTTTAAAGCCCTTGCTATCCAAAAACTCAAGGACTTCGACACAGCAGCCGGGTATGGGGATTTGGCTGAAAGATTTCAAAAAGCCTTGATTTACCAGACGGCGGCAGACCTTGCCGACGAGTACAACCCGAAAAGGCAAGCCGCGCTAGAGGCGAAAGCGAGAGAACTCTGGTACGAGGCGAAGGCTTCTGACAGGGAGCGCACCACAATCACCACAGCCGTAGGAGCGTTTAAGATATGAGCCGCGGATCGCAAGTTGAACTTCTTCTCGCTGGCTGCGTTGATTCGTCCGGCGAACCGCTAAACGGCGGTTTGGTTTATACCTACGAAGCTGGAACGACAAACGCGAAGGCGACCTACACCGATGCAGCGCTCAGCACGGCTGCGGCGAACCCAATAGTGCTTAGCGCCGTAGGGAAAGCGCAAGTCTTTGCCACTGGCGCGTACAAGCTTGTTATCAAAACGGCAGCAGGGGTTACTGTTGCGACTTACGACAATCTCTATTTTGGCGACGACTCTCAGACGTGCTGGGCCGGTACCGCGAGCGGGACAGCAAATGCAATTGCAGCAACAGCCACCCCACCGCTTACGGTACTTGCGGCTGGCCTACGACTCTCGTTCGTTGCCTCGGCTAACAATAGCGGAAACACCACACTAAGCGTTAATGGTTTGGCCGCTGCAACCATCAAGCGATATGTAAACGGGACGGGGTACCCGCTCGTCGGGGGCGAGATAGTCTCAGGTGAGTTAATCGAAGTCCAATATGACGGCACAGACTTTCGCCTTAGCGAGAAAAGCCCCGAACCCGGATCTCTTCAAATCACCGCGAGGGCAGCGGCTTCTAGTGGCTGGTTACTTTGCAACGGTGCTGCGATTTCTCGAACTGCATATGCGGCACTCTTCGCGGCGATTAGCACCACGTATGGCGCCGGTGACGGCTCGACAACGTTCAACGTTCCCGACCTGCAGCAGAAATTCCCGCTTGGGAAGGCTGCGTCCGGGACGGGCTCAACACTTGGCGGAACGGGGGGCGCAATCGATCTCACCGCCCCGGCGCACTACCACGGCATGGGAACGGGCGCCGATCTTAACATTGCCCCGAGTGGTACTCACAGTCACGGATCGGTATCGCCAGGCGATTTTTATATGTTTTTCGACGCGCAGGGGGGCGGGAGCATAGATGCTGCGGTCGGAAATGATGTCGTCGCAGCATCGACCAACACCGGGCAGGCCACTCACGCACACACCGCGGGTGACTTTGCGGGCTCAATCGGCCTCGTCACGGGTGGTGTTAACGGGAATGCGGCCATGACGGTTGGAAACCCGCCATTTCTGGCCCTGAACTTTGAGATTAAATATTGATGGCAGCAATTAAGCTCCCCTTCGGCACTGGCGTTTACCGTAATGCGGACGGGGTTGAGCTTAACGACCGTGATAGCCGCCTTGTGAATGGCTACGTGGACGAACTTGACTTTATCTGCCGCTTCCCTGGGCTGGACGAATGGAAGGACCTTGGTCTTGGCTCTGGTGCTCGGATAGACGGGCTTTATTGGTGGGAGCATTTAAGCTGCGCTTTGGCCGTGGCCGACGGGAAGGTATTTAAGCTCACCTATCCGAATCAGGTAGCGACATCAACCGAGCTTTTCAACACGGCACGTCTCGAGCAAAATGCCCGCGCAAGTTTTTGCACCGACGGGACAAGCGCTTTTATCGCAAACGGCGGACAGATCGGGTTTACGAACGGAACAGCCGACGTTGCGTTTGTTGCAGATGGTGATGCGCCGACGACGGTCTCTGCGGTTTCATACCTCGACACCTACATCCTGGCGTCGGTCTCTGGCACCAACAAATTTCAATGGTGCGACGTGGGGGATCCGACGGCATGGAATGCGCTTTCTTTTGCGTCCGCTGCTGGCGATGCTGACTTAATCCAAACGCATTGCGTTAGGAATCGGCAGATATTCATCTTCGGAACGGCTTCGATTGAAATCTGGGAGAGTGACGGCGAAACACCTTTTATCCGGCAGCCGGGAGGGTTTGTTCAGGTTGGCTGCATTGCGCCGGCAAGTGTCATTGTTCTCGAATCCGGCATCTACTGGCTCGACAACAACCGCCGCTTTGTCCGCTGGAATGGAAACTCTGTTGAGCGAATAAGCTCTCCCTACGATAAAGAGATCCAGGGGTACACATCCGTCTCCGATTGCGCTGGCGATGCGATGGAAATTAACGGCCAGCAGCTCCTTCAGTGGAATTTTACGGCGGCAAATAAAACTCTTGTCTTCAATGAGAACACTGGCAAATGGTCAGAGCGGGGCGATTGGGACGATTCGACCGGCGTCTTTAACCGCTGGCGCGGCAATGCTTACTGCTACTGTCCCGCCTGGGGCGTTCACTTGGTTGGCGACAAATCAAGCTCCATCATCTACGCGATGAGCGATGAGTATCACGACGACGACGGTGATGTGCTCCGCCTCCAAATGACGAGCGGGCACCTGGATTTCGGAACGAACGCGAGGAAGGAAGCGGGGGGCCTTACCGTCCGGGCCAAGCGCGGCCATACGGCATTGACCACAAACCCAAGGCTTACCGTCCGCTGGAACAACGACAACCGAGGCTTTGGAAACGAACACGATATTGACCTCGGCGCTCGGGGCGAAAGGGAAATCATAAGGCAGATTCCGGCCCGAGGAATTTTCAGAACGAGACAGTACGAGATAGTAGGAACCGATGCGGCGCCTCTTATCTTCGGCATGGCCGAGCAGGAAGTGGAGGCTATTGAGTAATGGATAGACGGGAACCGATAAGACCGCCCGTTGGCGACTTTCCCCGCTCGCTTCGGGATTGGTTCGTTGCCGTTTGTAACGCGCTAAATCCAGTCTGGAAGGATTGGACGCCGACCTTTCCCGGCGAAACCATGACGTTTACGGGAACCACAATTCTTATCGCTCGTTACTGTATCCGGGGGAAGGTTTGTCATTGGTCGTTATGCGCCAGTGGAACGCTCGGAGGTGTTGCTACCACATCTATCGATTTCACACTCCCGGTTGCGCAGAAGGATTATGGCGGCGTAGCAACGCCCTTTATTGGCGGGCTTCAGACGAACGACGGCGGCGCAGTTATTGCCGGAGTGTGCGTTGCCGACCAGGGAGCGGCGACCGCAAGGGCGTATCGTTACGATGGCGGGAACTGGAATCTTGCGGCTGGTAGGTGGTTTCAAGCGTCCGGTTCATATGAAATCGAGTAGGGCGAGGATGGAAAAGCTTGGTGTTAGAATTTGTGGAAGGAGAGCGCTTATGAGACGAATCCTGATTTTATTGTCGATGCTGTTCCCGCTGGCGAACAGCTACGCCGATGGGCCTGCTGGGCCGATAGGGGGAAATGTGCCGAGCGATGGCGAAATGCTGATGTGCGACAAAAACGGTAGCGCGACGGCTGCTGTCACCTGTCGCAACATAAACCCTTACAAGTACGTGCTGGACACCAGTGCCTACATCGGCGCTTCCCTTGTTGCCTCCGATGCCTGCGATGCCGGAACCACGGCTTCGGTTATCACGGCGGCTTCTCACTCTGCGAAAGTTGGAGACATTATCCGCATCACTTCCGGCACCTACGATGATGTGGAAGTAAGGGTTAAGGCTGTTGCGGCGAATACGATTACTCTCGAATCGACACTTGCCGGTGCTCCTGCCGCTCTTGACACCTTCGACATTTTGCGCCCCCGCTTTGCAAAGGTGCTCGCAGATGGCAGTACGGTTGCCTCTCCTGACATAGCCGATGCCACCTACGGCACTCTCGTAGCTGTCGCGTTTGGTTCTGTCCCGGCTGCGTTTGGCAAGCTCTTCGAGTCCGCAGATGCCGACTGGAAGGAAATCGACATAGCGAACAACACGGATTGCCTCTTAGTCATCTCGTTTGATGCTGGCACAACGAGTCACTACGTTGTCCCGGCTTACTCGACCAAGGAATTTCAGTTCAGCAAGTACGGCCTCTCTGAAGACTCGGACGTGTACTACAAGTATGCATCCGGCGAAGTCTGCGCTCACGGCTCTGTCTATCTTTCGGCAATAAGGTAAACATGAAAAAAATCCTGCTTTCGATTCTCTTCATTCTCCCGCTTACGGCAAACGCTCAGCGCTCTTGCATTGGCGGGAATGTGGTGCTGTCAGGTGTCACTATCTGCGGGCTGGATAACGACGAGTATCTTGCTGCGAAAGATGCTGCTGGCACGGGCACGGTGGATATGCTTAAAGCCGACGGGACGGACGACACCGTACTAAACGCGAAGTCTGGCGAGCTTATCAAGCTCTCCGAGAACGGCACGGCGGGCATCACGATAGACCCTTCAACGGCTAGCGTGACATTAGCCTCACTTGGAGAAATCGGTTCTGATTCGACCACAGACGCTCTCGACCTTATCAGCTTCTCAGACGGCACGGCCAAGGCGAAAGACTACTACTCCAGCAACGTTCTTACTCGACTGGTGACGACTAACCACGCTCTCGCTTGGGGAACGAATAACATCGTCGCTGGCGGCTTTGATACAAGTCAGAACTTTGCCATGAACGGTACCTCCGGCGGCAACGTCATCGTCTCGCGGGCGAACTACGGGTTTCTGGCGGGTATTGCGAGTCTCCCCGGCGACTTGAACTCGACGGTTGGAGCCAATTCATTTGCGTCCGTCTTACGCTCCGGCGGTGCTCTGTTTCATAACGGCAGCGCGACCGCCAGTGCTGGCCCTAATGTCTATTTCGCCCGGTCGAAGGCGACCGATGGTAGTGGAGACACGGCTGTAGATGCTGATTTTTTGCTTGGCCGAGTTAATTTCTATAGCTCTACGGGATCGGGAGTTGCGGCTACTGATTATCAGGTAGCGGCGCATATCAGCGCGTATGCTGACGCGGCGAGTGGTGTTAATGACACTCCTGGGCGGGTGGCCATTTTCGTCTCCCCCGACGGCTCAGCCACTCCCGCCGAGGCGCTGAGGATAAGTCAGGATAAGACCACTAAATTCAGTGGTAATACCCAATGGACGGACGGAACCGACACTTGGCGCACGCTGGTAGGTTCGGGTGTCATGAAGTTAACAGCTTTCACCACGGATGGCAGCGACGACCAAGTTATGTCGATTGCGGGTGGCGGAGATTCCGCTGTCTCGCGTGGCGGTAATGTGCGCGTCTACGGCAATGAGCATGGGAATAAGGGTGATGTCGTTATCGAAGCCGGAAATAACTCAGCTTCCAATGTGCTTATCAATTTAGGCTCCACGCTCTCGAAAATGTCCGTTTATCAAGATGATCTCACAACGATTAACTTTCAAATCGGGCAGGCCGGTACGTGGGCTTCAGACGCCGGAATCGACGCGGGCCTCGTAAAGGTCGCCGCTGCTGATACTGCCTGCACGACCACGTGCGGCGTGGCAAACGGGGGGGCGTTTTTTGGTTTTGACTTAGCTGCTGGCGCATCGGCTCCGGTTATAGTCGAAGCAGACGACGCCACGGCAGATGTCTGCATGTGTTTTGGTTTAGCGGTACACGATTAAGGAGGAACATGAAGCGGGCATTACTTGTACTCTCACTCACTCTCTCGGGCTGCACAATCGACGTTGCAAGGCCATCTTACTCAAGGGCTGAGATTGACGCTCAGTTAGCGCAAGTGGCGCAAGTAGTCGGACAGCACTTGCAGGTCTTAAAGGCGCACGAGGAGCGGATCGAAGCGCTTGAGCCGAAGAAGGAAGAGAAGAAGTGACACCGGAGGAACGCTCGATGCATAAGGCGGATAACATCGACCTTCAAGCCGAGCGCTTCCAGTTTGAGGCAGAGATGCTGTTAGAGACGGCGCTTGATGTCATTAAGGCGCATGGGCTTACCGCTGAGTACAACCAGCGGATTTTGGCTGAGCTGGTAAAGGAGAACGCCTAAATGGACTACGAGCGCCTGAAATA
>Ga0209507_1001409_pt1 | contig 19172 bp, 20 predicted proteins | sample AD_UKC028_MetaG_FD_184414 | JGI IMG/M metagenome (GOLD analysis project Ga0209507, IMG submission 184414) | Active sludge microbial communities of municipal wastewater-treating anaerobic digesters from USA - AD_UKC028_MetaG (SPAdes) (version 2) | ecosystem: Engineered > Bioreactor > Anaerobic >...
GATGCTCGCAGCCGTATACGACGCCCCGCTGCCCGTATCCAGGTAGCCGAAGCCGGCAACCGCACCATCATCCGCACGACCGCCACGCAACAACGCCCGCCAAGCGGAAATAAGCCCTGGAGTATAAAAATAGTCGCAGAAATATGTATTACTTGCTCCGCCGCCTTCACGGGGAATAAATATCACTACGTCATCATGTGTCATGAATTTAAGATAAGTAGATGCGGTTGGCAAATTTGCCCTGTGCTCATAATTTGTTGCCGTACCATCAGCAAAATTCGCCGGGTTATCACATGTGTAAAATTTGCTTGCACCACCCGAACCCTCATGATACACACTTGCTCCGTCACACCATTTCCAGATGTGACCGAAAGGATTTTCAATACCCCGGTACCTCGGTATTGTAAAAGTCCTGTTAACTCCGCTACCCCCGAAGTTAGTCACGACCCTGCTCACTTCACCACTTGCGTTTGCCAGATTATCAGAAGCTCCGCATGGTATAAAAGGATTATAAGCAGAAAAGTTGTTCCATTCTGTACTATTTGCAGTTGTCACACCCTCTCCCAGGCAGCCCTGTTTGTAACCATCAACTGTCAGAGTGCCGTTTACCGATTTATTCGAGTTTAAAGTTGCATATTCAATCATTATCAGTTCCCAGACAAGCATATCAGCACGCCAGGTCGTAACATTCCATTTATTAGAACCGCGATTACGGGCATATGTACGATAGTTGGTAAGTGATATAGATGTAGCAGGACGACCAAGTAATGTATTGGCTGCCGCATCCCAGGCTGCAGTATTATTACCGCCTCGATAATCAGTAGTGAGGTTTTTCACACTTGTGAGCTTGCTTGTGCTTCTCTGTAAAGCCGCCTCGTAGGCAGCATAAAAGAAGCCGTTAACTTTTGTAAAGCCAGCGACAGGTGATAAACTGATCTTATGCTGATAAACACCAGTTGACGGGTTATCAACTTTACGGTAATAGGTGGGCACTTCGACCATGACCTGCCCATCGGTGCCGTCAAGATTACTCGCTGTACCATCCGCTTTTTTAGTCCAGTCGTCAGATTTTAAATAATAGTTAACGGTGCCATCATCAGCAAGCAGACATCCTCTCATAAGATTCTGGACTGGCAGAGTTGCATGCAAATTCATATTGCTGGCAATACGTGCACAGTCCGGCGACGAGTTAGCTTCATTAATCTCGACACCGTACCAGTCGGTAAACTGACTGCGACTGCCTATAATAGTCCCCCTGTTTCTCCCTATCCAATTCCCGTTAATATTTAACCATCCCATGTTATTCTGATTTAATAAATTTGCCGTTATGAATCACAAAAACCCCGTCGTGTATAATAAACCGCACCCCTGAAGATGTCGGGATAGGAGTCGTAAATACTCTCTCCAAGCCGTAAGCCGTCCCGATGCTGTTAGTGGCATAAGCCCTTAGATAGTAAGTCTCTCCGTTGGTTAATCCTGTCACGTTAGAAGTAAAACTCCCCGTTCCCGTACCGTTAGTTGTCTTTGAACCTGCCACGGTAGGCCCGGAATGGATACCCCAGCAGACACCCCTTGCGGTGACTGCCTGCCCACCGTCGGAAGTGATTACACCCCCGGACATTGCGGTCGTCTCGGTAATGTTGATGACAGGGGAAGTTGACACGGTAGGCATACCTGTACCGCCCGTTTCATAAGCCCCCATCGAAGGAGGATTAAGCCAGCCTTCACCGTCGTAATCGTAAACGTTAAAAGAGATATAAGTTCCCGTACGAACACAAGGCGAAGAAGCCTGTAAATGGAAATCTGTTGAGGAAATAAATAGCGGATTAGATGTTATATTTCCCGTCGTCCTGTCAACATCAGTCTGAGAGATACTTCCGTTTATGCCTACTGAGTTATTGCCATTGCCGTAAAAACAATTATACGTTACATCGACGTTATTGAGCGAAAAACTCCGTCCGGCCTGTATGTCGAAGTAAACAGCATATCCGCTATATCCTGTTATGATGTTGTTACAAATCGAAGAATTGGTAAGCGTTCCCTGCGCTGACCATCTGATTCCTGTATGATGATAACCCGTACCCGCACTTATGACATTATTACAGATATGTATATTATCATAACTTACATCCGATACACCTTCCGGGGAAATCTGGATACCCATAGGGTAGGTATTATCAGGTGAACCTAACTTTTCAAAAATATTGTTAAAAATGTAGAAATGATTAAAGTCCGTGTCAGCATTTGAACAAAGAATCATGCCTTCAGGATAAGCTACTACATGATTATTATATATATACATATAATCCCAATAGCCTTTTTCTATATCTATTGCATACGGCCTATGTCCCAGCGAGGCAGTGCTGATTTGATTTCCTGTTGAAGTAGTGAATAGGCAGTCATGCACCGAAGCCGTAAAGTCGTATTCCTCCCGCATCGAAGAACCGTCGTAAGCATTCGAAAAATCAAGTGTTGCACAACCATAAAAGTTACAGTCATATATCTCAACTCCTCCTCTGAGGTGGAATATTTCAGCGTAGAAGTTCCACTGGTCTGCCTCGCTATCGTGACGGTAAAAATCACAATTATACATCTTCAGCCCCTTCATAAAGGAGAGATTAAAACTATCGCCCGACTCTCCTAAAGGCTTAATGTTTTCGTAAATCGTGCAGTTGTAAACATTCATGCCGACCTGACCATCAAGTCGAAGATCACTGCCGTCGCCTCCTAAATCCCTGTCGCCTGAGTTGCTTATCAGGATGTTATCGTAAAAATCATTTCCCGAAGCGTAAGTGACTGGTGGTGTTGTCCATCCGATTTGATGATGATAATGTACTCCAAGAATCTTAAAGTACTGAATAGTACAATGATGAATGTCAACGTTATTCCTGTGTCCGACGTATATTCCCCTGGTTGCCGTCCAGTTATTCCCGTCAATGGTAAGATAACTTATTGACTGATTCCCATTAGTAAGCGAAGATGAATAGAGGTATAGATAAGCATCATAGGTGCTTGTAGCTACATAGTTTGTTGTGATTGTCCTTGTACCAACTCCCGTAACTGATACCCCAATACGAAGAACTACCCTGTTATTATCCGTTATATTGGTCATTACGTTAATGACAGAACCGGAAAGATGAACCTGCCCGGCAGCGTATGAAAGAGTTGCCCACGGAGTTTCCGGTGTGCCGTCGCCCGTGGCGTCACTACCCAACGGGGGAGCTGCTACAAAATAGTTCTGCCCGAAAACCGACAGGGGGAGAAATAACAGTAATATAAATAGTATCTTCTTCATTACCAGGGGTGTGTTCCAAGTTGCAAATCATCAATTTCGTCCTGAGTCAAAACTTTAGTCCAGAGATAAACATCATCAATGTTCCCATTAAAATACCATGTGCTTGTGCCTCCCCTTCCAATCCTAAAATTAAGATTGCACTGAACATCGACTGCCACACCCGAAGATACGTCCTCAACATCTGTCTGCGCCGTACCCGCTATATATAAAGTCCCGTTACCGCTTCGGTCATACGTTACAATAACGTTAGTCCATGTAGAGGCCGAAATGGCGGAGTTACTTGTCATTGTGATATAATTCGTATCATCGAATGTGATAGTAGCCCGAACTTTATTATCCTCATCAAGCATTGCATAAAATGACACCACGCCTGATTGCATCTCGATAAAACCATTGTAGGCTGATTGAAGCGTTGGCACGTATATCCAAACCGAATAGCTGAAATCGTTTGTGCCCAAGTCCCCTACATCAGTTCCGAAGGTTGCTAACTGACTTCCGTTATAAGAGTGTGCCTTTCCAAATTTCCCAGTTTGGTTAACAGTTGCATTTGTCGTCCCGGTATAAGTAGAAAGCACATCATTAACCTGTGTTCCTGAAGTCTCGTCCATCTTCCAGCCAGCCCGGAGTCCTGTCAGGAGTGAATTAGCACCACCCGACAAAATATCTTTAGTGACAGCCGAAGAAGTCACCGCTTTGATATATGCCCTGTCCCCTGTTGACCATGCCGGACGAACCACTATCTGACCCGAAGAGTTATACCTGTACCCGGTTATTCCATTGGTAGCTGTCTCGTTGAGCCATTGCCGGTGAAGATCCGCCGTTGTTCCCCGGTATAATTCAATGACATCACCTGCCATGTCTGAGATAGTAAAGGCCGTGTCAGCGTTGGCGGGTGCGCCCGTCGTTGTGCCTACTATAAACTCCGTCCACTCGTAACCACCAGAACCACTACCTCCGTTAGCAGCGACATAGTTAACTACCCCGTTATAGGTCATTGCCCCGCCATAGCTGTTACTGTCAGCTTGCAAAAAAGCATAATCCGAAAGTGCCAAAGCATTTTCCTTAAGTGCCTGAATAGTGTCGCCTATCTCATCCCGCATTTCTGTTGTGGTAGATACAGTAGCAAAGGCATTTTCTATAAGGGTGTTGTTTGAATTGACCTTTTGAAAGGCAGTTCTAAGAGCGTCCCCCGTCCCGTCATTGGCTGTCGTGCCTATATTAACATCTGTGAGGGCTACGCTTGCCGACCTGCTCTTAATAGGTACTATATCCCTCTGACAAGCTGTAATTATTACAAGTAAAAAAAGTAATTTCTTCATATCGTATCAACTGTTATTGTGTTATCATCCACTGTTACCACCGTACTATCTGCTGTTGTACTGCCCCCTTCGCCATCTTCTATCTCTGCAGTCCTTGTGCCTATCTCATGTAAGTCAATTTCCCATCTTCTTTTACGAACATCGAACTCAGCACGGTTAATGACAAACACCCGTGTCTCTCCCTCGGAAGTATTTATGTCATCCTGAAAATTGCCTATCACATCTATCTGTCCGCCCTGTGCCGTTTCCAGTAGTGGCATTTGAATAAGCTGCCGGGGTTTGCTGTACTCTAAGGCTATCTCATCAGCTATATGATGTAAAAGAGGTTTATAATTCGATTCTCCCCTGAAGTTCCATTTATCTGAAGGTTCTAAAGTCTCTGAATAAGCAGGTGTGGTATAAGCTATTGTACCGAATAAGTTGCCTGATATATTCTGCAATGAAGTATCTCCCTCGAACTCCGCTCCTAATACTTTACTTGTGAAAATAAGATGACTACTGGCAGATGTGAGAGTTATCCCTATTGAATCAAAAGCAAGTACGTTATCATTGACAAAATCGGCTGCCGTGTCTGAAAGATTACCGGAGAAGATAGCCGTATCTGACAGCCCCCCTACCGTTACTTCACAAGCACCCGTTGATCCGGTAAGAATGATAGTATCAACCCTGTAACCATTAACTCTTTTCATTACACCTAACGCACCTTTGCACTGAGAGATGGTATTGTCCATATCAGCGTCTACCACATCGCCAAGCACATAATTATATGCCCGGTCATTACCTACTATGCCATTGTAAACATGATATTCGGATTCGGTAATCTCGTCAAAATCTAACCTACTTACCTGAACAAGTTTCGCAGACGGGTCCTTCCCAAAGGGGTTATTCATCAGTACATACTCAGCGAGTTTCTTAAACGGTCCCTTGTGTTTACGAGTCTTTACAAGTATCTCATCCGAGGTAGCATAAAAACGGACATTCTTAACGCCTACCCTTACATTATCGGCATAGTCTGAGTTATAGATGTAGATTGTATAAGACCCGGCAGCCGGAAGTCCTGTAATGGATCTTCGCCATGTATTCCATGAACTGAATCCCAAAGGGGCATCTGTCTCAACTGTTATTAATCCTGCGGTGTTTTGCCATATAGCCTCAACATCATCCTTTTCAACAAGCCAGTAATTTGAATCGTCACATTTTATCCTGACATAAAACTTAACCCCTGTCTTTGCAATCAGTTCATCATTCTTAGTCATAAAGTCAAACTCGAAGTTAAAAACATCGTAAGTAGATATTATCGCTTCGGTTCCAAATGACTGATAGATGTAATATAAAAGATCAGGATAGGTATTACGGTTATAGAGATAAACCCCGTTCTTTTCACCTGGTACTATTTGTCCAATGTGGTATATTAAAGAGCTTGCCGATTTATTCCAGAATTGAAAATCTGCTCCGTTCCATGAGTCGGAATCAAAATCATAATTATCAAGCCATGACTGCCGGTTGCCGTAATTCTGATAAGAAGATACTTTCTTTGCTGGTGCAGTTATCATCAACCTTCCACCCGGTATCTGAATCCTCCTTGCTGATGGGTGAGTGGTTTTTCTTTTAAGAAACTGATCCGGGTTTAACGTGATAGCTGTCTTTGTCGTGTCTCCAGTGAACCATCTGCCATAAACAGTAGTATCTAATAACTCCAAAGGTCTGACAATACAGAACACCCCGTCCTTTTGTCGTATGATAGCATTATACTTCCTTAATATCTCTGAAAGAACTTCATAACAGTAATAGTCTTTAAATACATCCCTGTCAATCTTTATCTGGTCAAAGGGGCTATCCGAAGCCGTGGATAACATATTGTCTTCGTAGATATTGACGTATTCCTTAAACTCCGTGAATCCTATCTCTGCCAGTATATCAAGGATGATAGCCGATTCAAGTTCATGGCCGTTATAATAGGTTATGGTTTCCTCTCCCTCGATATAAGCTATGTTGTCGGCAAATAGTATGTTTTCAAGTATTGAAAGCCCATCAGTAGCTGTGATGCTTACAGCATAAGGCACCGGCTCATATACTTCAGCGTAGTTCTGTGTCTCAACGTAACCGCTCCAGAATAAAGACTCGTTACAATAAATATTAACTGGGTAGTGCATATCCTCGACAGAGTAAAGGTCAAGGAGTGCAAAGTTCGTTTCAGAATAGACTTCAAACGTGGCCCGTGAGGGACGCATCGGGTCGAATACATCATCTGACTCGTTGTCGTAAGCAAAATTAAGCGGGTTGCCAGTGGCTTTCAACAGAGTATAGTCACCCGTGAAGTCTGGGTCCTCTATTGAGATCCGCCACTCGACTTTTTGCAAGTCAGAAAATTCTATTCTCCACCTCTCAGCCATTACGTCTTAATGCCAGTGCTATGTCTTTACCTTTAATTGCCCCTACTACATTCACATTCATCGGTTGGCTCTGGAACCCTCCAAGCCCGCCCGTTGCCTTGCCGCCAAGCCCCATGTTCCAAAGGTTCTGCGTTGCCATTGTTGCAAGTCCAGAACCGGGAAATAATGCACGTATTAGTCCAAAGATGACAGCCTTTGCGAGATACTCGGCTACTAACCGCTTCATCCCGTCAATCATCGTCTCAACCATATTGGCGAATCCGTTCTCCGCAGATGTGAACAGCGTGTCAAAAGAGTTAGTAAGAATGTTGATAGCCTCACCCTGAAGCATTAAAGCGTCGGTCATATCCTCAACGGGCTGTTTGAACTCCGGCCCCTTCATTAAATTGTTCTGTACCTTTTGAAACTTTGCGTAGTCATCCCAAAGTTTCTGCCATGAGTTATCGGTTGTTTCAGTAAATCCCTTTGGTACGGATAACATCTCAATAAGGGGGTTTGCTTTTCGTGTTTCAGGTAGCTTTGATAATTGGTCTATCCTCTTTTGTAGAGCATCAATAACCTGAAGCTGTGTGGCAAGTCCTCTCTTGTCAGCTATATCAATTTGCTCAAGATTTTCCTTTTCTAACTTTAGCTGTTCGTTAAGCGTGGCAATAGTCTCAATCTGCTTCCCCATATTCTCAAGTGGCCCGCCCGCAGACTCACCACCCGAATACATATTGACAGCCTGCTGTTCTGCTAAAAACTCTTTTGCCTTGCGGTATTCTTCAAGATTTTCATGGGTGGGTGATTTCCAACCAATCAGCGGAATATCTGAATCTTGCAAAACCTTCATGTAAGTAGTAAGGTCTTGGAAAAATTCTTTTAACCCACTATTTATAAGAAAATCTCCGGCTGCAAGTTTTAAATCACTCCATGCTGTTGCAAGTTGAGCAATAGATGTGGCTGTTGTATCTGCCACGTCACCCATACTTCCAAGTTCTCGCTGAATAATATTACCGGATGCTATGCCAAAATCCCCGACTTTCGCTATCTCTTTTTGTAACTCAACAGCCGAAATCCCCAAGTTATCCATTACGAGAACTGACTTACGCCCTATCCCCGTAATAATGGAGTTAACAAGATAATCAACCGATTCTCCGGTTTGAATAGCCCGCTTTGTGGCAAACTCAAAATAGGTAGCAAGCTGGTTAAGGGGTATCTTAAAGTTACGTGCTTGAACCGCCTTTCTCATCAACTCAAGATCGGTAACAGTTCCCCGTGTGGCAGTCCGCAGGTTCTGAAGTAAATTAGGCTGGTTAAGGTTTTTAAATGCTTGCGAAACCCCCTCGACCTGTGCAGCCAGTTTTATTCCTTCGGCTACAAAACTTGTAACGGCAGACACAGTGAAGGCAGCACCAATCATGCCACCAAGCCTCTTGAACCCGGCATTTAATTGGCTGAGATTACCCTGTGCTTCCTTCAGCCCACGCTTAAACTCGCTGTTATCGAGTCCGAGCCTCGCCTTTAATTTCTCGTCTGCCATTTAATCTTCTTCCTCCACTCTTTCATTTCCTCGTATTCTTCCCTGCTTATCAGGTCAACCTTTGGGGTGTCTTTGTCGGTGTAAAGAACCATCACATCCCGGACATCAACGGGCTGGCTCCCTTCCTTGCGGTAAACATTCATAAGGATCGCACATTGTAATCTTTGCAACTCCTTGCGCCTTGCCTCCCTTGTCTCGTAACCTTTACAGGAAAGTTCTATCTCCTCAAAGGTCATCCTCCAGAACTCCGCAGGCTTCAGCCCTACCTCCCCGACACAATAAGAAAGAACCTCACGCCACGTTACTTTTTTTTTACCTCACTGCCCTTTGCCAGTTCGACAAGGGAGAACCCCAGCATCTTGGCGTTGACGACAGCCGTCTGTAACTCCGTAATAGCACCCTCGGTGTTATCCAGCAGATCCCCGAACCTGTACTCATTGACCATAGCCTGTTCGCCCCGGCTCCGCATCGCTGACACATGGGCAAAGTAAAATAACTCCCGGAGTTTGAATATGTCCGGGGGCTTCCCTTCACTTCCGAATATCCCGCTCTCGGCTATCTGCCAGAACTCTATCTTATACTTCTCGCAGAATAAGGCATACGCATTTGAACCAAACTGAAACGGTAAACGCTCACCACCGAAATCGACCTCTATATAACCGCTTAGTGTGTTCATACTACGATGTTGCTACTGTGCCTTTTTCAAGTTTCCCATCTCCTTGTAATGTGCCTGTGAAAGTCACAGCATCATTATAAGATGCACCAACGGTAAGACCGGACGCATTAGCATAGCCCTTGAATACAAGCCCTCCTCCGGTGCCGTCAATGACTGCCATTTCAAGTAGTAACCTTGTGTCACCCACTATCGCATCAAAAATTTCCTCTGCGTTCATAGGATCATCAGGATCATATAACCCGTCAACTGATACGTTCCAATCCTTAGAACCGTAAAGGCTCTCCCCCCATGCGTCACTGTCCTTCGTGGTAGTGTCGATGGTTTGACTGTTCACGGTAAGGGTGAAACTTTTAGTTGCACCAATGGCAACACCCCCCACCAAAACCAACATTTTCTTCCCGCTTAATTTTGCCATTCTTACTCCTCCTCTAATCTGAATTTAATAACTATTGACTTCATTATAACTATTTCATTATCAAATAATACTCTTTGTGTTGCTATACTTCCTACCATTATGTTAATCTCTCCATATCCATCTATTCCACCCACATCTGAACCACCCGACCCTGCCTCGGTAATCGGGTCAGCCGTTATCAGTTCCAGTATGTCCTCAGATAAGGAATTGACCATTTTATAGCTTGCGTCATTACCGGAATAAGAGGCGTAAACCTCAATATTGACAGAATTTAAGGTTATACTACAGTCCTTTGTCGATTCGTCGGCTTCCATGTACTGTTCACCAAGCACTATAAAGGGCTTCGCCACATTCTGAGGTACAAACGAATAGCAAGGCACATAAGACCCGTTATACTGAACAGTTAAGTTAAGTATATCATGAAGCCACTGCCTTATATTTTCTGAGGGGTCTTTCATTTGAATCCCATTTGATGAAGTTTCGTAAACATCTCTTTAACGCTTATCTTGACAGCCGGGAAGAAATACGGTTGATGACTGTTGTTAACTTTTCTTACCCCACGACCTTTAAACTGGATGGCGTAATCAATTAACTCTTTAGGTACATATACTTTATTACCCGTGCCAAACTCAACATAAGGAGCATATTTTACATTAACTCCTTTACCCGCTCCACCGGCCCAAACCTCTGCACTCATTCCCGCACCTGTTGCATTAGTACCCACTGAGGCACGTAAGAATCCATAACGGACAGGGGCCAGACGCATTGCCCTGCGAACAATATTAGTACACGTGGCAAATACGGCCCTCTGGCACTGAGAAGTATTTTCTGCTGATAACTTCGTGGTCCAGCGTTTAAACTTCATCATCTCTGACTGAGGCAATATGATAAAAGGTTTAGACATACGCCAACACTTTAAAATCATCCAACTTATCAGAAGGAAGTACCGAATGAATCGTATAAAATTCATCATTCCACTTTATCCGGTAATCAGGGCTTAATGTGTAATCAGTCCTTTTCCTTATTTCAAACTCCACGGCCCTGCGATAGATAACGCCCCCATTATCCAAGCTACGGGAACCCGACAGGAAACGTGCGGAAGCCCACTCATAATAAGTGTCGGTCCAGGTGTTAACTCCCCCGCCCTGCCCGTCATCTGTTCTTGTAGCTACCTGAACAGTTAGATAATGTCTGCGTTTTCCGATCATATCCAAAGTTTTTTACGATAAGGGGCTGCCAGTACCTTGCTTTCATTACTCAGTACCGTTAAACCCCCGGTTGTTATGTTTTCCCTTAGTTCGTAATCAGTAGCCACCTGTTTCAGAATAGCCAGCTTCAGATCCCCCGGTAGTGTTTCCGTAGCTGCATTACCATAACCGGCCTTATACTCTACCCTTATAGAGTTAACATATACCATACCCGACGACCAGTAAGATGTTATCTTGATGATGGCATCCTGATCACCCATGACATAGTAATCACTGTTAAGAACTAACTCCTCCTCATTTCCCTCGTGATCTATCCTGTATATCTTGTCAATCGATATGATAGGCCCGTAAGGAAGCTCTATTACATTGTCTTTCGGTGTCTGTACCCATGTACAGTGAATAGTCTTCTCAGCAAAGGAGCATGATGTGTATTTCTCAAGCATCCTGCGGGCAGAAGTGATAAGGATAGGCCACAAGGTATCATCAGCACTATCTTGTACCTTGCAGTAAAGTTTTGCCTCTGCTACCGACACAGGCTCAGTCACTATGTCTGTTATAACCCTTGTTTGTAAGTTTCTCATCTCTCTTTGTTTGGTCCGCTTTCGCCTTTATACTCGTCAACAAGCCCTCTAAGCCTCATAGACTTAAACCTCCGCTCCGGCAAGTCAATAATATCGCCCTTATAGTAATGCCCTGTCATGCCCTCGCAGTCTTTCATAACAATAACCCGTATATGCCCTTCCGGAACGGGAACCCCCCTTTTGAAAACCTTTTTCTCGAAGAACTTCTGAACATCAAACTTTTCAGAACTAACCTCGTCAATGATGATAGGTTTTACCCTTTTACCTTTTTTCATATCTTCCTTTCGTATATGTCAAACAGAAAATCTTCAAACCCTTTCAGTTCTTTAACTCTCTCCGCTTCGATAGCCTTAAACCTTTCGGTACATTTCTTACTCTGCTCTTTATAAACCTCCGGGTCATCCAGTTTCTTAATAGCCTCGACCCATTCTGCAGGTTTATCCGCATTACAGAAGATTCCCGCCTCACCTAAGCTCTCCTTTAGTCCCGGAGTAGGGGCAGCGATAACCGGAATGCCTGAAACTAAAGCCTCAACAGCCGTCCGCCCGTAGCTCTCGTAAAGGGAAGGCATCAATAAGATCCTTGTCTGGGAGTAGACTTTCTTCATGTCCGGGGTGTTATCCATATAAGTCACGTTTTTAATGGCCTCTTTCTCCTGTTTGCCATAACCACCCTCGACACCTAAAAAATCCCTGTCCGGCATCATTCTCGCCACCTGCTGAAAAGTTGCAGTCCCTTTGCGGTGAAAGAGGTTAACAAGGGTGAGCTTAGAGCCTCGCTTACCTACTTTGTACCGTTTCCCATCTATTGGCGGATGAACCACCACACCCGGACAGGGATAATTCATATCTTTCTTCGTGTACTCTGAATTATAAACTACATACCGCCTGACCTGGGGTTTGTACTTTAGAATATTCATCGGGTTCGTGTTGTGAACCACAAAAACGAAAGGCTTCTTGTAAAGCTCACACAGGTTAAAAGCCTTCCCCGCCCTGTCAAGGTGTGAAATGATAATATCAGCGTTCTTAACAAACTCCCTGTTACCGGGATAGAAGTCGCCTTTTACATTCACACCCTCAAACTCATAATCTTTAATCCCGGTAATCGGAAGCAAAACATCAACGCTGTGGCCCTGATCCACGAGATACTTATTCATCTCGTGTACCATCCATTCAGCCCCTGCGTGGTGCAGTGGCGGGTAAGCGTGTATCAGATTCAAAACTTTCATAAGCTCTTTTATAATATTTATTCGAAAATATGTCGTAATAAACATACCTCCCGACAAAATCACTGTAATCCTTTCTTTGGTAACTAATCATCGGCATAGTCATATAAAACTCCCGGTGAGGTGCGATCCTGCGGTACCATTCGTCCGCTATCCTTATATTCGAATTAGGGTAGTTCTCAATAATAAAATCAATGAACTTAGCACTCAGTAACGTGGCGTGCATCAGCCATGCCCCGTTAACCCTTGCAAGGTGTTCACTGTGCCGGGCGATAGGTGCTTGCAGGTTAGCCCCCAGGTACAGCAGGTCATAACTCTGCGGTAACTCTGCGACAGCCTTTGGAAACACCTCGTCAAATTCATCCGTAAACTCAAAATCATCTTCAAAGAACATCAGGGGTTCGCCCTGAAACATTTTCAACATCTTCAGCCAATCGGTCATATAACCTTTATAGCTGTCTTCGTGGTTCTGTACCGTCGTGTAATGTGTAACCCTTTCAACTTTTCCCTGCAATATCTCTTTGCATCTTGCCCATCTGTCTTTACGAGCTTTCAATCCGATTACACACACATTAAAATCAATCATAAGAAAGAAAATAAAGGGGGGAAGCTCACCCCCCTATAATGTTATGCTGATCCGTTAGCCAGAGCAGCAGCGAATGTCCCGTAGATGAATCCTTTCGGACGATAAACAGCCACAGTAAGTCTTTCGCTGATCCTGACAGTAACCATACCTTTTATGAAGTTGTCCTCATTGGTATTTGTCATCTCAAGTGTCATCTGCCTGCGGTCAAAAACCTGAGCAGCACCACCGTCACCAACAAGGAAGTCACCTGCTGTGATAGCTGAAGAAACGATTATCCTCACACCGTCAAGCGATATGTCACCGTTACCCATGAAGATCCAGGGCTGGAGGTAATTGCCATTATCATCCTTTGCCAACTTGATCTTGAGGGCATCAGTCGGGTGGATAAGGGCAAATGTCGGGTTGTACTCCGAAGTCCTTACCTGCTTCATGGCAGATACCAGAACATCAATCTCAGTGATGTCGCCATCAGCCAGTTCATCGGTGTAAGCAGTAGCGTTAGCGGTAAGACCTGACAGGTTAAAGCCCTGACCGTCACCATAAAGGAGCTGATAGTTCTCTTTCAGCTTCAGTTTGCTCGGAAGTCTCAGAGAGATGTAAGAATTAAGCCCTTCAACGTCTTCAAGCATTTCCTCTGAAACGATTATGTAAGCGGTGATCTTCCTTACAGTTGCGGTTGCAAGCTTCAGGTCAAAGTCACTCTGCTTGTACTCCTTACCCTCCTCGGTTACATCTGTAGAATCAGTAAGAGCGTGTTCAACAACATACTCAATACTGTTGGAGTTAGTCGTTCCAGGGGCGATCAGATCACGTACCCTGAAAGTAGTATCCGGGTCAAACTTGATACCGGGGACGTGCTGGGCCTGCACGACAGCAGTACTCTCGAAAGAGTTGGCCTGTGTCATGTCGTCAACCGTCTTCAGTTCAATCTCACCCGTACGGCCCTTCTCCTGCAGGTAACTCCTGATAGAGCCGTTACCCTTTTCCTTCAGGTGTACAAGTACCTCTTTCACGCTGTCGGCGAATCCCTTTTTGGCTTCTTTTGAGCCGAAAGGCAGACGCTGTATCTTCGTGTCGATGTTATCAAGCTGTTCCTGTATCTTCAGGAATTTGTCAGCCATTGCATTGTGCTTATCCATGTCAGGTTTCAGTTCTGCCATGACAGCATCCTTTACCTCTTTGCTGTAATCAGCCCACTTCTTAGAATGAGCTTCCAGCTTCTTGTCGATCTGCGATCCGAGATCGTCAAGTTCCTTTTTGAATTTTTCCAGTTCTTCCATTAAATTTTAATTTTTGATTTAAAAATGTTCGCAAGCAATTGCCCGTCAATTGTGAATTTTACATCAATCGGCTTTTGAGTGGAAGAATCCGGCTCCATAAGTGAGTCAATGACTAATTGCTTCAATTGGTTCAGTTGTATCTCAAGCTCCCGTGCGGTGTCATCGGTATAAGTACCTTTGACAGCCGATTCGAGGGCTTTGATCTTTTCAATTATGTTATTAAATGTTTTTCCTTTACTTCCTTCGGTTTTGACAGTTGATACAAGGGCCTCCATATTGGCTCCCCATCCTACTGTAGAACCCTCCCATAGCTTCAGTTCAACAAGCTTCTGAATCCTCTCTTTTCCGCTTTCATCCACTTCCCTTTTGACTATCTGATAGCCTATGGAGTGTTCTGTTAATACCTTATCCCGGTAAAGCTGAAGAACATCCTTGCCGAGTGAGGTTTCTGAGATCTTCGATTCAAAATATAATCCATGCTTGTCCTCTTTCAGAATTTTAGGTTTGGCAAGTATCTTCGATGGGTCGTGCATATACAAGTGGAGGATGCGGGGCTTCGAGCTATCAGGGCCATTTTCCCGTATAGTCTTTTTGAATGCACCGGGTAATACTACATCCCCGTCACTATCAAGAACATTAAAGACAGAGAAATAGCCGGTTATAATTCCCGTTTGAACGTCCACATCCTTGATCGCCCCGTCCAGTACATTCTTTGTCAGATAATAGTTTTCCATATCTTTATTTCTTTACCATCCAATTACACCAAAACTCAGTGCGCAACGACAGTTCACTGTTTCCTCGGCTCCGCCTGCCGGATCACCGGGATGCTGCATATTATACATACCTACCTGAAAAGTCTCATTCATCATTTTCGGATTCTGTGCCTCGACTGCCATGTGAGTATCCCGGCTCCGAGAATCGAACGTGGGAATCCAATATTTCTGTAGTGCCTCACCCGTTGCCTTCGCCCCCTCCATACTGCCAAGATTAGAGGCTGTCATTATCTCAGTCCGGGCAATCCTTAACGCCCGCCATTGATTGTACTGTATTCCCTGATCTATCAGCCCCCTCTTTATCCTTGTCGCTGTCTCGTAAGCACCTAACCCCTCGGTAACTGACTGTTCAAGCACCCCGTTGATGATACGCCCTGCTGTCTCGACAGAAGTATTGTTAACGGATTCAATACGTTTCCAAAGGCGATTTTTGACATAGTGCCTCAGATAGTTATACCATGTGTCCTCTTCCTTGGTCAATAGGTCAGGATCAAAGCCCTTAAGCCTATTGTACTGTTCCCGTGCGAAGTCAGCCCCGACAAGGGTATAAAGCTGTTCATAACGCTTGCTTATAGCATCAGGGGTTATTGTGTCAAGTAATAACCTACTGTTGTAATTCTGCTCATTGATCTTTTCCGCTAATTCCCTGAACTGTCTATTTAGAGTAATACGGAACAGGGAGGCGAACTTACTTTCATAGCTGTCCCGCCTCCGTTGTATGGCTCTCCAAATAGCCCTGTTATTCCGTATATATGTAGCAGTTGTCACAGTCCTAATTTCTTTTCTTCTTCTTCCAGTTGTGCATCCGTTACCATGCTTTGAGACATTGGCATCAAGCCCGACGGCACCCAGTATTCGTTCATCATCGGATTGGTTTCATCAGCTGAGAATCCAAGTAAATCACGCTTTTCATTAAGAGTCAAAAAATAGATGGAAGATAATGCGGTTGCCATCATCTGTAAGTCATCCTGTAACTCAGAAATCATCGAAGCGTCATAGTCAGCATACAGCCCCGGATATTTCATTGCGATAAACTGATTCAAGGCATCCCTGAATTGATTTAAGGCCGGTAATACTGCGTTGGTATATACCGCACTCCCTGCCTCTTTCGTGTTCGAGTAAGTTTTATTTGCAGCGTCATTGAACAGTTCCGAGGGTACATGATAGATATTACACAATGCCCTTAAATCCATTCTGTCGCTCTCGATGATGTTCAGATCCACGGGTGACATACCCATCTGTTGCCATTTCAGAGTCGCAGATGTTACAATGTTCTTTCCCCTGTTAGCCGGTCCCCCTACCTTCTCCCTGAGACGGCTCTCTATCATGTCGGCCTGTTCATCTGTTAATGCTGTATCTTTCTCTGCCGATATGATCCCAAAGGCACCCTGGTTCTGCAAGGCACCTACTGAACTATCAAAGGAAGCATTACTCTTTGTGACAAGTCTTAATGAGGCCCTCAGAGGTGACAGCCCGACAAGGTTCTGTCCGTTGAAATATTCCGGTGTCCAGTACTTCAGATGAATGACCTGCTCATAAGGGAGTATGGTATCTGAGGTGAGGTATTTATACCCCCGTATAGGCTCCATGCGATCCCCTGCGATGGGACGTATTATCTGTGAGGGAATATTCCACATCTCCCTTATTGATCCTTTATTCAGCCCCGCAGACGGCCCTATCATGTGGATATAACTATTTCCTGTTACAAGTTTGAACCCTACCACCTGCTCGATGAACTCAGCCCACCCCTGAAGGATATTAGGCTTTAAAAAGATAGCATTCAGTTCATGGTCGGGGAGAGCAACAAGGGCTTTGGTCTTGATGATTTTCGTATTGAGATTATACGAGTTAGCTGACTTGTATGAGTGAAGGGCTTTATCGTTCTTTACCTCATACACCCCCCACGGGATAGCACCGGCCTTCTGAGCAATAAACGAGACAATAGAATAAACGACAGGATTAAATAGATAACCCTTGTCGATGTATGTCTCAACGTTATCAGGCGGGTATATAGCCCGGCCCCGTACCATCTTCAGCATTTCACTGATGACCTCGCTGCCAATCGACCTGCGAAGATCAGTTATATATGACTTGAAAAGCCTTTTACCTAACGCCTCAATCAAACCCATATCATAAGCCTCTTTCCAAATTTAAACGATATTTCTATGATATTAATACATAGAACTATTTTATTTATCAAATTTTTTTCACCTAAGTACAAAATTACCCCTACTCTGAGCCATCAAATCAGTCAATGCCCACACCAGAGCGTCCATTCTGTTAGGTGACTTGTCGCCCGGTAGCCAAAGGCACATTTCATCTTCAAGTTTATTATATCTGCCCACATGATGAACCTTGCCCCTCTCGTAAAATGCCGCAATAGGCTCCGCCCTGAGATACTTACCTCTGGAAGCCGTTACATCCTTATAGCTGACCTCAGGTGACATATTACGGATCACCGTAGCAACCATATCCCCCCCGTAGTTCTTTTCAGCTACTATCCTGTCAGCATCCCATTCATAATAAGCGGAAATAGCACGGTGCGCCCATGCGTTAGGGGAGTATATACCGGATAAGTCCTCAAGTATATATCCCTCGCCTGCTCCGTCAATACCCGCTATGATGATACCCGCCTCGTCTGATGTTGTCTTATCCGATCCTGAAGGGTCAATGGCTACCACTATCCTTTTTAAGTCCGGGGATTTGTCAACTCTGTATTTCTCAATATTGGCACGTTTCCATAAAGCACCCGGGGCCTCGTCAATATCCTCTGCCATGATCTCCATTCTGTAAGCAATAGAGGACATATCATTGGCAAGGTCATCAATAACTGCCTTATCAATATAAGGGTTGTCATAAGTAGAAAAGTGAAACGCCTGCCACCGGCCTGTCGTGTCCGATGCTGCTTTCTTAAACAGCTTTGCAGCGTGTTGTGGATCATTCGCCTTTGTCACTGACCGGGATTGAAGGGAAGGAGGTGTATAAATGAAAATAGCATTCCCGTTATTATCCATGAGCATAGGCGCACCCACAACTCCCCACGTGTCCTCATTCATCAACTGGAACTCGTCAAGTATCAACTCATCTGCAAAGTCCCCACGTAAGGTATCAGCGTTCCATGCTGTCTTAGCCCTTATCCTCTGCTCTGTACCCGCAAGTTCAATTAGGTGCTTTGTCTCGTTCTTATAGAAAATTCCAGCTTCTATCGGTTCCCTTAGTGCCTCACATACCAGATACCAGAAACGATCAACCTGCTCCTGCGTCGGAGTAGCATATAACACCCGCTTACCTTCGAGAAATTTCTCAACTGCATATATCGAAGCCCCGTAAGTCTTACCCCCACGCCTACCTGCACGTATAACCTTACGCTTAGCAGACGAGCGAAGAAACTCTATCTGTTTACCGTGAGGCTCAGGTAAGACTACTGTCAGGCTGTCGCTTGTTTCCATAAGTTACCTTAATCTCTATCTTACCCTTCCCTTCTGCCTCCACCTGTTTCGGCAATACAAATTGAAGCAACTTAGTCAGTAAATCAATATATTTTGAATCGGATTCCGATCTCGCATTTGTTAGGGATGCTTGTATATTATCAAATTCGGCATACAGGATGTTTTTAAGAAACTCCTTAGCTTCTTTTGTTGTCCGGTTAGGTGTGCCTTTTGGTTTACCCTTTGGATTATTTGTATTTCCCTTTCCCGGCCCTCTCATTTTGAATCAATTTGAATTTTTCAAATCAGTTAGTTATGCACGAATAAGATCCTATCAACTTTCAACACCCTGTAATTATTCTCCTTGCAATACTTAACCACTTCCTCGCAATATTCCCCGTCCGCCTGAAATTTGACACTGTTAAATCCTACTTTCTTCGCTATATCGGCCCTGACAACAAAAGCTCCCAT
>Ga0209507_1001415_pt1 | contig 19144 bp, 27 predicted proteins | sample AD_UKC028_MetaG_FD_184414 | JGI IMG/M metagenome (GOLD analysis project Ga0209507, IMG submission 184414) | Active sludge microbial communities of municipal wastewater-treating anaerobic digesters from USA - AD_UKC028_MetaG (SPAdes) (version 2) | ecosystem: Engineered > Bioreactor > Anaerobic >...
TGCTGATTTTTTGGTTGAAACAATTTGCCGTTACTGGATTCTGAAAAGACTGCACCCAGGCCATCCGATTTGCCCCGGGTGCGGTTCCGGGATCCCGGATGGTTTATTGCGAAGTTTTTGGGATTACAAGCGGATAAAGTGTGACCGATGTGGGAAATACTTTACGGCGCTGACTGGAACGTTCCTTTCTGGCTGCCATTTTGATTTTCGGGAAATTGTGCTTCTGGCTTTGCTGCTGGCCCTGGGAATTAAAGATAAACAGATTGCATCGATATTAAAAATAAGCGCTGAAAACGTCCGTCTTTGGAAATTAAAATTTAATGACCAAAAATAACAAACAGGAAAATAAAAAAGACATCACCTTCGCCAATATTCTGACCGTTGTGGACCATCTTAAAAAACACGACTGGAAGGTCGGGAAGTCTCTGGCCTATTTGCATAAAAAAGAAGGAAAGCTCCGGCCGCAGAAGGATGGTTTGTTTCACCTGAAGGACGTCGAAAAATATGCGGTTACCTTCCTGCATCGCACTGATGGATCCAGCGGATCGGAAGTTGATCAATACCAGGTTGAGAAGGCCCGGGCGGCGCTCGATATAAGCAAAGAGCAATTGGAAAACCTGCGGCTGAAGAATAAAGTTGCCCAGGGGCTGTATGTCCCGAAGGATGCTTTTGAGAGGGAACTGGCCCAGCGGGCCATAATCTTCAAGGCGGATCTGGAAACATTTTGCCGGGCGAAAGCGCCGGATGTTGTCGCTGTTGTCGGCGGCGATAAGGACAGGATTCCGGATCTGATTGAATACCTGCTGAGTGAGTCGGCCGGCTGGATAAATCGTTATGCAGCGGACCGGGAATTCATCGTGCCGGCGCCGTCAGTGGAAAGCGTGTTTGAAAATCAAGATGAGGAAGAGGAAGAGAAAGATGCGTGAAGCGCACCCCGTGAAGCGTGAAGCGTTTTTTACGAGATACGCTTCACGAGATACGAACGACGCTTTTGGCTCCCTTGCTTTTTGGATAGCTTATTTAACAGAGACAGAGTCGAACGCGGCGCGAAGGGGGGCGCGGGTGGCAGCCGCCCCAGGGATTATTAAAATAATTAAGGAGAGTTAATATGTTGGGATACAATAGAGGAGTGACCGCAATTTTATCGGGTAAAAGTAATGGGCGTAGTGTTTACGACTATCTACTCAACGGGAAGATCACCCTTTCCGGATCGGATGAGAACGGCCGTCAGTTTAAGCGTGTCGCAGTGATAAAAAACGGCGAAGTCTGGGATAATAAATTAATCGAAGCCGGCAAAACAGTCCACCATATCGTTTATGGCCAGTACGAAAAACGCGGCAATGATATTATTCACTTCCGGAAGGGCACGGGCACCGGGAAGCACGGCAAAGCCCGACATGCCGAAAAACTATTCGGCTATGAGGGTATTTGCCATAGCTGGTATAACCGCGGCCGGCTGATTCGCCAAAAGTTTATTTATGACAACGCTATCACTGCTTATAATTATAACGCCTGTGCTGATCAATGCACTATCGTCAGGGATTATTATGGAAATATTCTTTATGAAGTCACCGGCCGCCTCAATGGCAGAATAGAAAACGCCATGCGTGGAGGCCATTTTGTATTAGCCGGCAAGATGGAATATTGGTTTTCCGATGATAAACCGCTTGAAGTTAGAAAGAACGGGAAAGTATTTTACAAAGGTGAAACTAAAGACAGGCAACGCATCGGCGAATGGGTAATATCCGGAAAGAAATATTGTTATGTCCGCGGAGCCAGAAAACGGCAGAACGAATTTAACAGCCGGAGAGCATAACCGATGAAACCATGTGAAAACTGCGGAAAGTGTTGCTGTGGGTCGCCATGCGGAATGGCGGAAAAACACGGCATGACAAGCACTTATGGTGGTCGGTGCCCGGCACTCGTGAGGTCCTCCGGTAAGTATTGGTGCGGTCTTGTGATCAACGCAGAAGGACCAGAGAAAGCCGATTTGGTCCACGAGCTCAAGATTGGCGCGGGTTGTCACCTATGGGCATGAAGTTTTTAACAGGGGGAGAATCTTCTCCAAACGGCGTCATCGGACTTGCTTTCGTTCTTGGAAGAAGCCTGAATGATAATGCGACAGCAGGTGTCGCGCCCGCGACAAAAGGCGTCGCGGAGAAAGGAGGTTTCCATGTTTGAGGTGATCCACGGGGGGAATCCTATCCCACCAAAAGTATGGTTAAGGGCAACTGACGTGGCCGCTGAGTATGCCCGATGCGGAGAAGCTTTCGTAGCGGCAGGAAGGCCATCAACCGGACCTGTCAGTGACAGTTTTGCAAAAGCAGAAGCTGAGTATAGCCAAATGGCAGATGCTATTTGGTGGGCGAAGTGGGAAAAATGGCAACGCGAAGAGTGGGAGAGGATTTTTCGATGATCCAATACCGCCAACTATCCCTTTTTGATGTCATGCCCGACGCCGAGGTTGACTCGCTTATCGAGCAGCTTCCTTGCCGGGTCGCAAAAAGCCGGATTCGTTCAGCAAAGCCAAAGCTCCCGTATTTCCATTGGCGGATAACGAACATCTACGACTATGCCGACCACCCGATTGACTGTCTCAAAGGGCCATATGAAAAGACTGGTTTTGCGCTTCGTCTTTACCCGAAAGGATGGGGTGTTTACACCGGGGCAATACAGCATGTAAGCAAGCGAAATGTCTTTGCAATGCTTGACTGGCTACATGAACAGCAGGCGAAACCACTCAAACAACTTTTCAAAAAACAGGAGGTGTTACATGATCCGAACCGATCCTACAATGTTGGTTTGTGAGTTTACCGATGATTTCACTAAAGGGCCATGGTCTGCCGGGCAAGGCTTTGTTACCGCAGGACATAAAGCGATATGTAAGATGTCGCACGACTCAGCTATCAATTACGCTGCATCTCCCGGAAGCGTTGAAGATGCAGCCAACGCCCGATTGATCGCTGCCGCTCCCGACCTACTTAACGCGGTAAGAGACGCTGCGGACTATTTCCATGATTTTATTGAATCCGACCAACAGGAGACGGAGCTTGCGGCTGCGTTGCGAGCTGTCATCAAAAAAGCGGTTGGAGGTGCAGCTTGAGCAAAAACACCGAAGGCAAACCGATAGCCACGTTAACCGTTAGGGGCGCGTGCGATCTTAACCCGAAAACCAGAAAAGCACTCGTAAGCTGGGTGCGCGAACAAGCGCAGACAATAGAGCTTCAAAATCACGAACTGGCAAAAACGTATTCAGCGCGCTTTTGGAGGTGCAAATGAGCGATTACGGTTGGGTAAAAAAACATGACGAATTATTATTGGCGGTTGGGCTGATACATGAAGCATTACAGTTGCTTGGAGATTCAGACGACCGTGAGGCAAAAAAAGAAGCGCGGAGATTGTTGCTTCAGGCGCTGAACACAAGCGTTATAAATGCGGCCGCTCTTGAGTGGCAGCCTATGAAGACAGCTCCCAAGGATGGAGAGGCTATTATTCTTCTAACGGCAGAACGGCTTCCGGTCATAGCGTTTTGGGCAGAGTGGGAAACGGGTGGAGATGCTGAAAATGGAGATGAGCCTGAATGGGATTCCGGATGGTGTCTCAACGGCTGTCAAACAGCGGTTATGATGGGGAAGATGGTTGCTTGGGCGCGCCTATCCCTCCCTGAGAAATTTAACAGCCCCAAAGCGGAAGGTGATGTCAATTCCACTACCGGTGAATAGTTATGATAAGGGTTGCACAAGGGGAGTCGAAATACCAAAAAAACTTTATGACACCCCGGCTGATCAACTTGATCCGTTAACAATAGACCCCATATCGGCACATGGTAATAGATTTGAAAGTTTTGAAAGAGCACAATTGATAGCCAGGTTTTGGATTACAGATATTCATGATTTGATTAAAAGAGATGATTAAATGTTAATAATTGCACAAAAAACCGGCCATCACCCGGCCTGCGTGGAAATAAAAAAACAAAAGGAGCTAAACATGGATGAATCAATAATAAATCAAGAAGTCGGTAAATTACTCAAACACCTCAAAGAACAAAATATAAAGCCGGAAGAAAAACTTGCAGCGCTGCACTCTACAATAGCGGTAATCGAGCAAGTAAGGATTCAGCAAGCCGTTTTAGAACAATTGACGCGGAAGTTTATGCCGATTGATAGAAAAACCATTAATTAAGAACAGCCGTTTTGAGGTGAAAAGATGCCGCAATTTAATTTTAAAAAACATTTTGCCGTTGATGTTGAAAGTGGAAAGAAAAGGCAGACCATTCGGGCCAAGCGCAAAGATGGCCGCAATCCGCGCGTTGGGGACGTATTACATCTATTCACAGGGCAGCGCACAAAATCATGCCGGAAACTAGGCGAAGTTAAATGCAAATCAGTTAAGCAAATTACTATTGATGAATACGGCATTAATATTAACGGTCACTGGCTAGGCGTATTTGAAAGACAGGAAATGGCTGTAGCTGATGGATTTAGAGCTTTTTATGAAATGAAAGAATTTTTTGATAAAGAGCACGGCCTGCCGTTCGAAGGCCTGCTTTATAAATGGTGAACGCTTCACGCTTCACAAACAATGAGAGACGAGTGACAAATTAATGCAACAACAACTTAACAAAATCACCTTCACCGAAGGTGAGCGCCGCGTGTTCCGGATCCCGGAGCGGATATCCACGGCCGAATGGGCGGAGCGTCACCGTATGGTAGTTGATGGCGGAAGAAAATCTCCCTGGCGCAATGATTTGTCGCCGTGCGCTGTCGGCATTATGGATGCGCTTGATGAGCCGTTTATCCGCGAGGTATACGTCCAGGCGGCGCCCCAGACCGTTAAAACGCAGGCAATTTTCAACTACCTGATGCGCCGGATCGACCAGTCGCCCACGTCCGCCATGGTCGTCATGCCCGACGAACACCTGCAGCGCCGGTTTTTCAAGCGGCGGCTGATACCGTCCATCCAGGCCACGCCGCGCACCGCGGAGCTGTTGAGCCCTACCCTGGGCGATATTACCCGCCGGTCTGTTGCATTCATTAACGGCATGGACATTATCGGCGCCTGGGCCGGTTCCGCAGCTGTTCTGGCCAGTGATGCCATGGAGTTGGTCATTCTCGACGAAATGAACAAATATCCCGAACCGGTGGGCGATGAGCCCAACGCTTTCGACATGGCCAAGCAACGCACGAACTCATTCCCGTTTACTTACAAGATTTATGGCGGATCCACGCCCACTGGAGAGCGAGGCCTGATCAGCGACATCATTAAAAAGCGCGCCGACGAGATACGCCATTATTATGTCCGCTGCCCGATCTGCGGTGAAGAACAGCCGATGATCTGGGCCAACATATCATGGGGCGATACCCGGGATCCGCGCAAAGTCATGCGCGAAAAACTTGCCCGCTACAACTGCCGGGCCTGCGGGATGCAGTGGGATGACGACCTCCGCAACCGCGCCGTCCTGGCCACCATGAACAACGGCTGGCGCGCCGACGAACCGATCGAGCGCCCCCGCGTCGTCGCATTCCGGCTGCCGTCCTGGTACGTGCTGTCCATGTCCGAATCCGTGGCCGCTTTCCTCGAAGGACAGGACGATCCCGAAAAGCTCAAGACCTGGGTAACTCAGCACTGCGCCGAAGAGTGGAAGGAAAACGCCATAAAAAAGACGGAAAACGCCGTCCTGCAGCGTCAATCCATATACCCGGCACTGATAGTGCCCCCGGACGTCGTCGCCTTAACGGCGGGCATCGATGTGCAAAAGCGGGGCTTCTGGTTCGTTGTCCGCGGCTGGGCGGAGGATCTGACCAGCTGGCTCATCCAATACGGATACCTTATGAGCTGGTCGGATGTGGAAACGCTTATATACAAAACAGAATACCAGATACACAACTCGCAGCATACCATGAGAATCTGGCGCGCCGGCATCGATACCGGCGGCGGTGAAACTGATGATTCCGACTGGTCCCGTACCGAAGAGATTTATCAGTGGCTCCGCAAGCAGCCGGCCGGATCCGCGCAGCGGGTATTCGGCACCAAGGGCGCGACCCATATCCGTTCGCTGGCCGCCAAGCGTATTAAATTGAGCCGGATTGATACCCTGCCCGGCTCGCAGAAACCGATTCCCGGCGGCCTCGAACTGCGCCTACTCGATACCTCACAATACAAAGGATTGATCCATTTTCGCCTAGGCCGCAAAGAACAGGGCGACGACGGCAAGCCGGAAACGCAGCGCTATTACGTGCACCGGGATATCGGCATCGATTACGTCCGGCAACTGCTGGCCGAGGAATATCGCATGGTCAAGGGCAAAAAATACGAGTGGAAACAAACCTATTATCAGAACCATCTGCTCGACTGCGAAGTAATCGCCGCCGCCTGCGCCGATTCCGAATGGCTGCCCTCAATACAGATGCTTGCGGCATATTTTAGAAATCAGCAAAATCCGACCGCAACGGCAGGCAAAACAGGCCGGCGGATATTAAATCCCGGAGTGAATATCTATGGCTGACAAAGCCGAAACGAAGAAGATTCTGACCAGTAAAGAAGAAATCATGGACTATGCCGGACTGTCGAAATACACCTACGCAAAGTTTCTCAAGCGTGGCATGCCGGTGCTCTATTTCGACGGCCGCTGCTACGCGCACAAAGACAACATCGACGATTTTTTTAAAGCGATTACCAGGGTAAATTCCAGCAATTCTCCCGATGCGAAAATAGAAGGAGACATTGAAACAAATAATTGACAAAAATATATAGATTTTATAGCATTATTCAACCCGTTGCATGATTATTCAAAGTGCGGGGATAAAGGCAAGTGATCACCGGTCCAGGTTAACCCGCTTGCCTTTATTTTTTTATTTATATTATCACGCCGCCCGCCAACCGCTTCCCGCTGCGGCGCTGGATCATATGTGGTTTCATATTTTTTCCCTCCCTATTTTTCTGAATATCACGAAATAGCCCGTTTTAGAAACAATAATGAATGTTTTTCTGTAATTTTTTATGTCTTTTTTTTAACAGAAAAAACCCTGTCAAGAAAAATAAGGGTCTAAATTGGTATAAAAGAGGTACCAAATAGATACCAAATTGGTCTAATCCGCATTTTCCCCGCAAAACCGGTGTTATGATTTCCCCACGCGACAGGGGGAATTATGGCCGGAATAACATTAACGCAAGCTGAAGAACAATTGGCTGCATGGCTGGCGGCCGATACCGCCGTTGCCGGCGGCCAATCCTACACCATCGGCTCACGCAGTTTGACGCGCGCAAACGCCCGCGAAATCCGCGAAAATATAGAATACTGGGATCAAAAGGCAAAATCTCTGGGCAGCACCGGCATCAAGATTTATGGAGGCACGCCTACATGAACGGCGTAGAGATCCACAAAAATATAATTGACCGTGCCATAGAATATATTGCGCCGCTCCATGCGGCCAGACGGATGCGCGCCCGCGCCATGATGGCCGTTACCGGTGCCTACATCGGCGCCTCCAAAACGCGCCGTTCCACTAAAGAATGGAAAACAAGCACCGGCGATGCGGATGCAGACATTATCAACGACCTGGCCACACTGCGCGAACGCAGCCGCGATCTGGCGCGCAATGCGCCCATCGCAGCAGGCGCCATATCAACCTGCCTGACCAACGTCGTCGGCAGCGGGCTGAAACTGCAATCCCGGATCGACCGCAGCATCCTCCGGCTATCGGATGATAAAGCGGATGCCTGGGAAGCGCAGGCTGAACGTGAATTCCGTCTCTGGGCTGAATCGCGCGAATGCGACCGCTCCCGGCAGATGAATTTCAACGCCATCCAGGAGGTTGTTTTCCGGCAGGTGCTTGAAAACGGCGAAATATTCGTGCTGTTTCCCCGGATCGAGAGAGAAGGATCGCCGCACACACTCAAAATACAGCTGATTGAAGCAGACCGTGTCTGCAATGAAAGCAACGCCCAGAACACCGAAACCCTCGTGGAGGGTATCGAAAAGGACGAAAACGGCGCACCCAGGCAATATCACATCCTGAATCAGCATCCCGGCTCACTCGTCATCGGCAAAGGGAAATACACCTGGACAAAAGTTCCCGCATTCGGCGCAAAAACAGCGCTGCCGAATGTCATCCATCTCTACCGCATGCTGCGGCCCGGACAATCCCGTGGCGTGCCCTACCTCGCTCCGGTCATCGAAACACTGAAACAGCTGGACCGTTATACCGAAGCTGAGATCATGGCCGCGGTAATTTCCGGAATGTTTACCGTGTTTATCAAAACGGAAAAAGGCGAATTTCCTGGCATGGAAATAGCCGGACTCGGTCAGGAGACCGGCGCCAAAACCAGCGATACCGATTTAAAACTGGCCGCCGGCGCGATTGTCGCCCTGAACAAAGGGGAAGACATAACGTCCGCCAACCCGACCAGACCTAATTCTGCATTCGAGCCGTTTGTTTCCGCAATCCTCGAACAGATCGGCGCCGCGCTCGAAATACCCTACGAAATAATAATCCGCCATTTTTCGTCGTCATATAGCGCATCGCGCGCGGCCCTGCTCGAAGGCTGGCGATTTTTCCGCGGCCGCCGTTTCTGGCTTGATGCCAACTTCTGTCAGCCCGTTTATGAAGTGTTTTTATGGGATGCTATTGCCGCCGGCCGCCTCTCCGCGCCGGGATATTTCAACGATTATGTGATCCGCAAGGCCTATAGCGGAGCGCTCTGGCAGGGAGACGCCCCCGGATATATCGATCCGGCCAAAGATATCGATGCCGCCGAAAAGCGGATGACGCTGGGAATCAGCACGCTTGACGCCGAAACGACACTGATCACCGGCGGCGACATGGAGAAGAACGTGCCGCGGATCAAGCAGGAAATAAAAATCCTCAATGATGCCGGCATGCGTCACCCGGCGCAGGGGAAAACCGAACCGCCGGCGCTTCCGACCGGGAAGGAAAAGCAAAACAACAACGATAATGAAGAGGTGCAGCAATGAGGATACTCGATATATTGAACGCGCCCTGGGCCATATCGACACGCCGCCTGATGGACATTCAGTCCGTGTACCGTACTCATTTTCACGGCGAAAAAATCGACTGGAAAGCGCTCGAGGCTAAAGCCGGCATTCTGAAGCCGGCAAAGGGAAGCGAGGAAAAGCCGTATGAAATAATCAACGGCGTCGCCGTGATCAACATAAGCGGCGTCCTGACTAAAACATTTTCCTTTTTTTCCTGGCTGTTCGGCGGGTCCTCCATGCAGCAGATCGGCGATATATTCCGGGCAGCAATCAGCGATTCGCAGGTGCAATCGGTATTGCTGGCGATTGACAGTCCCGGCGGCACCGTGGACGGCACCCAGGAACTGGCTGATTTGATATATTCCGGCAAGGCCAAAAAACAGGTTGTTGCCTATTCCGACGGCATGATCGCCAGCGCCGCTTACTGGATCGGTTCTGCCGCGGATGCCATTTACATATCCGGCAATACCGTTGAGGCCGGCAGCATCGGCGTTGTTGCCACGCACATCGACAGTTCCAAATTCGACGAAATGGTTGGTGACAAATACACCGAAATTACCGCCGGAAAGTATAAACGCATCGCCTCTGCCCACAGCCCGTTGACTGACGAGGGGCGGCGATACATTCAGGATCAGGTAGATCACATCTATACGGCATTTGTCGGCGATGTTGCGAGGAATCGCAATATCAGCATCGAGCAGACGCTTTCGATGGCCGACGGTAAAATATTTATCGGTAAGCAGGCAGTGGAAGTTGGTCTGGTGGACGGTGTTTCCACCTTCGACCAGTTGATCAATATGATGGCGGCCGGTGCGCCGGACATCGTGCGGACAAAAATAACAAAAAAAGAGGAGGAAACAGTAGTCATGGATATAAACGAACTCAAAGATAAGCATGCGGACGTATATCAGGCCGCGGTAACCATCGGGAAAAAGGACGCCGAAACAGCGATGCAGACGAAGATTGACACGGCCCGTTCCGAGGGAGTTGCCGCCGGCGCCGAAGCTGAGCGGAAACGGATCATTGAGATCCAGGCCCAGGCCGTGCCCGGCCACGAGCAGATAATCACCGATGCCATTGCCGACGGGAAATCCACAGCCGGCGAAGTGGCGGTAAAGATTCTGGCCGCCGAAAAAAACCTGCGCACCCAGAAAGGCAAGGATGCGCAAAGTGATGCCGCCGCGCTGAAAGAAGTAAAACAGACAACGGTGAGTGGTACGGAAAACAACGGTGTTGATCCGAACCTGCCGCTCGAGCAGCGGGCGCAGGCCGAGTGGGATAAGGATCCCCAACTGCGCGAAGAATTCAAGCTGGGCGGATTTGCCGCATACCTGGCTTACAAAAAGAACGAGAAAAATATCCGCATTAAAAAATAATTGCGTAGCACTGGCTACATTGCGTGCGGAGAAAATTTTAACCGTAAACAGAAAAACAGGAGGAACGAAAAATGGCATTATCAGCAGATACCCCCCGGACATACGAACTGGGCGAAATTAACGAGCTGCCCGTTGCGGCCAGCACCATAATATACGAGGGCGCCGCAGTCGGCCTGACTTCCGGTTATGCGCGCGGCCTGGTTGCCGGCGACGAATTCCAGGGCTTTGCCACCGAGCAGGCGGATAATTCCGCCGTAGCGACGAACGGTGCGATCAACGTCAAAGTGCGTGAAAGCGGCAAAATCGTGGCCACCATCACCAGCATTGCCGTAACCAATATCGGCGACAACGTCTATATGAGCGATGACGGCACATATACGCTGGAGTCGTCCGGTAACAGCCTCATCGGCAAAGTGCACCGGTATGTGGCGGCTAACACCTGCGTCGTCCAATTTAAGTCATACAACGCCTGATTCGATGTAGTGGGTAAAGCGGTAAATAATTAATAACTAAATAAAACGTATCGTAAGGAGGAAAATACAATGGGTGCTCAGGGATTAGGATCACGAGCAATTATCGGCAGCTTTTATGCTGCCCTGGAGGCAATCACAGGGGTCAGCTGGATCGGCCCGGTTTCGATGCTGTTCACAAGCGATCAGGCAAGCGAAGATTACAAATGGCTGGGCATGTCTCCGGCCATGCGCGAATGGATCGGCGGCCGCAATGCCAAAGGCCTGCGTGAAAACGGACTGACTATCAAAAACAAAACATGGGAAGGTACGCTGGTCATTCCCGTGGACTGGATCCGCCGGGACAAGACCGGCCAGATACAGGTGCGCATCAACGAACTGGCGTCGCGCGCGTCCGAACTGGATTCCAAGCTGTTATCCAATTTGATTAACAGCGGCAACGGCAATACCTATGGCAACTGCTATGACGGTCAGTATTTCTTTGATACCGATCATTCCGAGGGCGATTCCGGCACGCAGACCAACGCCCTTGTAGCGTCGGATTATTCCGAGCTTAATGTCACCACCGCCGACAATCCGACCGTTGCGGAAATGAATGCGGCAATCCTGAAGGTCATTCAGCATTTATTCACCTTCAAGGACGATCAGGGCGAACCGCTCAACGGCGCCGCCAAGAATTTCCTGGTCATGACGCCCGTTAACCTGATGGGCGCGGCCATGGGCGCCGTATATGCCAAGATCATCAACGCATCCGGCGGGGCCTACGACAACACGATGGCCAACGCTGCCGCCGCGCAGGGCTTCAATGTTAACTGCGCTGTCAATCCGCGTCTGACCTCTGGCGCCGACTTCTACGTATTCCGCACCGACGCGCCGGCCAAACCATTTATTCGTCAGGAAGAAGAGCCGCTGCAGGTCGATGCCATTGCCGAAGGCTCAGAGCATGAGTTCAAAAATAACGAACATCTATACGGCACGAAGCGCATTTGCAATGTCGGCTACGGCTACTGGCAGTATGCCTGCAAGGCAACGCTGAGCTAGGAGTAAAAATGCCCAGAGTAACGGTCAAATTCGGCCAGTCATGGCCATTGATGGGAAAAGTCCGGGGAAAGGGCGAGATCCTGCTGGACGGGGTCTCCCCTATCCCGGGAGTTACGCCAGATAAAATTGTTAACGCAATTAAAAACAATGCGGTGATTTTTGAAATATCGCCGGATACTGAGAGAAAAACGTACAATGAAGCAGCGAATGATAGTGCTGGGATCGGCTCCCTGCTGGCAAGACGATCTCGCAGAAATAAAAAATCATGAGCTTTACGACTTTGTGGCGGTAGGGCTGGACTGCGCCGATAAATACGTCGGCCGCATCGAGCATGCCGTGTCCTATCATCCGAAGGAATTTCCCGCATTCCGGCAGCGCCGGGCAGCCGCCGGCGGCAACGTAGATTACATCACCCATACGCACTGCATGGCTGAACTGGGGCATCGTGTCTGGCCGTATTTCTCGCCGTCGGGATCGTCGGCCATGCTGGGCGTTGAGGTCGGTATTGGATTGGGCTATCAAAAAATAATCGTTGCCGGCGTGCTTTTGACCGATGGCGACTATAAGCGTTTCCAGGACGGCTGGCGCGTACGTTATGACAAAATCAAAGACAAAGTGCGGGCGGTGAACGGTTATCCGCGAGAGCTGCTGGGCGCGCCGACGGAGGAATGGTTAAATGGAACAATCTGATCCGGCATTTATTGAAAATAATATCTGCTCAATACACGACGGAATAATCCGGGAGCTAATCCGGATCCGCGAAGAGCTGCTGGCCAGCGATCAGGCTAAACATGTCCTGGCGCTCGAAGCGTTGATCGACAAAACGCGGCAGGCCAAGGATAAAGGCATCAAAATAGAGAGCCGGCTAAAAAAGTACCTGTATACGATTCGCGCCCTGGGATTTGCGCGCGACAAAGAGAACGATGCGATTGAAATAATCGACAACAAAATCAACCTCACAAGAATGGACGCGGGATGCTGAATACTAAAATAGATCTGGAACATCAAAAAAAATTCAACAAAGTCTGGCAAAACGGCAATTATCGCCAAGGATCGACCGCACAGCGGATGTCCGCGCGCATTATGCAATTGATTCCCGACGGAGTGACAATCAATGATTACGGCTGCGGGACCGGCCGGGCGGAAGTCGAATTATTAAAAACTCGCAATTATAAAATCAACATGATCGACATCGCCGAAAACGCACTGGAAGACGAGGCGAAGGCCATCCTTAATAAATCTGATTCTCCTCTGTCTTTTATTATGGCCGATCTGTCCGATCTGGCCGCAGTCCCTCATGCCGAGTGGGGAATGTGCATCAATGTGCTGATGACCGTGCAACCGGGACGGCTGGATGCCATTCTGAGCGAAATACGAAGGACCTGCGATAATCTTATTTTTGAAGCCTACGATTTTTCTGACAAGCGGCTCGGCTGGGAGATGACCACCGTCAAAAAAAACCGGGATCAATGGCAGGCCGTTCTGAAGCAGCACTGGGACGCCGTGCAGTATGAGCCGAGCCCGGAATCTGGCCAGCGCTACATTTTTGTTTGCTCCTCCGTTCGGCAGCAAAAGCCTGTATTGCACACCACCAGCAAGGAAAATAACATCCAGCGGCTGCAAAACAAGTATGCCGGGCATACCTGCTATATCGTCGGCCGCGGCGCATCCCTGCTGGACATTGACAGGGAACATTTCGGCGCAGGGCCGGTAATCGTCATCAATGAAGCCATTTACAACATTGCCGCCCTGGAGCTAAAAAACGACATCTATTCGCAATGGCGCAACGGCGATCTGCCGCCCGATGTTCGCCGGCACCTGAAAACGGGCGATGCCCTGATTCTGTTTGAGAATCCGGTGCCGCAATATATATCGACAGCAGATCAATACCTGGATTACAGCCCGCTTTATATGGTCGAATGCCGCCGCGATTTGAACCGTGCGCCGCAGGATATGTTTTCCCATGCCGCCGCCTTCGAGATCGCCGTAAAAATATTCGGCTGCAACCGGCTGGTCATGATCGGTTTCGATTCCTACCGGCACGATGACCGCACCGTCCTGAAAAATAGCTTTGTCCAGAGCGAATACCGCCCGGGCGATTATAGCGAGCAGGTGAAAATCATCATGAACCGCCTGGCCGACATGCCGCAAATCACTGCGGAATGGTTTTTCCCGGCGCCGAAAAGCAAAAAACTGAACATCGGCTGCGGCGATGTACCCGTTAAGGGATACATCAACATCGACCTGCATGTTGCCGCGGCGGACGTCCGTATGGACGCACTGCATCTCGACTACGCTGACGGCACGATCGCGGAGATATTCAGCTCCCATCTGCTCGAACATTTCGGCAAGAGGGACGTGCCGCGGGCATTAAAAGAATGGCACCGGGTGCTGCAATACCGGGGCCGCCTGTCCATGAACCTGCCGAATCTGGAATGGTGCCTGAAAAACTGGCTGTCCTTGCCCGAAAAGGACAAATACGGTCTGGCCCTGGACATGATCTACGGCCTGCAAACTAACGACGGCGAATACCACAAAACCGGCTTTACCTGCGCCCGGCTGGAAAAACTGCTGGCCGACGCCGGATACAGCGATGTCACCATCGCCGATATCTGGTCTCATGAACAATCCTGCTTTCAGATTAACTGCCGAAAAAATTACAAGGTTACCGCCATTACGCTGACCGGCGACCGCCCTGAGGCGTTTTCTCTATGCCGCCGATGGATGGAGCACCAGACGCGCCGCCCGGATCAGTGGATTGTCGTCGATGATGGCCAAACTCCGCTTGCCGATCAGCCCGGATGCTACATCCGCCGGGAGCCGCAGCCGGCAGATCCCGCGCACACCATGCTGCTCAATATGGGCATTGCCCTTGAGCGTGTCGAGGGAGACGTCGTTCTGATCATGGAGGACGACGAATACTACGCCCCGGGATATATCGCGGCCATGGTCGAACGTCTGGCCCGCCATGAGGTCGTCGGCATCGGCCGGTCCAAATATTACAACGTGCAAAACGGCAGTTATCTCAAAGATTGCAACATGGACAATGCCAGCCTGGCGCAGACCGCGTTCCGCAGCAGCTTTATCCCTGAATTTAAAGCGCTGCTGGCCGGCGACCAGTATATCGACATGCGCCTATGGAAACTGGTCGGCAATGTTCAGGAATTGCGGTGGAACAATAACGATGCCGGTCCGGACAGAACAATCAATGGCCGCGGATATATTTTTGATGACGGCGACAATCATCTGTATGTCGGCATCAAGGGCATGCCCGGCCGCAACGGTATCGGCTGGGGGCATTTACCCAGGCATCCGCATTACAAACTTCGCGATCAGGACAGGAAAATATTGCGGCGCTGGATGGGCGCGGATGCCGAATGTTACACACACTATTTTGTGTAAGGGGATACGCAATGTCCAACGGATTTGTGGTTGTAGACGAAAAAGACTGGAGCGGAGCCTCGGAAGAGCGCAGAGCCTTAATGACATACAAGACATTAAAGTCAATAGATGACCGCCTGAAGCTCCTTGAAAAACGCCCGCTGACTGACAAATGCTGGTCGTTTGCCGGCGGAATCATAGGCGGATTTTTAGCGGCAATAGGGGTGAAATTAGGATCATGATTCTCGAAGAACGCATCAAAAAAAACGAAGGCCTGAGCCTGACGCGCTATATTGACACCCTGGGAAATCCGACAATCGGCTATGGCCACTTATTGCCGGCATCGAGCGATATACAATCAATCACGCTGGAAGAGGCGGAGCACTTATTTAATGAGGATATTGCCGAGGCGAAACGGGCCGCGGTGGATATCTTCGAAGCGTTTGCAACATTTGCCCAGAACCGGCAGGACGCGATAATCGAGTTGCTTTTTAATCTTGGCAAGACAAAGTTTCTGCGGTTCATCCGTATGATACACAACATCAATATCGGCCACTGGGATGATGCCGCCGCCGAACTTAAATATGCCGACGGCAAGAAAACATTATCGCGCTGGTACACGCAGGTCAAGGAGCGTCGGGCAGAGGAAATAATTGAACTTTTGCGTGAAGGTTAAGAGGTAAGAAAAATGAAAAAGCAAAACGAAATTGATGACGCTGTAGCAGTGGATTTAATGGTGGAATTAGTCGAGCTGCATCAAGTGGTGTTGAGCGATTTACTGAAAAAGCAAAATGCCCTGCTGTTTCGGCAATATCGTTTTTATTGCGAAAATATCGGAATATTAGAGCCGGCATGAAAACAGGCAGAGTTCGCCGCCTCGCAGCGACCAAAAAAGCTAAACGCGCAGCCCGGCGAATGCCGGGGCAGAAACGAAAGAAGAAACATTAAAGGTCGTCATTCCGGCCTACGAGCCGGAATCCAGAAAGGTTGTCATTGCCCGGCTGTGACCGGGCAATCCAGGAAAAGGTGAAGAACATGGATAAAATATTATTCGGAATAATCACAATCATCATTCTGGCCGTTATCCTCTACTTTGCCTATTGCGATATCAGTATGGCCTTTGCTTCCGATTTCCTTAACTGGCGAATCTTTCTTTTCCGGCTGGGGGTGTAGCGATGGCAAGAATACTGACTCCATTGGTTAATCAAGACATTGATTACAAATATTCGAGGATATATGAAAAATTTATTATCGAGCTTGAAACGCTGGCTGACCTTGGCATTAAAAACCGCCTGGAAATACCGGCAGGCTTTGTCCACGATTATGAATCAGTACCTCTCTTCAAGGGCACAAGCAAAACCGGCGGCGTTGTCCATGATTATCTCTGCCGCGCAGATTCTATCCCGCTGGTTACAAAGAAAATAGCGGCGGACTGTTATTTCGAAGTTATGGAAAATTCAGATCGCCGCAAGGCGGAGGGAAATTTGCAACTTATAAAATACTGGATCAGAAGATGGGCTAAATATACCGCCGTAGTTTTCGCACCCGGTTATTTCCATAGACACACTGTTTCAGCCACTTACGAGGAAATGAGCGGAGAAAAGGAAATATTATGACACTCAAAACCGACATCGCCGCCGATCTAACCAACGTCTTTTTCAACACGGATGAATTTGCCGAGGAAATTACCCATATATCGCTGGCCGGCGCAAGCACCTCCGCAAAAGCGATATTTACGGCGGGAGAAGGCGACGGCTATAAGGGCGCCGACAAGTTTGACCATAATGCGGTCATGCGCGTCCGGGTGTCGGAAATTGCTGCAATCAATAGCGGCGAACAGATCACGCGGGGCACGGAAACGTGGGAAATAACCGACGGGGAAAAATCAGCCGACGGGCTGGAATGGATTGTCGGCGTCAGCAGGCTAACGCGGTAAGGATGAAAAGATGGCGGAAATATTCGTAGGAACGAAACATGGTGAATTCGGCGTCGAGGAATGGTCCGAGCAGATCGGCCGCTTCCCGCAGCATTCTGGCCGGGCAATCACCTCCGCCCTGAAATCGGAGGGCAACCGGCTCCGCAACATCATTAAACTGTCCATTCAGCGCGGCGGTAGCGAAGAAGGCTGGCCGAAGCTGCATCCGCACACAATCCCGCTTTATTCCGCCAAGCGCCGTGAAAAACGTCGCGGGCAGCGGATGTCACGGGGCGTCAAAGTCCGGGCGAGAAAATATGCCGAGCATATCGAGCAGCAGAGTTCCAAGTTCCCCCTGCAACGTCTGGCCGGAGCTGTACGTTATTATTACGACAATACTATCAAGACAATAACGATCGGCTTTCTGGACCAAAAAAAGCGGGGCCTAGCCAAACTGCACGCCGGCGGATTCCGCATCCCGGTAACGGATAAAATGCGCAAAATGGCATTTGCCGCCGGATTCCCGCTGGCGAAAAACACCAAAGAATTGAATGTGCCGGCGCGGCCCGTTGTCGGCCCGGTGTTCATGCGGGAAAAAACAAATATTGTCCGCAATGTGCAGGAAAAATCATTGCGCAATATATACCGGTATCTGACCGGAAAAACCAAAGAGAAGATGGATGAGGGCTGGCCGGTATGAGCGAATCAGCAATCAGAGCAAAAATAAAGACAACGTTGCAGGGTGTATCCGGAATCGGCGCCGTACATGATTATGACCGCTACAGCCGGTCGCTGGCGGAATTTTTCAAACTGATGTCCGGCGGATCGCCCGCCAAAATCAACGGCTGGATGATCCACCGGGGCAAGACGCCCGCCCAGCGGGACAATGCAGCGACGATCCAGCGTGCGCATACATTCACGATCACAGGAATATATGAACTGGACGACGAAAACGCATCGGAGAAAACATTTCAGGCTTTGCTGGAAGCGATCTTCGAAGCATTCAAGAGCGACATCACTCTGGGCGGAACGGCGCTGAACAGCGATCCGCTCAGCATTGATGACGTTGATGTTGATGAATACGGCAACAGGCTTTTTCACGTGGCCGAACTAACTTTGGTCGTTTACGACCGGGCAACATACTAAAAGTACCGTAAGGAGGAAAATAAAATGGGAATGCTTAAAGTCAAAACACAGTTGGCGGCCGCGATCGAAAGCCTTGAAGGAACTGCAGAAACACTTGAGGGCGCAGATGCCCTGCTTGTATCCAATTTTTCGTTCAAGCCGAATACGCCGCCGAATGACCGCGAAAACACCAGCTCCAGCATGTCGCAGTTTGCAGCGGTTATGGGAGCGCGTTCCGCGGTGATCGAATTCGACGTGGAAATAAAGGGTTCCGGCACACCGGGAACGCCTCCGGAATGGGGCAAGCTGTTGAAAGCGTGCGGATTTGCCGAAACGACGGCGGCTTCGCCCGCATCCGTAGCCTACGCACCGACCAGCGCCTACGGCGGATCGCCGGTGGGCATACCGACGCTGACTCTGGGGGGCTACCTGGACGGCGTGCGGAAAATGATCTGGGGGGCACGCGGCGACGTCTCCATCAAATTGCCGACCGGTAAGCCCGGCATTCTGCATTTTACTTTTACCGGTGCCGATTTCAGCGTTGAGGATGTGGCCCTGCTCTCTTCCGGCGTCAGCTATCAGACGACCATGCCGCCGGTGTTTGCCGATGCCAACCTGACAATTGATTCCTATGCCGCAATTCTGGCCAATCTCGAAATGAAGATGAACAACGCGATCGCCCTGCGCGAAGATGCGAACTCCGCAAGCGGCTATATCAGCGCCAAGATTGCCGCCCGGAAACCTTCGCTGTCCTTTGATCCCGAAATGGTTACCGTGGCCACCTATGATTTTTACGGGAAACTGCGCAGCAACAACCAGGGCGCACTGTCCTGCGTGCTCG
>Ga0209507_1001416_pt1 | contig 19138 bp, 20 predicted proteins | sample AD_UKC028_MetaG_FD_184414 | JGI IMG/M metagenome (GOLD analysis project Ga0209507, IMG submission 184414) | Active sludge microbial communities of municipal wastewater-treating anaerobic digesters from USA - AD_UKC028_MetaG (SPAdes) (version 2) | ecosystem: Engineered > Bioreactor > Anaerobic >...
TTCCGATAGTCTGCAACTGGCCGGGTTAAGCCAAATCTGGTTCCAAGTTCGTCGCCGTAAAGCGGCCGTTTGCATCTGCTCAATGTAAAAATTCCAAACGTTACAGCCAACGGCAGGTGATGGCCGACAGCCCGCGTACGGCATCCTACCCCTAACCAGCCATTCCCATATTGGCCAAACAATCAGACTCCGATCAACAACCAAGGAGTCTGAAATGGAAGTTACTCAGAAACGCGAAGCCTGGAACAAGGGAAAGCTCGTCGGTCAGAAGCCTCCCCTCAAGCCGAAGGACATATGGGCGATTCGAATTTACCTCCAGAACGCGCATGCCGTCCGAGACCTCGCCATGTTCAACTTGGCCATCGACAGCAAGCTGAGGGGCTGCGATCTCGTCAGCCTGCATGTGCGCGATGTCACTCATGGGAACCAGGTGCTGTCTCGGGCCATGGTAATTCAGAGGAAAACGCAGCGACCCGTGCAGTTCGAGCTGACTGAGCCTACGAGATCGGCGGTATCGGCCTGGTTGGAGAAATCCCACCTGCGGGGTGATCAGTTCCTGTTCCCGAGCCGGGTGGCGACTTCGCCTCATGTCTCGACACGCCAGTATGCGAGGATCGTTCATCACTGGGCCGCAGCCGCTGGGCTCGATTCATCTGCCTACGGGACGCACTCGATGCGACGTACTAAGGCAACGCTGATCTACAAGCGCACGAAGAACCTGCGAGCAGTCCAACTCCTGCTTGGGCATTCCAAGCTTGAAAGTACGGTCAGATACCTAGGCATTGAGGTCGATGATGCTCTGGAGATTTCAGAGCAGACGGAAATCTAGCCCCGCCCTGCGGTCACACCCCGTGTGGCCGCTTTCGGGCAACATCCTGTACTGGTGCTGTCGGCCAGGAGCGGCCGAATCAATTAACCAAAAAACGCATTCTTGAAGTTCCGCTATGTATTGGGGAGCCGCCATGCACGCTCCCCAATTGAACAGCCATCTACTGCACCAACGTAGGCCCCGATAATCAATTGGCGCTATAGCGTTCCAGCCAGTGCGCATATGGCGCCGGCAGCACCCAGGAAGGCTTGTCCTCGCCTAACGCTTTTGCCGTCTGATAAGCCCAATGCGGGTTGGCCAGATGGGCACGACCAATCATGACCAGGTCCATCTGGTTTTCAGCCACTACGCGGTTGGCGGTAGCGGATGCGTCGATTCCCCACGACGACGCGACCGGCATGCCTGTCGCGTTGCGCACCTTTTCGGCAATTGGCGCCAGGAAAGCGGGCGACCAGGGAATATTTGCGTTCGGCGTGGAGAAGCCCATGCTGACACTGAGCATATCCAGTCCAGCTTTGCGGAAAGCGATGCCCAGTTCGATGGATTCAGCGAGCGTTTCCTCGTCCCGACCATCAAACTCGATGACCCCAAAACGAGCAGTCAAAGGTAAATGCTCAGGCCAGACTTCGCGAACGGCGGCCAGGGTTTCCAGCAGGAAGCGGCTACGACCGGCGTAATCGCCACCGTATTGGTCGGTGCGCTGATTCGCATGAACCGAGAAGAAGCTTTGCGCCAAGTAGCCATGGGCAAAATGCAATTCCAGCCACTCGAAACCCGCATCACGGGCGCGGCTGGCCGCAGCGACGAAATCATTCCGTACCCGGGCAATATCCTCCAGCGTCATCGCCTTGGGCAGCTTCGGCAGATTGGCACCGAAGGCCACGGCGGATGGGGAAATCGTTGCCCAGCCTCGCGGGTCGCCTTCGGCAATATGGTCGTCGCCTTCCCACGGGATGTTGGCGCTGGCTTTGCGGCCGGCATGACCAATTTGGATGCCGGGCACCGCGCCGCCAGCCTTGATGGCCGCAGCAATCTTCGCCAGTCCAGCGGCCTGTTGGTCATTCCACAAACCCAGGCAGGACGGAGATATGCGGCCTTCCGGGGCAACACCGGTGGCTTCAACGATAACTAGACCGGCACCGCCTCGTCCCAGTCCGGCGTAGTGGACTTCATGCCAATCGTTGGTCAGTCCGTCAACCGCGCTGTATTGGCACATCGGCGGGATGGCGATGCGATTTCGCAGGGTAACGTCTTTGAGTTTGAAGCTGGAAAACAATGCGGACATGCGAATGAGCTCCTGAAAAGATTGCAGCACGCCGCAGTGGCGTGCTGGTTGAAAGTGAGTCTGAATGACTGGATTATCTACATGATGGCCTTTTCGCCAAAAAGCTTGACCACGCTGGTCAGATGCTCGTCACCCCAACCGCGCTGTTCAGCCGCGGTAAAAACCTGAAGCGCTGCGGCAATCGTTGGTGCCGATTCTGCTGAACCAGCCGCCGCCAACACATAGCCAAAATCCTTGGCCACCAGTTCGACCGGGAACTGCGGCGTGAAGTTGGCGGCCAGCATTCCGTCGGCAGCTCGTTTGGCAAACGGACTGCACACCACCGTTGCGGCCATCGCCTGGATAACTCTGTCAGCATTGACGCCGGCGTGCTGCAAGATGCCGATGAGTTCAGCGAGGGCTGTGACCTGAATGCCAAGTAGGGCATTGGTTGCCAGTTTGGTCATGGCGCCGCTACCCAGAGGGCCGACGTAATGAATGGCGCAGCCCATCGTGCTGAGAAGCGATTCTGCCGCCTGTGCGGTGGCTTCATCACCGCCAAGGAAATAAACGAGTTGGCCCGCTTCGGCTTGCGGTCGCGAGCCGGAAACTGGGGCCTCGAGAAACTGGACACCGGATGCCAGGACTGCCGAGCCCAGCTCGGCAATCCAGTGTCGTGACAAGGTTGAGCTTTCAATGGCAATCGCGCCTTCACGCATTGCCGCCAGCGCCCCCGTATTCGGTGCTAGCCACACCTGCTGCGAAGCCTCGTCATCGCGCAGCATGGCAATGACGAAATCTGCACCCTGTGCGGCGTCATGTGGCGTCGCTGCCACATGGGCACCGGCCTCGGCCAGTGCCTCGGCGGCAGACGGCGAGCGATTCCAGACGGAAACCTGATGACCTGCCTGTAACAGCCGGGCAGCCATTCGGCTACCCATGGCACCCAAACCCAAAAAGGCGACGTTCGACATGCTATTTCTCCGGGTTACTGGGAATTCGTCTTGGCTTGGCGAGCAGCGGAAACCATGCCGTCCAGCCAGTCCTGGTGCCCGTTAATCATCGGGTTGGGCTTGGCCAGTGCCATGGCCTTTGCCGGCTTACCGACCTGAGTTTCCTGAGTCAGGATGCGAACGCGGCCACCTGACAACTCCTCAATCAGCCAGGCGTGGTGCACATCGAGGCGGTCATCCGGTGTGCTGCCAGCCCAGCCGTGCCAGGCCAGGCGGGCCGGCTGACCAAAGACGGGCGCTACATGCTCGACGACCTGGGCTTCGACCGGAAAGCCGAAGGTCTCGAAATAGAAGCGCACGCCGTTTTCCAGTTCCGGCCCTTTACCCTCGTGGAAGCGGGAGTTGGCCGAGTTGGCATAGTAGGTCGGCCATAGCTGCGGTGTATTCAGCAGCGGCCAAAGCTCCTCGACCGTCAAACCGGTGACGATGACCTCGTTCGAGCAGTAGTTGTCGGTGAAGCCCGGTACATAGCCAGTGGGCCAGAGAATGTCGCTCATGGTGATTCCTTCCATAGTTGCATCAATGTCGATGGACGCACTGTACTGGCAACACATAAGTGAATAAATAACCGTAAAATCACATTATTTATTACGTCAATGAACAAGTGATGCACACCTTCGAGACGACCCAAGTGGGCAGCATTGAGCTCTTCTGCAAAGCGGCGGAACTGGGGGGCTTCTCGGCAGCCGCCGAGGCTCTCGGACTGACGCCGGCATCGGTCAGTCGCTCCATCAAGCGACTGGAGGAACGTCTGGGGGTTCGCCTGTTCTCACGAACCACCCGCAACGTTCGACTCACCAGCGAAGGCGACCTGTATTGGCAGGAATGTCGGCAAGCATTGGAGCAAATTGCCGAAGCCGAACGGGCGATTACCGGCAACCAGAAAGTGCCCAGCGGTTTGCTGCGCCTCAGCGTCGGTACGTTGTATGCCAACTACCGTCTGCTCCCCATGCTGCAACATTTCACCACGGCCTATCCGCAGATTGAACTGGAGTTGAGTCTTTCCAACCGGGTGGTGGACATCGTCGATGAGGGCTACGACGTCGCCATCCGTATAGGCACCCCGCAGGATTCCCGGCTGATTGCGCACAAACTGGAAGATGCCACAGTCGGCATTTTTGCCACGCCAGACTACCTTGCCCGGCGCGGGATGCCGCAAACGCTGGATGAACTGGCCAGACACGACTGCATGCAATTCATCCTGCCCACCACCGGCCGACCCATGCCCTGGATTGTCAAAATGCCTGAAGGCAAGGAGGTCGATTACACCTTCCGTAGTCGTTTCCGGCTACTTGATGATGCCTTTGGCTGCGTGAGCTGGGGGCATGCTGGCGGTGGACTGTTCCAGACCTATCACTTCATCGCCGGGCCGGCTGTGGCACGGGGCGAACTGGTTGAAGTGCTCCAGGCGTACGGCGGCAGGTCGCGACAGTTCTCGGTGACCTATCCGCAGAACCGGCATTTGTCGGCACGAGTCAGAGCCTTCGTCGATTTCATGCTGGAACGGTTGCGCTCTCCGGCCTGATGGTCTGTATGGAAGAGAAGTCTAGCGTTCGTCTCACGCTTAATTTGGAGACGGAGGTTTCTCGTAGTAAACCAGCCCATCATCAGACCGGTACTTGAAGGACGGCTCTGGGTCGAGTGTGTGAGTTCGCCGGACCGGAAAGCTGACCTTCGAGGACATGTCATTGCCAACGTCTCTTGACCGTCGGACACCAGCCACTCATTTGTGGCTGGCTGTACGACCGGATTGGCCGATTATGCATAGTCGACGATTATGGAAAGTGGTCGGGGCATGCGGCAATGTAAGGCGGGTTACCCCTTGATTCAACGTCCGTATCGAACAGGAGGACAGGCACGTGAAGAAGCTGACCAGACAGGAACTCTACGATCTCCTGTGGACCAGGCCGACGACGGATGTCGCCCGGGAACTGGGCGTTTCGGACGTATGGATCGGAAAAGTCTGCAGACGGGCCAGCATCCCGAAGCCACCGCCCGGGTATTGGCGGATAGTCACCTCCGGCAAGGTCGTTAAGCGTATTTCCCTTCCGCCGGCACTGCCCCTGTCTACACCGGACATGTATGTACTCGGCGACGGCAAGCGAGCCAGTTATGCCTCGCGCCTGAACTGGACGCCACCGTTGTCCGACGACGAGCCGCTTCCACCCCCGCCCGTTCCTCCGGTCGTCCCGGAAACGCTCGATGATGTTCGCCTGCGTGCCGAGGCTCTGGTGGCCGGCCTCAAGCTTGCGGACAAACTCGATGCCCTCCACCCAGCAACTACCAAGTTGCTGGCGGGGGACGAACGGAGGGCCGGGCGTACTGCCTACTGGCCGTCGATGGGGCCGCGTTTCCGCCACCCCTCGGGACAGGGGCTCCTGAGCGCGCTGAACAAGCTTTTCTTTGCATTCACGCGGCTGGGCGGAGAGGTGTCCGTGTATGGCAGTGTCAATCAGAGTATTACGGTCACCGTATTGGGTCAGGGCCTCCCGCTGGGTGTCATCGACTACGGCTGGAGCGGAACCATGGTCGAAACGCGGTACAAGCCGCAGGGCAGGTTTGGCCTCTACTGGGGCTATGACGCCGAGGAACGGGTCAGGCCATCGAAGCTGAAGCACTACCGGGAATGTAATACGCTCTCCAAGGAGGTGCTACGTTCCTTCATGGCAGAGTCAATCGTTATTGCGCACCAGTACAACCGCGCAGATGAGCGGCATGCCTACGATTACGTCATGGAGCAAAGGCAGCAGATCGTTCGGGGTCGCGAAAAGCGCCGGATGGAGGCGGTACACCGGCGCGATGAGGAACTTCGGGCCTTGCGGCAGAAGCGCCAGGAGCTGATCGACGACGCGGTCTTGCGTATCGAAAGGACGGACCGGCTCCGGGAACTGGTCCGCACGCTGGATCAGACCGTCGAGGGAACCGATGGGCCTGTCGCGGGCTATGACCGATGGCGCACATGGGCTTTGCGGGTCATCGAGGATACGGACCCTCGCCGGATGTTCCCCTCCGATCTCGCCGAATGGGTTGCCGAGTTCTGCCTCGAAGAGCAACAGACGCCGTATTGAGTTCAGTGCCCAAGCAAGCCCGTTGCCAGCGGGCAGGTACGAGATCAAGACAAAATGGCCAGATTCATCCAGGACTGCCAAATTCAGAATCCAATTACCGACTGGCCCGCGTTCTCAAATCAATGGGTGGCTCAGCTGGCAATTCAATCGGCGGCGTGCCTGGCGGAAAAGAGATATACACCCACAGGCCAAGCTCATCGAGAAGGGTGAACAGCGTCGTGATGGCGGCTGTTGGATTGCCCTGTTCAAAGCGACGAAGGGTAACTGCTGAAGTACCAACCATTTCAGCGAGATCGGCGGCCGTTACGTGCTGGGCAGTTCGCGCATGGCGCAACACAACACCCAGTGCCTTCGGGGATTTAATAGGAATCACGCCTGCGAGGTCTTCGGCGATTATGCGTTGCATGGCACCCACCCGTATCGAAAGATTTCTGTCGATTGTCCTGCAACAGGTGCAAATAATAAAGAAATCGTTAATTCTGTTTCGATAGTGGCCAGCACGGAATAAAAGCCACCCTCCAAATTGATTAGCGATCCACAGAGGACTCAGCACTACTCAAACCATTTGGGTCCTATTCAATACGCGCCAACCCATTGGCCAATGTCCGGATTGGCCGAGCATCGGAAATAGCGCATGATGCCCCACCTTACTTTATTCGACATTACCCCCCGCTGGCTGTTGCTTCGTGCTCCCGCATGCGCAGGGTGAATCACAGCGAAACAAGATTTAAGACATCCTTTAGTCGCTCTCCTTTGTCCCGGTCGATCAATCTGGCTTGCATGCCCATCTGTAGCGGACCGTCCCTATCGGCATCTGGCGTATCGCCTACGAAAAGCACTTGTCCTGGTAGGCAATCGAGATGTTCGAGAACGTATTCGTAAATGGCAGGAGATGGCTTGACCGACCCGACTGAATAGCTCCAGGCATAGCAATCAAACGGAACGGACAACTGGCGAAGCAGGGGCGGGGCGTACTGCTCTGCCAAGTTTGAACATAAACCGATTTTCAGTCCCTGGCGTTTCAACTCTGCCAACGTTGTATTGACATCATCGAACAGCGTTACGCTGTTCAATTCGGTCAATAAATCGCTTTCCAATTCCCGATATACCGTCGCTGGGAGGAGAATGCCTAGCCGTTGGGCGACCTCCAGTAACCCTCCTCGATGCGTCATGATGGTGACTGCATCGTCATGCCGGGGAGTCCTACCCAATTGTTGGCCATAACGCAGCAATTTCTTGAAGGCGAACCGACGCTCTTTGATTTGGGCAAGGGTGCCGTACGCGTCAAAGACAACGGCTTGCAAGACAGGAGCGGGTCGGCGCGGCATGGCGCTGTGTGATTCTCAGCTGGATTAAAGTGTGGGCGCGATTTGATGTCATAACTCAAATCTTGAGCAATTAATGAGGCATTATGCTCTGAAGTCGCCGAGAGCTATTGGCAAAGGCACTCTGGCGTGACACCGCAGCAAAGTCGAGATCCGTTAGATTGCAGCTTGATGCTACGCATTTAGCCAATGGCCGAATTGGTCGCCCTCTGCCACTCCTCTACCGACAGGCATCCCTTTTCTTCGCCCTTATCAGCCGTCGGCACTCCCAAGGCGGCATCGGATCCGGCTCCTGCCAAAGCCCGATCCGCCCAGCTCTCGCTCGCTGCTCAGCCTCCGGATACGCCAAGCGCTGCTCGTCCGTCAGCTCCGCCGCAAACTGAAACGCGTACCAGGCATACCCCGCCGCAATCAGGGCCTGTCCGATATCCTGCTTCCCGACCCAAACATGGCAAACCTCCCGCTCGAATCGATCCACTTTGTAACACCACGCCGTGGTTTTCTGACCGGCGACCAGAGATCGAAGGTAGTTAGCAGCCTCCCTCAACAAATGGTGCGAATGACCGCTTCGGCCGAGATACGGCCTGTTGCTGCTGGCATGAGGCAGAAGTTCGGCCAAAGCTGACCTTGGGTCTCCGTCCAGAGTTGGGCGGCAATAAGGCGATTAGCTGCCGCTCAACTGCTGACTGCGGGTAACGGCCGCTTCCGGCCGCTACCTAGGTGGACCTACCCGCCTTTGGAGCAATAGGGTTTGATCAAACTTGAGTTTATTGGTCCGAGAGTTACTGCGCCTCATCCAGTGGTCGAATTTCAGTGCTAATCCCGGGGCTGTTTTAGCTGAAAATTGAAAGTCATAGAACGCCTGCATCAATTTTTCAGAGTGCGTATGTTTTTTGACACTTTAGGAGTGCAGACGGTTGACCTTAGACATAAAGAGGGAAAATGCGTAAGCCACGTGTCTCTACTCAAAGATGCCGAAGGGCTATATAGCATCGCAAGATGGCGTATAAATATCGGTAAAATGATTAGATTACGTTTATGCGCATCATGGAGACTCTAATTATGCTTCTTACCACGTCCAAGCCACCACGCTGTAGCCCTATCTACTGCGAGGAACGGTGGCTTTAAATGAAACCAAGGGTTTTCATCGGATCGTCAACTGAAGGCCTCGATATTGCCAAGGCCGTACAGAGCGAGTTGCGAAAAGATGTGCTCGCCATTCGTTGGGATAATGGAATTTTCAATCTTAGTAAAAGTATTCTAAACGGTTTAATTGAGCAACTCGACAGCTGCGATGCAGGAATATTCGTCTTTTCCGCCGATGATGCAGTCAAGATTCGGAATCAAGATGGAATCGCAGTTCGCGACAACGTCCTATTTGAGCTAGGTCTCTCGATCGGTAAAATCGGACAACACGCCTCGTTCTTTATAGAGCCTGATGACGCCGACGGGTTGCGGCGAGCTAGCGATCTGTTAGGAATCACGGCGGCGCCTTACTCGCTACAGGACGCAAAAATTGACGTGCAATCCGCCATATCACCTGCATGTACCGCAATCCGGAAAATGCTTCAAAAGCTACCGGCGCCCAAATACAGGCTATACAGCTATTGCGGACCGGCAAAGGTCTCGGATATCAATCAATTCATGGCCGAATGGATTAAAGATGGTGGCCGTACGGCAATATTTTCGAGAGATCTATCCTGGGCTGCAAATGATTCTTCCATTCTCGAAAAGCTCGCACACAAAGCTCGAGATCACGCGTTGATCGTTTGCCTGCCGAAGAAAATCCCGTTAATCGATGAGCTTCCTGGGTGCGAATTCTACGAATATAGCTCGCTAGGGATTGAATCTAAATCACGATTCACAGTGACTCGCTTTGGAACCCCTGGAGCACAAGTTGCCATCGGAAGACCTGACGGTTCAGGGCATCTAATTGAAGTGTTCCGGGATGCTCGTGACCCTGCTGTCACCCTTGCTTGTGACATGATTGATTTCGTTCGCGCGCACAGTCGAGAGTACTCAAAATGACAGATTTACATTCGCGTTGTCGCTTGGCAGCCAAGGGACGCAATGTGCTTGTTAGCGAGTGGGACCAGGCTGCTATCGTTCGCCATGAACAAATTATTTCTGGTAGGGACCTCAGCTTTAAGCACATCACCATGCCAACGACGCTCCGCCTGGCGAATCTTGCACCTCATCATCGGGTATTGGACGTGGGTTGCGGATCGGGTGTCCTTACGAAGCGGCTTGCGAGTGAATGTCAAGAAGTCGTGGGAATCGACCCTGCTCCGCAGTACATTCTGATTGCAAGAGAATTCTGCCGGAATACGCACAATGCGTTGTTCGTCGAAGGATTTGTCGAGGATCAGAGTATAGGCACAATTGGCCGTTTCGACGTCGCCGTCGCCAATATGGTATTGATGGACTGCGCCAACCTTGATATCGTTTTGTCGTCGGTTGCCGAGTTTCTGACACCTGCCGGCTGCCTCGTCGCGACGATCACGCACCCTTTTTTTTGGGCTAAATACTGGGGGTATGATACGGAGCCTTGGTATCAGTACGAAACCGAGCTTGAAATTGAGGCGCCCTTTGCGATTTCTACGCAAGCTTGTGACTTCGTGACTACACATTTTCATCGGCCACTGAGTCATTATGCCGCGGCACTCGCAAAGTCAGGGATGGCGTTGACTGAAATTGAAGAGCCGATGCCGACAGAACCTGTTGCACAACACTACCCGAGTCCTTGGAAGTTCCCTCGCTTCTTGGCGTTTCGGGCGGTAAAGCTATCTTAAGCTTCGCCCAGTGCTCCAAGCACAATCGCTCCAAAAGCAAGTTGCTTTATTGAAAGCGATACGCGGTCTGAATTTCGAGTACATTTCTAAAATGCCACATTGTTGGCATCACCACAGTCCAGTCTGCACAGAATCGCCCCGGCTTAGTAAAGACGACTAGCTTCTATTCTTTCTGCTGCAGAATCGGGCTCGAATACCACGACCTAGTACTTGTCGATCAGCTGCTTGGGACAGGAATTTTCGGACTCGGTTCGATCGGCGACGGCTGAGTTCTGGTGGGACCGTCAATCGGGCGTATCTGGGTATTAAGCATAGTAATGCCTCCTTTCTGCACTTAGCGCCGTGCAAGTCGAATTAGTCCGGCACCGAATGACGTTCCTTCAAAGGCGTATTCGGAAGCGAATCTCTCGTCAAACAATCGTTCTTTGGCAATCCATTCTCGGAATTTTTCAAAATAATATACTCTAAGGGTCAGGCCGAGCTTGCCAGTCTCTTTGTCATATATAAGCTGCTGCTGAGCATAATTCGGTGCATTTGCTGGTTTAGCGCAAATTCTGCTCTCAAAACGATTCATTATCTCTTGTGGGTTCTGCCCAAGTTGGCGGGCAATACCTTGCGCTATGAACTGTCGTCTGACTGGCGATTGAAAGTACCTGTGATACGGCTCGAATTCCCATGGAGCTGTTGCGGTTGTCACATCCAACAAGAGTTCGTCGCCAGATCGCATATGTTGAGCGATCCGACGCAGAAATGTTTCGGCGCCTATATCAAGATTGCCTAGTGTATTGCCTAACAACCCTAGCAGCCAAGGATGAGGCAAGCTGTCTTTGATCTGCTCGAACAGGAAATCTTGGCCATCCTCAAAATCCCCCAAGATTCCGAAAGGCACTATCGCTCCGCTTGCACTTAGCGTTTTGACTGCGTGATGAATCAGGCCTTCGCTTATATCAACCGGTACGTATTGTACAATTGCCCCAAGAGCTCGGAGCTTGTCGCAGACATGGCGGTCACGGCGTCCATCACCTGGCCCCAGCGACACATAGCTACTCCATGTTCCATCGTTGAGTGCGGCAACAATTCCTTCCCGATCAAGGTCCCGATCATTGCTTGTTTGCACGTTATTGAACTCGTCGTCGGCATAAGCCAGCCATGCCTTCGCCCCCTCCGTGCCACAATACAGAGCTCGCTGATGCCACTCCACCGGCGTTGGGGTCGAATTGAGCTTGGCAGTTATCTCACTGTCTGCCCGAATCTGTATACAGCGCTTGTCTCCCCGCCTAAGCTCCGTATCAAGCGATTGCCTAATACCACTGACGATTTTGGAAGCAACTGAATGTGGGTCAGAATTCGAATTCTGCACAGAGACACCCGCAAGGTCAGTTGGTAGTCGTAGCCGGTTGTCTTGATCCGTCACAATTAAGCATCTCCGGCGTCCTAGTCTAGCGAGAAATAGACCTAGTTCGAGAATGACATTATCACGAGGAATGGTTTTGTGTTGTTCCCTTATCGTCGCCCGATCGTCGCCTATGCAAAGGAATACACCTGCATCTGCTCTTTGCAGCACCCCCTCCAGTGCCTCTAGGTTATACGTAGACGAATCGAACGAAGCCCACCAACGGATGGGTTCGTGACCAAGTGAACTCAAAGCATCCGCGATTGCTGTCGCGAATTCAAGTCTCTCAGTGGAGCTTGCAATGAAAATTCTATACCGTGCCACAGCTTAGAAAACTCCGCACAATTCTCATTTGTCAGGAAAAATGTCCTTTACATCTACACATAAAGGATATTCGAGATTAGCACATATCTTTGTGACATAAGAGAATGTGTCAGCAATCTCCACGGAGGAGATAGGGGGGCACAAAAGTAGAGTTATGCGTCTGCAGCCAGCTGTTGTTTTTGGTGAAATTCCACCAAAGGCCATTTGATTTCCGGAAAGCTGTTCTGCTCCAAAGCATTGTCAGAGCGAATCAAAGTGGGCGAATCTCGCCGCACAACTATCTACTCCAGCGTAGCTCTCATCTGCATGGAACTTCGTAGATAGGATAAGGTCAGCATAATATGCGCAAGGAATAAACTCTTCGGGGTGAAGTGCCTGAAACTCTACCTTTTTAGTTAAGGAGACAATCAACATGTCAATCGACCGCTACATCGACTCTCTCGCCCTGGCACCCGCCTCAAACTCCAGAGCTAGTTTCTCCGGCTCGGTTGAACGCGCCCCCACGCCGCGTGCCATGGGGGCTGCCGTGTTGCCACCAACAGCCCCCTCACTTCCTGAAAAGCTCACTTCGGCAGTCGATGCCAACGCCCTGCTGTCCTTTGTGGAGGGCATCAGCCCGCAGGAAAGAGATGACGTTCTTTTCTCGGTACAACTCGCCGTCCGCGGTGCCAGTGGCGTATTTGACCGTTTCACGCAGACCCAGGCGTGGTACCAGAAGTACGCTGAGGTTCTCGAAAACCTCGGCTGGGTGGCAGAGCAGTTCGCCTTTACGCGTTATGACCAGGCCGAGGGCGAGATGCGCATGGACCAGGCTGCGCTAGCTGTGATTGCGGCGATTGCCTCGCAGAACCAGTTAGCGGTCCTGCGGGAATCGATCACGGCACTTGAGAAGTTGGCCGAGGATGACGGGACGATACGCCTGTTCGACTTCCATTCCTCGACACAGGCTAGTGGCAATTTCCAGATCGGCGCGGTGCAGCGAGCGAACAATGGTGCGTTATCGCTGGCGCTTGGTGCTTTTTACTTCCGCAGCACAGACTCGCGACGTCGATTTCTGTTTTTTTCGTGGGGCGCGCAACAGGTGAATTTCTGGACTTCGGCACAGAAGCTGACACTAAACACAAGCTTCTACTCCCCACTACGAGAAGCCGTGCAGCGTAAGCTGGGAGTTGACTCACTTGACTACATCGCAGCACTCACTACAGCCTAATTTTTTTGCCCGAAATGGACCAATTGATTCCAACCAATGTTTGCTGGGTGAAGCATGAGTGATTTCCAAGATCACCATAACCCGGCTTGATGGCGATAGTCGACAAATTTAAGTCTACGCTTAAAAAAGTTCCAAGCGCATATTCCAATTAAAAAGGACGTAATAGCTCCGAGTAGGAACCATTTTGCAGCTCCGGGCCAAAAAAATAACGACAGTCCAGCTATTAGTAACATTAGTAGTGAAACTATCCAAGGAATAATGAGAATTGCGGCAAACAAGATCGCACGATTAGTATTCTCATCAGATTCTTCTCGAGCAAACCAATGTAGTCGACCAATGTAGTCACTGCCATCGCCAGCGCGTATTTGTCGATCAAATAGGGCTTCCATTTGATCTTTTTCCGATTCGAGACTTCCATCAAATTCGGGTAAGTCATCGCGTAGAAAAGAAGGGGAAATGTTCGCACTCCAATCTCTTTCCTTAATCGCTTTTACCACTACTCCTAGCTCTCCAATTGAGCGAAGTTCTAAAATAGGGACCGACTCCTGAGCTGCACGTTCGAGTTCAGGTAAAATCCAGTCCGTTGGACGATGTCCATTAGAAAGCCATACCACGCAATCTTTACCTGGGATACGCTGAAACATTTCTCGAAGAGGGTCATCCCATAGTGCTCTAGGGTTATACATTTCAACTAATATTCCCTGCTGCCAAAGAAGGCGCGACACTTTTCGTGCTATTTTTAAATCTGATCGGCTATAGCTAAGAAAAACTTCGGCAACGATAGGGGTAGGTGAATGACTGTGGTTTGCTAGAGAAAATTGATTTTTTTGGCTGCGCACCTGAAAAATCTCCTCTTCAACATCACTTGCATACTAGCGCTGGTTTATATTTAATTTGCGCAAATGGCAAACTTTATATTTGACGCTGTCGCTTTAGGACGTCATTCAAAGTATATATGCGCAACGTTCAATTTAGTAAGATGGCGGCGACCCTTATGATCTTCACTGCAGACCTGAAGAAGTAGCTTCGAGCCACGCTTAAATACGCCCTTTTTCAACTAAGTAACGATAATGTTCGCCTAATGTTGTAAGCCTACAAGTTGTGCTCTGCATAGCAGCGTCCCACATGTGTGGCACACCAACGGGAACGAGAAGGTTAAGCCTGTTGTATTTCTGAAGGATCGCAAATTTGGCAGAGTTCTCGGGACTTGGAAGAGGCATGTCTGGATCCCTTCCTTTCAAATTTGGTTCAAATGTTGGGTCTAACTTGAATTCGTTTCCACGCTTAGGAAAGAATTCAATAATTCGGCGTAATTCACTTAGGCTGATCGGCGGAGGTACTTTGCGTAGGGAAATGAACTGCCTTACATTGGTCTTGAAAACCGGACGCTGGTCACGCCAACTAAGCGATTGGTCAATATGTGCATAAACGCTTCCCGGGGTGATGTCTCCCGTTAAGTTCGCAGCACCACCATTCAACGCGTCAACAAATAATGTGGTGAACAGACCTCTTCCATTTGCCTCAGTTGCATACTGATCAGCAGTCGATGCTGTCAGCACTGTAAGTCCATCGGCGATCTCGGCAATATCCCCTTTGCCTGGAGGCGTGCCAGCGATTCCGGAATGGCAGCTGTCGAGAATGATGACTTTACTCCCGGCAGGGGAAGTATTTGCCAGCATTAAAACTTCACTCAAAGGCAGGCCTTCATCACCACGCCGAGCATCTGACGCGAGAATATAGCCCCCTGTTGTTTCAATATGACCATGTCCAGCAAAATAGAAAAGCGCTATGTCAGCCTTCGTTGCGAAGAGCTTCTTGACTTCATCTTTAAGATCACTGCGTCGAAGTGAATCTTTTGAACTCGTAGCTGCAAGCATTTGGCAATCAAAGTTCATGTTGCCGTCACCGTGGTATCCCAGAACAGTGCCAACTGCACGTGCGTCGTCGACACACCCATACAGCTGGCTTCCATTCTCGTAGTAATTGATGCCAACAATGAGTGCGTTTCTCATATCATCCTCCTGGTGCTACAAGCTATCGATAAAATTTGCAATAGCATCCCAAGTCCAAACTACGGTTCTCACCCCAGAAAGAACTGTTCTATCGTCTCTGTATATCCAGATTCCTAGAATTGGCTTCCTCTCCTCTTTGGAGCAGACAATTTCCCATTGCTGGCCACTGGATTTGAGTGAATTCTTGCTTACCAAGGCGATCACACCATCCGATCGCCGAATGCGGGTACGGACGCGCTCCTTCCATTCAGACGTGTATGCCTCCTTTACCGACATATCGACGTACTCAAATGGCGATTTGGTATTGAGCGACTGACCTCTAAGTAGGTCCCTCTGCCGTTCATCCTCGATAGGGAACGCGATGAATACTACTTTTTTGTCTGTCACTTGATACTCCTCCCCGTCGCTAGTTTAATGGCGATCTTCGGTGGAGTTTATGGCGTGACCAAGGCATCATAGATGCGCTTTGCCACAACCGGGTCACCAAGGTAGCCAGAAATGCCATGCCGATTTTCGGTGGGATTATCGACATCGGTCTTATTCTCAATGGATGGATTAACGTCAAAATGGTCGGCGTCGAGAGGGTAAAGAGCGACCACGTCACGCTCGTCCATGGCGTTAAACCAAATGTGGGCGCACCTCGGGTGTCGGATTGGAGCCAAGCCCTGCTTGATCACCTTCACAGCTAGCGGGGATCCCAGCGTGATAAATGTAGGGATCTTCCAGCACGCATCGTCGCCATCACGCCGCAATACGTTGTAGGCCACAACGGTACCCAAGGAATGGCTTACTACTACGCTTTCAACGTTTGAAGAGAATGCTTTCCGAATGCCGCTATCGATCACATCCCGTATGCCTTGGTTTTTCAGGTATTCGTACACATCGTGCGTGAAGAGCGCCACACTTGCGCCGCTTGCCCCAGGTACATGTTGGTCAAGTGTGCTCAGAATGGCCTGCACCCACCCCCAGTTCAGCGGCCCCTTCTCGATCATCTCAGGCTTTGCTAAGCGCCGCACAATCTCATCATCGAAATGCGCCTTCTCTTGTACTTCCTTCAGGATAGAACGGACGAATGCCTGCTCTTCGCTGTTGGATTCCGCACCTTTAAGAATGACCTTCGGTGCCTCATCCTCAGTCGCCCCTTTGACCAATTGGTCGAGCGTGTCGCCATAGTACGGGAAGCGTATCAAATCCTCTGAGATTGGCAGGGTTAAACCGGTTTTTGCCAATCCTGATTTCCATGCTTCGATCCACTCTTGTTTAAGTAATCCAGCATTCTTACCCTGTTGGGCACGCCCGTGAACGAAAACCAACTGTCGAGTCATTTGATTCCCCTTGATTGCATGAGTTCTTTAAGAATTTCAGTGCCTTCCGGTTTGAACTGTGTCCATAGTGAGGACATTAGGTGACGTTGTATTCCTTGTAGCTCCGCCGGCAAGCTGACACGATAAGCAGACAGAAGCGCCCAGCCTTGCGCCAGTAGTGGGATGCACGGAGCAAACCTTGCATCCGATATGCTGCTATTGCTTTCTAGGTAACCTCCCAGCAGACCAAGGTCGAAAAAGGCAAAATTGAGCTGATCCTGGAGATAACTCGTCATTTCGCGAATAAGGTCGCGTCTCTGAAGATCGTGATAGCCATAGGCCGCGTACAAAGCTAAAGATGGGTCGACGGATTTTGAATATTGCATGCGGCGTGCTAATTCAAGCGCGTTATTGCCATCCAACTTGAATACGCCTAGCCTCGCCGAAGAAGCAATGACGCCGCGCAAGACACTCAACTCCTGCCGACGCGACTGGTACTCCTGCCAGAGCGGGGTGTTGTCGGACGGTTCATAGCTAATGTCTACAAGTTCCCCCTCTTCAAAGGTTAGGCCGGCGACGAATCCATCGACAGCGGGCAATATCACGCTACTTCCGTCGCGCAGCGCCAGCAATGTACTGGCCGCCGGACCCCGAATATTGCCGACACGCACCAGTTCGCCCGTGCTGTCGATTATTTGGGGTTGCGCAAAACCACTAATTGCCTCAGCCACAGCGGAACCACGGATCTTAAAGCCGCAATGGCTCTCAAAATGGGTTGGCCCAAAGGGGCTGGCGCCTAGCTGCGCGCCCCGTGCTAAGTCGACTTCTCCTATGGCTTTGGGATTCTCATTGGCGGTTTGCCCCAGTTCCGCAAGCGTTCCGCCGAGCCTAAGTGCCTCATTGAGTAGTTTGTCGGAGACGGCGTGCAGTGTAGTTGGTGACGCCAGGCTGCGGGTCACAGGACGGCCCCCCCCCCAAGCGACACCGAAACTGCGCGTACGCGATTGGGCGGTGGCAGGTTCGGAGACTCGGGCAAGCCAAGCATCCATATCAGAGGTGATACGTGCGTCAGGTATCTGGCTGACCTTAGCTTGCAAACCGAGCTCGATGAGTCGCCGTGTTACTTCCGCTTGAAGCGCTTTTTTGAGCGGGCGCGGGTGAATTACGTAGATTGCTTCAGCATCCATGCATGCCTGCTCGACAATTGTCGGGTTGTTGCCTTGCAGTTCGTTTAGCAAAACACCTGTATAGAGTGCTTCGTAGGCATTAGCTGAATCACTAGGGTTCTGAACTTCCAAAGATGGCTTGCCTAAAGTGCTTGCGAAAAAGATGTCAACCGCTTGCTCTGGCCCACCTACTGGATCGTTGGGAAAAATTTCACTGCCGGAAATGAACTGCGCCTGAATGCCTTCGGCCGCCGTGCGGCAGGCATCAGAGATCATCACTACATGAGGAATCCCGGCCTGGCGCGCTAACACTATACTTCCCTCGACGTTCACTGCTGCTTGTGAATCACCTGGTGCATCGCTTAGCAGCCAATATTCTCCATACCGGATGTTGACCCCATGGCCAGCGAAATAGATGATTAGTTGATCGATGTTTCCGGCCTCGACCAATTTGCGCACCACTCGCTTAACGGCGCCGATTTCAACCGGCCCCTGTTCATCTGTCAGCGTATGGACCTGCTCTTTGGGGATGCCTTGGGCCAAAGCCCATTGCGCCATGCGCTTGGCTCCGCCGACAGCGTCATTAAGTACTGGCAGATTGCCGGTCTTGTTCACACCAATCAGTATGGCTGCTCGATTCATGCTTACTCACTTGGGAATCAATTTCAAATGAGCATATAACATCTGCATTTATTTCGGTGGCCAAAAATGTTTGGCGGAAACACAGACGATCTCTCCCCAAGAACGCCAATGGCTGATCTGTTTGCAGAACCGGTCATTTGAAATTAGTTGGTTTACCGACAGCTTTGGCCGAACTTCTGCCTGACATTGAGTTGCCCTTACCTCAGCATCCTTAGTGAACGGATCACGACTGAAAGTGCCTTTGCGTGCCCCGCGCTACCATCCCATGTGTCCGCCAGGGCGCTAATTAACTCTTGGTTCGAGCAAACTGCATCCGCAGTCACCCCACCTTGAAGCTTTTCAGCGTATAGGCAGACTTCTTCAGCCAGCTTGGTTGCCCGAATTCCATCTCCTTTGAGAATGCGGCTAATTTGAGGCTGACTTGCCCCAACAATTTCAGCCACCTCCGCCTGACTAATTCCTTGCTCCCGGAAGATTGAAGCTGCACGCAGTACACGAGCTTTGGTGACCATCAAGATCAATTTAGAAGTTCCTTTTTCAAAGAACCCTTTACCTAGCCTGCTTCAACAGTAAGGTTTTAGCAGGGGCTTCGCTTAGGGTAAGTAGTTTTCGACTCTATTGGCGAGTTTTCGACTTTAATAACCAGTTTTCGACTTTAATTGTCAGGAACAAAAAGCAATTCAGGGAAACTATTTCTCTCGATTAGCACTCTTAGTTCGCGAGTGCTAAAATATACTTGGCTTTGAAGGAGAACACATACGCTATGTCCCATGCCTTGACGCTTCCCATTCCCTCG
>Ga0209507_1001420_pt1 | contig 19109 bp, 17 predicted proteins | sample AD_UKC028_MetaG_FD_184414 | JGI IMG/M metagenome (GOLD analysis project Ga0209507, IMG submission 184414) | Active sludge microbial communities of municipal wastewater-treating anaerobic digesters from USA - AD_UKC028_MetaG (SPAdes) (version 2) | ecosystem: Engineered > Bioreactor > Anaerobic >...
TGACTGTTCCCTCCTTCGGGACGTTTGATACATGGCCGATCTATACGTACCGGCCGCCTACCCTTGCCTCGTGCCCCCACGTTCAGCGGGGCGATCTTTCGGGAAGCCTCCGCTTCCAGGCTTCCTCCATGTGGCTCCGCATCGCCTCCGCGGAAACGTCGGGATCCCCGGCCAGGATCGCCCGGACGATGGCGTCGTGTTCCGCGAAGGTTCGTCGGAATCGGTCCGGGTCGCTCTCCGCGTAATCCGCGTTGAGCGAAATGATCTGGGGGGTGAAGTAGCTTGTCAGGGCCAGGCATACCGGGTTGCCGCTGGCCCGTGCGATGGCCAGGTGGAAGAGATGATCCTCCTCCAGCCCCCGTTGTCCGGCATCCGCCCGGATCCGGAATTCTGAATGCCACTTCAGGATTTCTGTGATATCGTCCGCCCCCGCCCGCTCCGCAGCCTTCCGGGCCGCGAAGGTTTCCAGGAGTGCCCGGATCTCGAACAACTCCACCGGCCCGAAGTCCTCGTCCAGGCTGCCGATGCTGGCGATCAAGCCCGAGATGGCCTTGCTGCCCAGCCCCGCTACGATCGTGCCCCTCTGGGGAAGGGTTCGTATCAACCCGTAGTGTTCCAGCTTGGCCAGGGCTTTCCGGACGTAACCGCGACTTACGCCCAGGGTCTGACACAGGGCGCGTTCGGAGGGCAGCTTCGTACTCGCCTTCAGCTTCCCGGAGACGATCTGGTCGCGGAGATGCTCAAGAACGATCCTCTCGCTGTCCGGATTAACGTCCGACATTCCACACGCCCTTCTTTGCCGTATGGTTAACAAAAGTGGTTAACCAGTTAAGATGAGTATCCACCCCTTTTCCGGATCTGTCAACGAAAACCGGCCCCTGCATGAATCATTTGCCTTCCCAACATGGTTATATTACTTTTTCTATAATCTTTACGTATCGAAGGAGGTCGTCTTGAAACGGTTGAGATCCCTGCCCCTCGCCGGGGTGATCGTGGTTGCATTTGCCCTGACCCTCGCCCTGCCCGCCGCGGCCCAGTCCGCCTACGACCGGGACGTAGTGGTCCAGGTGATGCGGACCAACCTGCAGACCCTAGGTCAGGTCCGGGCGGCCCTGAACAAGGGAGATTTCTACGCCGCAGCCGAGGGATTCTGGAAGTTCGCGGAAGGACAGAACCGGATCCTGCAGTTCACCCCCCCCAAGGGCAGCAAGGCCGAGTGGGACCGGATCCTGGGGAAATTCGTGGATACCGCCCTGCGAGGCGTCGGGGCCGCGGGCGAACGGGACGCCCCCAAGGGACTCAAGATCGTGGAGGAGCTCCAGGCCCTGAACAAGGAGGGACATTCCCTGTTCCGGTGATTTGCCGAGAATCCAAGTACGGCCGCCTTCGGGAACTCTCCGGGGCGGCCGTTCCATTTGCTTCACCGGTTCGGGCGCGTTACACTTGAGTTCATCCTGAATCGTCGAGGCGCGCCGAGATGACCATCACCGAAGTCGAATCCGTCGTCCTTTCCGTCACCGTGTACCAGGGCCGGGCCATGATCACCCGGGAGGCCAAGGCCCGTCTGGCCGCGGGGGATCATGTCCTCGTATTCCCGGGCCTCCCCTCGGACCTGGACCGGGACAGCCTTCAGGTCAAGGGCACCGGGGAAGCCGTACTGGGGGAATGCGTCTTCGAGACGGAGTACTTCGAGGAGGACGTGGACGGGAAGCGGCGTCCCCTCCTGGCGGAACGTCGCCGGGTGTCCGACGAAGCCGAAGAGCTCAACCTGCACCTGTCGCGCCTGGACGGCGAGAAGGCTTTCCTGGACAGGATATCCTCCCTTCTGACCACTCCCCCTCCCGGCGGGACACCCCAGGGCGGACCTTCGGCGGGTCCCGGGACTCCGTGCCCGCAAACCGTCCTGGACGTCGGGACCTGGTCGGGGATTACCGATTTCTACCGTTCCAAGCATTCTGAACTCGATTCCCTCAGGCTTACGGCGGAACGGAAGCTGCGGGATATCTCCGACAAGATAGAAAATCTGGACGCGCGGCTGGAAGACCTGGGAGCATCCGGCCGTCGATCCCGGGAAGTCGTCAAGGTCGGGATCCGGAAGAAAACCGCCGGGGACCTGGTCCTTCGGCTTTCCTACATGCTCTCGGGACCTTCCTGGCGCCCGGTGTACAATCTTAGGGCTTCCGGAGACTCGGACACCCTCCAGCTGGAATACGACGCCTACATCTCCCAGGCCACCGGGGAGGACTGGTCCGGCGTCGAGCTCCGGCTGTCCACCGCCCGGGTCAACGTGTCCGGGGTGATTCCGGAACTGCGTCCCTGGCGCCTGGAATTCCATCGCCCCCGTCACGCGGTCCTCCGCTCCGTCATGGCCAAGGAATCGGCCAAGGCGGACCTGCGGGAAGTCGCCGACTTCGCCTCGGGAGCCGCTCCGTCCGCCCCCTACGAGGAGGAAGATGCGGCGGAGTTGGACTTCGAGCGGGACGAGGCGGAGGTCCGGGATTCCGGGGCCAGCGTCGTATTCACCGTGGCCGGGGGCGGAAACGTATCCGGGGACAACAAGGACACCCGGGTCGGGGTGGCCCGGCGGGAGTTCCCCGCGGCTTTCCTGCACAAGGCCGTCCCGAAGCTCGCGGAGTTCGCCTACCTCACCGCCCGGTTCAAGAACGAGGCGGACTTCCCGATCCTGCCCGGGGCAGTAAACATCTTCTTCGACGGATCCTTCGTGTCCGGCTCCGCCTTCGGCCTGATCATGCCGGGTCAGGAGACGGAAGTCTCCCTGGGCGTCGACGAGGGAGTGAAGGTGGAATACCGATTCCTCAAACGGTTCCGGAAGGGCGAGGGGTTGGTCAACAAGCGGGTGAGCGAGCAATTCGAACACCAGATCCGCGTCACCAACAACCGGACCCGGCCGGTGGACCTTTCGGTTTCGGATCAATTTCCCCTGACCTCGGACAAGGACCTGGTCGTCAAGGCTCTCCAGCCCCAGGCGCGGGAAAATCCCCGGGAAGTCGCCCTGGACGACGAATCCCGCATCACCTGGACTTTCTCCCTGAAGCCCGGAGAAAAGCGGGAACTGCCTCTGGCATACCTGGTCGAATACCCCTCGGACCGCAGGGTCGAGGGTCTTTAGGAGGCGTCCATGAACGGCACGAAGTTCCTGGCCCTGCCCTTTCTCTCCGTCGGCTGTCTGGCCGCCGCCGCGGCACAAGGTGCGGTTCAGACCGAGCTTACCTACTTCGGCCGGGCGACCGTCAAGATCCGGACGGTATCCGGATTCGTCCTGTACATCGATCCATACGCACCGGGGGACTACTCCGAGCCGGCCGACCTGGTCCTGGTTTCCCACGGCCACGGGGACCACAACCGGGTGGACCTGGTCAAGTTGAAACCCGGCGCGGCGATCGCATCGGCTCCGGGCGCCGTCCCCGGGAAGGGGGTGCGGTTCCTGGCGGAAGGGGATTCCTTCCAGGCCGGCCCGGTGACCGTCCGCGCACTCCCCGCCTCCAACAAGAACCACCGGCGGGGAGAGACCCTCGGCTTCCTCGTCTCCTTCGACGGGATCGTCGTGTACCACGCCAGCGACACGAACTGGCTGTCCGAGATGGAGGGTTTCGCGAAGTACGGGATCGGCTACGCCCTCCTGCCCTGCGACGGGTTCTACAACATGGGCCCCGAGGAGGCATCAAGATGCGCGGCCGCCGTGAAGGCCCGGGTCGTCATCCCGATCCACTCGAGCAAGTCGGAGCTGTTCGACGGAAAGAACGCCCGGGCCGTCCGGGGCCCCGAGGTGCTCGTCCTCGAACCAGGACAAAGTACGGCCCTCAAGCCCTAGCATGCGCTTGCCCGGGCGGGCCGATCCGGTATACAACCTCCCACCGGAGGATCCACCATGACCGAAACCTGCCCCTGCGGCTCGGGCCGCGAATACTCCGCGTGCTGCGGACCCGTCATAGCCGGCGCCGTTCCGGCCCCGACCGCGGAAGCGTTGATGCGCTCCCGCTATACCGCCTACGTCAAAGGAGAGATCGACCACATCCTGGGCACCTACGCCCGGGCGGACGGCGCCAACCGGAAGGCCACAGAGGATTGGAGCCGCAAGGCCGTGTGGAAAGGTCTCGAGATCCACCGGGTCGAGAAGGGAGGCGCGGGCGACACGGAGGGCATGGTCGAGTTCTCCGCGAAGTTCGAGACGGACGGGCGTGCCGAAGAGCACCGGGAGACCGCGTACTTCATCAAGAAGGCGGGTACCTGGCTCTACGACTCCGGGAACGTCCGGACCGAAACCGTGGTCCGCGCCGGACCGAAAGTAGGCCGCAACGATCCCTGCCCCTGCGGGTCCGGGAAAAAGTACAAGCACTGCTGCGGGAAGTGAGGCCGACGGCCTCCCCTACCCCGTCCCCGTCGTTCCGGATCTAGGCCCACCCGCGATCAGGCCCGCGCCCGCGACCACGGCCCCCGCCGCGATCCCCGGCAGGAGGGGATCGAAGGGAAGGCCCGCGGCCTTCGAGGCCAGCACGGCCGCGAGTCCCGCGGCGCTGGAAGCTATCGCCCAGCCGCCCCGCATCCGCCCGGGCAGGAAGAGGGCGGCCAGCATGGGGATCAGGAGTACGGCTGCCCGGAGTTCCATGGACAGAAACCCGAAGGACAGGATGGTGCTCCCCGGCACGCCCAGGATCAGGAGGGCCGATCCCGCCAGGGCCGCGAGGATCACCGTACGGCTCACCCGGAGCGTTCGCTTCCCGTCCGCCCCGGGACGGATCCTAAGGTAGATGTCGTTCACCACGATCCGTCCGAACCCCAGGGCCATCCCGGAACCGGTGCCCAGGACGGCTATGAGCAGGGCGGCCAGGAAGACCCCGGCCCAGGCGGGCGGAAGGTTTTCCGCCAGGAACCGCGGGAAGGCCTGCCCCGACGGCAGGTCCGGAAACCGGAGTCGCATATGGTATCCCACGAGGATGCCCAGGATTCCCACAGGGGGAATGATAGCCGCGGAGAGGAGGGCACCCCCGCGGGCGGCGCGAAGGCTCCGGGCCGCGAGGACGGCCTGGACGTAGGTCTGGGTCGAGAGGACCCCCAGGGCCACGGACAGCCCCGCCCCCAGGTCCGTCCCGATTCCCCGGGTGAACAGGTTGAAATACCCGTCCCGCGGTAGTTCCCGCAGGAAAGTCCCGATTCCGCCGGAGAGCCTGAGGGCGAGCAGGCCTGCGACCGCCGCGGCCAGGTAGACCAGGGCCATCTTGAAGATGCCCAGGATCCCGGATCCCCGGATCCCCCCGAAGACGCCGTACCCCGCCATCAGGAGGACGCCGAGGGCCGCGGTCGCGGCGGGAGGAAGTCCGAAAAGGGTCTCCAGGAGTGCGTCGGCGGCCAGGATCTGGGCGGCGATGTTGATCAGGAATCCCGCGGAGGCCAGGACGGAGGTGACCACTTCCGCCACGGCTCCGTATTCCCTGCGGATGATTTCCTGAATGGTCCCGCTCCGGGCGGACCGTAGGGGTCCGCAGAGGGCCGCTAGGAACAGGCATCCCGCGGCCGCGCCCAGGGTGAACCACCAGGCGGAGAGCCCGTGCAGGAAGGCGAGCTGGGCGGTCCCGACGGTGGACGAGCCTCCCACCAAGGTCCCGACGATCGCGCCGGCCGTGAGGACCGGGCCGGCCCGGTTCCCCCCGGTGTCGAAGTCCGAGGCGTCCCGGACCCCGCGGCCGGTCAGGAAACCCAGGCCCAGGATGGCCGCCAAGGTCAGGGCCGCGGAGACGAGGAGCGGCAGGATCAGACCCGCTTGTACGCCTTGATGTCCGCCCGGATCCGGGCGGCCAGCTCGGCCCGGGGAACCCGGATCTGCTCCATGGAATCCCGGTACCGAACGGTGACGGTGCCGTCCTCCTTGGACTGGTAATCCACGGTCACGCAGAAGGGGGTGCCGATCTCGTCCTGGCGCCGGTAGCGGCGGCCGATGGCCCCGCCCTGGTCGTAGTCCGTGGCGAAGTCCTCCTTGAGATCCTTCCGGATGTCCTGGGCCAGCTCCGCGAGTCCGTCCTTCTTCATGAGGGGCAGGACCGCGACCGTGACCGGGGCCAACGCCGGGTGGAAGCGCAGGACGGTCCGCCAATCATCCTCGTTGCCCTTGTCCGCCACTTTCTCGTCCTCGTAGGCGTCGCAGAGGACCATGAGGAGCTGGCGAGTGAGGCCCGCGGAGGTCTCGATGATGAAGGGGATGTACCGGGCGTTGCCGTTGTCCTGGTCGATGTACTGGAGGTCCTTGCCGGAGAATTGCTGGTGCCGGGTCAGGTCGTAGTCCGAGCGGTTGTGCACGCCCTCGAGCTCCTTCCAGCCCATGGGGAACTCGTACTCGATGTCGTAGGCGTCCTTGGCGTAGTGGGCCAGCTCCCCGGGGCCGTGGCGGTGCCAGCGGAGCTTGTCCATGCGGACCCCGAGCTTCTCGTAGTAGGCCCACCGCTGCTCCCGCCAGTAGTCGAACCACTTCTCGTCCTCGCCGGGCTTCACGAAGTACTGCATCTCCATCTGCTCGAACTCGCAGGTGCGGAAGATGAAGTTCTTGGTGACGATCTCGTTCCGGAAGGCCTTGCCCACCTGGGCGATCCCGAAGGGGAGCTTCATCCGGTTGGATCCGGCGATGTTCTTGTAGTTGACGTAGATGCCCTGGGCGGTCTCGGGGCGGAGGTAGATGAGGCCCGTGCCGTCGTCCACGGGGCCGATGTTGGTCTTGAACATGAGGTTGAACTTGCGGGTGTCCGTCAGCTCCCCTCCGCATTCGGGGCATTCCTTCTTCGCGAGTTTCTCCTCGGGCACCATGTCCGCTCGGAAGCGCTGCTTGCACTTCTTGCAGTCCACCAGGGGGTCCGTGAAGTTCTCCACGTGGCCGGAGGCTTCCCAGACCCGGGGGTGCATGAGGATGGCCGCGTCGAGGCCCACGATGTCGTCGTGGAGCTGGGTCATCTCCTTCCACCAGAACCGCTGGATGCGGTTCTTGAGCTCGATGCCCGCGGGACCGTAGTCCCAGGCTCCGGCCTGGCCGCCGTAGATCTCCGAGGACTGGAAGACGAAACCGCGGCGCTTGGCCAGGGAGACGATCTTTTCCATCGTGACGCTGGAATCCATGCTGTGCTCCTGCTTCGCCGGACCCGCCGGCGCCCGGGCGACTATCCCCGAGAGGTCCTGATTTCGGGCCGCCGACGGATTACGGCGGTCCGCCGGGAAGGCGTTTCCCCGTCCCGGACCTTGTCGGGACGGGGACAGCCGCGGACGGCTCCCCCCGGTGGCCCGGCCGCTCCTGCGCTCGGACCGGGCTTGGGCGGGAGTATACCGGAAAGCGGCGGGAGGGGCTACGGGGGCGTATACGGATATCAGGAGGCTCCGGACGGCTCAGGGCGCGCTGCCTGCGGCACCCAGGGCCGGACCTAGGATTCTGTGCAGCAGGGCTTCCAGTCGGAACACTTCCCGGGTCTTCCGGGTGCCCAGTCCGTACCGATCGTCCCCGGCCCGGAGCGAGTCCGCCAGCCTCCGGAAATCCAGGACCCGGTAGTCCACGACCTGCCGGCCCCTCCGTCCGACATGCAGGTAGACGGGCAAGGTCTCGAGGGAGGTCACCCTCGTCGCGGACTTTCCCGAGACCGACCCCTTCGAGATCCGGATACGCGCCAGGCACGCGAGCCGGGAGTTCGGCAGGGTCCGGTGGATCGACAGCAGGTCCCCCAGGGCATAGAGTATGAGCCCATCCCGGCGGACGCCCTCGGGGTCCGTATAGGTATGGCGCTCCGCGGGCTGGACGTTGTGGGGGTGGTTCCCGACGACGGTGTCGATGCCGAGCTCGATCAGGCGGTGCGCGGTTTCCACCTGGCTCCGGACCGGGAAGGACTCGAACTCGAGCCCCCAGTGAATCAGTGCCACGACGGCGTCTGCCCCCGCCGCCCTTGCCGCCCGTACCTGCCGCGCTACGGGGGAGAGGTCCTCGTTCGGCTTGTTGAACCGCACGTAATTGGCCAGGTATTCCCGGCCTTTCGGAAGCTTGCCCCAGTTGAGTCCGAAGGTGAAGGACAGGAAGGCGACCTTCACGCCGTTCCGCTCCGCAATCTCCACCGCGTCCCGTTCCTCGGTGCTCCGGGCGGTTCCGACATGGCGGTATCCCCGGGCGTCGAGGAAATCGAGGGTCTCCCGCAGCCCCGCCTCCCCCATGTCCAGGCAGTGGTTGTTGGCGGTGGAGAAAAAGGTCACCCCCCGTCCTCCGTCGACGATGCGGTCGAACATCTCCGGAGTGCCGTTCAGGAGTCCGGGCAGCAATATACTTTCGGGTATGTAGCGAGCCGGAAGCGAGGGCGCGACGGGGGACTCGAGGTTCGCGCAGACAAGGTCTCCGGAGAAGAAAAAGGGCCTCACGTCATCCCACAGGGATTCCGTGGTTTCGGGTCGGATTCCCGGGTAGGGCATCATGTCCCCTCCGACGCAGAGGGTGAATCCGGCGGCCTCCTCGAACCCGTCCCGGGGGCGAAAGTCGAGATCCTTGCCTCGGAAATGCTCCTCCAGGCCCGCGCCGGGTTCCGGTTCCTCGATCGGGCCCCAGTAATACTTGTATCCCCACCAGTATTTCTCGTCCGCGTCCATGAACGGCCCGTTGCCCTCCAAGGGACGCGACGCGGAGAACGTCTTCCGGTGCCGGAACCCGTAGATCCGGCATGCGACCTTCACCTTGAAATCCGCCATGTCGTGCCTTCCTCGGTGTACGCGACCGCCGCGGACCGGGTTCACTCCCGGCCCGCATCGAGGCGGGTCGGTCAGGGTTTCGCTTCCTTGGACACCACGGTGATCTGTCCCCGCTTGAACAGGAAGCGGGCTCCCAGGATCGTTATGGGCAGGAGGACCAGGATCGTTACGCCCTCCCAGCCCTTGATCGGGAATACCAGGTAGTGGATGACGGCCACGACCAGGAGCGGAAGGATGAAGGCCTTCCACTGTCCCCGAATTACCACGGGACCCGAGTCGCCGCCGGTCAGGAACGCGACGACCAGGGCTCCGAACAGGGCCGGAAGGACGTTCGCCGTGGCGATCCGAACCGAGGGGTTCGCGAACACCGGGGCGAGGGGCGCCAGAAGAAGGGCGGCGGCCATGATGACCGCGGTCGTCACGATCGAGGAGATCGCCACGGAGATGGTTGACAGGACCTCCCCTTCCTCGCTGGCCGGCTGGACTCCCGCGAGCTTGAGGGCGTTCATGGCGCAGGGAAGCTTTATGTTGGAGACGTTTCCGGTCTCGAAGGTGAGGTAGGATGCTCCCGAGCCCAGAAGGGGCACGAAACTCACGATCTCGGACAGGGCGATAGGAGTCAGGATCAGGAACAGGCCCATCGTAGCCTTGAGAGCCGTGGCCAGGCTGGGGAAAATGTCGTAGACCGCGCAGACCACGGTGGGGATGGCGAACATCAGCACGAAGAAGATCGCGAAGCTGATCCTTCCGAACCGGTTGATTCGGGTAAAATACTGCTCTCGGGTTTCCATGGGTTCCCTCCTACTTAGCCAGCGCCGTCCAGAGCACGGCGGAGCACATACCGAGGATGAGGCTGAAGGACAGGATGAAGTTCCCCAGCCAGACGATCTTGAACTTCCGGGCAAGGAAGCCCTGGAAGAGGGTCAGGACGATACTCGTGAAGAAGGTAGCCACAGCCACGACGCCCTGTCCGAAGAAGGGCGCCACGAACACCGCGAGGACAGCGTAGTAGAGCACGCCGATGGCTACGATCCCGAAACTGCCCGCCTTGGCCTTCATCTTGACCGCCAGGGAATCCACCTTCTTGATGAACAGAATGTCCAAGATGATGGCGCCCGCTAGCCCTCCGGTCATGGCGTACATGATGGCGCCCAGGGGTTCCGGTCCGGCCTTGGAGGCGTCCGCGAGCTTGGCGAATCCCAAGGCGCTGGAGGCCATGTTGGCGGCCATGAGCTCGTAGCTGACGCTTCCGATGACCGAGAGCCGGAACCAGGGCCAGGCGATCCCCAGGCTCGCAGCCATGGCGGCCAGGCCCAGGGCCACGGCGATGGAGGGGGCCAAGGTGAAGACCGCGGAGGACTTGATGGTGTTCGAGACCACCTTCGGATCAATGCCGAGTTCCCGGGCTCGTTTCAGGGACATCCTCAGGAACAGGACGCACTGGACCAGGACATAGGCGATGCCCGCCCCGACCAGCACGAAAAGCAGACTCCCGTTTGCCACATCGAAGAAATTCATGTTCCCCTCCTTGATTCAAACGATCTCTGCGGCTTCTCTCGGTTCAGAACGGTACATTGCTCACGGACCGAAGCACGTCCTCCGGTTCGATGGTTTCCGGGATGGGGCTGGAATAGGAATCGCCGACCTTGGACGCATGCTCCTCCCGGGCCCGCTCCACGAGTGCGGGATCCAGGAACGCCGCGGCGGCGGCCAATCCCAGGGCACGGCCCGCGGCGAGCATCCCCTTGCGCCCGATCGAGGAACCCGCCTGGGCGGTGTTCTGCCAGGAGTGCGCCTGGGTACCCAGGGCCGCCGCGGCGTAGACGATCTGTCCCGTGGGCACGACCTGGCTCACGTCTCCCACGTCCGTGGAGCCCGGGAGGCAGATATCCCCCCGGAACAGGGGGCCCACCACCGAATCCAGTGGAGAGCCGCCGATCGCCTCCAGGACGGCGGGGCCTTGGGTCATCCGGAGCTGTCCCAGGATCGCGGCCTTCTCCGCCTCCGTGAGGGTGGCCCGGAATTTCTCCGCCAATTCGAGATCGGCCGCGTCGAAGGCCGGGCCGCCCGCTTCCTCCATGCACTTCTGAAGGTGTTCTCCGAGGACGAGATTCGGTACGTAGTCGGACAACCCCTGTGCGAAAACGATCTCCAGGTTCGTCCCCGTCATCAGGGCCGCCCCCCGGGCCACGTCGCAGAGCCTCTCGTAGATTTCCCGGGCCTGGGCGATCCGGGGGGCCCGGCAGTAGTAGAAGGACTCCGCGGAAGCCTGGACAACGTTGGGCGCCCTGCCCCCGGGGTTGGTGATGGCGTAGTGGAGCCGGGCTTCGGGGACGATGTGCTCCCGCAGGTAGTTTGCGCCCACGTTCGTGAGCTCCACGGCGTCCAGGGCGCTCCGCCCCAGGTGGGGGGAAGCCGCCGCGTGGGAAGCCTTCCCCCGGAACCGGAAATAGACCGACAGGTTGGCCAGGGTCCGGGCCTGCCACACGGCGTTGATGTCGCTCGGGTGCCAGCAGAAGGCCAGGTCCACGTCCCCGAAGACCCCCGCGCGGACCAGGAAGGTCTTCCCGCAGCCGAACTCCTCGCCGGGACATCCGTAATACCGAACCGTGCCGGGTACTCCGGAATCCCGAAGGAAGTCCTTGGCCGCCACCGCGGCCGCCAGGGCTCCGATCCCCAGGAGGTTGTGGCCGCAGCCGTGCCCTGCCTTCCCGGAATCGAGTTCCTTCTGCTCCGGAAGGGATGCCGCCTGGGAAAGTCCCGGCAGGGCGTCGTATTCCCCCAATACCGCGACGACCGGACTCCCGGAACCGTAGCTTCCGACGAAGGCGGTTTCCATCCCCGCGATTCCCCGGTCCACCGTGAAACCCTCCGACTCCAGACGATCGGCGATCGCGGCGGCGGAGGCCCGCTCCTGGAATCCCGTCTCCGCGAATCCCCAGATCCGGTCGCTCAAGGCCTCGTAGAGCGCCCGGTTTCGATCCACGCTTTCAAGTACGACGCGCTTCCCTTCCATTCCCTGCCTCCGATTCTCTCCAGCCCGGTCCGAGATTGACAGCGGACGTCGGTCGGGGGATACTTTTCGGGTCGGTGCTTGTTTTTCAACATGTGTCCGAATTACAGGTCGACTATAAACCCGCCTTGCCGGGCTGTCAACGAATTTCAAACAGCTGTCGAATTTCAAGCGACGCTGATCGACGGGGGACCACCATGGCGTACAGAAAAAGCGGGGAAACTCGGGAGCGTATCCTAAAGGCCGCTGCCCGGCTGTTCTCGGAGCGGGGCTACTACGAGACGGGCATCGGAGACATCGCCCGGGAGGCGGGCATCGGCAGGGCTTCCTTCTACTACCACTTCACGGACAAGGAGAAGGCCGCCCGGGCGGTCTTCGACACCTACGTGGAGGGTATCTACGCGGCGGCGGAACGGGTCGTGCCGAAATCCGACGCTAACGCCTCCGCCGAGGAACTCCGCCGCCCCCTGCTCCTCAGCGTGTTCGTTGAGTACATCCTGCTGTTCCGGTTCATAGCCCTGAACAAAGCCACCCACGCGGTCTACTACGACCTGGTGAACTTCGCGGACTACGACCGGGAGAACATCGATCGGTTGAAGCGGACGACCTTCAAGGACACGGTCTTCCTGGCCTCCCTCTACGGAAGGCGTCTCACCGAGGCCGAACTCGTCGCCTTCATCGTCACCACCAACGCCGCGGCAAAATCCATCTTCAAGGCTGTGTCCACGGGAATCCTCGACTTCGACCTGTACGAGGCTTCGGATTACTTCTTCCGGCATGCCGTCCTTCCGGACATTCCCATCCCGGAGCCGGAGTACCGAAACCTGCTGATACAAGCGTTCTCACTATGCGAGTCCGTCGACCTGTCTTGATCCGGATCGTCCCGGCCTTGACCCGCCTCTTCCCCTCCGCTACCCTTCGCACACCATGGCAGTTTCTGTCGAAATGAGGGACGCGACCGTCTTGCTGGGCGGCCGTCCGGTGCTCCGGGAGGCCTCCTTCACCCTGGAGGAGGACGAACACGTCTGTATCCTGGGGCCGAACGGCTCCGGAAAGTCCACCATCGTACGGCTCATCTCCGGGGACCTCTTTCCCCTGTACCGGGAACCCGCGGCGGTTCGCCTCTTCGGACGGGAGCGCTGGGACCTCTTCCAAATTCGCGGCCGCCTGGGGATCGTCTCGGACACCCTCCAGGCATGGCAGGCCGCGGGCGGGGAAAGCGTGCGGGACACCATCCTTTCGGGCTTCTTCGGAGGCGTGGGCCTCCCGATGCGGGGCGCTCCGGAGACCTGGAGGGAGAGGAAGGCCGAGGAGGCGGCCCGGATCCTGGGGATCGAGGAGCTCCTGGGCCGGCTGGTGGGGACCCTCTCCTCCGGGCAGATGCGCCGGGTCCTGGTCGCCCGGGCCCTGGTTCACGAGCCGAAAACCCTGCTCCTGGACGAACCGTACACCTCCCTGGACATCGCCGCCCGCCACACCTTCGCAGAGCGGGTCCGTCACCTGGCCGCCCGGGGCCACGCCATCATCCTCGTGACCCACGAGCTGTCGGAGATCCCTCCCGAGATGGACCGGGTCATCCTGGTCAAGGAGGGCCGCATCCTGGCGGACGGTCCGAAGCGGGAGGTCCTGGTATCCGGAGTGATATCCGAGCTCTTCGGCATCCCCCTGACCGTCCGGGAGGAAAACGGCCGGTACCGGGCGGTCCCGGCCTGAGGCCCGCCCGGGCCGGAATCCACGCACGCGGGAGGTAACGACATGATCCTGGAAGCCCGTACGGCCCGGCTCGTCAAGAGCCAGGACCTGAACCACCATCAAACCCTGTTCGCGGGCCGGGCGGCGGAATGGTTCACGGAGACCTGCTTCATCGCCGCGGCCCGGTTCACCGGGGATCCCGCCGGCCTCGTCTGCGTGCGGATCCACGGCCTCACCTTCACGAAGCCCGCCCATCCCGGCGACTGCGTGGAGATCGTGGCCCGGATCGCCCACACGGGAAGGACCAGCGTCACGGTCTCCGGCGAGATCTTCATCAACGAAACCCCCACGCCCACGGTCAAGGGCTTCGCCACCTTCGTGCACGTGGACGCCGACGGAAAGGCCCTGCCCCACGGGCTGTCCCTGCCCGCGGACTACCTCGCCCGGCACCGGTCGCTCCACGAGGAGGCGCTGTCCCTTCCCCGCCAGGGATAGCGCCGGGGTAACCCGCCGGCCGGATCAGGCACCCGTCGGCGGACTCGCCCGGTAGAACACCTCCAGGTCCCGGGCGAAGGCCTTCCGGCTCTCGTCCCAGGTGTAGAACATGTGTCCCCCGTCGTAGTGCCGCACCGTGAGCAGGCGCTTACGCTCCTCGTCCAGCTTCATGAGCCGTCGGATCCGCTCCGCGGTGAAGAACGGCGTCACGAGGTCGAACACTCCGTGGGTCAGGTAGACCTTCATGTGGGGGTTCACGCTCATGCCGTAGCGGAGGTCGTCCGTCGCGCCGACCTGGCTTTCGAAGGCATGCTTGCGGGTGTCGATCTTCCAGTTCTCGTTCACCTCGTCGCTGGAGGTGGAGTAGTCCCGGTCGGTTTCGAGTCCGATCGCGGCCCGAAGCTGGCTGTTCACGCCGGCCGTGAAGATGCGTTCCACCACGTGGAGGGTCGGATCCGGACCGGACCAATCGTCCCGGTCCGGGTAGGGATCCCGGACCGTGGCGCTGGCGTCGTAGAGCCCCAGGACGAGGCCCCGGTCCCGGAGCAGGCTCTTGGCGAAGTATTCGATCGAAACCCGGCCGCCCTTGGAGCGGACGATGTCCCGGGGAAGTCCGATGAAATCCGCGGCCGCGTCCAGAACCCGTACCCGCCGGGCTTCCCCGACCAGGTCCCCCGCGGCCAGCACCGGAAGGAGTTCCGTGACCGCAAATTCGGAAGCCCTTCGGGCGTAGTCCTGCCGGGACTCCCCGGGCTTCCATTTCCGGGCCCGGTCGTGGAAGCAGGCCGCGCCCGCCATGGTCGGGAAGGTATCCACCCAGGGCAGGTCGTCGTAGTCCGAGGGGTCCAGCAGGGCGAACTCCAGGGCCGGTGAGATCAGGACCGCGCCCGCCAGGGCCACCCCGTAGTCCTGCTGCAAAAGGCGCACGAGCTTGGCCACCCGGAAGCCGCCATAGCTTTCTCCGGCCAGGTACACGGGACTGTCCCACCGCTTCTTGCGGGACAGGAATTTCCGGATGAACTCGCAGATGGACTCCAGGTCCCGCTTGAGGCCCCAGTACTCCACGTCCTTCTTTTCATCCGACCCCTTCTTTTCCGGGTCCTTCTTGGCCTCCGCGTCCGGGATCATCCGGGACAGTCCCGTGCCGATCGGGTCGATGAAAACCAGGTCCGTGAACCGGAGCCAGGTCTCCTGGTTGTCCTCCAGCTTGTGCGGGGGCGGTTCGGGCTCGCCGCGGGGACCGAAAACCGCCCTCCGGGGACCCAGGGCGCCGAAATGTAGGTACACGGAGGAGGATCCGGGCCCGCCGTTGAACACGAAGGTCACGGGGCGGTCACGGCCGTCCGGCAGGAAATAGCCCGTATAGAACATCTCCGCCGCGGGCTTTTCATCCTTGCGCAGGATGATCCAGTCGGCCTCGGCCTGGTACGGAAGTTCGCGGCCGTCAATTCGTATCGAGAGGGATGCCCGCGCCCCCTTGGGCGGATTGTACGCCGTTTTGGATTCCGTCAGGCCGGGTTCCTTGCCTACGGTTTCAGGATTGTGTTCCATGCGCGCTCCTTTTCTGGAACAGGGTACTCCTCCCCGGCCCGGCGCGCAATACGGTGCCAAGGAAATAAAAATGCCGCCCCCGGGAGGCATCACGGGGGCGGCGGAAACGGGAGAATCTACCCGAGACGAGAGGCTACTTCTTCAGCCAGCCCATCTCCACGAAGTACTTCTTGGCGCCGGGGTGATAGGGGATCAGCATCTGATCCTCGGGCAGCACCAGGTCCTTGGTGAACTGGGTCAACAGGGCCGAGACGGCGTGGATGGCGGGCAGGTTCGTGTACAGGGTCTTGGTCATCTGGTACACGAGGTCCTCGGGCATGTCGTCCCGGACGATGATGATGTCCGGGGGGGTTCCGACCGTCGGGACCGCCTCGGGCTGGTTGGGGTAGGTGTTCGCGGGGATGTTGCGCCGGATGAGGAACTCGTTCTTCTTCCGGAGGTTCGCCAGGGCTTCGTCCGTGATGGGGATGAGTCCTACCTTGCCGTCCAGTAGCAGTTCCTGCATGCCCGAGGCTCCCATGGCCAGGCCGATGATGCCGGCGTCCGCGAGACCGTCCTTCATCATGTCGATGCCCTGGGCGAACTCCACGAAGCTCACCTTCATGTCCTCGTACGTCAGGCCGTAGGCCGCCAGGGTTTCCCGCGCGTCCACTTCGCCGCCGGAACCGACGGGGCCCACGACGATCCGCTTGCCCTTGAAGTCCGCCACGCTCTTGATGCCGCTTGCCTTAACGGCCACTACCTGGAAGACGTCCGTGAACAGCCCGCCCGTCAGGGACCGGAGCCAGGGCATCTTCTCCTTGTAGGGTTCGATGCCGTTCGTGGCCCGGTAGGCCTCCAGGGAGCGGCAGACGGCGACGTCCGCGTCCTTGGTGCGCAAGAGGTCGATGTTGTGGGGGCTCCCGCCGGTTGCGATGGCCACGGCCTTGACGCCCGGGATGTTGGCGTTCCACAGGGCCGACATGGCGATGCCCGTGGGATAGTTCGAACCGCCCACGCCCGCCGTGCCCATGGTGATGTGGCGGACTTCCGTGGGAGCGGCCGGCTTGGCGGCTTCCGTCTTGGGGGCGCAGGCCGCGAGCAGGACCAGGGCCGCCACCGCGAGCAGCGCGAATCCCTTCTTCAGATTCGTCATCTTCCTTCCTCCTAATCTACCGTCCGCGTGCGACGGATCTCGAACTATATCCAGCCATCCACGATGGCCTTGGCACTTTTCGAGCCCGGTACGCCGGACGGGCCGGCGCGCCGGGGACGGACGCGGAACCCCAGGGTCGGGGCCCCGCTCCTTCGGGGTCATGCCGCGGCGGCCTTACGCTCCTTGGCGGCGGGAAGGAACTTCACGCCCGCGAAGCCCGTCAGGGTCAGGCCCAGGCCGATCAAGTCGGTCCGGAGGCCCGGGGCGATGAGCATCAGGGCCGCGGCGCCGAACACGATACGGAGGGGCCAGATGATCCGCTTCGTGAGGTATCCTTCCACAGCCACGGCCAGGAGGGCGGTGCCGGCGAGCCCGCTGATCGCCGACCAGATGATCGCGAGCTTGGAATCGGAGATCAGGAGCATCTCCGGGTTGTAGATGAAGAAGAACGGCACGATGAACCCGGCCAGAGCCAGGCGGAAGGCGGTCCACCCCACCTTGTTGGGGGAGGCTCCGGACATCCCCGCCCCGACGTAGGCGGCCAGGGCCACCGGCGGGGTGATGGTAGACAGGCAGGCGAAATAGAGCACGAAGAAGTGGGCCTGGAAGGGGGGGACCCCCATCTTGGTTAGAATGGGCACCGCGATGGACCCGGCGATCACGTAGCAGGCGCTGGTCGGCAGGCCCATGCCCAGTATGATGGACACCACCATGCATAGGAACAGGGCGATCGGGAGCTGGCCCGCTGATAGCCGGACGATATTGTCCGCCAGGATGATGCCGATGCCCGTCATGGAGAGGACGGCGACCACGAACCCGGCGTTGGCCATGGCCACGCCGATGCTCAAGGAGCTCCGGGCGGAGTTGACCGCCACATCCCGCAACTCCTTGGCGCCGATCCGGGTCTCCTTGCGGATCCAGGACAGGAGGGCGGTGATCACCACGGTATAGAAGGCCGCGTAGAGCGGGGTTCGCCCTTCGAACAGCAGGTACACCAACACGAAGATGGGAATGATCATCTGGCCGTAGCGCAGAATCGTCTTCCAGACGTTCGGGATCTCCTCCTTCGAGAGTCCCCGGAGTCCCATGGACCGGGCCCGCAGGTCGATCTGGAAGAAGACCCCCGCGAAGTACAGGAGGGCCGGGATGATCGCGGCTCCGGCGATGGTCAGGTAGCGCACCCCCAGGAACTCGGCCATGATGAAGGCCACGGAGCCCATGATGGGGGGCATGAACTGCCCGCCCGTGGAGGCGGCGGCCTCGATGGCCCCCGCGAAGTACGGCTTGTAGCCGACCTTCTTCATGAGGGGGATCGTGAAGGCCCCCGTGGTCGCCACGTTGGTCGCCGCGCTCCCGCTGATCATGCCGACCAGGGCGCTGGCCACCACGGATACCTTGGCGGGACCGCCCGTAAGGCGTCCCCCGATGGCCAGGGCGATGTCGTTGAACAGCTTGGACAGGCCGCTCTTGTCCAGCATGGCCCCGAGTACCACGAATATGATCAGGTAGGTCGACGAAACCCCGATGGGCATGCCGAATATTCCCTGGCTGGTCAGGTACATCTGGTAGATGATCCGCTCGAGGGAGTGGCCCCGGTGGGAAAGGATCCCCGGTATGTACCGTCCACCCCAGGCGTACAGGAGGAAGACGATGCACAGGATGAGGAGCTGGGGCCCCACGGACCTTCGGCAGGCCTCCAATACCAGCAGGATCGCCACGCCTCCCACGATGAGATCCATGGGCTCCGCCACGCCGCCACGCTTGAGGAAGGCATCCCTCTGCAGAAGGGTGTACAGGACCATGCCGATGGACAGCGCGGCCAGGATGAGATCGAACACCGTGGGCCGGTTCCGGGGCGATTTCTTCGAAGAAGGGAAATACAGGAAGACAAGCAACAGAATGAATCCGACGTGGATCGCTCGATGCTTGATCACCTCGGGCATCCCGAACCGGGATGTCCACATATGGTAGGATATGAAGACCACGGAAATCGCGAAGATCACATATTTCCAGAACAGGTCGACATTCCTGCGATATCCCGATTCCCGGTCGATCTGCTGGAGGATCTTCTCTCCATCCGGGGCCGCTTCGGCTGCCGCCGCAGTCTCTGCTTTCTTTTCCACGCCTTTCCCCTTGCCGGGAGCGGGCTCCCGGTATCGTTGGCCCGAATCACTTCGGGCTGCATATGGATATGGATACTAGTTGATCGATATCCTATATCCTATATCCTATATCCAGTGTATCATGAGTATAGTATCCGTCAAGTAAAAAATAAAGGGCTACGCGAAGAAGCAGGGACAATCCGGCTTAGGGCTAAATATGGAAGGGATTTTCGGACAATTTCTTCGCCGAACGGATTGGATGGAGGGATCTGTCCTAGGACTTGCTCTTGGGAAGGGCAGAAAGGGCTCTTCTCTCGCCGTTCAACAGGTGGGAGCTGACGGCAACAACGATCCGGTCGGGGTCTCGGGAACGCAGGATATCCAGAATGTCCAAATGTTCACG
>Ga0209507_1001423_pt1 | contig 19095 bp, 6 predicted proteins | sample AD_UKC028_MetaG_FD_184414 | JGI IMG/M metagenome (GOLD analysis project Ga0209507, IMG submission 184414) | Active sludge microbial communities of municipal wastewater-treating anaerobic digesters from USA - AD_UKC028_MetaG (SPAdes) (version 2) | ecosystem: Engineered > Bioreactor > Anaerobic >...
GGGGACGAATCGCCCGAAACGCTTTCCGACCGCGACGCGGCGCAAGCCGCGTCCGCCTGACCCGCTCCGCTTTCTTCCGCCAGATTCCGACCCGCAAAAATCAGGCTCGCGCGTTGCGCGAGTGCGGAAAGGCTCTTTCGATTTGTCGGCAAAGTCGGCATGCGGCGCGGGCTTGGCGGCTCGTGACCTCGCCACGCGCCCGCTTGCGAGCCCGACTTTGCCGAAGACAAACCGGACATTGACTTGTTTCCCTCGCTGGCCTACCATTCCGTAAGTATAACTTACAGTATGGTGTGACCATGAATTACGAGATCACGCGGTTATCTTCAAAAGGACAGCTTGTCATTCCAAGCCACTTGCGCAAGCAGCTTGGATTCCGCACGGGTACCCGGCTTGCCATGTTCACCGACGGTGAGAACATCCTTTTGAAACCCATCGCGACGCCCGACGTGTCGGCCTTTCGCAAGATGGCGGATGAAGCCCGAAAGGTTGCAGAAAAGGCGAAGAGCATGAGGAAGGAGGCAAGCCATGAAGTTCTTTATCTACGCCCGCAAGAGCACCGACGACGAGGAACGGCAAATCCTGTCGATTCAAGCGCAACTCGACGAGTTGCGCGAATTGGCCCGTAAAGAATCTCTTACTGTCGCCCGCGAGTACATCGAAGCGCAGACGGCGAAGGAGCCGGGCCGCCCGGTCTTCAATGACATGATGAAGGCGCTTGAGAAGGGCGAGGCCCAGGCAATTCTTTCGTGGCATCCCGACCGGCTGGCCCGGAACTCGATTGACGGCGGGCGCGTGATTTACGATCTCGACACCGGAAAACTGGCGACGCTGAAATTCCCCACGCACTGGTTTGAGAACACGCCACAAGGCAAGTTCATGCTCCAGATTGCTTTCGGTCAGTCGAAATACTACGTGGACAACCTGTCCGAGAACATCAAACGCGGCATCCGCAAGAAGCTCCGGGACGGCATCTATCCGAACAAACCACCCATCGGGTACTTGAACGACCCGAAGACGCGGGCAATCGTGATTGACCCCGAGCGCGGCCCGCTGGTCCGGCGCATGTTCGAGACCTACGCCACCGGGCAACACACCGCGTCACAGATCAAGGAGCTTGTCACGGCATGGGGCTTGAAGACCTTCAACGACCTGCCCTTGCCGTTGAGTAAGGTTCTTTGGACGCTCGATCAGGTCTTTTACATCGGCCTTTTCCGGTTCAATGGCGAGGTGTACGAAGGCAAGCACCCCGCCTTGATTTCGCGGGATTTGTTCGAGCGGGTTCAACGAATCCGCAAGAACAAGGGCCGGGGGCGATATGTGAAACACAACCGGTTTCCATTTCGTGGCCTCATCACCTGCCACGAGTGCGGATGTTCCATCACATCCGACATTCAGAAAGGCCACGCCTATTACCGATGCGGGAAGCGGCGCGGCCCTTGCGACTTGAAGACGATCCGGGAGGAATCGCTTGCCCAACTACTCCGGGCGAGCATCCGGCGAGGTTCGATTTCTGACGCTTGGGCGGACAAGATGCTTGCCGAGGTCGAACGCTGGACGCTGGCCGACACCGTGAAACAAGCCGACCTTGTGGCGCGTCAGAAAGTCGAACTCGCACGGATTACCGCCCGGCTAGATAGGCTGCTTGAGGTGTTTATTGACGGCACAATCGGCAAGGACGAATTCGCCGCGCACAAGGAAAAGCTCACACACGAGAAATCGGCGCTGGCCGAGTCCATCGCCAATTTCGAGACGAAGGGCGCGAATCGGTTCAAACCTTTGGCCGATTTCATAACCGCTTCACGTCAAGCGAAGTACGACGCGCAAGCCGAAGACCTTCAAGAATTGCGGAACTGGCACAAGAAGACCGGTTCAAACCTGATTTTTGCGGGTCGGAATCTGGCGGAAGAAAGCGGAGCGGGTCAGGCGGACGCGGCTTGCGCCGCGTCGCGGTCGGAAAGCGTTTCGGGCGATTCGTCCCCGGCGAGCAGAGGGCCTCGCGGCGGCTCTGCCGCACGCTCGGCCTTCCAGACTTCGGAAACTCCCCATCAAATCGGGGCGTTTGTCGCGTCACGTCCCGCCCCGTCCGGCTTTTTCCCGATCCTCCCGGCGGACGTGTCCGCCGTCGCGTCGTCGGGGGAAGTCTTCCGGTCGCTCGGATCGAGAACCGATCCCGTGTTGCATGTCCGCTTCCCGGTCCCGTGGTCGGTCGTCGCGGAAAATCGGAAAAATCAAAACTGGCGGAGAGGGTGGGATTCGAACCCACGTTACCCTTTTGGGGTAAACACGCTCTCCAGGCGTGCCCAATCAACCGCTCTGGCACCTCTCCGCACTTGTTGCAATCACGCTAGTTGCGTTGATTATTGTGTTTTATTGCGCGTTTAAAAAACGCGTCTTGTGACAGTATTGTTAGAAAAGAGGATCTCAACGTTACAACGGCTATATGACAGCGAGAAATCACAAAGAACTGCGGCACAAGCTACCAATACGCCGGAGGGGTGACAAGTGGCAATTGGACATGGGAAAGCTCGGCGTTTCCTTCTGCCCGGAGGGAAGCCGCCGCGGGTTGGTGTGTGACCGGAATGCGTTCGACGGGATTCGTGAGGCATCGCGTGTCTTAGAAAAGTGGAAAGCGTGCAAGGACATCATGCGGCATGGCGCGGCCCGCCATTTTATATAAAAAGAGCGGCAGCGCAGAGGCCACAACGGCGGCCGTAGCGCTGGAAAGAGGGTCAACAACGGGCCACGACTCTCACTGAAAAGGGTCCGGAATCGGGGGGCGGTCACGTCGTCTTACGATTTCCGATCTCTGCTAAGAACCTATCCGGAAACCTGCCTGACGGTTTTCCTGCGCTCAGTCGGCCGCCCGCGACGCGCCATGGCGAACGACAATGGCCTTTCCGGCTGTGCCATCCCGTTGGCGGGGATGAAAAGCGCGCCGTTATGGTTTGGCGAGGAAGGCTTCCCTTATCACGAACCGCAGGTGACGGCATCCGTCCCGGAAGGACCGCAGTTTGGACACGCCCACGCGGGGATGGTAGACCACGGCGATTTCCTGGATGCGGAGCTTCGCGCGAAAAGCCCGGACCACCATTTCGCTGGCAAATTCCATGCCCGTGGTGGCGCACTGTAGCGCGGTATAGGATTCCTTCCGGATGGCGCGCAGCCCGCAATGCACGTCGTGGACGGTGTTGTTGCGGAACAGGACCCGGACCAGCAGGGAGAACAGGGGGTTCCCGAGCCGGCGGTGCAGCCACGGCATGGCCCCCGGCCGGATATCGCGCATCCGGTCCCCCATGACCAGATCGGCCTCGTTTCTCCAAAGGGGCTCCACGAGGCGGGGGATATCGGCCAGGTCATAGGAGCGGTCGCCGTCTCCCATGACCAGGAAGGCCTGCTGCGCCTCGGCCATTCCGCGCCGGAGGGCGGCCCCGTATCCCCGGACCGGCTCGCGCACCACCCTCGCGCCGGCCTGCTGCGCGATGTCCGCCGAGCCGTCCGTGCTGCCGTTATCCACCACGAGGACTTCCCCCGGCAGCCCGGAGTCCCGGATCCCCCGCAGGGCGTCCCGCACCACGGCGCCGATGCCCGCCTGCTCGTCGAGGCACGGGATGACGACGCTGATGCCCGTCTGTTTTCCGGCCGGCATGGTCGCGCTCACGGCACCGGCAGGAAGTCCGCCTGCAGGACGGCCACGTTCAGCACGGGGGCCTCGTCCCGGGAGCCCGCCCGCAACACCAGTTCGTGTTCCCCGGCGGGTAGTTCCACGGGCGGGGTTTCCAGGATCCACGGAGTGCGTTGCACGCAAGAGGTCTGCAGGAGCAACTGGTTTTGCCAGGTGACATAGAGAGGACAAAGGGCTTGCGAGGTGTTCAGGGCCCCTTCGAGGCGAAAGCGCCCGCGCTGCGGGGCGGGGGCCAGGTTGACCACGCGCACGGTCATCCGGTTGCCTTGCGCGGCATGCACATACACATCCTGCGCCATCTGTGCGCACTCGGCGCCCTCGAAGTCGAAGTAGGCCGGCGCGCCGGCCTCGCGGGCGAGGTCCGCGGCGTCATCCCGGGTATTGTACCAGATGTTCAGGTCGCCCGGGGTTCGGTCGCCCAGCGGAAGCTCGAACCAGATGCCCTTCCGTATCAGGCGGATAATCCCCTCGTTCCGCAGTTCGTGCTTGCGCCGGTAGAAGCGCGAAAGCGGCGGCCATTCGGCGCCCGCGGCTTCGATACCGGCGGATTCCGGGAAGCGGGCGACCAGGTTGGTCTGCTGCTCGCGGAGGAAGGCATGGAATTCCGGCCCGTATCCTGTTTCCGTGATCGCGTGGGCCAGCCCGAGGGTGGGGAAATAGACGGGGACGAACCTCGAGTCCCACCCGCCATATTCGAAGAAGTAGGGGGTCCCGGGCCGCAGGTTTTCCGTCAGCCAGCGCGCCAGCCCGCCGTAGTCCCGGCCCTTGGCGCGCAGCTGGTAGAGGGGCGGGAGGAAGAACGCGAGATGCGCCAGGATGAACACCGCGCCCAGGCCCAGGGTCATTCGCTCGGCGCCGGAGGCCCCGACCCGGCCGAGGCGGGCGGCGGACCGCGCGATCGTTTCGAGGCCGGCTGCCCAGATCAGCATGAACAGGGGCAGCAGGACAGTGAAGTAACGGACCGCGAACTGGGTGCGCGTCTGCCAGACGGCCAGGATCAGGAAGCCGGCCAGCGTGAACAAGCCCAGCGAGCGGCGCGCTTCGCGCTGCGGCCCTTTCGCCAGCAGTTCCCCGAAACCCAGGACCATGATCCCGACGCCCAGGATCCCCCAGGGCCGCGCCGTCCCCAGGGTGAACTTGCCGAGCACGTACAAGAGCATCCGGGGAACGGACAGGGGCGATCCTTCCATGAGCGGCTCCACCGGCTGAAGCGCCAACCGGAGCACGAACGGCAGGGCGAGCAGCAAGGCCGGGAGGAACCAGAGCGTGCTTCGGGCGGGCGGCGCCGGCGGCGAATCGGGCGGCGGATTCGCGCGCCGGATCCTGGAGCAGCCCAGCCAGCCGAGATGAAACAGGAAGAGCAGGAAGACCAGCAGAATACCGGTCAAATGGGAAAGGGCCATGGCGGACAGGCACACGGCAAGCGCCACGGCGGCGCGTCGTGTTACAGGCCTTCGGATCAACAGGTCGGCATAGAGGTTGAACGCCGCCGCGGCAAAGAAGATGAGCGGGGCGTAGTAGTACACCTCGCGGGAGTAATAGACGGGGTAGAAGAAGAAGCACATGGACAAGGCCGCCACCCAGGCTGTGGCTGGGCGGACGATCTTGGCGCCAAGACGGAACAGGAGCGCCACGCTGCCGGCGCCCCAGAGGGCGGCCGGCAGGCGTTGCAGGCCGTTGTTGTAGATCAAGTCCGGATCGAAGGGCAGGCACAGCCACAGGAAGAGGTTCTGCAGGATTTCCGGCAGGGGCAGGTGCGTGACCAGGAGAAACTCGCGCCAGCAGACGGCCAGCAGGCGCAGGGGCGACTTGGGCGCATGCGAGCGCCCGACGAAGAGGATTTCATCGCACCACAAGTCGGCGCGGCCGAGGGCCCACAGGCGCGCGACCAGGGCCAGGCCGAACAGCAGGGCCACGGCTTTCCATCCGGCAAGGCCGAAGGACGGCGAGGTCGCGTCGCCTGTTTTTCCCAAGGCCATGCGTTTCGGACCGTCCGGTTCCGGAACGACCTTGGGCGCCGCAGGGGCATCTTCCTGCGCGCCTGTTTTCAGAGCCTTCTTTTTTTTGCGAGACATGGCCATGTCCTTTCAATATGTCCCGGCCATCATTTTTTGCGTATCCATTTCAAAAAATCCATCGAGGCCAGCAGGCCCCGGACGGACTGGACCTCCCGGAGCACCCGGAAGAGCATACGCGGCCGGAAATAGAAGCGTCGGTACGCGCGGTCGCGGAAGGCCTTGACCTCCCGGGCGGTCAGGGACTCGTTGCGCAGGATCGAAAAGGTGAAGTCGTACGAGGAATAATCGCCGCTCGTAATCCAGCCGCGCTCGGCGGCCAGTTCCCCGAGCCGGGTTTTGGGATAGGGCAGCGCGCAGTAGAACTGGGCGTAGGTCAACCCGCTGCGAAGCGCGAAGCGGATGGTTTCCCCGGCCGTCTCCCGGGTTTCGCCCGGGAGCCCGAAGATGAAATGGCCCATCGTCTTGATGCCGGCGTCATGAACCATTCGAATCGCGCCGGTGATATCCTCGCGGCGCGTCTTCTTCCCGGAATGGGCCAGGATGGTTTCGTCGGCGGATTCAATGCCCAGGCCCAACAGGGCGCAGCCGGCCTGCTTCATTTTGCCCAGCAGGCGCGGGGTGAGCGTGTCCACCCTGGACGTGGTGGACCAGACCACCCGGAAGCCCCGCCGGATGATCTCCTCGCAGATGGCCTCGGCGTAGGCCGCGTCCGTCGTGAACGATTCGCCCCAGAACAGGAAATGGCGGAGGCCGTGCCGTTCCACGCATTCTTGGATTTCATCGCCGATGCGCGATACGATCCGCTTGCGGAACGGCGCGCCATAGTAGACCGGCGCGATGCAGAAAATGCAGGGATACGGGCACCCGCGCCCGATGTTCAGCAGGGTAAAGCGCTCGCCGTTGATCGGCAGGCGGTACGCGTCGTTGTGCAGCAGGTCGCGCGCCGGGAACGGCAACGCATCGAGATCGTGGCTCCGGAGGTCCTGCGGCGCATTGACCACGATCTGCCCCCCCCGGCGCCAGGCCAAGCCCTTGACGCCGGTCCTATCGCCGCCCTCGGCCAGCGCGGCGGCCAATTCGCGCGCCGCCCACTCGGGCTCGCCGATCAGCCCGAAATCCGCGCCGGCGATGTAGTCCAGGGCCTTGTCTTCCAGCAGGGTCGGGAACAGGCCGAGCAGGACGATGGGAACGCCGGGCGCGCGGCGCTTCAAGGCGGCGGCCGCGGCGCGATCGCCTTCGATGGAGGGAAAGGCCGTGTTGAGAAACACCAGGTCCGGCTTGAACTCGTCGCGCAGGGCCAGGACCCCGGAGAGGTCCAGGCGATCCGCGACGGCATCCGCCAGGCGGACGTCGTGTCCATCCTCGCGCAGCACGGCGGCCACGTAGGCCAGGGTCAGCGGCATCCAGAGCGTGGCCCACGACGAGCCAATCTGCATGCATCGGCCTTCGCGGATGTATGGACGGCCCTCGTGCGCCGGCGGATTGAGAACGAGAATCTTCACGGAGCCCGGTCCGGGGATAGGGCGTCTTTCCGGATGAAAAAAGGCGCGTTGGGCAGCCGCTGGTAGCGCTCCGACACGTAGGTTTCCAGGCGCGGTTTCTGAACGGGATCGAAATCGGCCTTCCCGAACACGTCTTCACCCAGCAAGTACGGCCGGGTCTGCTCCAGTTCTTGAACCACGTCATGCCGGAACGTCGGGTCCAGGAGCTGGAGCGAGCGCAGGACGTGGTTCATGTCGAACCAGTAGCGGCTGCCGTCCAGCCGGAAAATGGGGTGCGCGTCCATGCCGAGATATCGCTCCCCCGGCGGGATCATCTCCAGGAGATACCGCGCCCGCCGCTCGGCCTGGGCGTATTCGTCCGGCGCGGTCCAGTAGGAGGGGTTCACGTTGCTTAGGAACCCTCCCGTCACGAGACACGCAACGCCGAGGGCTGTTTGGGCCGCGGTCAGGCGTCGCCCGATCCAGTGCACGGCGGCCGCGCACAACAGGGCCACGAAGGGGCCGGCGCTGTAGAAGGCCTGCACGAAGGCGCGGGGGTTGCTGATGATCTGCAGGTTGGCCAGCGTGAAGAACACGAGCGCGCAGAAAGCCGCCCATTGCCGCTCGCCCTTTTTCGCCAGGTCCGCCGCGCAGGCGGCCAAGCCCAGCAGCGCGAAGGGCATGATGGCGTAGGTGCTGAAATAAAGATTCTTCAGCAGGCCCCACGGCGGGAACCGGTCTTCCGGCGCGACCGCCAGGCTGACGCGGTAGAGCAGGTGGTGAAACTCCTTCCCGTACAGGATATACGGAATGGCCGCCACGCCCAGGAAGGCCAAGGCCAATAGAGCCAGGGCCGCCTTGCGTTCCCCGACGACGCGCCAGCCTGTCTGGAACTGGCAACGGAAACCCGTGCCGAGGGCCAGGGCCAGGATCGGATACCCGGCCCGCGGATGGAGCGCGTAGGCCGCGCCCAGCAGGAGCCCGGCGAGAAGGCCGTCGCGAGGGCGAAACGCGCGACGCCAGGCCCGCAGATAGACGTACAATCCCATCATGAGAAACGCCAGCATCCACCCCTGCTCGCGCGGCTCGATGGCCGGGTAGTGGATCAGGGCGTTGCAAACCAGGATGCCCGCGGCCGCCCAACCGGCCCACTCATCGAAAAGTTCCCGCGCCACGAGAAACGTGAACAGCGCCGCCAGGACGAAGGTGGCCAGCATCCAGTGCCGCGCCCAGAGCATGACGGCCAGGTTCTCCCCGGCCAGGCGGTAGTACAAGCTGATGAAGAACCAGTAAAAAGGCGGCTTGTGGTGGAAGAAATCCGCGTAGGGTACCTGCCCTTTATATACCAGCCAGCCGGCGTGGATATTCTCGACCTCGTCGTGCGACCACCCCTTGAGCCTGCACCAGGCCAGCAGGCCCAGCAACGTGCCCGCCAGGGCCAGCAGGCATACCCCTCGGGCGATCCAGAGGATCCGCGCGGCTGGGCGGGTGAGGGCGGCACGGGGCTCCATGTTCATGCACAAGGGGTAGATTTCACACGCGCGACCGTCAAGGAAGAATCCAGGCGTCCGGCAGAAGGCTCCGACCGCGGACGGAAACAGCAGGGCCAAGGTCGTGGGTCATTCCGTAACGGCGGCGGGAAATGGTCAAGGCGGACAACGAGCGCGGCCCGGCGCCGGCGCGCGAAGCGGTCAGCCGGAACGTGTTTGACGGAATCCTGCTCGACTTGGAACTGCCGAACGGCAACGGCCTGAACTGGCTGCCGGAACTGAGGGATAGCCATCCCGATGCCGCCATTGTCATCGCGCCGCCCCTTTCGGAGAAAGCGATCTCCTCGGCGGGCGCGATGTGGCGCGAAAAAAGAGAGGGACGCCTCTATGACGCGGAGCCACTTCAGAATGCGTGTCGAATTGAGACGGGCGTCTCATATTGAGACAAATAATCGCGCGCTCGCATACGCAATAATTTATTATTCAGCATGTTGTGTTGCTCCTGCCCCAAACGGCACGATTACTGCTTTAGGGATCCCGTGTGCCAAGTGATTCGCCGATGAAGAAGACGCATACAGCGCATGAGTTATGTCGCGGATGCGGTTCCGATCGTTTCGACTCCGACCAAAAAAGAAGAGCAGTCGCCATAAGCGGCCGCTGCCTCCCGTGATCATTGAAATTTGCAAAGCCGAACATGGACGAGAGGGTTGCCATGACAAAAACAGCACGTACGGACTCCGGGATTGATTCTCCTCGCATGCACTCCCTCGAACGCCCCCTGCGTTTTTTCCCCCATGTTTGGAAACAACGCTCCTCGTTTTTCCAATGCTTGGAAAAAATGCTCGGCTTTTTTCCAGGCATAGGAAAAATCATTCTGCGCCGGATGAGCATCGGCTGGGCCTGCGGGGGTCTCTTCGCCGTGCTCTACCTGGCGGTCGCGGTGTCCGCCCTGGGGCAAGTGCTGACGACCAACATCTCGCCGACCAACCTGCCGGCCGGGCATGGGGCTGTCCTGTGGCAGGACTTCGAGACGGCCTGGACCGCGAGCAACACGCCGGCGGGCGGCTGGCCGACGACCCGCGGCTGGTCCAAGCTGATCATGTCGAACAACACCGACTGGGTGCGGGCGACCAACGGGATTAATGGCCACCCGCCGCGCGCCCGGGAGGGCGCCTGGTCCAATCCCGGAACGGGCACGTTCAGCAACTTTGCTCGGTATGGCGCCGCTTCCTATGGCAACGTGACGCGGCTCTACACGCCGCCGGTGGACCTCACGGGGTTCCAAGGCACGCCGACGATGGCGTTCTGGCATTGCCAGGTGCCTTGGCCGGCCGACCAGGATTACCTATACGTGCTGGTGCATACCAATATCACGCCGGAAACCTGGAGTAATCGGGGGGCGCGCGCGGGCGCCGGGGGCTGGCAGGTGCTGGCCTATTACACGGCTGGCTTAACCAACTGGACGCAACACTCCCTCGCGATCACCAATGTCCTGGGCACGAACATGATTTTCGCCTTCGAGGGCATCGGCGAGTATGCCTATGGCACCTGCGTGGATGACATGATTGTCTTCGGCAACAACACGGCGGCGCCGGTCTTTGGCCAGGTCACCAACCTGTGGCAGGACTTTGAGACGGCCTGGACCGCGAGCAACACGCCGGCGGGCGGCTGGCCGACGACCCGCGGCTGGACGAAGCTGATCATGTCGAACAACACCGACTGGGTGCGGGCGACGAACGGGATTAACGGCCACCCGCCGCGCGCCCGGGAGGGCGCCTGGACGAATCCCGTAACGGGTACCTTCAGCAACTTCGCTCGGTATGGCGCCGCTTCCTATGGCAACGTGACGCGGCTGTACACGCCGCCGCTGGACCTGTCGGGAGCCCAGTACATGCCGACGATGACCTTCTGGCATTGCCAGGTACCTTGGCCGGCGGACCAGGATTACCTTTACGTGCTGGCGCATACCAACATCACACCAGAAGCCTGGACCAACAAGGGCGGGCGCGCGGGCGCCGGGGGCTGGCAGGTGCTGGCCTACTACACGGCCGGTGTAACCAATTGGACACAACGATCACTCACGATCACCAATGTCTTGGGCACGAACATGGTCTTCGCCTTCGAGGGTATCGGCGAGTATGCCTACGGTGTCTGCGTGGACGATCTGCAAATCATTTCCATGATCCTTGACGACACGCCCGAGAGCACCAACGGCGGCATCGCGTTGAGTCCGTCCTCGCTGGCGTTTGCGGGCGTCTACGGCGGCGCGAGTCCCGCCGGGCAGGCCTTTGCCGTGAGCAACGTCGGCTCGACGGCCTTTACCTGGACCGGAACGGTTTCGGCGGCCTGGCTGTCGTGCGTTCCGCCCGGCGGCACGGTAGATACCGGGAGCAGCACGGAGGTCACGGCGTCCGTGGACAGCTCCGGGATGGCGGCCGGCGTGTACACGGCGAATCTGGCCATTGCCTCCGCGAATGCGACGAACAGTCCGCAGACCTTGAGCGTGACCGTGACCGTTTCCAAGGCCGCGCAGACGATCACCTTCCCGGCCATCGGGTGGCAACACGTCACCAACGCGGTCGGTCTGGCCGCGACCGGCGGCGGATCCGGCGAGCCGGTGACCTTTGCCGTGACCGACGGGCCGGGCGCGATCGCCGAAGGCACGAACCTGACCTTTAGCGGAGCGGGCGATGTGATCGTGGTCGCCTCGCAGGCGGGCAACGCCAACTACGAGGCGGCGGCGGAGGCGACCAACATCGTGAGCGTGTATGCCCTGAGCGCTTCCGCGGGCGCCTTCGCCGGCGGCAACACGATCACGATTTCCAATGGTTATTTCGGAACGATCACGAACGTGCTGGTCGGCGGGGTGGCCGCGACGATCAAAGCCTCCGGCGCCAAGCTGGTGGGCGGGGCGGCCGCGACGATCAAAGCCTCCGGCGCCAACTGGGTGACGATCACGGTGCCGTTCATCGGCACGGCGGGCGTGAAGGACATTGTCATCCAGACCTCGGACCATGGCGACACGACGCTGGCGGCGGCTTACACCGTCAACGCGGCGGGCGAGATCGGGAGCAGCGTGTCCGTGAAGAGGTGGAGCGCCGTCGGGAAAGAGCTCGTTCCCGGCCAAACGAACGCCATCGGCGCGAACAACACGATTTACGGGATGAATTACTACGGCAACAACCTCTATATCAGCGGCGCGTTCACCAATGCCGGCGGGTCCAATTGCGCCCGCGTCGCACGGTACGACGGCACGAATTGGAACAGCATGGGGATCGGGGTGCCGAAGGCCGCCAATGTGAATTGCATCAAGGGGGGGGCGTACGGCGTGTACGCGGGCGGCTATTTCACGAACATCGGCGGCATCGGCGGTTTGGCGGTGGGCCGGTGGGACGGCACGAACTGGAACCCCATGGGACGCCCGCCGGCTGCCGGCGATACGAACAGGATGGGCTTGGGTTTCACCCCGACCATCAACGGCTACGTGAACTGGATGGAGCCCTACAAGAGCAATACCGTCGTCGCCGTCGGCTATTTCACCAACACCGATGGCCGGGTCGGCAGTGTGAATTACGTCGCCCAATACGACGGCGTCGGCTGGACGAACATGCAGGGGGGCTTCCGCAACGTGCCCCTGACGGCGGCCTATGACCGGGACCGCGATCACCTGTACGTCGGAGGCTCGTTCACCAATCATTATCCGACCAACGAATCGGTTCATCTCAATTTCATTGCCCAATGGAATGGCACGCGTTGGACCAACATGGCGCGGGGTCTGGGTAACCGCGCGACCTGCATGGCGCTTCACCCGGCCGGCGGCGAACTCTACATCGGCGGCTGGTTCACGAACTACACCGATAGCGCGGGCAACAAGCAGCTTGCGAACTATGTCGTGAAATGGGATCCGGTTTCACAGTCCCTCACCAACGTCGGCTCGGGTTTCAACAACTGGGTTTATGCCCTGGCCGTTGACACGAACGGCACGCTCTACGCGGCCGGTGCGTTCACGAACACCTACCTCTCGACCGAACCGGACAAGTCCGCCCCGAAACTCGCCACCAAGCGCATCGCCATGTGGAACGGGACGCACTGGACCAACATGGGGTGCGGCCTCAGCGACACGGCGCTCGCCTTGACGGTCAATACGAACAACAGCGATCTGTGCGCCGGCGGCTTCTTCAGGATCGCCTACCAGGATGACGGCGCGGGCACGGATACGTGGTATGTGGCAAAGTATGGTACGGAGGACGTGGCTTCCTCCGGCGTGGAACCATCCTCCGGCTCCGTCACCGGCGGCTATGAAGTGGTTATCACGGGCAGCAATCTCGGCAGCGGCAGCGACATCACGAATGTGACGCTGTGCGGCGTGAGTGGCGCCTCGATGGTCAGCCAGTCCGCGACGCAGGTGGTGGTGGTCGCGGGCGTTTCATGGGCCGCGGGGCTTGGCGATGTCCGCGTCTATTCCGAAAGTTACGGCGAAACGGTGAAGTCGAATGCCTTCACCTATAACGGCGCCTTTTTGGGCCTGCGGGGGACGAATGGGGCGGAGATCGCTTCCGACGAAGCGGCCTCCGAGTCCAAGGGCACGGATTTTGGGTTGGTCTTGCCCGGCGGGGCGGTCACCAACACGTTGGCCATCACCAACGGCGGCAATGAGACGCTCACGCTGACCGGATGGACCACCAACGGCTCGGAAGGCTTCCTGGTGGTGAGCGGTCCGGCGTCCGTCAATGCGGGCGACACGGCGGATTTCGTCGTGGCGTTCGCGCCGTCCGCGGGCGGAACGGCCACCGTGGCGGTGCATATCGCGCACGACGGGGGCGGCGACAACCCGTTCGTGCTGAACCTGGCGGGTCAGTCCGGCAAGCAGGATCAGACGATCACGTTCCCGCCCATCGGCGCGCAGCCGACGAACGCCGTGGCGGGGCTGGCGGCCACGGCGTCGAGCGGGCTGGCGGTGAGCTTCGTGACGAACGGCGGACCCGGCGTCATCAGCGACGGCACGAACCTCTCGTTCACCGGCGCGGGCGAGGTGCTCGTCGTCGCCTCGCAAGCGGGCGACGCGACGTGGAACCCCGCGCCGGAGGTGACCAACACCCTCCATGTATATGCGCTCGACATGTGGACCGGTCCTTACGCCGGCGGAAACACGATCACTATTACGAACGGCCACTTCGGCACGATCACGAACGTGCTGGTGGGCGGGGTCGCGGCGTCCGTCCAGGCCTCGGGCAGTGACTGGGTGACGATTGTCGTGCCCGCGACGGGATCGGCGGGGGTGAAGGATGTCGTGATCCAGACGGATGGCGGCGACATCACCCTGGCGGGGGCGTACATGGTGAATCCGGCGGGCTTGATCGGGCGGCCCGGATCTTTAACCGGTTGGGTCGAAGTTGTCGGCCTGCCCTACGGACAAGCGGCATTTGGCGCCGGGGTGGTGAGCAATAAGCTGTATGTTGCTGGCGGACGGAACGCTTCCTCGACGGTTACCAATGTCACTTGCTTCGACGGCGCCACCTGGAGTGAGGTGGCCGGCTTGCCGCAGCCTCGCGTGGATTGCCGGGCGGCCGAGCTGAACGGGAACCTGTACGTTGTTGGCGGCAGCTATAATTCTAGCGCGAGAACCAATGTTTACATGTATTCCGGCGGCGTGTGGAGTGAAGTCGCCGGATTGCCGGCAGACCGCACTGCGATTGCTTTGGCTTACTGGCGAAATGCCCTGTATGTCATGGGCGGGGAGGTCGGCGGCACTGCGTGCACCAACGTTTACCGGTTCGACGGGGTTTCCTGGACCGAGACCAAAGGGTTGCCGTCGACGCGTAGCTACAATACGGCCGCCGTGCTGGATGATCAACTCTATTCCATCGGCGGGAAACAGGCCGGCACCACCTATACCAATGTCTATCGTTTCGATGGAACTAATTGGACCGAAACAGCAGGACTGCCGCAATCGCTTTGCAGTATGGTGACATATACGGTCGGCGGGTTCATCTACGCGATCTCCGGATGGACCGGCAGCAACGCCTCGTCCAACACGTTCCGATATGATGGCGAAACCTGGATGGAAGTTGTCTCACTTCCGCAGGCGCGTTCGTCCGCCGGCTGCGGCGCTTTGGGAACGAATATGTATGTTGTCGGCGGCGATACGGGATCCACCGTGCATACCAATGTCTGGAAGGGCTTGGGAGGCTACAGCGGCGGCGTGTTGCCGACGTCCGGGAGTAGCGGGGATGTGGTCACGATCTACGGCATTCATCTCGGCAACGGCGGCGACATCACCAACGTGACGCTATGCGGGGTGTCGGCGGCCATCCAAAGCCAGAGCGCGACGCAGATCGTGGTGACGGCGGGGGCGACCGCGGGGGCCATCCTCGGCGACGTGCGCGTGTTCTCGACGAGCCAGGGCGAGACGGTGAAGTCGAATGGCTTCACCTACACAGCTTCGGGCATCGGGATTTCCGGTCCGGCTTTCGCTCCGGCCGCGCTCGGCGCGGTGGTGACAAACATCTTCACGGTGACCAACTTTGGCAACGAGGCGTTGCTGATCACCGCCGCCACGAACGACGGCGAGGGCGCGGCATACTTTAATGTATCGGCGCTGGTGGGGCTGACGGTCGAACCCGGGACGGCGAGCAACTTCCCGGTGGTCTTTACGGCTTCGAATGTCGGGTCGTTCACGCCGACCTGCTATGTGGACAACAACAGCCCTCTCCCCAGCTATGCCTTCGGTCTGACGGGCGCGGGATTCCAGGCGGCTCCCAACATCGGGCCGTTCGCGGGTGGGAATACGATCGCGATCATCAACGGCGTCTTCGGCACCATCACCAACGTGACGGTGGGAGGAGTGTCCGCTCCCTTCCTTCCCCAGGCGGCGAACGTGGTGCTGATCACCGCTCCGGCGCTGGGCACGACCGGCACGGTGGACATCGTGGTGCAGACCGAGGAACACGGCGACATCACCTTTGCGGGGGCGTACACGTACAATCCGGCGGGAAGGATCGGAAGCGGCCAAGGCGTCAAGGTGGTGGATATTTCCTCCGCGCCCCTGACCGGGTGGAGCATCTTCCTGGGCGATCTGATGGGTGACGGCTACATCTCCAATGCCTTGGCGGGTGATAACGTGCTCGTGCTCAATTCCGACATGATGACGCAGACACTCGAGCGCTGGAACTGGACCCAGGCGTTGTTGCCGCAGGTCGTCTTTACCGGAACCACGGTGGACAATCTGGACTCCGGATCGGACATCAACGGCACGCTGAGTTGGTGGAACGTGGACGCCATGTCGTTCAACATGATTGAATGGACGGATGGCATCTATGGGTATTTCGGCATCCGCTTCCAGTTCGACGGGCAGGCTGATTACCGTTATGGCTGGGTGGAGGCTTCCCGTAACGATACGGATACTTTCTCCGTCCGGCGGTTGGCCTTCGTGAGCGTGGACGGCCAGACCCTCCAGGCTGGCCAGACCAACCTTCCTGGCGCAAGCGGGGTATTGCCCGAAAGCGGATCCTGGACCGGCGGCTACGAAGTGGTCATCAGCGGCACGAACTTATGCAATGGTACCGACGCGACCAACGTGACGTTGTGCGGGATGAGCGCGGCCATTCAGAGCCAGAGCGCAACGCAAATCGTCGTCATCGCCGGGCAGGCGGCCGCCGCCGGCGTTGGCGACGTGCGGGTGTTCTCAACGAGTTTCGGCGAGACGGTGAAGAGCAACGCCTTCGAGTATCTGCGCGAACACCAGGCCTCGCTGGTGTTCAACCCGGCGAGTCCCCAGGCGTATCTCACGACCAACGCGCTCACCGTCTCCGGCGGCTCGGGCACGGGCGCGGCGAGCTTCGAGGTCTTGAGCGGTCCGGGAATCCTGGTGGATGACACGAATCTGGCGGTGACGAACAGCAGCGGAACCATCGAGATTCGCGCCACCAAGGCGCAGGATGACCTGTACTTTGAAGCGTCCGTGACGGGCGCGGTGGTGGCCTCCAAGGCTGTGGCCGAGGTCTATTTGCTGGACCTGACCCAGACCTACGACGGCGCGGCGAAGAGCGTAACAGCGACGACGATGCCGGCGGGCTTGACGGTGGAGTTCACGTACGATGGGTCGGCAACCGCGCCGACGGCGGCGGACAGCTACGCGGTGACGGGCACGGTCAATGACGCGAACTACGAGGGTTCGGCGTCGGACACGCTGACGATCAACAAGGCCGGCCAGACCCTTGCGGACTTCCTGCCGACGAACGGCAGCGTGTTCGTGGTGACCGACGACGTCGGGCTGTCGGCCACGGCGTCGAGCGGGCTGGCCGTGAGCTTCGCGACGAACGGCGGACCGGGCGTCATTAGTGACGGGACGAACATGGCGTTTGCCGGCGCGGGGGATGTGCTCGTGGTGGCCTCGCAGGCGGGCGACGCGAACTGGAACCCGGCGGCCGAAGTGACCAATGTCTACACCGTGGGCAAAGCGGCGGCGCAGGTGTACCTGCTGGACCTGGCCCAGACCTACGACGGCGCGGCGAAGAGCGTGACGGCGACGACGATGCCGGCGGGGCTGACGGTCGAGTTCACCTACGACGGCCATGCTTGGGCGCCGACAAACGCGGGCAGCTACGCGGTGACGGGCACGGTCAATGACGCGAACTACGAGGGTTCGGCGTCGGATACGCTGACGATTAACAAGGCGGGCCAGACCATCGCGGACTTCCTGCCGACGAACGGCAGCGTGTTCGTGACGACCGACGCGGCGGGGCTCTCGGCCGCGGCGTCGAGCGGGCTGGCCGTGAGCTTCGCGACGAACGGCGGACCGGGCGTCATTAGTGACGGGACGAACCTGACGTTCACCGGCGCCGGCGAGGTTCTCGTCGTCGCCTCGCAGCCCGGCGACGCGAACTGGGATCCGGCCGCCGATGTGACCAACACCTACACCGTGGGCAAGGCGGCGGCGCAGGTGTACCTGCTGGACCTGGCCCAGACCTACGACGGCACAGCGAAGAGCGTGACGGCGACGACGATGCCGGCGGGGCTGACGGTCGAGTTCACCTACGACGGCAACGCCTGGGCGCCGACCAACGTCGGCAGCTACGCCGTGACGGGCACGGTCAACGACATCAATTACCAAGGCAGCGTCGCGGACACGCTGGTGGTGTCGAAGGGCGTGGCGGGCGTGTTCTTGCAGAACCTCGCCCAGGCCTACGACGGCACAGCGAAGAGCGTAACGGCCACGAGCGATCCGGCGGGGCTAGTGGTGGAGTTCACCTACGACGGCAACGCCTGGGCCCCGACCAATGCGGGCAGCTACGCCGTGACCGGCACGATCAACGACGTCAACTACGAAGGGTCCGCCGCGGATACGCTCGTCGTGTCGAAAGCAGATCAAATTATCACCGATTTCCTGCCGACCAACGGCAGTGTTTTCGTTGAAGACGCGGCGGTGGGCTTGAGCGCCTCGGCGTCGAGCGGATTGCCGGTCTCCTTCGCGGTCGGCGGCGATCCGGGCGTCATCAACGACGGCACGAACCTGACGTTCACCGGACCGGGCGAAGCAATCATCGTGGCCTCGCAGGCGGGCGCCGCGAACTGGAATCCTGCTCCGGACGTGACGAACCATTACACCGTCCTGGCCATCGTGACCGTGGACATCGAATCGCCGTACGGCATAACCGTGCCGACGACGGGCCGCCATGCGTACGTGGAAGGGACCGTGATCACCAACCAGGCGCAGTCGCCCGACACGCGGGGGACCACGCAGTACGTCTGCGCCGGATGGGTCGCTACCGAGGGCCTGGCGCCGGACCATGGCGACGGCACCCAGGCGGTGGTGACGGTCATCAACTCCGCCACGCTCACATGGCTGTGGCGGACGGAGTACCGGCTGGAATCCGGCGCCGGGCCGAACGGGTCGGTGGACCGACTCGGCGGGTGGTTCACCAACAACGAACCGGTGAGCATCGAGGCCCTGCCGGATCCGTATTTTGTGTTCACCAACTGGACCGGCGACGTGGCGGGGCCCGACGAGTTCACCAACCCGCTGAATCTGGTGATGGACGGGGCGAAATCCGTGACGGCCTGGTTCACGGCGCTCTGGACGACTAACCGGCCGACGCCGCACTGGTGGCTGGCGCAATTCGGCATCACCAACGACTTCGAGGACGCGGTGAACGACGACCCGGACGGGGATGCCATTCCGACCGGGGACGAGTTCGTCATGAACACCGATCCGACAAACGGCCTGTCGTTCCTGCACGTGGCGCGCATTTCGGAAGTCTATGGGACCAACTGCTACGATGTCGTGTGGACGAATAGCGAATCACCGTTTGAAGAGGTCACGCAGACTTTCTGCGACGTGATCGGCCATCTATTGAGCTGGCCGGCGGCTACGGGCCGCGTGTATGACGTGGAATTCGACACGGACTACCCGTGGCAGAACT
>Ga0209507_1001426_pt1 | contig 19062 bp, 20 predicted proteins | sample AD_UKC028_MetaG_FD_184414 | JGI IMG/M metagenome (GOLD analysis project Ga0209507, IMG submission 184414) | Active sludge microbial communities of municipal wastewater-treating anaerobic digesters from USA - AD_UKC028_MetaG (SPAdes) (version 2) | ecosystem: Engineered > Bioreactor > Anaerobic >...
TCCGCAAGATTCGTGCACGTATAATTGACTGGCGTGCTAATCAAATATTGAACGTATTGCTGTTTGGTTATCATGTCGAGATTATACCAAAACAATCAACAACCTGGAACTCCAAGCGAAAGTCCTGAAGAAAAATTATACTCCTTTCCAGCGTTCCAGCCGGTGCTTTTCGTGATCGGATTCCGCATGAACCGTCATCCACGCCAATAATTTCTGCAACAGCCGCCAGCGTGATCCCTGAAACGCCTCGGCGGAACTCTCGAACCGCTTGAGAAACAGGGGGCGAATCAGAATGACCACCTGTTTTTGCCGACCTTCATCCCACTTCTGAAAGTCCGCGCTATTTTTATCGCCTTGCCAATAGGCCAGCGGGTAGTGAATCCCCAAAACGAACAGCGGTTTTTTCTTATTGAAGGCCCGTTCCACGCTGTCCAGCAATCGCCCATAAGTCGCTTTCAGGTTGTAGGGAACGACTTGGGGCGCGGCGCGTTCGGGAAACAGCGTCGCTGCTGATCCTTGCGGTTGCTGACTTTGCTTCACATAGCCCCGGCTACGCTGCACCACCAGACTCTTGAAAATCAGATCGCTATGCAGGGTCTTTTCCACTTCGAGAATTTCGGGGCCGAATTCGAGATTGGGTTGTGATACCACTTACCAATATTTTTTATCATTTAATAGCAGTTAAAATAAAATCAAAGCTGGTTAGAGAAGCGATTTGATTTGGAGTAATCGACTGAATAACCTCGTCAATTTTTTTACGCAGTTCGTCTAAATTTTTCAAATTTAACCAACGCAATTGATCTTTGATAAATTGCCAAACACGCTCAATAGGATTGATATCTGGACTGTAAGGTGGTTGGAATAATAAAACGACATTTTCAGGAATCTGGAGTTTTTTGGCAAAATGAAACCGCCCATTATCTAATTGGATAACGTTCAATCTATGAGGATGAGTTTGAGAAAATTGCTCTAAAAAGATCTGAAAAAAATCCGCATCTAAATGCGAAAACTCTAGAAAGAAACTATCACCCGTCAGGGGTTCAACCGCACCGTATAAATAAAATGATTGGAAGATCCATTGCATAGGGCCTACCGGTTTGACTCCCAATGCTGTTAGGATACATCGAGTGATCGTCTTCAATCCTATACGACTTTCATCCTGACTCCAGTAGCGTAACGGTAAAGTGGGATTTCCTTGAACATTTTGAAGAATATCAATGAGTTCTAGGCGATCAGGCAGTTTTTTTAAATTCAACCACGGCGGTGTCATCGCGGTGAATACTCATTGGGCGGGCCACCTTGAGTTTGGCATGTAACTGGTAGCGGACGATTCGATGAACCGTTGAATAAGGAATTTCCAAACCTTGTTCTTCAAAAAGCCAGAGTTTGACTTCTTTATAGCTATTGAAACCCACCCAGGGATCATTTAAACGTTGTTGCAGTGCATTTAATACCGCTTCAGATAATTTTGATCGGCGACCTCCGTGATAATTCCACTCCAAGAGCGCGGCAAGTCCTTGAGTACGATACGTTCTTAACCACTTGACAATCACTGATTTTGATCGGCCTAAATAATCCGCTAAATCTTGCAAAGACCGAAAACGTTCGGTCTTAATCCAGTATAATATTTGTAGCCTTTCTCGAAACTTAGCACGAGTTTGCTCGTTCATTAATTCCTTAAGTTCTTCAGCAGATTCTGTGATTTCGATACTGATTGATCTACTCATAGCTAGACTCCTAAAAAGTGTTAATAAAGAGGCTCTTATTATAATAAGATTAAATGGTAAATGGTATGACAAAGTCGGCAGTTGACCCAGAATCTGTTTTTCCAAATCCGCGAAATAACGCGGCAGACTGTGAATACCGATCCCGGTGAAATACCGTTCGTCGCCCCCGGTGAAAAGTTCGATCATGCGGCGAAAGTCTTGCACCGAGTTGTTCACCGGCATCGCCGTGAGCAGGAACAGGGTTTTCGGACGGCGGCTGGTCTGCAACAGGGTTTGCAGCTTGCGATAACGCGACGGTTTCTTCACTCCCTCACCCTTGACGCCCGGATTGCGGAAGTGGTGCGCCTCATCGATGATCACCACATCGGCGTCGCGCAGGGTCAATTCCAGTTCGCTCTGAAAGGCGCCCTTCCGTTGGAGATCGGTGTGGTTGAACAGCACGAAGTTGACGAACCGGCTGTTCAAATGCGGCAGATAGTGCTTGATGGCGGGTGCCCAGACATCTTCCCGTGCGGCCTTCGGCGCGAACAACACCACGCGCTGACCGGCGTGAACCACCATGCGCTCCAGCAGCATCAAACCGACAAAGGTTTTGCCCAGGCCCACGCCATCACACAGGAACGCGCCCTGAAACCGCTGGGCGATGGTGAGTAGATTGCGGTAAGCATCCTGTTGATATTTATCCAGGACGCCGAACATTTGGGAGGCGTGCTGATCCCATCCATCCGGGGTCAGTTCCCGACCGCGAAAGAACTCATCCAGCGCCTTGAACCAGATTTCAAACGGCAGGCGGGGTTCAGTATGCCGTTCCAGAATGCGTAGCAAATCCGGCGTGACCTCTTCGGCCAGTTCCCAATGGCGGTCATACCAGTCCTGCAAGAGATCAACGTCCGGGCCACGAATCTGCACGTTGAGTTCGATGTTCTGACTCAGCCCCGGCACGGTGAAATTGGAGGAGCCGACCAACCCGAACGAACCGACAACTGGCGCATGGGTCAGGTAGCACTTGGCATGAAACTTCTCTTTCCGATAAACCCGACACTGAATTTGGCCGGTGCGCATGGCCTCGACAATGGCCGGTACGCCTTCGAGAAAATCGTTACGCCGTTTTTCCTCTTCGGCGCTCGCCTCCAGGCGCTGTTGAATCTTGCGCAAACTCTCGGCAAAGACCCGCTGCGTCCGTAGTGAAACTTCATCGCCCAGCAGAATTCGCAAGTGTTGCACGCCTGACTAGGTCCCGCCCAGCGCTAACAGCGCACCGATCTCGAAATAGCCCGCAGCGATGTCCACCGTTCGGGATAGCGCACACCACTTTTTCAGGTAGTCGCGAACTTTCCCATCGGTATCGCTGTTGTCAACAATGAATAGTTCGGTGCCCGCTTGCGGGTCACTCATCCCTGATCTCCTCGGGCAACGTGCCTGGAGCAGGTACACAGCGACCCTCTGATCGAGCCTATCGCTTTGCAGGGGCCATTGTGGGATTTTTGATGCCATAAAGCCAAAAAGGGTTAGATCGATTGATCTAACCCTTTGTTTAAATTGGCGCGCCCGGAGAGATTCGAACTCCCGACCCCTTGGTTCGTAGCCAAGTACTCTATCCAACTGAGCTACGGGCGCATTGCAGAAGGTGCAAACTTATGGCGGAGAGAGAGGGATTCGAACCCTCGATGGAGCTTTTGAACCCCATACTCCCTTAGCAGGGGAGCGCCTTCAGCCGCTCGGCCATCTCTCCGAAAATACCCGATGTGCGGGCATTGAAGGGTGCTAAGAATACCGCCTGAAACCGCTGGCGTCAAACTTCGGAACTCGATGGCGGTTGCCCACCGCCAGGAACGCCGCCATCCTGCTCGCGTTTAATCCGCTCGTAGATTTCTTCACGATGCACCGCGATATCCTTGGGCGCGTTGACCCCGATGCGAACTTGATTACCTTTCACGCCTAGCACGGTGACAGTTACTTCGTCACCGATCATCAGCGTTTCCCCAACTCTGCGTGTCAGAATCAACATATCAAGCTACTCCTTGTTTTCCATTAACAGCACCAGGTCGTCTTGCGGTTTTTGACAGTCCGCTTCTGTAAACGGTTCGTTCCTGCCGGGATCCGCGCCGGTGCGAGGCGAACTCAGGCCGCCTTGTCCAGCTCGAACGCTTCATGCAGGGCGCGCACTCCCAGTTCGAGGTATTTCTCATCCACCACCACCGAAATCTTGATCTCGGAGGTGGAAATCATGCGGATATTGATCCCTTCCTTCGCCAGAGCGCCGAACATCCGGCTGGCGACGCCGGCATGTGAACGCATGCCAATGCCCACCAGCGACAGTTTGGCGATTTTGAGGTCGCCAGACACCTCACGGGCGCCAAGGGCGCAGGCGTGTTCCTTCAGGATTTCCAGTGTCCGCTCGTAGTCATTGCGATGCACGGTGAAGGTGAAGTCGGTCGTACCGTCGTGGCTGATGTTCTGGATGATCATATCCACTTCGATATTAGCGGCGGAGACCGGCCCCAGAATGCTGTAGGCGATGCCGGGCCGGTCAGGAACGCCCAGCACGGTGAGCTTGGCCTCGTCGCGGTTGAACGCAATGCCGGAAATCAGCTCTTTCTCCATGGATTCCGCCTCGAACGCTTCCTCAAAGGTAATCAACGTGCCCGGACCTTCCTGGAAGGTCGAGAGCACACGGAGTGGGACATTATGTTTGCCGGCAAATTCCACCGAGCGAATCTGCAAAACCTTGGACCCTAGGCTAGCCATTTCCAGCATCTCCTCGAAGGTGATGCGGTTCAGCCGGCGCGCTTCGGGAACAACCCGAGGGTCCGTCGTATAGACGCCATCGACGTCGGTGTAAATCTGGCATTCATCGGCCTTGAGCGCAGCGGCAAGCGCCACACCGGTGGTATCAGAACCGCCCCGACCCAAGGTTGTAATGTTGCCATCTTTGTCCACACCTTGGAACCCCGCAACCACAATTATCCGCCCATGATTGAGATCATCGCGCATCGCAGCGACTTCGACATCTTCAATGCGAGCCTTGTTGAAAGCGTTGTCGGTGAGAATGCGAACTTGGCTACCGGTATAAGAGCGGGCCGGACAGCCGCGTTTTTCCAGGGCGATGCAGAGCAGGGCGATGGTGACCTGTTCACCGGTCGCCAGCAGTACGTCCATTTCACGGGGGTTAGGGCGCGGCGTAATGCCCTTGGCCAAACCGATCAGCCGGTCCGTTTCGCCGCTCATCGCGGACACGACGACCACGATTTGGTGGCCGCGCTCGCGCCAGCCGATCACCTTGTCGGCGACGTTTTCGATACGCTCGATAGTGCCCACTGAAGTGCCGCCGTATTTCTGTACGATCAACGCCATGCTGTGTCTCTGTGGAAGATTGCGGAAGGGAAATTCGCCCGTCATTGATCGCCGGGCTGTTGGAAAGGCGCGATTATAGCGAAAGGCAGTTGATCGCCAAGCGATTCCGCTAAAACTCACTCCCCCTTGCGGGTAAGGAGCAGCTCCCTCCCCTCTTGCGGGGGAGGGTTGGAGTAGGGGGAATAACGATTACGAAGCCAGTTGAGCGCGCACCCACTCCGGCACAGCGCGCAATGCAGCGTCGAGTTTCGCTGGATCGTTACCGCCGGCTTGAGCCAGATCGGGACGCCCACCGCCCTTGCCGCCGACCTGTTGGGCGACGACATTGACCAGTTCGCCGGCTTTAATGCGCACGGTTTCCGCCGGAGTTACGCCCGCAACCAGCCGCACCTTGCCGTCCTCGACCGTGGCGAGAATCACCGCCGCCGCTTTTAACTGCGCTTTGCAACGGTCCACCGCTTCACGCAGGGTCTTGGCGTCGGCGCCGTCCAGCCGGGCGGCCAGCACCTTGAGGCCGTCAATGTCCACGGTCTGACTGAGCAAATCCGCGCCCTGACCGCTGGCCAGCCGACCCTTGAGCTGCTCAAGCTCTTTTTCCAACTGCCGACTGCGTTCGACCAGTTGCCGCACTTTATCGGGGAAATTATCGCGGTCGCCTTTGACCAGCGCGGCGGCCTGTTTCGCCCGTTCTTGCAGTGCGGCGATGTAGTCCAGCGCCCGTTCGCCGGTGACGGCTTCAATGCGCCGCACGCCTGCCGCGACGCCGCTTTCCGCGACGATTTTGAACAGGCCGATGTCGCCGACCCGCTGGACGTGGGTGCCGCCGCACAGTTCGGTGGAAAAATCGCCCATGCGCAGCACCCGCACCCGGTCACCGTATTTCTCGCCGAACAGCGCCATCGCTCCAGCGGCAATCGCTTCTTCCGGGGCCATGATCGTGGTTTCCACCGCGACGTTGCCGCGAATCCGAGCGTTGACCAACCGCTCGACCGTTTCCAGTTGTTCCGGGGTCACCGATTCAAAATGGGCAAAGTCAAAGCGCAGCCGGTGAGGATCGACCAGCGAGCCTTTCTGCGTGACGTGCGTGCCGAGAACTTGGCGCAAGGCGGCGTGCATCAGGTGGGTCGCGGAATGATGCAACGCGGTAGCCTGACGTTGCGCGGCGTCCACTTGCGCCCGCACCGTCGCGCCGCGCCGCAGCGAACCCTGCTGCACTGCGCCGATGTGGGTAAACACGCCTTCGCCCTGCTTGCGGGTGTCGTTGACCCTAAATTCCACACCGTCCGCCCACAGCCAGCCGCTATCGCCGACCTGACCGCCGGATTCGGCGTAGAACGGGGTGTGATCCAGCACCGCCACGCCTTCCTCGCCAGCGTTCAGCGCTTCCACCGCTTGACCGTCGCGGAACAAGGCAACGACCGTGGCTTGTTCCTCCAGATGGTCGTAGCCGTGGAATGGCGTTGCAGCGACACTCTCCCAACTCGTCTCGTGAGTAGCCATGACACCAAATCGGCTATGGGCGCGAGCGCGTTCCCGTTGTGCGGCCATTTCCCGCTCAAACCCGGCCATGTCCAGTTGCAAACCGCGTTCGCGGGCGATATCGGCGGTCAAATCCACCGGGAAGCCGTAAGTGTCATAGAGCTTGAACACCGTTTCGCCGGGAATGATCGTCCCGGACAGGCCGGCAATACCTTCTTCCAGCAGTTTCATGCCGTGCGAAAGAGTTTCAGCAAACCGTTCTTCTTCCTGCTGAATGACGCGAGCCACTTGATCGGCGGCGGCGGCCAGTTCCGGGTAGGCGTCACCCATCTCGGCAACCAGCGGCGCAACCAGGGTATGGAAGAACGCGCCTTCCGCGCCGAGTTTATAACCGTGGCGAATGGCTCGGCGCATGATCCGCCGCAACACATAACCGCGCCCTTCGTTGGACGGCAGTACGCCATCGGTGATGAGAAAGGCCGTGGCGCGGATGTGATCAGCGATGACCTTGAGGGAGCTGGCGGTTAAATCGGTCGCACCGGTGGCTTTCGCGGCGGCCTGAATCAGGTTACGGAACAGGTCGATTTCATAGTTGCTGTGTACGCCCTGCATCACCGCCGCCAGCCGTTCCAGCCCCATGCCGGTATCCACTGAAGGTTTCGGCAACGGGGTCAGCGTGCCATCCGCGCTGCGGTCGAATTGCATGAACACCAGATTCCAGATTTCGATATAGCGGTCACCGTCCTCGTCTGGCGTACCGGGCGGGCCGCCGGGAATTTCCGGGCCGTGATCGTAGAAGATTTCCGAACAGGGACCGCAGGGGCCGGTGTCGCCCATCGCCCAGAAATTGTCGCTTTCATAGCGCTTCTTGCCGGGTTTGTCGCCGATCCGGGCGATGCGCTCTTTGGGAACCTTGATCTCCTCTGCCCAGACCTGATACGCCTCATCGTCGGTCTCGTAGACCGTGACCCACAGCTTGTCCGCCGGCATTTTCAGCACGCCGGTCAGGAATTCCCAGGCGAAGTGGATGGCGTTGGTCTTGAAATAATCGCCGAAGCTGAAATTGCCCAGCATCTCGAAGAAGGTGTGATGGCGGGCGGTATAGCCGACGTTTTCCAGGTCATTGTGCTTGCCGCCGGCGCGCACACAGCGTTGGGCGGTCGCGGCCCGGCGATAGGGGCGTTGGTCGCGTCCGGTGAACACGTCTTTGAATTGCACCATGCCGGCGTTGGTAAACAGCAGTGTGGTGTCGTTAATCGGAATGAGCGGACTGCTAGCCACCACCTCGTGGCCGTGGTCGCGGAAGTAATCGAGAAAGAGTTGGCGAAGTTCGGCGCTGCGGATCATGGTCGGGTATCGGGGGTCAGGTTTCAGGTGTCAGTAGTCTCGAACAGACGCTTGATCTGCTCCAGGGTGAAGCCATGCTGGCGAAATACCCGCGTTTGCTGCATTCGTCCAGCAACATCAGCAGGGATAAGAGATTTAAAACGCTTGCGGTGCAGTTCCCGCAGCTTGGGCAGCCAGTCGTTCTCCATCTCCGCTAATGCTTGGTCAACGAGTTCCTGCGGAATGCCGCGCTCGCGCAATTCACTAGCGATGCGTAACGGGCCATAACCCTTATCAGCCCGGCCACTGGCGTACATTTCGGCGTAGCGGCTTTCATTGAGCAGGCCGTCCTCCGCCAAGTGATTCAGCACCGGCTCAAGGTGTTCCGTGGGAAAGCCGCGCTGCGCCAGTTTCTGACGCAGCTCCAGGCGGGAATGTTCGCGCCGGGCCAGCAACTCAATAGCCTTGGCGCGAATGATCGCCGGATCCGCTGTGCTGGCGGTTTCAGAGATCCGCGTCCAACTCATCGGCGGAACCTAAAAGCTCATCGCTATCCGCTTCACCCAGTTCCGGCGTAGCCGGCACGGCATCGGGACGGGTCAGAAAATGCGCACGAATCTTTTCTTCCAGTTCACGGGCTAACTCGGGGTTATCCTTGAGGTAGGTGCGGACGTTTTCCTTGCCCTGGCCGATACGGACGCCATTACAGCTATACCAGGCGCCGGATTTGTCGATCAGGCCGATTTTAACGCCGAGGTCGATAATCTCGCCATTCCGGGACGCGCCTTCACCGTACAGAATCTCAAATTCGGCCTGTTTGAAGGGTGGCGCCAGCTTGTTCTTGACCACCTTGACCCGCGTTTCGTTGCCGATGACTTCGTCACCCTTCTTGATCGAACCGATCCGGCGGATGTCCAGCCGCACCGAGGCGTAGAACTTGAGGGCATTGCCGCCAGTCGTTGTTTCCGGTGAGCCAAACATCACGCCTATTTTCATCCTGATTTGATTGATAAAAATTACCAGGGTGTTCGAGCGTTTGATATTGGCGGTCAGCTTGCGCAGAGCCTGACTCATCAACCGGGCGTGCAGACCGACATGGGAATCGCCCATATCGCCTTCGATTTCCGCCTTGGGCGTGAGCGCCGCCACCGAATCGACGACGACAATTTCCACCGCCCCGGAGCGCACCAGCATATCGACGATTTCCAGCGCTTGATCGCCAGTATCCGGTTGCGACACCAGCAAATCATCGACATTGACGCCGAGTTTGGCGGCGTAAATCGGGTCCAGCGCATGTTCCGCGTCGATAAATGCCGCGCACCCTCCGGTCTTTTGCACTTCCGCAATGACCTGCAAGGCCAGCGTCGTTTTACCGGAGGATTCCGGGCCATAGATTTCTGTCACTCGTCCCCTGGGCAGACCACCGATGCCTAGCGCGATGTCCAAGCCGAGTGAACCAGTGGATACCGCCATCACATCGCGGGATACGCTGGAATCGCCTAAGCGCATCACTGCCCCCTTGCCAAATTGCCGTTCGATCTGGGTCAAGGCGCCCGCAAGCGCCTTTTTCTTGTTGTCATCCATTTCATGCACCCCTTAAATAGCCAATGGGAAACCCGGCCAGTGGACGAACTGAACCGGTCAATTTCAGCAATAATCGCCTCACCGACTCTCCGGCCAGCGACGCACAATCTCATACCGGGAACCGAGTGGCGACGTGAACGATTCGACCAGCGCCACGTCGTTCACCCGCCAATGCACCGGCGCGACGGGCGGTTCGGTAGAAATCGGCCCCAAAAATCGGCGAGCCAGAGTCACATGCGCCTGAAACGCCGGCGCTTCCGGGATGAACCCGCAGCGGCGCAACCGACGGTGCAGTTCCGCGACCAGTTCATACAGTTCCGGCGGCGTTTGGCTGGACCCCAGCCAGAGAATGCGCGACTGCGGCCAATAGCCGTAGCGGTCCAGAACCAGCTTCATCTCCGGGACCGGTAGATCGGCCAGCGCCGCCTCGTAGGTGACTAACCGGTCGGCGTCGGTTGCGCCCAGAAACACTAAAGTCACATGCAGTTGGGTGTCAGGTATTCGCCGCTGCCGATCCACCGCCCGCGCCGCCAGTTGTGCCATACACTGGCGCTCATTCTCCCCCGGCCAAAGCGCCAGGAACAATCGCCGAGGCTTTTCAGGGCTGGCGGGCGAAGACATCCAGCACTCCTTGCAGCGCGGCGGCGACCGCTTGCAAACGCACGGCGTCGCGATTGCCTGCAAAATGTCGCCTCTCCGCCTGCACTGCGCCATGGCGCTGCGCCCAAGCGAAATAAACCGTGCCAACCGGTTTGTCGGGACTACCGCCATCCGGGCCAGCGATGCCACTCACCGCAAGGACCATATCAGCGCGACTGCGCTCCAGCGCGCCCGCCACCATTTCGGCGACCACCTGGGCGCTGACTGCGCCATGGCTGGCAAGGGTTGACTCTTGAACGCCCAGCAGTTCGTTTTTAGCGGCATTGCTATAGGTGACGAAACCCCGGTCAAACCAGCCAGAACTGCCGGGTACGTCAGTAGCGACCTTGGCGATCCAGCCACCCGTGCAGGATTCAGCTATCGCGAGCGTCTGTTTCCGGGTGCGCAGGGCAACGCCTACTTGCACGGCCAGTTCATAGAGATTTTGCTGCGCGGGACTAGGTGCGGACACGGGCGATCTCCTTCTAAGAGTTAATGACGGGTAAATGTCGTTATCCGCCAACTATAGCGCAGGATCGCGCAACCTGCCCCGGCTACTTCAACCAGCCTTTGCGGTGGAAAAACCAGAACGGCGCAATAATGGAAGCCGCCATCAACCCGAGCGCGAGCGGGTAGCCGAAGTCCCATTGGAGTTCGGGCATGGCCTGGAAATTCATGCCGTAAATGCTGGCAATCAGGGTCGGCGGCAGCATGGCGACCGAGGCGACCGAGAAAATTTTGATGATTTTGTTCTGATTGATGTTGATGAAGCCCACGGTGGCGTCCATCAAAAAATTGATTTTCTCAAACAGAAACGAGGTGTGGCCGTCCAACGATTCAATGTCGCGCAGAATTTGCCGGGCCTCCTCGATCTGATCGGTCGATAGCAGTCGTCGCCGCATCAGGAAGGAAATAGCGCGGCGGGTATCCATCATGTTGCGGCGAATCCGCCCGTTCAGATCTTCCTCGCGGGCGATATGGGCCAGCACCTCGGCGGCGGCTTCATCGGTCAAAGGGGCTTTCAGCACTCTCCCGCCAATCTCTTCCAGGGATTCGTACACCCCTTCGAGCGCGTCGGCGGAATATTCGACGCTGGTGGCGTACAGATCGAGCAGCACATCCCGGCAGTCATCCAGATAGCCCGGCTGGTGGCGGGCGCGCATCCGCAGCAACCGAAACACCGGCAGGTCTTCTTCATGGAGACTGAATAAAATGTCCTGCTTGAAAACGAAGGCGACCGGCACATTGCGCGATTCATCGTCCCTGTCGATCAGGAAATCCGAGCGAATTTGTAGCGCGCCGGTCGCATCCTCAAAGCAGCGGGCGCTGGCTTCGATGTCGCCGAAATCGTCCTCGTCCGGCAGGGTCAGCCGGAATAATTCCTTCGCCCACAACCGTTCTTCGTCGTCGGGAGCATCGAAATCGATCCAGATCGGCTTAGTGCGTTCGAGGTCAGCCTTGCTTTCAATCTGAATCTGTTGCAGGCGACCGTGCTGAAGTTCAAAGGCATTGATCATGGGATGTGCGCCGAGGTCAAAGTGGCGCGGAAAATAGTCTGAAACGGAGTTTGGGTAAAGCGAAATCGGTCATCTGACAGTGGATTGTTCGGGTCCAGCTCGAAGTTGACGATAGGCTGTTTTTCGCTTTCATTGGCGCTGAAGTGTCCGAGTGCCAAAAGCCTCAGTGTCAAAATTTAATACTACCAAATGCATTAGTTATTCTTATTTTTAATCAGATAGTTATAATATTTTTTAGGCCGTCTCTTATTTTCTCAGGTGATGGTCGCGTTGCCACATGTTAATCGAGGATAACTTGATGAATATCCTGTTGCTGGAAATTCCGGTAGATGCCTTGCCCGCTCCTGCTGATCCTCCAGAATTATTTGCGGCTGAAGCCCGTTTTCTGCTGGCGTTGAAGCTGTTCGAGTTGGGCCGGGTTTCTTCGGGGAAAGCCGGACGTATGTGTGGCATGGGACGAGTTGAGTTTCTGCTGGCCGCCAGCCGCGCCGGAACTCCGGTTGTCAACCTGACGGTGGATGAGATGGCGCGTGAGTTCGCCTGGGATGATTGAACGCGCCGTGATTAATGCCGGTCCTCTGGTGGCGCTGTCGCTCCTGGAAAAGCTGGATGTGTTGCCAGCGCTGTTTGGAGAATTCTGGATTCCCGCCCTGGTTTATGCCGAAGTCGTAACCGCTGGGCTGGGTCGTCCCGGCGCGATGGATCTGAGTGCGCCACAATGGAGGGCGCATATTCGCCAAGCGCCGGACCCGGACCCCTTATTGGTCGCGGAACTCGATCCGGGAGAGGCGTCAGTCATTGCGCTTGCCCGTACCTTGCTACCCTGCCTGGTGATCATCGACGAACGGCGTGGTCGCCGCATTGCGCAACAGATTTATGGTTTGCCGGTCAAGGGTACGGCGGGTCTGCTGGTCGAAGCGAGGCGGCGCGGATTAGTGGGCGAACTCCGCCCGATGCTTGATCAGCTCAAGGCCGCTGGCTATTTTCTGACTGACTCAGTGATTGACGCGGCGTGTCAAGCGGCAGAAGCTCCTCATTGAGACTTTCTGACGACTCCAACAAAAACGGCGACCCACAGGCCGCCGTTTCCACTGCTTCAAGAATGCTGACGATCAAGCGCGCCGCCTGCGCCGGGTAAAGCCCAGACCGGCCAAGCCAAGGCCGAGCAGGGCGAGGGAGGCGGGTTCGGGGACGGACGAAGGGGTTATTTGCCCATATGAAAGGTTGTCAATTAAGGCAAAATCTCTACTTTGAGAGAGAGTAAGACTTCCAAAAGCTGTATCCGAAATAGCCCCAAAGAATGCATAAGAATTACTTACTGTAGAGACGCTCGTTGAGTCTCCATTACCCAACGAAACTGATAAATTCAGTCCTGCATTCCCATAAAACTCGCCATAATCGAACGCAACGGCTCTTATGAGGCCGGTAAAAGTGATTGTTAATGGATATTGATACGACTGCCATTCCAGATAGTTAGTTAAAAGATATGGTGCATCATATGATACTGACGGGCCTACACCAAAAATAGCTCCACCACTCGAATATGTAATTCCTCCAAGAGAAACATTACTTCCAAAGTAACCGCCGCCAGGTGGTGACCAAGCATATGACTCGTAATCTTCAGTAAAAATATTTGAAACGGCAGAAGCCCAAATACTCCTATCATTATAATAAATAGTTACACCGAAACTCTGGGTGCTAAAACACAACAGTGAATAACCAAATACTAATCCAGTTAACAATTTAATTTTCATCTCGATCTCCCCTTGAAAAGAAGTGAAGTAGGTTTCACTAGGTGCTTCGGCGACCGTGCCAGGTTCTTGGTCTTGGTCATTGATGAGCCTGATGTCGGGAAAATTTAATGCAAAAAAAAAAGCCAAATTTATATATTATTGAATAATATATAAATTTAATTATTGCAAACCAGCCGACTGTAAAAAATCCTGACAGACAGGGGTTGTCGGGCAATGGCGAGCAAATTTTCGGCAAAACCCGCAAAAACCACCAAAAATTGCCTCTTATAGATATAAGTTGTTATTTATTAAAGTTATTTTTATATTAGCCAGAAATTTTCTGTGTCCTGTTTATGCCCTCTGAATCTTGACGAATCGACAAATTTGTAACATATCAGTCAAATCAACCCAGTGTATTACTAGGAGATTAGCAGGAAGCCAGTGTAAAATTTTCTGACATTGGATCAGGCTCCAAACTCTGAATCGCCGCTTAACGCCGTTGCCGCGTTCAAATCCACTGTAAAATTTTCTGACAGCGCCACACATCGCCTACCTGCCCGGTTCATCCGCATCGGAATCTCCTATAATTCCGGGGTGCCGCCGACAGGCGCTGTGCGCCACGTCAAAGCGTGATACGGTAGGCCATGAGCCACGAAGACGATGCCTCCTACAAGACACTGTTCGCCGCCCCGGAAGTGGTGCGGGATCTTATCCTCGGCTTCATCCCGGACGCCTGGCTGCATCGCTTGGACTACCGCACTCTGGAGCGGGTATCCGGCAGTTACATCACTGACGATCTGCGCGACCGGGCGGATGATATTGTGTGGCGGGTGAAGGTCGGCGGGGAGTGGGTCTATCTCTACCTGTTGATTGAATTCCAGAGTACGGTCGATGCCTGGATGGCGGTGCGGATCATGACGTATGTCGGACTCCTGTATCAGGACCTGATCCGACAAAAGCAGGCGTTGCCGAAGCGGCGTCTGCCGCCAGTGCTGCCCATCGTGCTGTACAACGGCGACGGGAAATGGACCGCCAAGACCAACATCGCTGACCTGATCCCCAAGATTCCCGGATTATTAGCCAAGTACCTGCCGCAGATGGAATACCTGCTGATTGACGAGCACCGCTACGAGATCGCCGAACTGGCGAAGATGAAGAACCTGGTGGCGGCGGCCCTGCGGTTTGAGCGCCCGGACAGCGCCGCGTCGCTGATGGAATTGATCGACCTGTTAAATGAATGGTTAGAGGATAATCCCGAACTCAAGCGGATTTTTGCGATCTGGATTCGAGCAATGGTGCGGCGGCACAGCCAGAACCGCCTGGTGCTGCCGAAGGTGCGTGATTTGCAGGAGTTGAAAATGACGCTGACTGACCGGTTTGAGACATGGGCCCGCCAATATGAGCAGCAGGGCATCGAGAAAGGCATCGAGAAAGGCATCGAGAAAGGTATCGAGAGAGGCATCGAGAAGGGTGAGGCGCTGCTGTTGCAGCGTTTGTTAGCACGGCGTTTTGGCCCCCTGCCGAGAGATCTGGTCGCGCGCATTGGCTCGGCCACCACCAAGCAACTGGAGTGTTGGGGTGACCGCATTCTGGACGCAACCAGCCTGGAAGAGGTCTTCCGCGCTTAAGGGAACGGTGAATGGAAATTCGCCCGATTCGTACTCAGGACGATGATCAAGCCGCGTTACGCGAGGTTTCCGCGTTCTTTGATCAGGAGCCGGAACCGGGTTTGCCAGAAGGCGACTGCTTTGAAATCATACTGACCCTGCTGGAAGCTTATGAAGCGCAACATTTCCTTGTTGATCTGCCTGATCCCGTCGCATCTATCCAGTCCCGCATGGAACAGGCCGGCCTGACGCCCAAGGATTTACAGCCCATGGGTTGTACTCATGAAAAAAAACCGCGCCCCCGACTCTGATCTTTCCCAGCACACCCCGATGATGCAGCAGTATCTGCGCATCAAGGCCGAACATCCCGATATTCTGCTGTTTTACCGGATGGGGGATTTCTACGAGCTGTTCTACGATGACGCCCGCCGCGCCGCCGAACTGCTCAATATCACCCTGACTACCCGTGGCCAGTCCGCGGGCGCGCCGATTCCCATGGCCGGCGTGCCATTCCACGCGGTGGAAAACTATCTGGCGAAGTTGGTTAAACTCGGCCAGTCGGTGGCGATCTGCGAACAAATCGGCGATCCGGCGACCAGCAAAGGGCCGGTCGAACGGCGGGTGACGCGCATCGTAACACCCGGCACGTTGACCGATGAGGCCTTGCTGGATGAGCGCCGCGATAACCTGCTGCTGGCCCTGCATCAGGTGAAAAATACTTACGGCCTGGCGCATCTGGATTTGAGTGGCGGCCGGTTCACGATCACCCAGTTGCACGGCGAAGCGGCATTGCTGAATGAACTGGAGCGGCTAAAACCGGTGGAATTGCTGATCGGTGAGGATTTCACTCTGCCGGATGCCTGGCGGCAACATCCCGGTCTGCGCCGGCAAGCGCCCTGGCATTTCGACCGGGACAGCGCCACGCGGATGCTGTGCGGCCAATTCAGCGTGCGCAATCTGGACGGTTTCGGCTGTGCTGATCAACCGGTTGCAGTTGCTGCCGCCGGTTGTTTATTGCAATATGTCAAAAATACCCAGCGCGGCGCGCTCCCCCACCTAATCGGGCTGCGGGTGGAACGCCATGAAGACAGCGTGATTCTCGACGCTGCCAGCCGCCGCAATCTGGAACTGGAACACAGTCTGAGCGGCCAGCATGAACAGACTCTGCTGGGTCTTCTCGACCGCTGCGTGACGCCGATGGGCGCCCGCTTGCTGCGTCGCTGGATGCATCGCCCCCTACGCGACCGGGCGATACTCAGCCAGCGCCAGGAGAGTCTGCGGCGCTTGCTGGATAACGGCGGTCATGACTATCTGCGCGGACTGTTGCGCGGCATCGGCGATGTCGAGCGGATTCTGGCACGGGTCGCATTGAAATCGGCCCGGCCCCGCGATTTGACGACGCTGGCCGAGGCGCTCGGTCGATTGCCCACGCTGCAACCGTTTCTCCGCACGCTGGACACGGCTTTACTGCAAGACCTCGCCCGCCGCGCTGGCACGCATCCCGAAATCTGCGACCTGTTGAACTGGGCGATCATCGCCAACCCCCCGCAAATCATTCGCGATGGCGGGGTCATTGCACCCGGTTACGATGCCGAACTGGATGAACTGCGCAGTCTGGGCGAACGTGCTGATCAATATCTGGTGGAACTGGAGGCGCGGGAGCGACAGCGCACCGGGATTGCCCATCTCAAGGTCGGTTTCAACCGGGTGCATGGCTATTACATTGAAGTCACCCGCGCTCAGTCCCAAACCGTGCCGCCCGACTACCATCGCCGCCAGACGCTGAAGGGTGCGGAACGCTACATCATCCCGGAGTTGCAGGAGTTCGAGCATAAAGTTTTGCACGCCCAGGAACGAGCGCTGGCGCGGGAAAAGGCGTTGTATGACGCGCTGCTTAATCACTTGATTACCCAGTTGCCAATCTTACAGACCTGCGCCGCCGCGTTAGCCGAGCTGGATGTGTTGAGCAATCTGGCGGAACGTGCGGCCGCGTTGAACTGGAAAGCGCCGGAATGGGTGGATCAACCGGGGATCGCCATCACTGCCGGGCGGCATCCGGTGGTCGAGCAAGTGTTGGATGAGCCATTCGTGCCGAATGATCTTCAGTTGGAGCCGGAACGGCGGCGGATGCTGATCGTGACCGGCCCCAATCTCGGCGGCAAATCGACCTTCATGCGCCAGACTGCGCTGATCGTCCTGTTAGCCCATTTAGGCAGCTTTGTCCCGGCGGAACGGGCAGTGATTGGTCCGATTGACCGCATTTTCACCCGCATCGGCGCATCCGATGATCTGGCCGGTGGACGCTCCACGTTTATGGTGGAAATGAGCGAGGCGGCCAACATCCTGCACAACGCCACGCCGTACAGTCTGGTATTGATCGACGAGATCGGGCGCGGCACCAGCACGTTCGATGGACTGGCGCTGGCCTGGGCCTGCGCGGCGCATCTGGCCGGAACGGTGTGCGCTTTTACGCTATTCGCCACCCATTATTTTGAGCTGACCCGGTTGCCGGATGAACACCCCGGTATTGCTAATGTTCATCTGGATGCGGTGGAGCATGGCGAAAGTATTGTCTTTCTGCATCGCGTTCAGGACGGGCCGGCGGATCGCAGTTACGGTCTGCATGTCGCGGCGCTGGCGGGGGTGCCGCCGGTAGTGATTCAGCAGGCCCGCCAGCGCCTGCGGTTACTGGAGCGGCAAATGTTGCGGCGGGAATTACCGGCGCGGTCGGAAGCCAGGCCGCAACTGGCGCTGTTCGGTGAAGAGGTTCATCCGGCAGTCGCGGCGCTGGCGGTTCTTGATCTCAAAACGCTGACCCCGCAACAGGCGCTGGCGGAGTTGCAGCGGTTGAAGGCGTTGCTGTGAAATCATCCTTGATGCCGGATGCACCTTATTTCGATGGCGAGCTTTCCGTCGGGCAATACCCTAACGAGCGGTCGTGCAACGCCTGGTAGTAGCGCAGATCATCCTCGGTCAGCCGGCTATCGGGTACGCTGGGCGAAACGGGTCCGGCCAAATCCGCGACGAGCTTGTTACCCTGCTCATATTGGGTAAGAAAATAAGTGGAATCGGCTGCATCCACCACCCCATCGGGTATGCCCCAGGCCGGATCACGCGCGTCGCTGCTGCCGGTCAGGTCCGCCGGACAATCCGGAACGTCGCCCGCCTCATCCTCCAGCATCGATTCATAATTCGTCCAACCGGGGCCGGACATCAGTTTTTCGTCGAAGTTGTTGCGCGAGCGGGCCAACACCAGACGACGGCCAGCCTTCATCCCAGCCAGATAGGAACGGGGCGCGTCTTCCCATCCGCGCGTCTGGGCGTTGTAAGCGAACTCGCGCACCTTGCCGTTCTCGACCACCACCAGGTTGCCCGATTCGCCCACTTGCAGGCTGGTGGGTTTTTGCACCGCAGGGAGGGCAACAGTCTGCTAGGTTTGCCAGCGCCCGCTACCGTCCGTCATCGGATTCAGTTCGTAAAACGTCGGGGACTGGCTGCCGCCCACCCACACGCTCCTGCCCAACGAGGTGTTCGCCATCAAGACCTCACCCGTCATTTTCACCTCGGCGGGTAGCGCCTGATCCCGCATCGTCGTCAAATCCCGGGATATGGTCAGCAGTCGCCGGGACTTGGCAAACAGCAGGGTGATTTCGTCGCTCTGATTGTCGTACACCATCGCATCGGGCATCGCGCCCTTGAGGTCGAAGCTGCCGAGTACGGTCAGCCGCTCGCCATCTCCCAGCGTGTCGAACCGGGTCAACTGGCCCGCATTGACCAAATACAGGTCGCCATGCCGCCCGAACACGATTGGCGTGGCCCCTCCATGCGTATTTCACACCATGACGGTGGGTGATTTCAGGTCAAAGCGGCGGACCATTTCAGGCCAAGGCGGCGGGTGATTTTGCGGCAAGACGGCCGTGGAGTTCACGGAAGACGGCAGACCATTTCACGGAAGGCAGCGATGCGGGATAACAAACTGTAGGCTGGTTCCTTTTTTTTCCGAGGAGGAACCGATGCCCGCCGAGAGGTTATCCATGCGCAAGATTCAAGAAGTACTCCGCTTACACGCGGCTGGTCACAGCCAGCAGGACATCAG
>Ga0209507_1001432_pt1 | contig 18982 bp, 14 predicted proteins | sample AD_UKC028_MetaG_FD_184414 | JGI IMG/M metagenome (GOLD analysis project Ga0209507, IMG submission 184414) | Active sludge microbial communities of municipal wastewater-treating anaerobic digesters from USA - AD_UKC028_MetaG (SPAdes) (version 2) | ecosystem: Engineered > Bioreactor > Anaerobic >...
CCTTGGGCGCGCTGGCTGTGTTGCTCCTCGCTCACAGACCGCGCGGGTATGCTCGCTCGTCGCGCCTTGCCAGCCCGCCCAATCCCCTCCAGCAAAATCGGAATTAATTTTTGCACAGACCCTAAGGCTGCCGGCCGGCCAATCGTTCGACGAGAGCGGTGGTCGACCGGCCGGGGATCAGCGGGAGGATCACGATGCGTCCGCCTGCGGCTTCGACCGCGCGCCGCTCGTCTGCGTTGAGGGTGTCCAGCGTGTAATCGCCGCCTTTGACATAGATATCGGGTTGAGCCAGGGACAGGAACCGGACAGCAGCGGGCTCAGGAAAGATGCAAACCGCATCGACGCATCCGAGGGCGGCCAGGACCAAGGCGCGGTCGGATTCGGGGTTGACGGGGCGGGACGGACCTTTGAGAGCGCGGACGGATGCGTCGCTGTTGAGCCCGACCAGCAGGGCGTCGCCGAGGTTGCGGGCGGATTCGAGGTATTGGACGTGGCCGGCATGGAGGATATCGAAGCACCCGTTCGTGACGACGATGCGCGCATGGCGCTGGCGTTGCCGGGCGCGCCAGGCGTGGAGGTCGTCCAGGGTCACGATTTTTTCGGCGGCGCGATGCATGCGGGCATCACGATGGCGGAAAACGGGGCTGAAGGCAATCCTTCCGAGGCGTGGACGGCGAGTTGGCAGGGGGCGGCTGGATGCGCCGCGGGCGTTGTGAAACGCTTGCACGTGCGGGCCTGAGACGCGACAATCCCGAGCGCCGTGCGGGTGTCGAGCGAAAGGCGAGTCGGCGGAAGGTCCGAATTTTATGCATCATATGAAGCGCTGGGGGCGGAACGGATGGATGGGACTGCTGGTGGGATTAGGAGCCGGGCTGGCGGCGGAAGCGAAGGACTGGCCGCAGTGGGGCGGGAACGATCCTGGGCGGAACATGTATGCGGAGGCGGCGGGTTTGCCGGACCGATTCGATCCGGGCCGGTTCAAGCCTGGCACGGACGACATCGACATGGCGACGACGCGGAATGTGAAGTGGGCGGTCAAGCTGGGATCGCAGAGCTACGGCAACGCGACCGTGTCGGGGGGGAAGGTCTTCGTGGGCACCAACAACGAGAACCCGCGCGATCCGCGCCACGAGGGGGACCGGAGCATCCTGCTGGCACTGGAGGAGGGGACAGGGCGGTTTCTGTGGCAGCTGGTAGTGCCGAAGCTGGCGGCGGGCCAGGTCAGCGATTGGGAGCTTCTGGGGCTGCTCTCCTCCCCGACGGTCGAGGGCAACCGGATCTACGTGGTCACGAGCCGCTGCGAGGTGATGTGTCTGGACACGGAGGGGATGGCCAACGGAAACGACGGGCCGTTCCGGGACGAAGGCCAATATGTCGCCGGCCCGGGGGCGTCCCGGATCGAGCCGGGCCCGACCGATGCGGACATCATCTGGGTTTACGACATGCGGGACGAGCTGGGCGTGTTTCCGCACAACGCGTCCAACTGCTCGGTCCTGATCGTGGGGGACCGGGTGTATGCGTGCACGTCCAACGGGAGCGACTGGACGCACGGGAACGTCCCGGCGCCGTTTTCGCCGAGCCTGATCGCGCTGGACAAGCGAACGGGCGAGCTGCGGGGCGAAGATGACGCGGGCATTGGGCTGCGGCTCTTTCATGGCCAGTGGAGCTCGCCGTCGGCCGGGAAAGTGGATGGGCGGTGGCTGATCTTCTTCGGGGCCGGGGACGGCTGGTGCTATGCGCTCGATGCCGAGCCGGTGGCGGAGGGCGGCTCCGGCCGGCTTCGGAAGGTGTGGTGGTACGACTGCAATCCGCCGGAATACCGGGTTCGAGATGGGCAGCCGGCTGCCTATCCATCGCCGGAGGGCCCGAGTGAAGTCAACGCCACCCCGGTCTTTTACCGCAACCGCGTGTATGTGGCGATCGGGCAGGATCCGGAGCATGGCGAGGGGGTGGGCCGGCTCGCATGCATCGATGCGACCGGGTCCGGGGATGTGACGGGCACTGCAACGGTCTGGTCGTATCATGGGATCCAGCGGAGCCTCTCGACGGTGTCGATCGATCCGGCGACGGGGCTGCTGTTCGTGGCGGACTTTTCGGGCTTCGTGCACTGTCTGGACGCGGAGACAGGGGCAGCGCGCTGGCAGCACGACATGAAGGCGCACGTGTGGGGGTCGACCCTGGTGGCGGACGGCAAGGTGTATGTGGGAGATGAGGACGGTGATTTCGTGGTGCTGGACGCGAAGGGGGAGAAAGTCGTGCGAAGCGAGGCCAATCTGGGCGCGCCGATCTACTCGACGCCGGTCGCAGCCAACGGGGCGCTCTATGTCAGCACGCAGTCCCATCTGTATGCCATCGCCGCCGAGATCGGCCCGGGCAAGGGGCTCTGACCTTGGCGGCGCATTGACCTGGATCAACGGGGCGGCAGCGGTCTCCGGAAATCGCACTTGAAACCGATTCTCAATTAACCTAGTGTGGCAGCCGTGAGGCAAAAGGGGTGGAAAGCAGGCGAGGCGCCGGCGGGCTGCAAGCAGCCGGCGGCATGTCCATTGAGCCAGGTTCAGGCGGGCACGTCGGTGCGGATCAAGCGGCTGACGCTGCCGCCGGACGTGCTGCGGCGGCTGCGGGAGATCGGCTTTTGCGAGGAGCGGAAGATTCGGCTGTTGATGCGGCAGAACAGCGTGATCTGCGAGGTGTGCAACACTCGGTTTGGGCTGAACCGCAAGCTGGCGGAGGCGATCTTGGTCGAGCCGCTGCCGGTGCCGGTGCGGGACCAGGCGGCATGAGCGATGCCGGCAGCGCCCCAGCCGCGGCCGAGGGCCGCCGCCGGGTTGCCGTGGCGCTGGCGGGCAATCCCAACACGGGCAAGACGACGGTTTTCAATCTCCTGACGGGTTTGCGGGCCAAGGTGGGGAACTACCCGGGGGTGACGGTCGAGCGCAAGGAGGGGCGTTTGCGGGGGGCGAGCGGGCGGACCGAGGTGACGGTGCTGGATCTTCCCGGCGCTTACAGCCTGAGCCCGCGCTCGCAAGACGAGCGGATAACCCGGGACGCGCTCCTGGGGCGGCTGGCGGGAGTGCCGTCGCCCGGGGTGGTCGTGGTGGTGTTGGACGCCTCGAATCTCCAGAGGCATCTTTATTTTGCGACCCAGGTGATCGAGCTGGGGTACCCGACCGTTGTGGCGTTGAACATGATGGACGTGGCCGAGGCCCACGGGCATCGGATCGATGCCGGGCAGCTGGCGCGGGAGCTGGGTGTGGAGGTGGTGCCGCTCGTGGCCAGCGCGGGCCGCGGGATTCTCCGGTTGCGCTCGAGCATTCTGAGGCAGGTCGACCGGCCCACCGTCGGCTCCTGGAGGCCGGTGCTGATGGACCTGCCCGCCCCGTTTCGGGAGGAGACGGAGCGGCTGGCAGGCGCGATCGGCCTTTCCGGGGCTGGCGCGCGGGGGCAGCGGGAGATCCATGCGTTCTGCCTGCTGATGGAAGGATCCGAGATCGAGTCGGCGGATCCGGGGCGGGAGAGAGGCGCGGGAGATGCGTTGGGGGAGGCGAGGCGCCGGATCGAGGCCAGGGGTTTGGACTGGAGAGCGCTGCCGGTCGAGAGCCGCTATCGGAGGATCGGCGGCATCTGCGAGCGATCGGTGACGGAGACAATCCCGCCGCGGGAGACTCTGAGCGACCGGATCGACCGCTGGCTGACTCATCGGTATTGGGGAATCGCGCTGCTGGCGATTGTGCTGGGGATCATGTTCCAGGCCATATTCGTCTTTGCGCACTGGCCCATGGAGCTGCTGGACGGGTGGGTGGGAGCGGCGGGGAACTGGCTGGCCCAGCGGATGCCCGCAGGCGATCTGCGGAGCCTCCTGGTGGACGGGGTTGTGGCCGGGGTGGGGGCGGTGGTGGTGTTCCTGCCTCAGATCTGCCTGCTGTTTCTGTTCATTGGGCTGTTGGAGGAGACCGGTTACATGGCCCGGGCCGCGTTCATCATGGACCGGTGGATGATGAAGCTGGGGCTGCACGGGCGGAGTTTTATTCCGCTGCTGGGCTCCTTTGCCTGCGCGATCCCGGGGATCATGGCGACGCGGACCATCGAGAGCTGGCGGGAGAAGCTGGCGGTGATCCTGGTGGCGCCTTTGATGAGCTGTTCGGCCCGGCTGCCGGTTTACACCCTGCTGATCGCAGCCTGTCTGCCCGAGCGGCGCTGGCTGGGCGCAGTGCGCCTTTCGGGGCTGGCCTTGCTGGGGATGTATGGATTGGGCGTGGGATCGGCGATGTTCATGGCGTGGCTGTTTCGGCGGACGATCCTGCGGGGCGATCCGCCCCTGCTGGTGATGGAGCTGCCGCCCTACAAGCGGCCGGCACTGGGGATGGTCTTGCGGCACGTCGGGGAACGGGCCGGGATGTTCTTGCGGCAGGCGGGCACCCTCATCCTCGCGTTCAACATGGTGCTGTGGTTTCTGGCGACGTATCCGCGTTCGGAGGAACGGGCGGCGCACTATGGGGCCGCCCGCGAGCAGTTGCAGAGGGAGCGGGCGGGCAGGGACGCGCACGGGCTGGATGCGCCAGGGTGGGCCGAGCGATGGGCGGCGCTCGAGAGAGAGGAGGCGGCGGAGCGGCTCGAGCGCAGCTTTGCGGGGCGGCTGGGGCGATGTCTGGAGCCGGCCATTGCGCCGCTGGGCATGGACTGGAAGATCGGGATCGGGATCGTGTCCTCCTTCGCGGCGCGGGAGCTGTTTGTGAGCACGATGTCGACGGTGTATCGGGTGGGGGCCGCCGAAGGGTCGGAGCCGGTCCGGCTGGCCGAGCATTTCCGGAGGCAGACGCGGGAGGACGGGTCGCCGGTCTACACAGCGCGGCGGGGATTGACGCTGATGGTGTTCTATGTGTTTGCGCTGCAATGCGCGAGCACGGTGGCCGTGGTGCGGCGGGAGACGCACTCGTGGAGATGGCCGCTGTTCCAGTGGGCCTACATGGGGGCGCTGGCCTGGGGCTTTGCATGGATCACGTGGCACGGGACCCGATGGCTGGGCATGTCCTGACTGGATTTTGGGATGGACAAAAGGGGGCTGTTCGGGTCTTTTCAAGGCTTTGCGCAGGTGCGGATTGTCAAGCGTCAATGAGAGCAATGCGATGAGCAACGAGAAGTCCAAGCTCACACAGAGCCGCGGGGCGGCCGAGCCGGCTGGGCAAGGGACTGGGCGGTCGGGAGTGGAGGGGCCAGGCGTCTCGGGGCCTGTCGCGGTGCCGCCTTTTTTCCGGCCGATCGACTGGCTCACCATGGCCATCACCACGGCCGCGGTTCTTCTTGGGTATTGTCTGACCCTGGCGCCGGATCTGACCTTGCAGGACGCGGGCGAGCTGGCGGTGGGATCCTACTATGCCGGCGTGCCGCACCCGCCCGGCTACCCGGTTTGGACGATCCTGACCTGGCTGTTCACGGTGCTGCTGCCGTTTTCGAACATCTGCTGGCGGGTGGCGGTTTCATCGGCGGTGTTTGGGGCTCTGTCGGCGGGGCTGGTGGCGCTGATGGTGTCGCGAGGCGGCAGCATGATCATGGAGGGGATCGAGGCGCTGCAGCGGATCCCGCGGCGGCAGGAGAACGGGATCTGCCTGGTGAGCGGGTTCGTGGGGGGCAACCTGCTGGCGTTCAACGGATTTTTCTGGAGCCAGTGCGTGATTGTCGAGGTGTATCCGCTGAGCGTGCTGTCGCTGATGGGGGTTCTGGTATGTCTGATGCGGTGGCTGTATGCGCCGCACCAGAAGCGGTATTTGTACTGGGGCGCGTTTCTTTTTGGCATCTGTTTCACGAATCATCAGACCCTGATCGTGGCGGCGATGGGGATCGAGGTGCTCATCCTGGCGGTCGAGCCGCGCTACGGTCGGGACCTGTTTTGCGTGAACGCGCTCGTGTATGTCCTGGGATTGTGGGCGAAGAAGAAGGGATGGATGACCTCGTTCGACACGAACGCGATGCTGTTCGCCATCTTCAACGTCATCGGGGTGGCGTCGGCGGTGATCGCGGTGGTGACGACCGTGGCGACGCGGAAGACGCTGGAGGGCTGGCGGGCGGTGTTGCGGGACCTGCTGCTGTGCGGCGCGGGGGTCTACGTAGTGGCGCTGTTCATGATGGCTGCGACCCTGATCCCGCGGCTGGAGGTCAAGTCCAACTACTACGCGCTGATGCACGGGGCCGGGATCGCCTGCATTGCGGGCGCGGTCTGGCTGGCGCGCAAGACGCAGCGGCCGGTCTCGGCGCGGGTGCGGCAGGGCCAGTCCGTGGCAATCGGCCTGAGCGCGCTCTACCTGGTGCTGCTGCTGCTGACGGCCAGCGGGATCGAGCGGGAGGCGGCCGGCCAATGGCTCAACCGAGGGAACGGCGGCTTCGTGGTGGCGCACCTGCTCGGGTTCGCCTCCCTGGCGGCGCTGATCGGGTTCGGGGTGCGGACGACCGGTCTGGCCTCGGAGATCAAGCTGCCGGCGATCATCGGGGGGATGTGGCTGCTGGGATCGGGCTTCTACTTCTTCATGCCTGTCGCGTCGATGACCAACCCGCCGATGAACTGGGGGTATCCGCGGACGGTGGACGGCTTCGTGCACGCGCTCACGCGCGGGCAGTATGAGCGGACGAATCCGACCAACGATCCGGTCCGGTTTTTCGAGCAGCTCCGGATGTATTTCGAGGGGGCCAAGGAGGAGTTCAACCTGGTTTATCTGCTGATCGCGCTGGTGCCGCTGGTCTATTATTTCTTCCGCCGGATGGAGCGGATCGAGAAGGCGGGGCTGCTGTGGGTCAGCGGCATCTATGTGGGCGTGGTGCTGATCTCGATGCTGGTGAAGGGGTACGGATTGGGCTCGCTGTCTCTGACCACCTACATCGGGGTGGCGTGCGGGTATGTGCTGGTGCTGCTGCTGGCGATCCCGTTTTTCTATTTCTGCCATCCGCCTCATCGGGAGAAGGCGTGGCTGGCGGGGCTGGTGAGCATCTACCTGTTCCTGGCGGTGCTGCTGTTGATCTTGTTGAATCCGAACACCGACAAGCAGAGCCGGGATCTGACCAAGGTCTTTTTCACCGCGTCCTACGTGATGATCGCGATGTGGGTGGGATACGGGCTGGCGATGATCGGGGGGTATCTGGTTGCGGCCTACGAGCGGTATCGGTCGTTTGGGCTGTATGGGGCGGCGGTGGCGGCGGGCCTGGCGCTGTACTCGCTGGCGGACACGATGGCGCAGGTGTCCAACCCCCTGAAGCTCTACACGGCGGTGTTCGGGCTGGCGCTGGCGCTGGCGGCGGTGGCGATGCTGTTTGTATCGCGGCAGAAGGTGCACTGGAAGGGGATGCTGGCGCTGTTCGCCCTGATGCCGATCTACACGGTGCTGTCGCACTGGTGGGACAACGACCAGCGCGGGCACATGTTCGGCTTCTGGTTCGGGCATGACATGTTCACGCCGACCATTGCGGGGGCGGACGGCAAGCCGCTCTATCCGGAGATGGCCCGCGACGCGATCCTGTTCGGCGGGACCGATCCCGGCCGATTTTGCCCCACCTACATGATCTTCTGCGAGAGCTTCATCCCGCCGTCCAAGCGCGCGGATCCGGCGTTTGACCGCCGGGACGTCTACATCATCACCCAGAACGCCCTGGCCGATGGCACCTACCTGAACTACATCCGGGCGCACTACAACCGGAGCACGCAGATCGATCCGCCCTTTTTCCAGGAGCTGCTCCGGAGCAAGCGCGATTTCGAGCGGAACACGACGAATTTTCTGGCCCGGGCGATGGTGCCGGTGGATCGTTTCTTCCTGGATCTGGGGAGCCGGGTCGAGGCGCGCCGTCGGGCCGAGGGTGTCTATCCGCCCAAGGAGATCCACACGCCCAATCTCGAGGAGTCGCGGATTTGTTTCGAGAGCTACGTCGAGGACGCGCGGAAGCGGCTGGAGAGCGGCCAGCTCGAGCCCGGCGAAGACGTGCGGATGGTGGGCGACCGCGTCCAGGTGTCGGGCCAGGTGTCGGTCATGCAGATCAACGGGCTGCTGACCAAGGTGATCTTCGATCGGAATCCCGGGAACGAGTTCTACGTCGAGGAGAGCTTCCCGCTCAAGTGGATGTATCCGCACCTCACGCCATTCGGGATCATCATGAAGATCAACCGCGAGCCGCTGCTGGAGATCACCGAGGAGATGGTGCGGACCGATCACGAGTACTGGTCGCGCTATGCCGATCGGCTCTGCGGGAACTGGATCACCTACGACACGCCGGTGCGAGAGATCTGCGACTTCGTGCATCGGATCTACCAGCGGGGCGATTTTCGGGACTACCGGGGCAGCGAGATGTTTGCCCGGGACAGCGATGCCCAGAAGGCGTTTTCGAAGCTGCGCAGCGCGATCGGCGGGGTCTATGCCTGGAGGGTCAACAACGCCCGAACCGCCGAGGAGCAGCAGCGGATGTTCAAGGAGGCGGATTTTGCGTTTCGGCAGGCGTTTGCGTTCTGCCCGTTCAGCCCGGAAGCGGTGTTTCGGTACGTGAACCTGCTGGCGAGCGTCTCGCGCTGGGAGGATGCCTTGATGGTGGCGCGGACCTGCGTCGAGTTCGATCCGGAGAACAAGGGAGTGCGGGATCTGCTGGAGCAGCTGGATCGGTTTGCCCAGGGCCAGGCGATGCCGGCGCCCACCGCAAACCAGATGGTCGAGCTGGCCCGGCAATACCAGAGCAATCCCGCCAATTTCCAGGCGGGGTTCGGACTGGTCAACACCTATCTCCAGCAGCAGCAGACGAATGCCGCCATGGCCGTTCTGGACCAGATGATCCCGCTGCTCGAGAAGCAGTGGCAGTCCAATCGGGCGGACGCATCGCTCGGCATGCAGCTGGCCAACGCCTATGCGCAGCGGCGGCGGAGCGGGGACGCCGAGGTCGTGCTGGATGCGATCATTGGCCAGGTGGAGAGCCAGGTGCAGGCCCAGCCGAGCAACGCGGCTCTGGCGATGCAGCTCGTGTCGGTCTACCTGCAGCGGGGCAAGAACACCGAGGCGATCGGCGTCCTGGATCGGATCACGCAGCAGCCGGACGTCGATTCCAACGTCTTGCTGCAGTCGGCCATGACCTACGCCCAGCTGCAGCAGGTCGCCCGTCTTGAAACCACCCTCCAGCGGCTTGTCGAGAAGATGCCCATCAGTCCGGAAGCGTGGTATGACCTGGCAGCGGTCCAGGCCGTCCAGGGCAAGACCAACGACGCCGCCCAGTCGCTGAGCCGGTCGATCCAGTTGAGCAACCAGCGTCTGGCGGTGCAGCCCGGCGCGAAAGACCTCCGCGCTGTTGCCGGCCAAGATGGCCGGTTCCGGACGATCCATGATCGGACCGAAATCCGCAAGCTGCTGCAGCTTTAGGTCTGTGTAACGAACCACATGATGATGAAGACACTTGGACGGATCCTTCTGGGCCTGGTTTTACTGGCGGCAGGGGCTCTCAGCCCGCGAGGGCAGGAGAGCCGCAGCCTGCCTCCGCCTCAGACCAGCGGCGGCAAACCGGTGATGCAGGCGCTGCAGGAGCGGCGCTCGATTCGAGAGTTCAAGCCGGAGCCGCTGGCCGACCAGCAGATGTCGGATCTGCTGTGGGCCGCGTTTGGCATGAATCGTCCGGAGATCGATCATCGGACGGCGCCCTCGGCCCAGAACACGCAGGACATCGACATCTACGTGGCGATGGCCGGAGGATGGTATCGGTATGAAGCCAAGCCGCATCGGTTAGTGCGAATGGGTTCGGCGGACCTGCGGCCGCTGACGAGCGGGCAGGCCTTTGCGAAGGTGGCGCCCGTGCAGCTGATCTATGTGTCGGATTACGGGCGGATGCCCAAGGTCAAGCCTGAGCTGCGGGATCTGTATGCGGGTGTAGACACGGGCTGCATCGTGCAGAACGTCTACCTCTATTGCGCGTCAGCCGGTCTGGCGACAGTCGTGCATGAACTGGACCGCCCGCCCCTGGCCCAGGCGATGAACCTGCGAGCCGATCAGCACATCGTCGTGGCCCAGGCTGTGGGCTGGCCCAAATAGAAGCGCCGGGCGATTCGGCGATGCTGCGCGCCTGCCGGCGAGTCAGCCATGAGGGCGGGCTCGATGGGCGTGGCGAGATCGGTGCGGATGGGCCGGGGCTATCACGGCTGACGCCAGCCCTGCCAGACCTCCCGCGCCGCGGCCCGCAGCTTCTCGAGCGTCCATACGCTCTGGTCGGGATGGGGAGCGGATGCGCCCTGGCAGGCGACCAGGAAGGTGAATGCGGCCTTTCCTCGAGCCGGCAATTCCACCGAATACTCGACCGTTCCCCCGGCGAACAGGCATTGATCCTCCTTGCCGCCGACGTCCACGCGGCGGATGGCAACTCCGTTGAGGCGGCCGGCGATGACCTGGTCGAGATTCAGGCTGGCCGTGGGCGGGAAAAGCCAGATGGCGTTCAATATCGGGTTTTGATCGGGCGCGCCCAGCTGGGGCAGGACGGCGACATCGAGCTTGCCATCGCCGTTGGCATCTCGGGCATTGAAGAGCAGCGCCCCGGGCCGGTGCTGTCCCCACCGGGCGATCGGATCGATCTCCTGGGGGGGGGCGCCTTCGACCCGGCACAGCATGGGGCGCTGGCCTGACTGAGCCCAATGGCTTTCGCAGAAGCCGAGCACGACGGTGAGGCTGCTTTTCGGTTCGACCTTGAACCCATACAGGATGGGGACGCCGCCCATGCCGGCCCGGATGTTCTGGAAGGCTGGATCGCAGTCTGCCGAGGGCCGCGCCCAATTGGGCATGGAGACGGCATCATCGCTCCAGCCCCATTCGCGCGTGGCTTGAGAGGCGTGCGTTCCCGCCGGGAGCGCGACCACGGTCCGCGCGCCCAGGGCGACGGTTCGTGCGCCGACCCGGACATTGTCCGGCAGTCGGAGCGCCAGGGAGGTCCGGGCCGGGGCTTCGCCCGTCTCCTCGATCTCCGCGGTGAGCACATCGACACCCGCCGGCCAGATCGGCGATCGAAACGCGGTGAGCGTCATTGCGAGGGGGCCATGCTGCGATCGGGCCTGGGCGGCGGGGATGACGCCGTCGAGGAGAATCGATGTCACGCTCGGTTCGGCGCCGGGGCCGGATTCCGACAGTGTGACTTGGAGCAGACCCCACTCTTCCGCCAGGCGCCCCTGATCATCCATTACAGAGGGCGCGAACCCCGGCGAGGCGAAGCGAACCGCGGCCGCCGTCGAGAGGCAGGTCGCGATGATCAACAGCAGGATGGCAGGATGCCGGCTGCGCCGCAGAAGCGCGGAGGCGGGATGGATGGTGGACATGTCAGGCGGCCAGTTTGGGGTGAGATTCGTAGCGGGGCGAGTGGACGACATTGATGCCGTATAGCTGGCAGAACCCTTCGATGATCCGGCGATGATCCCCCAGCGTCACCACCTGATGGAACCCCAGCACGTCCCGGCAGTCCTCGATATCGTCCATCTTGAGCTCGACCGAGGTGCGGCAGCCGCCGGCAGGCGGGGTATCGACGTTGCTGACGACCGTGCCGGTATCAAGGATCAGCTCGTTGGGGTTGCGAAATCGGACCAAGGTGGCCTTCTCGCCCACCGGCCAAAGGACCTGGACCGCCACGCCCAGGGCCGACTCGGAGTGGCTGCGGAGGATGTAAGGCGACGGTTTTTGGGCGAACCCGTTGAGGCGCGTGCCCGAGGTGCAGTGGGAAACGATCAGCAGATTGCGCGCGGTTTCGGCGACGGGATCGTTCATGTAGCCGGGCCGGTCGAGCAGGTAGCTGGTCAGCATCATCGAGGTCGCCCCGTGCAGGTCGGCTTCGCAGCCGGCTGTGATGCCCTGGTCCTGCAGCATCGTCCACGCGCCGCAGGGGGGCGTGGGGACGAGCCGGGCGCCGACCATGCCGAGGCAATCCATCGAGAGCGCGTTGGCCTGTTCGTCCGCGAGCAGGCGCTTGGCTGCCGTGTAGGCGCGGACGCAGTTGAGCCCGTCCTCTTCGTTGGGCTCGACGACTCGCCGGGCGCCCCTTCGAAAATCCGCCGCCAGGTCGCGCACCTCTTCGTTGACGGGCATTTTGTCGAACAGCTCGTTGAACGTCTTGCGCGGCACGGCGCGGACCTTGGTGCCGAGGCGTTCGAGGACGGTCTCGTTGCGCTGGTCGCCGCGAATCCACAGGATGCGGCTCTCCTCGAAGAGGCGCCTGGCGCGGATCATCCGCAGGCCGTTCTCAACCGCGGGCCAATGCAGGGTGGAGACGACGTGCACGCCCGGCTGCCGCGAGATGTTGTTCACGTGGCCGGTGAACGAAGTCCCGATGGGGGAGAAAACGATGAGCGGGACGCCGGCCTCCTTGCTTAGCCGGTTGGCCCAGGGCCAGCACTGCATGTGCTGGAGGATCACCAGGAGGCCGTCCGGCTTGCGCCCCTTCACCCCGTTGAGCAGGGCCGCCAGCCCGGCTTCGTCCTCGACGGGTTTGGCCTCCTCGCGCACGTCGATGCCGAGGCGCTGGCAGGATTCCCGCAGCGACGAACGATACTCTTGCTGGCGGGCATCGAGGTCGTAGGCCGTCCCGGGCCATCCCAGCCAGTAGGGGCGCGGCTGTTGGAGAATGGCGGCATCCAGGCGGATCTTCGGCTTCGGCCGCAGCTTGTCGGGATCGACGAAATCGGGGGCCGGCTTGCTCGATTGGGCCAGGCCGCGGACCAGGTTGCCGCTCATGGCGAGGCCGACGCCCGCCGACGACAGGATCTGGAGACATTGCCGGCGTGAAATGCAGCTGTGACAATGATGGGAGGTGCGCATGGGCAGGATGGATTCAGGTTTCAACAGGGCCTATTCAAAGCCATGTATACGGCGAAAACCGGTTTCGATGCAAGCGCGAGATCGCAGGGCTGTTTCCGGCCCATCCACCCGCTCGGAGCTCCTGAGCTTGAGGATCCGGGCAGCCTACGCTGCGTAGTGCCTGGCCACCTTGCGGACGGCCCCTGCCACGGCGCGGATGTAATCCTCGTCCATGGCCTCGTTGAGCGGGAACCGCATGCAGGTTGAGATGATGGCTTCGGTGACGGGGAGCTTGACCTTGGCGTAATCCATGACGGTCAGGCCGGCCTCCTTGATCGGCCAGCGGCCGGCGAAGAAGGAGTGGTTGCGGAACATGGGCATCCCGTAGATCGGCGTGGCGATGTAGCCGTTGGTGAAAACCACGCCCTCTGCCGCCAGCGCCTTCACGAACTGGGGGCGGTCGCACCGCACCTTTTCCGGTACCAGCCGGCACATGTAAGCCCAGTGAACACAGCGATCCCGCGGATCGACTTTGGGCGGGGCGATGGCGGCCACGCCGGCCAGCTCGGCGGTCAGCAGCTCCCCGAGCCAGGATCGCCTGGCGGCGATCTCCTCGAGCCGCGTGAGCTGGGCCGCGACGAATGCCGCCTGCAGCTCGGTCATGCGGTAGTTGCATGCAATCACGTTGCTCGAGTCTGCCGGGTTGAGCCGGTTCATGGCCTTGTCGCCATACTTGATCAGCAGCGGGCCCAACCGCGGGTCGCTCGTCGAGACAACGCCGCCGTCCCCGCAGGCGATGTGCTTGGTGTCCTGGAGGGAGAAGCAGCAGATCTGTCCGACCGTGCCGACCGGTTTTCCGCGATAGAGCGCGCCCCATGCCTGGGCGCAATCCTCGATCAGGATCAGCTTGTGCCGGTCGGCAATCTCTTTCAGCTCGGCCAGCCTGAACGGATTCCCGGAGAGATGGACAGCGATGATCGCCTTGGTCCGAGGGGTGATCTTGCTCTCGACATCGTGCGGATCGAGGCAGTAGGTGTGCGGATCCAGCTCGGCGAACACCGGCACCGCGTTCTGGAAGATCACGCCGATGACCGTCCCGATGTCCGTGATGCTCGAGGTGATGACTTCGTCGCCCGGCCCGATCCCGGCGGCGCCCACCGCGATGTGGAGGGCCGCGCTCCCCGAGGAGCAGGGCTGGACGAACTTATGTCCGTAGATCTTCTGGTATCGTTGCGTGAAAAGGGCCGTCTGCTTGTTCCGCCAATAGTAAAGTGACGGCTGCTGGATGGCTTGCGCGAGTTGGGCCAGCTCTGGCTCGCCCCAGCGCTTCGGCTTGGGCATGGCTTGCGGTACCGCTTTGCTGCCCCCGTCGATGGCCAGCGTCGATGATCCCGGCCCCGCATCCGCCGCCGCCAACGGAAGCGCGGCAATCGCGGTCGATGTGGCGGCCAGAAACTCGCGGCGCGAGACGTGCGGATGCTGATTCATAGCAGTTCAATACACGATTGGGATTTCACCGTCTATCCCGAATGCGTCCCCTTGTGTGTTCCCAACGCGTGTCCTGAGGATCGCTCGGGTCGCGAACCAGGCGATCCTTGATGCCGTCGCAGACATCCATCACGCACTCCTGCAGCTCGATCGGTCCGCCCGGGAAATCCTTGTGGATCATCGGCTCCTTCAAAGGATCGGTGAGCATCGTTATGAAGTCTGGATTTGACGGGCGGATCTGGGAGCTTTATACATCCGCCGATGCCGGGAACGAAGCGCGCACTGCAGGAAGCCGAGGATCCAAGCATGGAGGCAAACCAATGAATCGCCGATCTTTTGTCAAGAGCACGCTGATGTCGTCCGCGAGTCTGGCGCTGGCTTGGGAGGTTCGTGGGGGTGGTGTGGCGCCCGTGAACGCTCCGCCGCCGGCCCCGTCCGGCGGCCTGCCCAGAGCGAGGATCGGCAAGCTCGAAGTCAGCCGTCTCATTCTGGGAGGTAACCTGCTGACTCACTACACGCACAGCAGGGACCTGAAATACGTCTACAACCTGGCCGCCCATTACAACACCGATGAGAAGATCATGGAGACTCTCGCGTTGGCGGAGAAGCACGGGGTCAACACGGTCTCGATGCACAATCCTCCGCTGCCGATGTCCGTCCTCCGGCGCTATCGCAAGGAGCGGGGCGGCCGGATCCAATGGATTATTTGCCCGACTGCCCAGATCGATCCCGACCTCGAGTTCTATCGGCGGGATGTGGAGGATCTGATCCAGGACGGCTGCGAGGCGATCTACGTCTGGGGCGTGCACACCGACGGCATGGTGCCCAAGGGTAAGGTGGATCTGGTGGGCAAGGCGGTCGATCTCATCAAGTCCTATGGCGTGCCGGCGGGAGTGGGGGCGCATGCGCTGGATTCGATCAAGGCCTGCGAGCAGCACGGCGTGAAAGCCGATTTCTATATCAAGACCTTCCACCACCACCGGTATCCGACCGGACCCAAGCCCGGCGAAATCAAGGGGCCTTACAGCGAGTTTCCCGGCTACTGGTGCGCCGAGCCCGAGGCAACCGCCGAATACATGAAGACGGTCCAAAAACCTTGGATCGGATTCAAGGTGATGGCGGCCGGCGCCATTCCGCCCAAGGACGCCTTCGCCTATGCCTTTGGCAACGGCGCCGACTGCATTCTGGCGGGCATGTTCGACTTCGAGATTGCCGAGGACGTCGAGATCGCCAGGGGCGTCCTGGCAGGGATCAAGAACCGCGCCCGGCCATGGCGCGCTTGACCGGAATCATGACCGTTCGGCAATCGGCCGCCTTGCGGATCCTGACGGCAGCAGGGGCGCTGGCGCTCTGCATCCTTGCCTGCCGGTCGCTGGCCGAGCCCCCTCGATGGCCGTTCTTCGCCTTGTGCATGGACACGCACGATGCCAGGAAACGATCGCTTTCGGAACAGGCCGGCCTGCTGAAGGAGCTGGGATACAATGGAGCGGGTCACCTATGGCTGGACCAAGTGGCGGAACGTCTTCACACCCTGGATGCCGTCGGTCTCGATCTGTTCCAAATCCAGCAGCTGGGATACCGCGGTCCCATTGGCCTTCAATGCTACGGCATCCCTGGAGACGCTCGGGAACACCTGGCCCGATCGATGGGCGCATGGCATCAGCTCAACCGGCGCCTGGCGAGGATGCCGTAACCAGGCGAGGCTGCAGATTCACCGTCGTCAGGCTCAGATCGGCGTCCCTGTCTTTAGAGATAAACAGGATATTTCCGTTTGCATCCGCGCCGACGCTTTGCCCTCCGTAGACGCGGCCGACCCACGGGCCGTGGCACATCTCTCCAACCAGATCGGTTCCGATGACAGGGCGCCCGATCGTTCTCGCCGCGTTTTGGACGGTCTCCTTCAGCTTCATCCCATGCTCCGGCCATTTGGTTTCTGCCGCGGCCCATCCATACGGGATCAAAACGAAATCGGGCTTCATATCGCGCATCTCGATGAGCAACGGCTTTTCGAAAGAATCCGCGCAGATCATGACTCCGATCTTGCCGATCTTGGTGGCCGCAGCAGCCACGCCCTTGCCCGGCGTGTATGGAGGCTCCATCAATTCCGGCAGAGCATTTCGATCGGGACAAGCCGAAGAGTAACGGGTAGACTGGGAAGATGATCCATAAGAATCCACCTGGAGTCCCAGGGAACGCTCGCATCTCTCGCCGAAATTTCGTGCGATCCACGGCGGCGATGACCGTTGGCGCCGCGCTGGATGGGGTTGCCACCCCGGCGGTCGGTCCGGAGACAAAGTTGGAACTCTCGCCGGCAGTTCAGATGCAGTTCATGCGGCCCGCTCAGCTCGAGAAGGCGATCCGCGAGTTCCCGGTTGCCTATGTTCCATTCGGATTGATCGAGTGGCACGGCCGACACCTGCCGCTGGGAAACGACGCCCTCAAAGCCCACGCGATCCTGGTGAAGGCCGCCGAGAAATTTGGCGGTGTTGTGTATCCTCCGGTGTATTTTCACGATGGATTCGCTCGGCGGTCTCTGGTCCCGGTCCTGACCGACTTGTTTGAGCGGCTCAAGAAGACCGGTTTTCGGGTGATCCTCGGCGTATCGGGTCATAACGTTCAGGGACAGATCGACATGGTCAACGAGGCTCTGGCGCCCGTGTTGGCGGACAAGACGGTTGCCGGGATGGGTTTGTGGGAGATCACCCTCAGCCGCGGTGCCGAGTCCAATACGGATCACGCGGCCAAGTGGGAAACCTCGAACATGATGTTCTTCTATCCGGAGTTGGTGGATTTGAGCGCTTTGGGAGACGGTCCCTTGGCACCCAACATGAAGCCGCCGGACGGGATTGGCGGGCAGGATCCTCGGAAGCATGCTTCAGTCGAGGTCGGGCGCCGGAATGTCGAGCTAGCGGCGCATGCGATCGGGAAGAAGGCGGCGGAGCTCCTCGAAGGGCTCCCCGGAGGCCGGGGCTCGTCCTCGCAGCGCGTCATTGCCCCCGGGCACTGGTGGATGATTTAGCCCGGTTGCATGGGGATTGGCCGCGTCCCCATCGAAAGGGATCGATTTCCAAGCAAATGATCCTCGGTGCCATCAGACATCCTTAACAGGCCGAAATGTTCGGGCATAGTCGGGGTCAATCCGGACTCCAAAGCCCGGTCCGGATGGGCAGCGGACGCTGCCGTTCCGGCACACCAGCGGCGACGTGTCACAGGTGAACGGAATGCGGGTCGCGCCTTTGAATTCCTGGAAAGGTCCCGGGTCCGCGATATAGGATGCAAAGTGCAGAACGTTGAGGTAGGCAAATCCGGATTCGGAAAGGTGCAAGGTGCAGGGCATGCCCGCCGCTGCGGCCATGCGCGCCACTCGCGTGCAGCGGATGTAGCCGCCGAAGTAATGAAGGTCGGGCTGGATGATGTCGGCCGCCCGGTTCTCGATCACCCATTGGAATCGGCGCATGCTGAACTCCTGCTCGCCCAGGCCGATCGGGATGCTCAATGCATCGCTCACCTGTTTCGTCGCCCAGAGATCGTCAAACTCGCATGGCTCTTCGAACATCGCGTAATGGTGCTCCTCGAGCAGGCGGCCGATACGGATGGCGTTGGGCGCGTCATAGGAGCTGTTCGAGTCGGCATACAGCGTCAGGGCATCTCCGAACGCCTGGCGCACCAGCGGGATGAGCGCCTCGGTGCGACCGGGTAGCGAGTCGGCGTTGCGGCTCATCCGCCCGCCCAGCCGGAACTTGACGGCCTTGGCCCCCGTTTCTGCCGCGATGCGTCGAAGGAAATTGACCTCTTCCTCGGGGGTGTTGCCCCGGTTGCCGCTGGCCTGATAGACGCCAATATCGCGGCGACGAACGCCGCCCAGCAGATCGCCCAGCGCTATGCCGGAAATCTGTCCCAGGAGGTCCAACAGGGCCATCTCGACGGTGGCCACGCAAACCCAAAACGCCAGTCCTTGGAACTTGTAATTGCTCTGGTGACGATAGACTTCCCAAAGCAGTTGTTCGAGGTCGCGCGCGTCCTTGCCGATGAAGAAGGGCGCGACGCGCTTGATCAACAGCGGATAAACATCCAGCAGCCGCGAGTTGTTGGGGACGGTGACGCTCTCGGCGCCGTCGCTGGACCGAGCCCGAACCAGGAACTGTCTGCCGCTGCGGAGCAGCTCGAGCGCTTCGATTCGAACAGGCGCTTTCAGCAGGTCGCGGCGAAAGACCGGTTCGGCGAGGATGCGTTCGAGGCTGTCGCTATCGGGCCGGGGAGGCTCTGCGGCGGGCGGGCGGGCGGCGGCGGCAGCGGCGAGGCTGGCGCCCATCCATGTTCTCAGAAACCCGCGGCGTGTGGTCTTCATAAATTGGGCTCTCCGATGTAGGACACAGTACCACGGTTGAACGTTCAAGACAGGTTAGGCTTTCTCTTGACAGCCCTGGATCGGATGCGAGGCTGAGCATGTCGTCACGCTCGGAAGCCGTATAGGGGTCAGTTCTTATAATCTACAATAGAGGATTGACCGGCAACCGCCCCAATGTTTTCATTGCGCCCATGCCCAGACCGTTCCGCATCCAGTTTGCCGGAGCGATCTACCACTTGATGGGCCGCGGCGACCGGCGGGAGCCGATCTTCCGCGATGACACCGACCGCCGCGGTTTTCTGGCCACCCTGGGGGAAGCGTGCGAAAAGACCGGCTGGCAGGTGCATGCCTATTGTTGGATGAATAACCA
>Ga0209507_1001436_pt1 | contig 18925 bp, 12 predicted proteins | sample AD_UKC028_MetaG_FD_184414 | JGI IMG/M metagenome (GOLD analysis project Ga0209507, IMG submission 184414) | Active sludge microbial communities of municipal wastewater-treating anaerobic digesters from USA - AD_UKC028_MetaG (SPAdes) (version 2) | ecosystem: Engineered > Bioreactor > Anaerobic >...
TAAAGAATTTCCCGGGAGCCACCTCAATGACAGCCTCCTGAATTATCGGAGAACCAAACTGGTATTTTGTATCACTCGGGTTTACCGGATATATTCCAAGTGCGCTGAGCACATACCATGCTGACATCTGTCCGCAGTCCTCATTGCCGCATAAGCCGTCAGGAGCAGTTGTGTACATTGTAGTCTGTATCTGCCTGTTTAGTTCCTGGGTACGCCATGGCTTTCCGCAGAAATTGAAGAGGAAGGTTGTATGATGACCCGGTTCATTGCCATGTGCATAAGCGCCTATAAGACCTGAAATATCAGGTGATGCCTGTTCGCCTGATACGCCCTGTTCAACTTTAAACAGCTGTTCAAGTTTATCCGCAAATTTTTCTTTATTGCCGAACAGGGAGATGAGACCATCAACATTATGCGGAACAATCCAGACATATTGCCATGCATTGCCTTCAGTGTAATCACTTCCCTCATGCTTGGAAAATATTGGATCGAAAGGCTCAGTCCATTTGCCGTTGGACAGTTTTCCCCTCATAAAACCTGTTTCCGGATCGAAATATTGCCTGTAGCTTTCAGCCCTTTTGAAGAAATACTCAGCATCTGCTGTTTTTCCCAGTTTCTGTGCAACGGCACCTGCAGCCCAGTCATCAACAGCAACCTCAAGAGATTTTGCAACCGATTGAGGCACTTTTTCAGCAGGCATGTAACCAAGCTTATCATAAAGTCCCATGCCATCCCTGTCATGCATACATGTTGCCTTTATTGCTTCAAAGGCCAGCTCCTTGTCAAAATCACCGATATTCTTCATAATTGCCTCAGCAATGACTGATATAGAATGATTTCCCACCATGCAGTAAGTCTCATTGCCTTCAAGTTCCCATACGGGCAGAATACCACATTGCCTGTAATGATCGAGCATTGACTTGACCATGTCATTAACCCTTTCCTTTTCGGTTATTGTAAACAAAGGGTGAAGGGCCCTGTAAGTATCCCATAATGAGAATACTGTGTATCGTTTATATCCCTGCGCAGTCTGGACATCACCATTCAGTCCTTTAAACTGTCCGTTCAGATCGGAGAACAGAGCAGGGGCTACCATAGTATGATAGAGGGCAGTATAGAATATTTTTTTCTGATCAGGATCAGAGGATGTAATCTTTATTTTGGACAGTTCTTTTTCCCATGCATCTGATGCAGCCTGGCATGTGGCTTCAAAATCCCATCCTGGAAGAGAAGCATCAAGATTCGCAATTGCATTTTCCACGCTCACGGACGAAATGCCAACCTTTGCCATAACTGTTTGCTGATCAAAGGAAACAGCGACAGCAGTTCTTCCTTCTCCACCAGGATTAGAAGTTGAAGCATTCTTAATCACCGATGAAAACCTGACTGCAAAATAAACATGCTGGTCCTTTGCCCATCCTGTAGACAGCCTTGATCCGGTTATGAAATTATTGTCGACAACTGTAATTTCAGACTTATATGGTTTATCCCAGTTTATTGCGAAACCCAGGTTGATAATCAGGTTCTTTTCTCCGTTTTCAGGGAAAGTATACCTGTGTAATCCTGCCCTTTCAGTAACAGTAAGTTCAGCCTTAATGCCGCTGTTGAGAGTAACAGAATAGCAACCGGGAGAAGCTGTTTCGTTTTTATGAATGTATTTTCCCGAATATCGTTTTACAAACTCTTCATTGTTTTCTCCATCATTGAATACAACCTGTTTATTTACAGGGAGAAATGACACATCAGCCAGATCGCCTATTCCTGTTCCGCTCAGGTGAAGGTGGCTGAATCCTGCAAGTGTGCTGTCGGAATAATGATATCCTGAACACCAGTCCCAGCCCTGGGTGCCATTATCAGGACTAAGCTGCACCTGTCCGAAAGGAAAGGCTGCTCCCGGGTAAGTATGTCCGTGGTAGGCTGTGCCGATAAAAGGATCTACAAAATCAGTCAGCCTGTCAGCTGATACTTTATTCTTCTCGGAGCCTCCGCAGGAAGTCATCAGTGCAAGGCAAAAGGCAAAAATGGGGATGTATCTCGTCATCTCTTTCATATTTTATTTTAGTGCGATAAAGTAAGGTAAAATAAAGGAAAATTCAGCCTTTTATCCTGCCGTTTTCAAGTTCAATTATCCTGTCGGCATACCTGTCGGGGATATTACCATGTGTTGCCATAACAAGTGTAATATTCTTCTGTCTCTTAAGATTCATAAGGTGCTCAAGTATTTCAGAAGCTGACTGATCATCGACAGATCCGGTAGGTTCATCGGCAAAGATCAGGGAAGGTTCCCTTACAAGGGTCCTTATTACAGCTACCTTCTGTTGCTGGCCTGTACTAAGCTCTGCAGGAAGCAGCTGTTCCTTTCCTTCAAGATCAAACTGCTTCAGATACTCATTGATGATTTCCCTGTATTTCCCTGAATTGGTTTTCTTTGGCAATATGCCTAATTCAATATTCTCAAAGACCGTATATGCAGGCAGGAGGTTGAAATTCTGAAAAATTATGCCGGTCTTGTTAAGCAATATCTCACTGAGAATGGAATTACCTGAATTGCCAAGTTCTATTCCGTCAAAAAGCACTTTTCCGGAAGTCGGCCTGATAAGTCCGCTCATCAGGTGAATAAGAGTGGATTTACCGGCGCCTGATCGTCCTCTTATAAGCAGCGCTTCATTTTCAGAAACTTTCAGATTTATATCAGATAATGCAGTAAAGGCACTACCCTTTCTTTTATATGTTTTTCCAAGTGAAATACACTCTATGATAAACCCCATGATCTCATTTTCTTTAATTATAACTGTTTATCATATCCCCTGCTTCTGCTCTTGCAAGTTTAATTACCGGCCAGATTGTTGCAATAACTGATCCGGCAAGGCAAAGCAGTACAAGCAGACCGATCCTGCCCGGCTGTACAATAAAATCAAATGAATCCAGCACTCTGGCTCCGTTAAGTCCCAGCAGGAATACAACAAGCAAGCCAAGTAAAATTCCGGCAATACTGCCTGCAAGAGACTGAATAACAGACGATAAAACAATACTGAAGCTCAACGATGAATTCGTCCACCCCAGTGATTTAAGTATACCTAATTCCCTGTAACGCTCAATAAGGCCTGCAAACTGCGTCTTGGCTGAGAAAATCACAAGAAATATAAAAATGAGCACAGTCATAACCGTTCCGGCTCCTTCCATAATTCCCATTACATCGCTTGCAGGCTGATAGCAGTTATAGCTTGAAACTGCAAGAAAACTCAGTTGTTTCTTTATATCATTCATTACCCGTGGCTGAATCCTTGCATCTGCAACTTCAACAAGTATTATGTTCATATCGAAACCATCAGATATACACAACAGATTCTCTTTGAGTACATCTCTTACATTATCAATTGTTGCATACAGGTCTGCCTTGCCAGGCTTGATACCGGAATTAACTATTCCTCCGACAATCATTTTACCTCCGAAAGTATGCAGAGTGTCTCCCACTTTGAGTTTATGAGCCATTGCAAAAGCTTCTTCGGCAACAACTTCTCCCATATTTCCACTGAGATAAGTACCGGCAATGATGTTATCTGCCGAACAGACATTTGTTTTTGTAGCAATATTCGAAGTGTCAATTCCTCCCAGTGTAATATCGCATTGCAGATTCTCATCATGTATTTTATACAGGAGATAGGGAGCTGCAGCTCTTACTCCTGAAGTAGCTCTTACTGTTTCAATAACATCGCTGTTGAGCATCTGGGCAAAGCCACCTTCGGCAATAAGTGATCCGTTAACAGGATCTTCGCATCCCGGGCGACAGCAGGAAACTGTACTTGGAAGATATACAATAAAATGAGTGCCGGTACTCCTGAGTATACCGACGGAATCGTTTTGCTGGCTGTAATTAAGCGACAGGACAAGCATAAGGAAGAGGGAGGCCAGAAGGTAGCCGCTTATACCTGTGATTGTCCTCCATTTGTGCCTGTATAATTCTCTGAACAGATACTTCATGAGTGGCTACAACTTGCTTTCAGTTCCTGAAACAATAACCTTCTGAGGTTCTATCTTTCCATAAACAACATTCAGAAAAGGTTTTCCATCTTTAAGTCCGATATTTCCAAAGCCTGTCTCAGTTGATATAAAGCTTGTAAAATCTCCTATCTTTGAATTGATATACAGTGTCTTATCTACTGCATCATACCGCACACCGGTAAGTCCCTGTATCATTCCATAGCTCGACATTGCCCTTGCATACCAGTGGCCGCATTCATACTCATTGAAAGGATTTCTTACCCTTCCGTCATATCTGTCGCGGCAGAGTCTGACAATGTCAAGCCCCTTCTGAACTTCACCCTTGAACATCAGGTGGCTTGCAACCTGGTACTCGATTCCGGTCCAGACCTCATTGCTGTAAACAAAAGGAAGCGAAAGAGCTCCTCCCTTCGGCCAGGTGCAAAGGAGTAAACCTCCATCCTTGCCAATAGCATAAGTGGGGCGCTGGGGATTTGAATGATTATAAAGAACCTTTCTCAGGTTGTATTTATGAATAGCATCAAGGTGGCTTTTTACCTTCTCATTGTCAAGAACCTCCTCCAGACCGCAGACAGTTGCTATCCACATTCCGAGAACACCGTCGGATAGACATCCTGAACCATACTGGTATTTAGGCCCTTCCTTTTTCATAAGCTCAACTGCTTCAGCAGAATAACCGATATTGAGGCTTGTTTTTGCAACCTCAACAGGACTGGGAGCCTTAAGGCCTTCCCATTTCACTTTCTGAATAAAATACTCACCATCATAAAGATCATTTTCCATATATGCTTTGCCTTTTGCAAGCAACTCTTCATATTTTGCATAATCCGAACCTGTTGACTTGCTCATTTCAATAAAGGCAGTGAGGGCACCAAGATAAAAGCTTGTGCACATGCCATCAGGGCCCCAGAATTCTATATCGTAGGTATTGTGGTGAGGTTCCTCAAGACAGCCTTTATGGCCCGGGTCCCAGGTCTCAATGCAATAGTCCATGCTTTTCTTTACATAAGGATACAGGTTTTTCATCCACTCTGTGTCTCCTCCAATTCTCCAGTCCCTGTATATCTTCATAATCCCGCCAAGCTGACCATCAGAGGCAGCATAGAAGGTATGAGGCGGTGTTGATATCGGAAGATTAGACCTGAAAGTCTGGTGGCCTGTTTCATCCTGGCTTACAGTAAATTCCGTCTCACGCAGGGTTCTTTCAAGCGCCGGAAAAAGATGCGGTATCGCCTGGGCATAATTCCATACATGAGTACAGGTACCATGGCAGCATCCGCTGTTATCGCCGCAGCCCTCCCAGGCCCATAGACGACCGTCATCCTGGCGGAGAACAGTTGGTGATTTTATTATAGTAAGATTAGCAGCTACAGCTTCAATAACTTCCGGAGGCAATGTTGATGAGAAAAATGCATCCCTGAATAGTTCACTTTTCTTTTTCAGATCATTATAATTCTGATTCCAGTAATCAACTACTTCATTTATATTTTTAAAGCGTTCTGCATACCATGGCCTGTAAACGGGAAGCGGCTGGCTCTTTTGAGGAGTTATGCCAATAGACAATTTGGTATCAGGCATGTACCAGTTGAAACTAACCCTGACTGTCTTTGATTCTCCCGGCTTTAGTTTGACCGGTACAAAGACTGATGCTCCCGGAGCAGGATCATCAACAGGCGGATTTGGCACCATGGTCATGTTCTCAATATTCTTCCACAGAATTGTTGCAGGATCGAACCATGATCCGCGGAACCAGCAATGGTCCACAACGGCATTGTCATCATTTACTGTTACAGCATAGCCTGTACTTCCGGGAACAGTTCCCTCCTTATTCTCACCGGTAAGCAGGAAGCCGTTTTTCACACTCATAACCCTGCCATTTCGCTCGGATATAATATTCCGGGAGTTCCATGAGAAAACTGCATCAATTTCATTCTGTGAGGTATTTGTGAATTTATATTCCATTGCACCAGCAGGAAGGCTTGAGTTATCCTGGTCGGTTGGTATGAACGGACTCCATCCCGTTACCTCAACTGCAAGAGGGATATCCTTGTCTTCAAGCATCAGTGTTGCAAAAGGAAACCGGGGAAGAAATCTCCCTTCCCGGAACCTGGGATAGCCGTAATTTCTTCCGGCTCCACCATTGCCGGTGCCACCCGGACCAAACATCTTCCATTCAGGAACCTGGACTTCAAGGACCTTTGCTCCGTCTTTAATTCCTTTAAGGCTTATTGCTGCAAAGGCATAGGGTTCATTGAAAATTTCAGGACGGTTATTTATTGAGAGATGCGACAGGGAACCGGTTCCATCCATGCAGAACATGCCAGCTCCTATTCCACCAATAGGAAAAGCAACCCTGTTAAGGTATTCACCTGAGTACCAACCGTTAAATTCATGACCTTTAACTGCGATCTTTTTATCATTTTCACCGCAGGAAATAAAAAAAGCAACGATAAACAATAATGCTGCAAGTCTGATCTGTCGGGAAGTTTTCATAATTGGCAACTTTATGAGTGTTTTGTAACTATATGTTATTCAATATTATAGCATTCATTTCCAGAGATGCTCTATCTCCTCAAGTGATTTACCCTTTGTCTCAGGAACATAAAGATAGGTAAAAAGCCATTGCATGAATGACATAAGTGCAAGAAACAAAAAGGTGCTGCCGCCTCCAACAGATTTCAGGAAATGTGGAAACAGGAGAACAACAAGAAAATTAAAAATCCATTGTGTAAAAGATGCAAAGGCAAGAGCCTTTCCACGTATGCGGTTGGGATAGATTTCTGCAACAAGCGTCCAGAATACCGGGCCGATGCATGATGAGAAAAACGCGATAAAAAGCATTATGCAGGCAAGAGTAAGGATACCGTCAAGTTTCAGGAAAAAAGAAACAGACAGGAAAACAAGGGTGACAGCCATACCCATAGATCCAATTAGGTACAAGGTTCTCCTTCCTAGTCTGTCGATGAAGAATATTGCCACAAAGGTGAATACAAAGTTTATCAGTCCTATAAGTGAGGTCTGCAGAAGGGCACTCTTTATCTCGACTCCAGCGGCAAGAAGGATCTTGGGAGCATAATCAATAACTGTATTTATGCCGCTTACCTGTACAAGAACAGCAAGGAAGAAGCCTGCAATCATGACCTTCCTTACCCCGGGGTTAAGCAGTTCTCCCCCGGATGCTGTTTCTTCCTTATTATCAAGTGATTCTGCAATTTCTGCCAGTTCTGCCTTTGCAAGCTTTTCGCCTCCTATGCGTGTAAGTACCCTGAATGATTCTTCTTTTTTACCTGCCCTGTAAAGCCAGCGAGGACTCTCCGGTATAAAAAACAGCCCTGTAAAGAAAAGAACAGAAGGTGCAATTCCTGTTGCGAACATCCAGCGCCAGTTATTATCTATATCATGCAGCCAGAAATTTATTAAATATGAACATAAGATGCCTGTTACAATGGCAAGCTGGTATACTGATACAAGCATTCCCCTGAGCCTTGCCGGTGCCACTTCAGCTACATACATTGGCGACAGAACAGAAGCTGCACCCACGGCAAGTCCACCGAAGAGCCTGGCAGAAATAAAAGTTACCGATGACTCAGAAATAGCAGTCAGGGCACATGACAAAGCAAAAAACAGAGCAACAACAATAAGTACTTTTTTTCTTCCATAATGGTCAGTTACGGCCCCTGATCCAAATGAACCGGCAATTGCACCCACAAGCAGGGAACTTACACCCCATCCCAGTTCCAGTTCATTCCAACCGAAGTAAGGCTGAATGAATGGAACGGCCCCTGATATTATAGCTATATCAAAGCCAAACATAAGTCCTCCCATGGTGGCTATCGCCGAAATAAAATAGAGATAAGCACTATTATTACTCATGATTTATCGTAATTATTTAAAAATCAAGCGCAAAGCACACCTCCATCAATAAAATATGGGAATACCAATAAAATAATTATCAGTTACACAAAGTTACACAGAGCTAAACAGAGAATCACAGAGAGTTAAGTAACTAAAACTCTGTGCATCTCTGTGATTCTCAGTGCCACGTTTATGCAGTTGTCTTATTCCAGTTCCTTTATTTTAATATTCCTGAACCAGACTTTTGAACCATGATTCTGAAGAGAAATATTACCCTCATCATATTTTCCATAATCAGGATAATCAGCCCATTTCCCGCTGTTCCTGAGCTTTGTCCATTCGTCAGTATATTTTTCATATTCAACAACAGTAACCCCGTTAAGGATCTGAGTCACTTTATTGTTATTGACAACAAGGAAAATATTATTCCACTCACCTACAGGTTTATGTGCCTTAGTTTTTGCTGTATACATTGCATAATTAGCGCCGCTTTTCTGCCATTCCTCCAGCTTACCGGGCCAGCCTTCATCATCAATTATCTGCATTTCCGCACCTGTTTCATAGGGAAATTTATACTTTGGATCTTCCTTTACCTGGAAGATTATCCCACTATTGGCTGCAGTATCAGTCTTATAATCAATGCTTAATGCAAAATTCCTATACACCTTGTCAGTAATTATATCCTGACTTTCAGCGCCACCTGTTGTATTCATTGTAAGGCAGGCATCTTCAATTGCCCAGCAATCAGGAAATACAGTCATGTTATAGCCATGCCATCCTGTTGTGGACTGACCGTCAAATATAAGCTTCCAGCCATCTTTTGTTTCTGCTTCTGAAATTGTATTATTACCTCCAGTCCTGTCAATTTCTTTATACAAGCCCTGGGCATCTTTTACTTTTTGCCCTGAACAGCTTATAATAAAAAGAGCTGCAAGCAGAAGCGATACTGATTTTATTACACTTTTCATCTTTATATTTTTACAATAATGTTTGATTATTAAATACTTAACTGACTACCTGATTTAGTATTTGTTCTCACGCCTGTATTTCCTCCCTGCGAGAGTGAAATATCGACAGGAGTGTTAGTTTTATATGAGCCACAGGTAAAGTCAGGAACTGTAATTGAACCGGAACGGTTTGCCACAGACCATTCACTCAGGGGTGCAATACTGCTCCACAGGGCTGCATCATACACATCCTGATCAAGAGGAAGGCCGTTTCTAAGGCAGTCTATAAGCCTCCAGTCCATCATGAAGTCCATACCTCCATGACCCCCGATCTGTTTGGCTAGTTCACCTATTCTTTTTACAATTTCAGGTGTGTACTGTGCCTCAATCTCTTTCATTCTGGCATCATCAAACCACTCATGGCCGGTTGCAATTTTCCCAGGCTCGGGATATTTTACAGCAACACCTTTTGTACCACTCACAAGATGTATTCTTGAATATGGGCGGGGAGATGTAACGTCATGCTGGATCATCATCGTTTTGCCCTTTTCAGTATGGACAAGTGTTGTTGTCATATTGCCCCTGTACCCGGTTGTTTTGAATTCATTGTAGAAAGAATCTGATTTTGCCAGCTCCTCAGCTTTAGGTGCCATCATGAAATCATTTGATGACATTGCTGTAAGGTAATCCATCCTGTCGCCCCTGTTGACATTAAGTACCTGACAAACAGGACCCAGACCATGTGTTGGATACAGGTTACCTCTTCTATTCTGATTATGCTTCAGTCGCCACATATCTACATAACCATCTTTATTGAAATTGGAATTAAGAAGGTCATGAATATAAGCGCCTTCAACATGAACAATCTCACCGAAGAAGCCCTGACGTGCCATGTTTAGTGTCAGCAGTTCAAAGAAATCGTAGCAGCAGTTCTCGAGCATCATGAAATGCTTTTTGGTTTTTTCGGCTGTTTCAACAAGCTGCCATGCCTCATCAACTGTCACAGCTGCAGGCACTTCCGACACTGCATGCTTGCCATTCTCCATTGCAAAAACAGCCATAGGTGTATGAAACTCCCATGGTGTTGTTATATAAATAAGGTCAAGTTCACTGCTCTGGCAGAGTTCTTTCCATATCTCCGGAGTGCCTGTATAACCTTTTGCAGCGGGCAAGCCGTTTTTCTCAAGTATCTTCTGAGCCTTGTCAACCCTGTCCGGCAATTTGTCGCAGAGAGCTTTTATCTCTACACCGTCTATTTTTGAAAGGCGCTCCACAGCACCCGGTCCACGACTGCCAAGGCCTATTACTCCAATCCGTACAATGTCTATCTTCGGAGCAGCAAAACCGCTCATGTTAAATTTCTGTGTATGAACCTTATCTGCAGCCTCTTTGATTGCAGCAAAAGGTCCTGCAATGCGGCTTTCGCCCGGCTTGCACGAACTCATTACTGATCCTGCCATCATTCCGGCGCCTGCTGCTCCGGCAATCTTAAAAAAACTTCTTCTGTTGGTCTTCATGGTATTATTTTGTCAGGTTAATAATTCAAATTTGATTGAGCTATAAATTTAAGATTAAAAAATTTTAGTCCAAAAATTTATAAAAACAGGACAGATCAGTCATTAACTGCCTGACCAACAAGAAGTCTGAATTTCCATTCAGTGCCATCACCCTTTTGATTCTGAGTCTGTTTGAAAATCAGACCGATAGTTTTTTCAACAGGATCGGCAAAATAAGAAGTATTGAAATATCCTCCCCAGTTGAAGGTTCCTTCACTTCCCAGGCCGCCCTTTTCTGCGCCGCGTTTTGTCAGCACACCAAAGGCAAGACCATAATATGACTCGGCATCCTCACCCCATACCCTGTAATTCTGATTACCCATAATTGCCTGAACTGTAGTACGGCTGAGTATCCTTTTCCCGTTCAATTCTCCACCGTTAAGATACATCTGCAGCATGGTGGCATAATCCTTAACTGTACTTGTTAATCCTGCTCCCCCGGCAAAATAGCTTTTCGCTCCCTTCACAGGATAATCAGGATCATAAGAAGTTACAGGGAATCTTTTCCATGTCCCGTCTTTTGGCTCCTGCACACTCACAAGCCTGGAGGCCTTCTCTTCAGGAAGATAAAACCAGGTATCATCCATTCCAAGCGGATCAAAAAGCCTTGTCCTGAGAAACTGATCGAATGGCATCCCCGATACAATTTCAATAAGGTAACCCAGTACATCGAGACCTTCGCTGTAGACATACTTTTCACCCGGGTTATGATGGAGTGGCAATGGTCCGAGCTTTTTTATATTTTCTGCCAGGATAACCTTCTTTTCAGTAAATGCATCATTTATTCCTGCCTTGTGATAAATCATTTTGAAGCGGTCATCACCGTCAATAAAACCGTATCCCACACCGGAAGTATGTGTAAGAAGCTGACGTATAGTTATTTCGCTTGCAGCAGGTTCTGTTGTATACGAAGAATCCTTCTCATTGAATGTCTTAAGGACTCCCGGGTCCTTAAACTCAGGAATATATTTTGAAATCGGATCATCGAGCCTGAACCTGCCTTCCTCCCAAAGCATCATTACAGCTGTTGCCGTAACTGCCTTCGTCTGGGAAGCAATCCTGAAAATATCATCTTTCTTCATCAGCCGTCCTGATTCATTATCAGCCATCCCAAAGGCTTTATGGTAAACTATTTTACCATTTCGCGCCACAAGTGCTACAGCGCCTGGGATTGTGCCATCGCTGACTGCCTCATTAAGCATATTATCAATCCGGGCCAGTCGCTCGGATGACATTCCCTGGGATTCCGGACTCGCCTCAGCAAGCGCTGATGATTTCTTTTCTGTCTGAGGAACGCTACAGGATACAAGAAATAAAATGCCAAGGACAGCTGAAAGTAGTTTTTTCATTTTGGTTGTAATTATCTGATTAACTGTTTATCAAAATTATCCTTCGTTAAAACCACCTCACGTACTACACTTTCACGGTCGGGCCGGATATTGGTTTCAAACGGACAGGCAATATAATAATAAGTAGTGAGCGCGTAATTCATTTTTATGTCTGCCCAGTGCCATAGTTCAATATTTGAGCTGATTGAATCGTTGAAAGGTATTGCATCGAGCGATCTGTGGCGCATGTTCACCGAAACACCCCATGACATGTTTCCTATACCAACCGGCTGTGAGATAAAAGGATGCGAGAAAGGCTCCTGTCTCGCAAAGGAATAACCATAATAATCTTCTGAACCTGTTCCGAAGCTTGAAGGGAACTTCTCCCCGTCGACAAAGATCTTTTCATCACCCTCTCCCCACCAGTGATAAGTATTGTTGAATATTGTAACCTGATCGCCTGCATAAACTCCTTTTCCTTTAATATTTATAAAGTTGAGGTCAAAGGGAGCTCCTTCATTGTTTCTGCTCCGGATACTGTTGTATTCATGCCATGAAGCTCCGAAATACAGGCTGTTTTTCTTCCACTTATAATCACTGGTGCCTGTAACAAGTTCAATATGCACTGTATCAGCACTGTAGTTAATAAGGTTTATATTACAGTCTCTTCTGAAAGGCATTACCCAGAATGATTCCAGCAGTCCTGATGCATCGGTACTGTTCATCCATGTTCTGTGATTACAGAGTGTGTCTCCTGTGCCAAAAAATTCACCAAGGGGAAGCCAAACTGTTGTATACCCATCAAAAGAAGCCTTTATCACCACCGACCTTAGGGCCTGGTTCATATCTGCACAATCGAGCAGAGCCGACAGACGTGTTATGGCAGTATTTGCATGTTGGATGTCTACTGAAAGCGAGTCGCCCGGATAAATGAAACGTGAGATCATCTCCTCAGATCCTGAGCGGACGGATTTTTCAAGGAGGATTTCTCCGGCCCTGTCGAAGCTGTACTTTAATGTATCAAGATCTGCAGCTGTAACTGATCTTACCTTTACTTTCCCTGTATATGAGCGATAACCAATATTGTAGAAAACGTCGGGCCAGTAATAACCCTGAGGCACCTTTGTCCCTTCATAATCATATAAGAGCCTCAGGGAATCACATTCATAAGTAATTTTACAATGTTCTGCAAAAGGAAGCGGAACATAAAAATTATGATCGTAATCCCGTCCTTCCTCACCCAGAGGAGCTCCTTCCTGCATTGAAGAAGCAAGAGGAGGAGCACAGATAAGTGATCCCCTGAGCATATCTTTTGGGCTGCCCTGGATCAACGGAACACTGTCATTATCGATATAAATCCTGATTACCCCGTTCTGAGCCTTATAAAAAGTCATCCACCAGCGTACAACAGCACCAGGGCCTGCAGCATCGAACATAACAAACTCCCGTCGCCCGTCATTCTGCTCAACCCGAATGAAATGCGACATGTCGGCATTTGCAAACCATCCGGCAGAATCAGGTCTTACAGAAGCCCTGTTATAACTGCTGAACTGTTTATGCTTAAACGACCTGATGGGAAAATATGTAAGCGAGGACCTGTCAGTCATTTCATTAAGCAGGGTACCTATAGTAACAACTTTACTTCTGCCGGTGCAGGAAGCAGCCAGAAGGAAAACAAACACAAGGTTTGAAAAACATGTAAGTTTAATTATCCGGGATAAGAAACTGCTGAGTTTTATGCTTACATAAGATCCTGTCATCGGAATATCAGAACATTGCTTTTATTTTTTCATTTCTTTCAACATGCTTCAGCACATCTTCCCTATAGAACAGAACCGGTCGCATTTTCTTTTCCGACATGAGTTCCAGCTGGTCGCCGGCATGTTTGTTACCAGGCTGTGTGGCATTTCCGTAGCTTATCACTGCACTGGCCTGGACTTTCTCACCAAACTCGGTTACAGCGTAATAGGTATCCCCGGCCACAGCTTTCATTTTACCGTCAGAATCGGGAGCATAATACATTGCCCTGAGCATACCGAAATATTCCGGTCCGCCGTTTGACGGAACATCACGGCCGTTGATCCTGATCCTGAATATGTCGCCTGTTGCGACATCAGCTGACCCGTATTTCTTACAGGCAGAATCGTAAGCATCGGCAAGAAGGGCCACAGCTTTTCCTGCATCCTTTATTCCACGGGGAGTTGATGTTGGCTGCTCCGTATCCCAGGGAATTTTACCCAAAACAGGCCTGGCAAGTTCCCACCACTCGGCAAAGAGCAGAGTGCCCCTGCTTCCTGTATCTGACTTTCTGTCCCAGGCTTTAAGTATTCTTACAGCCTCAGTAACTTTCTTTTCTGACGATTTCTCCGCATAAGAAAGCAATTCATCGAGATACCTGTCAGCTGATTCCAGCCCGGTATTGAGCTTTATATCAATCAGTTCATCAGGCATTATTGAAGAGTCTCCAAGAATCAGGTTGACAGCTCTTTGTGGCCTTAAACCCATCCCCTTCGGAGCAACATAGCCTGGATAGTCGTCAGGATTAAGAAGTGCAGGAAAAGTACAGACCCATGGAGGATCATTGCAGTTCTGCAAAAATCCTGAAGGAGGATCAACAAGTCCTGGCAGGGAGTCAAAGGGAAGATATTCCTTCCATATAAGGTCCGATTCGGTTCCCGGCACAGTTCCCCTCCAGAAGGAGTAATCTCCCCTGCTTCGTGCCGGAATGTTGCCGTTATAAAGGTAATATATGTGTCCGTCGCGATCGGCATAGATAATATTGAACATAGGATTCTGCATCATCCTGACTGCCTTTTCAAACTCATTCAGGTTCCTGGCCATGCCCATCCTGTGATATTGTTCAAAGATCCCTGCATTTTCCAGTCCGGCTAATCTTATTGCCCAGGCTATATTTCCCTTTTCTCCCACAACAGGGCCATGGAGAGAATATTTGCAGGAAGCTGTTTCTGTCTTCATTGATCCGTCATTCTGAAGCACCTGAACTGATATCTCTCTTTTCTGAAAAGGAACTTTTTTATTATCAAGAAAATAATAATCCCCTTCTGTTTCAAGCTCATACCTGTCGGCTCCGTCGATAGGATTAACTGTATGGGTCCAGCCAAGATCTTCATTGAAGGCAATTGTGAGCGTGGGCATTCCGACAAGGCTGACACCGTAGAGATTGAAATCTTCGGTATTAAGATGTGCTTCGTACCAGATAAAGAATCCTGACCATGGCAGGTGTGGGTTTGACATCAGCATGGCATTTCCTGAAGCGGAACGCGAGGGACCTATTGCTATTGCATTCGAACCCGGCTCTGTTAATCTTTTCACAGCAGAAATCTCATCCATTCCAAGAAATTCTATACAGATAACTCTCAGGGTATGAGCCATAATATCCTTGCTTGTTACCGGCAAAATTTTTCTGCATTGTTCACATATAGCCCCTGAGTTTTCAGAAGCGTAATCATTCATGCCCTTTACAAAGGCATCAATATACTTTCTGAAAACAGGATTCTGTTTTGAATATGCTGCATCAGCAAGGCTGTCAAGACGGAAAAGCTTCATCAGCCTGTCTGATTCAAGACCTGAATCACCGAAATAAGATGCAGATGTTCCCCTGGCCTGGGAATAAAGCTTCAGAATGAGATCTGCATGACTTGTCATCTGGGCACGGCCAAATTCATAGTACATCTGAGCTGCATCAGAAGCGTAGATATGCGGTACACCATAGTTATCCCAGAGAATTTCATTTGGAATACTCTTTTTACAGGCAGTACCTGCTGATATTAATAAGATCAATATCAGGGATTTAATAAGCGAATTATTCTTCATTATCCCGGGATGCTAAAAGACTGATGAAATATCAGAAAGTTTCTCACCAAAGAGCTTTTCAGTTATTTCCGACAGCTTTTGTTCATCGCCGGTAATATGGAAGATCCTCTGCCGGTGAGTTATTGTTCCTCCGGGAGCAAGAAAGGCTGCGGGAGAAGAACTTTCAATTTCATAGAAGGGTCCCATAATGCTGCCATCTTCAACAGGTCCGTCATTGTACGAATTCACAACGTCTCCGCTGAAGGGATCATCCTGTTTTCCCCATTTGCTGTTGACGTATTTTGAAGGAGACTCCGGGGCAGAATACCACAATAGTGTAAGTACTTTCTTATCAGGGTCATAACTTCCGCAGAAAGGCAGGGCTCGCATTGGCGTTATGCCTATTTTACTTCTGTGTTTTCCATCCACCCTGAAATACAAAATACCGTCCTTCACTATCAGCCTGTCAGCAGGAACCTTACCGAAGTAGTCATCATTAACTATTTTTCCGGCTTCAGTTTCCAGCCCTTTCTTAAACGGGATAAAAACTATTCCGGAAGGAGAGGGATTGAACATTGCCAGTATCCATACCGACAGAGCGCCTGATTTTTCATCCCAGGCTGCCTGACCATTATTCTTCAGGATATTTTCCGATTCATAAGCAACAAACGCGAGTGATTTATCAATCGGAATACCCAGTGCAGCTTCGGTTTCGGAGTGACCAAGCAGTTTTATGTTTCTTTCAACTCCTATTTCAAGTCTGGTACCTGAAGCATTTACAAGAGAAAAATCCCTTTTGAATGCAGCCTGGCTGTCAGATTTTGACACTGTCTCAAACGACTCTGTATCTATCTCTTTAGGAACAATCCAGTTAGTAAATATCTGTTCGGTACCGGGTTTGAAATAAATTGAGAACGGTCCGCCTTCAGGGCCAATCCAGAACCTTTCCTCACCACCATAGGGATTAAACTGGCTGCTGGGTTTCCCGGCTTCAATGAACCTGTAATTTATCCATCCGAAACTGGCTCCTGCATTGCCTGCCACTGAGCTCGTCATAACCCTTCCCTGGTATCCGGGTACAATAAGGAGACGGGCATCATTATCGGCACCTTTCAGTTCCAAAAAGGGAATATTATGTTTTGTAAAAAAGGCAAGATCATAGCCATAGGTTCCGGGAGAAAAAGATTCATTCATTGAGACTTTGTTTTTATTTGACGAATTAGAACATGCTGATATAAAAATCAGAAATACAACCATTTGTACCAGGTTGTATTTAACTAATGAAGATTTGATCATTGATATTGATTATTTATTTGGTTTTGGAGCAATATAAAGCACATCTTCCTTAAGCTGAACGGTTTTCTGGCGGTGATTTGATATCAGTATGCCTGCCAGAATGAGTATGGCCAGTACCAGGAGAAGGATAAATGGTCCGCTTTTAATAAACTCAAAAAAGAATGAATTCCTTTTCATCTGAGACCAGAATTTGGTTTAAATTATTTTGTTAAAACCAGCCGGTCTTTCAAAAATAGTAAAAATTTGTTAAAAACCTCTTTTTACGAAACAGGATTCATCCATACAAGCTGTTTTTCAAGGCTGTCGCTGAGCTTGTAGGGTTTAATATGGTCCGAAATCTTCTCTCCAACTATACTGATCTTGCTTATATCAGCCGGTCCCATTCCTGCCTGTGCGCAAAAATTGAGGTAGCCTACCTTTGCAAAATCAATGCCCATCAGCTCAATGCCAACCCTGTCGGCAGCAAACCAGTCAAGACTTGCAACGCACACCCTGTGATCGACCGGAGTGCCCCTGTTTGGGCCATTTCCTTCCATTCCCTCAAAACCGTCAATAACAGCAAGGTGAGGGTGCAGGCGGCCTGAGAGAGCATAGAGGTTGTAGTTAAGCCCCCTGTAACCGCTTCCGTGAACTATTGGCTTGTCATTTACAGTACCCGGTTTCCTTGAAGGGCTCCATGAGAATCCCTTATCCTTGATAGGTGCTCCCAGTACGATATTCTTAAGTGATAAGGTTGCTATAACCCTGTCGTGAGTTTTCATTCTGGCAACAGATACCACGAAGTTGTTCTGATCCAGAAGAAGGCTGGAAACACGCACTGCATGTGGTCTGAAATCCTTTTCATCGAATACGTGAACTGTTTCTATCTTTTCAGCATCAAGGTCAACAAGCTTCACAGGATATTTGCTCAGGAGCTTCATATAACCATAATTTGAAAAACCGTCAAGAGTGGCGCCGCCGGCAGCTGATTCGGCAATTATGCACTGATCAGCCTTTCCTATAGACTTCATGAACTCAAGGATACCTTCAAGAGTATCGACATGTGTTGCACAGAGGGGTATGTCAATTGAAACATTATTGGGTTTAAGAATCACCCGCTTCTTCCCTATTGCCTGCGAAATCTGTTTTGAGAAAGGTTTAAGAGCCCTGAAAGCCATATCGGCACGGTTATCGCCTGTAGTCAGCGATACCTCCGGCCCCGATGCCTGCTGAACTCCAATCGATGCAAATGTATCATAAGGCCTTATTATTGTTGCTGCAAATCCTCCGGCAACTGAAGTTTTAATGAAACTTCTTCTGTTGAATGTACTCATCCTGTAAATACTTTAATTTTAATACTTTACTGTTATTTAATTAACAATCAACTCTTTGCCAGTTCAGCTCGGTTCTCATAAACCTTTGAAACTGCATTTACGATGTCATCCATATCGGCTTTTGATGCAAGCAGGTTACTCTGGTATATTGTAACAACCTCATCGCAAACCTGATCGTTGCCCGGAAGTGAGTTTTCGTCCCTCCATTTCTTAAGCCGTGCTTCGGAGAAGAGCCTCTTGTATCCCCTTGAATTAAAAGCTTCCTCGAAAAGGAGATCCTTGTTCTGCTTTCCATAACCGCCTGTTGCAGGAATACCTTCAGCTACAAGAGCATTAATGAATTTTTCCCTGGGAACATTATTGAATACTTCCTTTTTGTAACGGAAGGGATAGAGATGATATACAGCCCTTGTTGCGCCACTGGCCGGTTTTACGGGTATAATTCCCGGTATCTCCTTAAGTTTTTTGTCGAGATAGAGGGCATTTTCAAGCCTCTTGTCATTATCGGCAATTATCCTTTTCATCTGAGACAGAAGGATAAGGGCCTGCGACTGCTGCATCCTGAAGTTGCCTCCCCTGTATGGATATCCTGCGACAGGTTTCATTTTGCCATAAGGCCGTCCGCAGTTATGAATTGCATTAGCACGGTCCATTACATCATCATCATTTCCAAGAATAGCGCCTCCCTCTCCTGCAGGAATATGTTTTGAGTTCTGGAAGCTGAAGCAGCCCAGATCGGCAAGCGTACCTGTTTTCTTACCACGGTACTCGGCAAGCCATGCCTGGCAGGCATCTTCAATAACCTTCAGATTATG
>Ga0209507_1001437_pt1 | contig 18925 bp, 14 predicted proteins | sample AD_UKC028_MetaG_FD_184414 | JGI IMG/M metagenome (GOLD analysis project Ga0209507, IMG submission 184414) | Active sludge microbial communities of municipal wastewater-treating anaerobic digesters from USA - AD_UKC028_MetaG (SPAdes) (version 2) | ecosystem: Engineered > Bioreactor > Anaerobic >...
AGCGATCTCCCCCAAACCAAACGCCGTCAATTTCTGCGTTTTCTCACTGCGATGGGCGCCGCTGGCGCGACGACCCTGAGTTGGCCTCTTCTCGCGGCGGACAGTTCGCCATTCCCTAACCCCGGCCCCAAGGATACCTGTCCGGTCTGTGGGATGTTCGTCAGCCTCTATCCCGACTGGGTCGCGACCGCGCTCTACCAGGACGGCCATGCTCACCACTTCGACGGGGCCAAGGACCTGTTCAAATACCTGCTGAATCTGCCCAAGTACGCACCCGGCCATGCCAAGGACGACATCGCCACCATCGGCGTCACCGAGTATTACGGCGTGACCCGGATGGACGCCCGCGCCGCCTGGTACGTGATTGGCTCCGATACGCTGGGACCGATGGGCCATGAACTCGTGCCGCTCAAGACTCAGGCTGAAGCCGAGGAGTTTCGCAAGGATCACCAGGGCAAGCGCATCCTCCGTTTCGACGACGTCACGCCGGCACTGCTGGAAAACCTGGATCACGGGAAATTTGAATGACTGTCTACTTCATCGGCGCCGGTCCCGGCGATCCCGAACTGATCACCGTCAAGGGTCAGCGCCTGATCCGCGAATGCCCGCTGGTGCTCTATGCGGGTTCACTGGTGCCGAAGGAAGTCGTGCTGGCCGCCAATCCGAAGGCGGAGATCGTCAACACCGCCGATCTGAGCCTCGAAGAGATCATCGCCCGCATCCGCGCCGCGCATGAACACGGTTTGGACGTGGCGCGGGTGCATACCGGCGATCCGGCGTTGTACGGTGCTATCGGCGAACAGATGCGGGAACTGGAAAGACTGGGGATTCCCTACCAGGTCGTGCCGGGCGTCACCGCCGCTTTTGCCGGAGCCGCGCTGCTACGCCGGGAGTTGACCCTGCCGGGCATCAGCCAGACGATCATTTTCACCCGCCATGCGGGCAAAACACCGATGCCGGAGGGCGAAAGTCTGCCGGAACTGGCCCGCCACCGGGCCACCCTGGCAATTTATCTCAGCGTGGACAAGCTGCGGGAGATCGTGGCGGAACTGACCCCGTATTACGGCGCAGATTGTCCCGCAGCGGTCTTGCACCGGGTATCGTGGCCCGACCAGGACGGCGTGGTCGGCACGCTGGCGGACATTGCCGCCCAAGTCGAAGCCAAGGGATTCACCCGCACCGCGCTGATTCTGGTCGGGCGCGTCATTCAACCGGACGGGTTTCCCCCCTCCTACCTCTACAGTGCCGAACACGCCGCAGCGTATCGGCGACATCCAAACGCGGGTTAGCCGGGCGGCAAGCGCTCAAGCGAAAGACCTTACCGCCCGTAGCTTCAAGCCTTGGCCTGGTCTAGCAGTTCCGAAACCAGTTCCGGCGGTAGTTTCAATTGTGCAGCCAGTTCTTCCAGATAGGCGCGCTCCTGATCGTTATCAATGTTGATCGCCAGCAACGAAGTGAGATAGATCTCCGCCGCCGCCGCAGGTGAATCCGCGCCTGCAGCGACTTCCTTGATGTTCAGCGGTTTGGCTAACTCATTCTTGACGAAATGTAATGCTTCGGGATCGAGATTGAGTTTTTGCAGATAAGCATCAATCCTGCTCTGCTCTTGCTCGTCAATATGCCCGTCCGCCTTGGCGGCAGCGAGCATGGCCCTCAGCAAGACCAGACTGCGTTGCTCCAGGTGCGGCCCGCTCAGGGTATTCGCCGCCGGCCCCGGATCAGTGACCGGAGTTCCCTGTTGCTTGGCCTGCCAATCCTGAAAAGCCTTGTAGGCCAGCCCACCAATCGCCCCCAGGCTGCCCACCTTCACCGCCACGCCGGTCAAACCCCGCCCGGCGCTGGTGCCCAGCAGCAGCGCCGCGACGCCAGCAATGGTTGCCCCCTTGCCCATGCTCGATAACGCGGCTTCGCGTTCCGGTCCTTCGCTGGGAATATTGAGTTTCTGCTCGACCACCGTTTGAGCCTTGCTGGCTAACTCGCGGCCTGATTGCAAAAGCTGATCAAATAGCGCCTGAACGTTCATTCTCATCCTCCTCGTGCTTTGATGTGCTGCTTGGGAATAAGGTGATTTCCTGGAAAGATTATACCTGTGGGGCCAGTAGGGACACGGCGGCGCCGTGTCCCTACAAAGGTCGGCCTGGTAAGGTCGTTTAGGGAAATCGCCTAAAAAGACTGATAATTCGTTATTGCGACGGCCAATCGCTCGATTTCGGCAAACTCCCGCTCCGCCTTTGGCAACGTTGGCCGCTCCAGCATCACGACCGGCACGTGAAGCTGCCGCGCCGCCGCCAGCTTGGCCGCGACCGCGTCACCGCCGCTGTTCTTGGCCACCAGAACGTCAACCCGGCTTTCCCGCAGCAACACCAGTTCCTGCTCCAGCGCAAAGGGACCCGCCGCGCACAACAAGGTCAACCGTGGCGTAGCCAGCGGTTCCGCCGCCAGACAGCGCACCAGCCAATGCTGTTCTGGAGGGATTTCCGCCGCATGGCGCAGGGGTTCCAGGCCCATGGTGAAGAACGGTCGGCGAAACTCTTGCAGCGCCGCCACGATTCCCGCCCAGTCAGCCACGCCGCGCCAATCGTCGCCGGGTTGCGGTCGCCAGGCCGGACGCCGGCAGGCCCAGAGCGGAATGCTGGTCGCCTGCGCCGCCTGCGCCGCATTCCGGCTGATCTGCGCAGCATAGGGATGCGTAGCATCAATCAGCAGTTCGATGCCGTTCTCGCTCAGGAACGCCGCCAGACCTGCCGCACCGCCGAAACCGCCCATCCGCGTCGGACAGGGCAAATCCAGCGCTCGACCCTTGCCGGCCACGCTATAGGTAACGGTGTGAACCGGAGCCAGCCTTTGCGTCAGCCTGACCGCTTCACCGATGCCACCCAGAATCAGGATGCGCATTTTCCCGTCAGGGTTCCGGAAAGGGCGGGAAATACGGCCGGATTTCGTTGAGCGTATCCTCGGCGATGAGGGGAACCAGGGTGGCGAAGCAATCAAGGCTCACCAACGCATTGAGATTCGCATCTTCCACCGAGGCGGTGCGCAGGCGCCAAACAAAATCCCGGTTCACGATGGCCACCTCGGCATAAATCTTCGCCAGTTCCTCAAGCCCAAACGTGAAAGGTTTCCCCTCGCCATGGCGCAGATACTGAGCGACCAGACCGATGGAAATCATCCTGAAAGCGGTCTCGGTGATGGTCGCAAAGGGCAGGTGAAACCGCGCCAGAGGCTTGAACGGCTCCAAAATCGGGCAGCCGCTGGTGGCCATGATAATGCCCAGGAGCGAGCTTAGACCTTGCTGAAGTGCGGTCTCTTTCGAATAGGTCCGCTCCTCGGTCGTCACTACAATGCGCACCTGTTCATGGGACACCGCGTGCGCGAAGTGCTCCGCGATTTCTGCGAAGTTCAACGCCACTGGACAGAACGGATGGTCCTGGGCGTTCAGAGAACAGTTCGCGCACTGATTTTGCTTCAGGAGCGTCCAGGAGGGTGGCTGAACGGGCGGTTCGGTGATGAGACGCAGCGTGGTCGGGTCCAGGAAAATATCGAAATTCCTGGCGGCGCCGCTCTGAAAAACATAGGTATAAGTTATCTTGAGGCCATCATTCATGCCTGTTCCCCGGTGGAATGCCAAGGCCAGCGAGCGCGCTCAGGCGAATCCGGCGTGGCCGACCGGCTGGCCTTCACGGTCGGTCGCCCACACTTCTACCGCCACCTCCGGCGGCAGGATGGCGCGGGCCTGAGTGCGCGCCATGGCGCAAATCCGGTGGCCCAGCGGCAACCCCGTTGCCTGGGCCAGCGCCAGCGCCTGCTGGCTGGTGTTGGCGGTGCGCATCGCGTCCTGCAAGCTGGCGTCCGCACCGAGCGCCGCCGCTTCGACCGCCAGCAGCGCCAGATCCACGCTGGAACGGCGGCTGTGCAAATCCAGATGGCCTGCCGCCAGCTTGCTGATCTTGCCAAAGCCGCCGGCCAGCGTAAGCCGGGGAATCGGCGCCCGCCGCAAGTGCTTCAGCACCGCCCCGGCGAAATCACCCATCTCGATCAGCGCCATATCCGGCAACTCGTAATAAGCCCGCAGGGTCTGCTCGCTGGCCGCGCCGGTACAGGCGACGATATGAATCAGGCCGTTGGCGCGGGCCACATCAATCGCCTGCTGAATGGAAGCGATGTAGGCGGAACAGGAAAATGGCCGGACGATACCGGTGGTGCCAAGAATGGACAGGCCACCCATGACCCCCAAGCGCCCATTCAGGGTCTTTTGCGCCAGTTCCGCGCCATTTTCGACGCCGATGGTCACCTCGAAACCATGATAATAGCTATGGGCCGTCGCCAACCCGAATAAATGTTCGGCGATCATCCGGCGCGGCGTGGGATTGATGGCCGGTTCGCCCGGCGGAATAGGTAAACCGGGCCGCGTTACCGTCCCCACGCCTGGCCCGGCATGGAAACGCACGCCGGGCGCTGTGCTCAAGGCTACCTGGGCGGAAATCAACGCCCCATGCGTCACGTCAGGATCATCGCCGGCATCCTTGATCGTCGCCGCCTCCGCCCCCATCGCTGTCAGCCGGCAGTATTCCAGCCGAAATACGGGCTGCTGACCGCGCGGCAGCGTGATTTCCACCTGATCCAGATCATCCCCGACCAATAGCCGCCACGCCGCCGCCAGACTGGCCGCAGTGGCGCAGGCGCCGGTGGTATAGCCATACCGTAGCGGGCGTTGAATTTCAGAAGTTTCGGGACGCATCTTGAGGAAGAAAACCAGATCGCCTGTCTTGGCGCCTACAATAATTGCTGGATTTTTGAGTTTTGTTGCAGTTTTGTTATGATACTTTAATAGCGATGAAAATAGTTGGCATTTATTTTGCTAATCTAAACGGATCGCCAAGCCGGGGAGAAGCATTCATCATGGCGCATTTAATAAACAAGTGCCTGAAATGGTTACTTCTGGCAGCAGCGCTGGGGTTACCGTTCGGGCTTTATGCCAAACCTGGCGAGTTGGTGTTCCTGAACTGGGCGGACAATTTCATTGATCCAGTAGCGATCACTGAGTTCGAGACGGCTTTCAAGATTAAGGTGCGGCAAGTCTACTTTGAAACCGAGGACAAGCGCACCGATATGCTCATTGCTTCGGATGGCAAAGGCTATGATGTGGCGCTCATCGGCGGCCATAACTTGCAAAGCTACGGCCAGCACGGTTGGCTGGCGCCTTTGGAGACCGACAGGCTGCCCAATCTGCAACACATTGATCCCCGATGGCGAAACGCCTTTCCCAGCGCGGATACCTATGGCGTGCCGTTTCTCTGGGGGACGCTGGGGATCGCCTACCGCGAGGACCTGCTGCACGGCCCGCTGGAGGCTTCCTGGAAACCGCTGTTCCAGCCCCCGGTCGAACAACGCGGCCATGTGTTGATGATGGAAACCATTCGTTACAGCCTGGCGGTCGCCCTGAAAGCACTGGGCTATTCCGCCAACAGCATCAATCCCACCGAACTGGCCGCCGCCGAACAACTGCTCAAAAATCAGCGGCCCTTCGTCAAGCAATATGGCGCCCTGGATATCGGCCCCAATTCGGAAATGGTCTCCGGTCAGATCACCATGGCCCTGCTCTACAACGGCGACGCGCTGAAGCTGCGCGAGTTTCATCCCCACATCCGCTTTGTAACCCCACGCGAGGGTACGCTGATCACGGTAGATTATTTCACTGTACTCGCCAAATCGCTCCAAAAGGAACTGGCGCACGCCTTCATTAATTTCATGAACGAACCGGCCCGCGCCGCCCAACTGGCGAAATTCGCCTACTATCCCACGGCCAATCGCGCCGCCGAGCCGCTGCTGCCGCCCGCGTTCCATCAAGACCCGGATATCTATCCCAAACCGGACCTGCTGAACCGCAGTGAAATCCCCCAGGAATTGCCGCCGCGCGTCCTGAAACAGCTCAATCAACTGTACCGGCGCGTCGTTGGCGAGCCGATCAACCGCCCTTGGGGGCAACAATAATCCGGAATCCGGTTTGAGTCTGTTCCGGTTCACCACCCTTGAACAACCATGCGCCTGCGTCCCAAGCTGATTTCGCTCGTTTTGCCGCTGGTGATCCTGCCGGTGCTGGGGCTGGGCTGGATTTGCTACCAGTGGCTGGCCGACGCCGCCTACGCCGCCAGCACCCGCGAAATGATCACCGCAGCCGCGCAGTTGCGCCTGGGATTGCAAGCCACGGTTCAAACCGCTATCGCCAATGTCGAACTGCTGTCCCATTCCACTCTGGTTCAACAATATGCGCTCACTGAAAATGAACGCCAGCGCTATACCCTGTTGCAACCGGCTCTGCTCAATCTGTTCGCCAATTATCAGACGGTCTATCCGGATTATTACGAAATTCTGTTCCTGCTGCCGAATGGCTATGAGGATACGCGCGCCACTCTAGGCGATGCGCCCAACGCGACCGAGGAAGAAGGGGACACCCCCTATTTCCAGCGCCTGGCGTCCCATCAGGACAAAGTGGATGTTGCGTTTCTCCTTTCGCCCGACACCAGCGAGATGGTGATGCGCGTCGCCAAACCGGTCTGGTTGTCGGAGCTCGACGCGACGCTAACCAGTGGTCCCGCCCGCCTGCGGGGCTACCTGATCATCACCTGCCGACTGGAAACGCTGCGGCAACAGATCACCAGTATTAAAAACGCTTCCCAACTCGGAGTTATGCTCACTGACACGCAGGGTAGCGCGCTACTGGCGTCGGCAGACTCTCCGCACGGTCAGGAACCCGTACCTGAAGATTTGTTGGCGCGGTTGCGCCAAAGCAACGCCGCCACGCCAGAATCTGCGGTTGTGCTGAACTATCGTGGCGAGCCTACCCTGCTGCTTCTGGATACCGCGGCTGACAAGCTGTACCTGCTGATCAGCCGCCCCGAACGCGACTTGGCCGCCATCCGGCGCCAGCTCGGGGGTACGGTCATCGGCATCGCCCTGGTCAGCGGCCTGTTTGCCGCGCTGCTCCTCCTGATCGCGTTGCATTATTTGCTGGTGCGCCCGATCCAGCAATTGCGCGCGGCGGCGGGCGCGATTGGCGACCAGAATTTTGCAGCGACACCCGCCCTTTCCAGCCCGGACGAATTGGGCGATCTGGCCCGTTCGTTGCGGGAAATGGCGCTCAACCTCGAACGCTTTCACCAGCAACTCACCACTCTGGCTTATCACGACAATTTGACTGGCCTGCCCAATCGTTTGATGCTCAAGCAATATCTGGAACATAGCCTCGCCCATCTGGCGCGTCGTCCCGATCATCTGCTCGCTGTGCTCTTTATTGATCTCGATGGTTTCAAACAGGTCAACGATACCCTGGGCCACGAGGCGGGCGACCAATTGTTGCGTGAAGTCTCCCAACGTCTGAACCAAACGATCCGCCCTCAGGATATGGCAGCCCGGTTGGGTGGCGACGAATTCGCCATTGAACTGAACGACCTATCTCATACTCACCATGCCGACCAGATTGCGCACCGGATACTCAGTGCCCTGGCCCAGACTTTTTCAATCGAAGCGCACACGGTTACGATCAGCGCCAGTATTGGCGTCGCTATCGCGCCGACCGATGGAACCGATGCGGAAAATCTGATCCATTACGCAGACCTGGCCATGTACCAGGCCAAACAGCGCGGAAAAAATCAGTATCGCTACTTCAACGATCTCCTCAATCCCAAATCAGACCGGCAATCCACTCAGCATTCTCTTTCTCCTTCGGCGCGCTTGCACTGGCCGATTATTTCCTCAGCCAACACATCAACTGACTAAATTGCGATGTCCATCGCCTGCCCCGCTTTGCTGCTCAGCGCCCCGGCCTCCGGTCAGGGCAAGACCACCGTCGTCGCCGGTCTGGCGCGCTATCACCGTAACCAGGGCCGCACCGTGCGCGTGCTCAAAACCGGGCCGGACTTTCTCGACCCAATGATTCTGGAGCAGGCGTCCGGTCAGCCGGTTTATCAACTCGATCTGTGGATGGTCGGCGAACGTGAGTGCAAGGCGTTGCTGTATCAGGCGGCGCGGGAAGCGGATCTGATTCTGATCGAAGGCGTCATGGGCCTGTTCGACGGGACGCCATCGAGCGCCGATCTGGCCAACCGGTTCGGCGTGCCGGTGCTGGCGCTGATCAACGCTCATGCCATGGCGCAAACCTTCGGCGCGGTCGCTTACGGGCTGGCGCATTATCGGCCGGGGCTACCCTTCGCCGGGGTGCTGGCCAACCGGGTCGCCGGGCCGGGCCATGCGGAATTGCTGGCTGAGAGTCTGCCGCCGGACCTGCGCTATTTCGGCTGGCTGCCGCGCGACGGGGAAATCACCCTGCCCGACCGCCACCTCGGTCTGGTGCAGGCTGCTGAAATCGCTGATCTGGAAACGCGGCTGGAACGCGCTGCGGCGCTGATCGCCACGACCGGGCTGGCTGAATTGCCACCGCCGGTGTCTTTCCCGGCGTTGAATGTGGAACCGCCGCCGCCGTTGCTGCGAGGGGTTCGCATCGGCATCGCCCGCGATACCGCATTCACCTTCCTGTATCCAGCCAACCTGGACGCTTTGCGGGCGCTGGGTGCGGAACTGGCGTTCTTTTCACCGTTGACCGATACCGAACTGCCGGCGGTGGATGCGGTTTATCTGCCTGGCGGCTATCCCGAACTGCACCTGGAAGCGCTGGCAGGCAATCACGCCCTGCGGGCGGCGTTGCGCCGCCATCATCAGGCCGGCAAACCCCTTTACGCCGAATGCGGTGGCCTGCTGTACACGCTGGAATCGCTGGCGGACAAAGAAGGTCATCGCGCGCCGATGCTGGGCCTGCTGCCGGGCCACGCGGCGTTGCAAGCAAAACTGGTGGGACTGGGAATGCAATCGGTGATACTGCCAGAGGGGGAACTACGCGGACATACTTTCCATCATTCCCGGCTGGAAACTTCCCTGGCGCCCCTGACGCTGGGTCGGCGTCAGCGCGCTGGTCAGCCGGGAGAGGCGGTCTATCGGGTCGGGCGGCTCACCGCCTCGTATCTGCATTTGTACTTCGCCAGCAACCCGGAAGCGGCGGCCCGGCTGTTCCTGCCCTGAACCGCCGCGCTTTCCATGGGTGCTAAAAGCCACAGTTCCATTTCCGTGCGCACGTTTTAAGCTCAACAACCTCAATCCACCCTGCGCCTCAGCAAGACATGGCGCGAGTGGTTATCTCTTCGGCCCGCTTGATCAGGCTGGCGAAGAAATCCAGCCCTCCCTCCCAGTTGTTCATCATGATCTCGATGCTGGTCGCCTGCGCCTGACTGGTCAGGTCAATGATGTCGCCCAGCAATGGGGTCGGGTCGAAGAATTCTGGATACGTCTGCGCCATGGGACACCTCTGCGGTTCGTCGATCAAGGGATGCGGTGACCAGGCTCAAACCCGGTCGCCACTGAAGCGGTATCCTACTGAAAAAAACTAGTCAATACACTCTAAAAAACAACGTTTTTGTGCATTGCAACCAAATCAGGCCACATCAAACCGGTCGAAGGTCATGGTGAACTGGCCCCGGCCCCGGGTCATGCCGCGCAGATCGGTGATATAGCCCAGCAGCCGGTCCAGCGCGCAATCGCAGTGAATGATCGTCATTTCACCCAGCGTGGTGGTATCGCGGATCACCGCGCGGCGCGACTGCAAATCGCCCAGCACCGTGCCGACATCGCTTTCCGGGGCCACGACCTCGGTATTCATGATCGGCCGCAGCACCAAACCGCCGGCCTGAGCCAGCGCCTTGCGGGTCGCGTCCGCCACCGCCACCCGCACCGCCGACGGGCTGGACAGCGCGCCGAACAGTTCCACTTCCAGCACCCGCACCGCCAGGTCCTGCAACGCCGCGCCGGTCGCAGGACCGCTGACCAGGGCATCTTCGGCCCCACCCGCGACTGCTTCCCGTTGCACGGGATTCAACTCTACGCCCTCCGGTCGCACCCGTGGGGTGGCGGTAATGGTGACGCCCGCCCCGCGCGGCAACGGCGCCACCGCCACCCGCGCTCCGGCTTTCATCTCCAGTTTCTTGCCGTCGGGCTGTTCGATCACGCGGTGGAACAGGCTGTCGGTCTCGGCGGAACCGGCAATCGTCTCGCGGGTCACTACGTCGGGATTGCCGACCCGGAGGTTGACATTGAATTCCCGCCGCAACCGTTCCCCGGCGATTTGCAGATGCAGCTCACCCATGCCACGCAGCACCCGCTGACCGGTTTCCGGATCCTCTTCGACCCGCAGCGTCGGGTCTTCCTGCTGCAACTTGTCCAGCGCCTCCAGCAGCTTCTCCTCATCGGCGCTGGACTGCGGCTCGATGGCCAGGCCCAGTACCGGCGCGCGGGTCTCGATCCGCTCCAGCCACAGCGGATGGCCCGGCGCGCACAGCGTATCGCCGGTAGTCGCCCAGCGCAGCCCGGCCAGCAACACGATCTGACCGGCGGTCGCTTCATCCAGCCGGGTCTTGTGGTTGGCGTCCACCTCGAACAGGCGCGCTACCCGCTCCTGGCGCAAAGTCCCGTTCGGGCCGGGAATTGCAACATCATCGCCCGGCTTCAGCGTTCCCCGATACAGGCGGGCGAACACGTGACGCCGGCCCTCCCACATCTGCACCTTGAACGCCAGCGCCGCCAGTGGCCCGTTGGCATCCATCACCACGACCTCCTCACCACCGTCGGGCCGGTGCGCCAGGCTCGGTGGCCGTTCGGTCGGGGCTGGCAACAGCCGCACGACTCCGTCCAGCAACGGTTGTACGCCCTGATTACGCAGCGCGCTACCGGCGAAACAGGGACAGACCTTGCCGGTCAGCGTGGCTCGGCGCAGCGCCGCCCAGACGGCTTCCGCTTCCGGTTCCTCCTCCGCCAACACCTGTTCAGCCAAAGCGTCGTCCAGTTCCGCCGCCGCCAGCAACAGGCTTTCCCGATAGTGCCGCGCCCACTCCCAACTCGCCGCGTCGCAAGGCGCTGCATCTATCTGCTCGCCTTTCTCGCCGCTAAACCGCAGTCGGGTCTGATCAATCAGATGAATCACCGAACCGTCGTAATCCGGCGCGGGCACGGTGACCGCCACGGGTTCTACCGCCAGCCGATCGCGCACCGTCGCCAGGGCGCGGTCAAAATCCGCGCCGGGCCGATCCAGCTTGTTGATGAAAAACAGCGCCGGCAACCGGAATCGGGTGCGTTGCCGCCAGACGGTTTCGGTCTGCGGCTCCACCCCGCGCACCCCGTCCAGCACGATCACGCAGCCATCCAGCACCCGCATCGAGCGTTCGACTTCGATGGTGAAATCCACGTGGCCCGGCGTATCAATCAGTTGAATCCGATACTCGCGCCAAGGCAGTTGAGTCACGGCGGCGGTGATGGTGATGCCGTGCATCTGCTCCTCGACCTGGTAATCCATGTGCGCCGCGCCTTCATGCACTTCGCCGATTTTGTGGGAAGCGCCGGCGTAGTACAGCATCCGCTCGGTCAGGGTAGTTTTGCCAGCGTCTACGTGGGCGGCGACGCCGATGTTGCGCACGCGCGCCAGGTCTGGGGCCTTGGCCATGGGTTTACTCACTGATCCGGCGGCATTCCAGGTAGAACCGCTTCTCGTCGGCCTCGCCCATCGAGAAGGTCTTGCGGGGCAGCGCGCCGTCGCGGATCACGGTGCGGAAGAAATCATCCTTGGCCAGCGCCGGCAGATAAAAGCCGATGTTGCCAGGCTGCGCGCCGATTTGCGCCAGCGCATCCTCACCATGAATGTAGTCGAGACCTGCGTTTGGCTGGTCTGGCAGAAATTCGTCCAGGAACGCTTGCAGACCGGCGACCGGCAGGGTCAGGCGCGGCTGACCGATGGTCAGCACGCCGCAACGGTTCTGACTGACGAAGGCGATCACATGGCGGCCGGGCGACCGCTGCATCTCCCGCCACGCCTGCCGCGCCGCTTCCCAGGAGGGGTAGTCCAGTACCGCCAGCGTTGAACCCTGGGCTGTGAAAAACTCGGTCAACGCCGCCAGCAGCCGGGTGGGATCAACGTTGAACGCGACCCGGTGGATCGCCTCGAATTCCAGACCTTCATCGTGCAGATTGACCAGTTCCACCAGCGCGTGCCGGGCTGGATGGTTCATGATCGCCGCCGGATCGGGCGCGGCGCGCTTGAGATTTTCCCAGATGATCTTGGCAGTGGCGAAGGAATGATTGCCGTCGCCCATGGCGTACAGCAGAACCGGCTCGTCGCTGACCCCATAACGGACGTTGAACGCCACGGGGTCCGCCAGTCGCGCCAACTGCTCGATCACCCATTGTATCAGCATGGGATGCTCGATCCGTCCACCGCGCACCCGACCGCCGTTCATCATCAGCGGGAAGTCATACAGCGTTTCCAGCGGTTCGGCGAACAGTGGCTCGATCACCGTGCGCCCCGGATCATCAATCAACACCATGACATGCGGCAATTCCAGCGGCGCCCCTTCGCGCACCCGAATGCGCGGCGGCAAACGCTCCATGATCGTGCCCTCGGTGGGCCGAATCAGGGTTTTGGCGCCGGGGGTGAAATCGTAATGCTCCAAATCCAGCGCCACGATCAAACCCTTACGGATTCGGCCCCGCGCCGTCTCCCGCTCCACCCGCACCAGACCGGGCGGTTGCGGCGCCAGCACGCCTTCGGCCAAATAACGGCGCATGGCGTCCTGAATGGCCGCGATACGCTGCGCCTCATCCGCCGCGCCCAGATAAACCTCCGGCAGGATCAGCCGCAACGTCGAAGGCGCATCGCCCACCAGCGCATCTACCCGCGCCCAGTAATCCGGCTGCGAGGTGTATTGATCACAGGCGACCACCGCCCATTTCGTCAGGTCCACCCCCGGCCGGGGCAAGAGCAGCGACGGAAGCTGTAAACCGATGCCAGCAAAATTCATGTCTGTTTCAATCCTTCGTTATCCTGAACAAGCCGCCGAGGGAATAGGCGCAACGGAAAAGTCAGCGCAAGCTTAACAAAAAATCAGCGATCCGCTTACCACCGCCGGCAGGTCCAACCTCGGCGTACTATGCTTCGCAGAATCAAACCTACAAGGCCTCCATCCATGCGCAAGTTGGTGAGTATCGTAATCTTTCTCGTCGTTGCTGCGGCATTGCTCGCTGTCGCCACCGGCGGCTACCTGTGGTATGGCGCCAAGCAGCAGGTTGATCAGATCGTGGCGATGGCCAAACCCTTTGCCGAAATCAGCTATGGCAGCGTCGCTATATCGCCCAGCGGTTCCGTGGGCGTCCGTCGCTTACGGGTCATGCCAAAATTTGTCAACGACTCCATCATGATTGGCGCCATCCAGCTCAACTTTCCGAACTTTCTGGCTCTGCTCCATGCCCGCTGGCAACTGAGTCAAAACCAGTTACCCGAAGCGCTGTCGCTATCATTTCAGGATGTTGAACTGTCGCTGAGCGGCGGTATCCTCGGCGCTGCCACCGCCAATGCCGAGAAGACACGCTCACCGTTCGACCATCTGGACGCGCTGGGCTGCGGGCCAGTCACCGCATTTGGCGCCGCTGAGTGGCGGGAAATGGGCTACACTCAGTTCGTCGGCGCTATGGAAATCGGCTACCGCATTGATCCTAAAAATAATATGCTGGAGTTGCGCATGGAAAGCAGCAGTCAGAACTGGGCAGCACTCCATCTGGACATCGGTCTGGGCCTAACCAGACCGCCGGAATCGCTGGCGGAGTTCGCCGTTTCGTTCACGCCCAAGCTCGCCAAGCTGAACTTTGTGTTGCGCGATGATGGTTTCAACCAGCGCCGGAACGCCTACTGCGCCGCCAAAGCCGGCAAGCCTCTGCCCGATTATCTCGCTGATCATGTCCAGCAGGTCGCTGAGCGCCTGCGGGCCAATGGCGTTCTCTTAAGCCCCGGGTTGGTCGCCGCTTACCAGCGTTATCTCGGCGAGGGTGGAACCGTAATGATCACCGCCAACCCACCCGCACTGATCAATCCCGCCGAATTGCATGAATATGCGCCCGCCGATATCGTCAAACTGCTTGGGCTGCGGATGAAAGTCAACGAAGCCGAGGTCACTGATCTCACCGTAGACTGGGACGCGGCCAAAATTACCAAGGCGCTGAACCTCGAATCGGAACCGGAACCGGAACCGGAACCAGAACCGAAAACAACGCCGGCGACCGTGTCTCCATCTCCCGTCGTAGCCGAGAAGATCTACCAGACCTATCACCCCATTCCGGTCGGCGAACTGAGCCGGCATGTCGGCAAGGTCGTGAAGCTGCGCACCACCAACGGCACGCCGTATCGCGGTACACTGGACGCTGTCATGGAAGGCATGATCCGCGTCACCGTGCGCAAATCCGGCGGCAGCGCGATGCTCTCCCTGCGCGCCAGCGAAATCACCGAGGTGGCCGTGTTGTATTAAGAGGCCATCTAAAAACTGCTCTGGCCAAATCAAGGCCTTGTGGATACAGGCACTGGCTTGCAGGCGATTGGGCGGATCGTCGCCGGCAAGCCGGTTCCTGCAATCGGTCAGTGAGTTTTTAGCCAGCTTCTCAGGTCGCCGGCCAGAAGCGGCCGGCAAGCGATCCTGGAGAAAAACCGTGAACCTTATGCTGAATCGACTATTGCTGCTGGCATTCCTTGGGCTGACCGTCGGGCTACCACCGTCCGTGGCGCTGGCGCAACCGGATACCGCCAACAAGGCCAAGGTCGCCCTGATTATGAAAGCGCTATCCAACCCATTCTTTTTCAAGATGGAGGAAGGCGCCAAGGACTACGCCCGGGAAAATGGCATCCCGCTCGAAGTATTCGGCACCGAACTGGAAACGGATATCGAGCATCAGGTTGGCATCCTTAACAATCTGATTTCCCGGGGCTACGGCGCCATCGTCATCGCCCCCGCCGACTCGCGCAAGCTGGCGCCGCTCCTGGCGCAGGCCATCGCTCAGGGCATCGTCGTCATCAATATTGACAACCCGCTGGATAAGGATGCCCAAGCCCGAAGCGGCGTAGCCATTCCCTTCGTGGGTTCCGACAACGCCAAGGGCGCCGCTCTGGTGGGCGACTACATTCGCCGTAAACTGAGGGGCAAGGGTCGGATCATCGTCATCGAAGGCATCGTCGGCGCCAAGAATGGCGAATTGCGCAAGGACGGTTTTGTGAAAGCCGTTACCGCTGGTGGCGGCATTGAGATCGTGGATTCAGTCAGCGCCAACTGGCAAACCGAAGATGCTTTCGCGCACATGTCCGAATTGCTTAAAAAGCATGGCGCTGTGGACGCCGTCTTTTGCGCTAATGACCAGATGGCGCTGGGTGTCGTGCAGGCGCTGGATGTGCATAACCTGACCGGCAAAGTCCTGGTGGGTGGCTACGATAATATCGAGGCGGCGCGCAACGAGCTGCACAACAGCCGGATGCACGCCACGGTTGAACAGCATCCCGAATTGATGGGCCGTTATGGCGTGGCGCTGGCGTTTCAGGCGATGCAGGGCAAGAAAATTCCGGCTTCCCAGGAAACGCCGCTGGACCTGATCATCCACGAAAGCTTTGGCAAGCGCATCGCCCTGTCCCTGTCGGAACTGGCTAATCCGTTCTTCGCCGCCATGCTCAAGGGGGCCAAGGCCCAGGCTGATCTTCATGGCGTTGAACTGGCCTACACCGACGCCGGCAATGACGATGCCCAGCAACTGTTCGCTATTCAAAAATTTGTGGATCAGAAAATGGACTTCATGCTCATCAACCCCACCAACTCGCAGGCCGTGCAGCCCGGCATCGAACTGGCGAATCGCGCCCGGATTCCGGTCATCACCGTCGACCGCAAAGGTGACGGGGGCCACGTCGTCTCGCACATCGCTTCCGACAACGTGGCCGGCGGCCGGCTGGCGGGTGAATACATCGCCCGCCAGTTGGCCGGCGGCGGCGCCGTCGCCGAATTCGAGGGCCTGCCCGGAACCTCAGCCAGCTACGAACGCAGCAAGGGCTTCAACCAGGCCATTGCCGCCAACAGCAAGCTGCGCATCGCCGCCCGCGAGGTCGCCAACTTCAACCGCGCCGACGCCCGGGAAATCATGACGCGCCTGTTGAGTCAGGGGCAGCATTTCGATGCGGTTTTCGCCCACAACGATAGTATGATCCTGGGCGTGATGGACGCGGTGCGCCAGGCCAATCCCGCCCAGCGCCCGATCCTGGTTGGCTTTGACGCCATTCCGGAAGCCCTGCAGGCGTTGCGCGAGAGGGGCATCACCGCCACCATCGCCCAGAGACCGAAACAGATGGGCGCCCTGGCGGTGGATGTTGCGCTCAAAGCGTTACACAACGAACCCGTACCAGACTTCATTCCGGTCGAACTCGATCTGGTTGAAGGCCCGCGCTAACGACGGCGACGGCCCGACGTAAATGGCGCGCGCCTGATGCCGGGAGAGTTGTATGGGAACCGATAAAGACTTTATCCAAACCCGTTATGGGTTTGCTGTGGCGATTCCTCAATTCAGGTAGGATTGATCGAGTCGCTTCTCGCTATCCAAGGCCATGTTCGGTACCCTCAGACAACGCTTTATGCTCATGGCCGGCCTGCTGTTGGTGCTACTCGCCCTCGGCTACGCCGGCATCGTATTTTTTCTGGGCCAACTGTCCGTCAGCGCCGGCCATGGCGAATCCGCTACGATCGCCGACCGGGAAGTCCGGAGCCTGGAACGACGCTTTTGGGAAATCCGGTTTTGGGAACAAGCGGCCCTGTCGCAACAAATCCGACCCGATGCCGAACAGCGTTTCGCCGCCCTGCTGAATGAGGCGAAGGCGAGCATCCGCCAGATCAAGCCCCGGATAGCCAGCGCGCTGGCCTTGCCGAGAATCGGTGAAATCACCACCCTGCTGACGGACTACGAGAACCTGTTCAGCCGGTTGATCCAGTTGAAGACCCGGCAACGGCTGAACAAAACCAGTTTTGACTCCAACTACCAGGTTCTGGCATCGGCCATTTTCTTCATTCCGGACGCCAGCGTCCTGTACAAGCCGCTATTCACCGTCAACCGCTTTCAGGAGAGCTATTTCCTGGGGCGTTCTGACGTCAAATACAACAGCCTGGACGTCGCTTTCGACTCGCTGCTGCGCAACATGGAATCGTCATCATTGCGCGACGACGCCCGCATCCGTTCCTACGCCGAACGTTATCAGGACCTGCTGCAGCAGGATTTCGCACTGGAAGCCGAGATTCGCAATCTCAACCGCCAATTTGATGCGCTGACCCTCACCCTGACCCGGCTCCTGGCGACGATTTCCGCCGAAGCCATCGCCACTTACCAGCAGGAATTTCAGGCCAGCCAGGACATCCGCGCCCGCATTCAGCACTCCCTGCTGGTTTTTGCCCTGGTCATGATCGTGCTGTTCGGTCTCCTTTTGCACGCGATGGCACGCCAGATCATCTGGCCGATCCGGGAAATTTCCGAAGTCGCCCGGCGGGTTCAGTCCGGTCGCCTGGGCACGCGGTTTATCGGGGAGGGCAATGATGAAATCGCCCAGTTGGGTTGTGCGATCAATCAGATGCTGGAGACCATCGAAAAGAACAACGCCAGCCTGACTGCCTACCAGAACGATCTGGAGCAGCGGGTCGAGGCGCGCACTGAGGAACTGCGGAAAGCCAAGGAAGTCGCCGACGCCGCCAACCGCGCCAAGAGCGAATTTCTGGCCAACATGAGCCACGAGATCCGCACGCCGATGAATGCGATCATCGGCATGGCCGACCTGCTGGCGGAAACCCCGTTGACCGAGGAGCAACGTCACTATATCGAAATCTTCAAGAACGCGGGCGGCAACCTGTTGGCGCTGATCGAGGACATTCTGGATTTGTCGAAGATTGAGGCGGACAAGCTGACGCTGGTGCGGGAAACGTTCGATCTGAGGCTCCTGCTGCACAAACAGATCGAGTTGATGACGATTCGCGCCCGGGACAAGGGCCTGCAATTAATCCTGCACGTGGCTCCCGATGTTCCCCAGTTGGTTGAAGGCGACGCCAACCGGCTGCGTCAGGTGCTCACGAACCTGATTGGCAATGCCGTCAAATTCACCGAGCAGGGTCAGGTTACCGTCACCGTGACCCATGATCCCGCTCAGCCAGCGTCTGGTTATCTACGCTTCGCGGTGACCGACACCGGCATCGGCATTACCCCTGAGCAGCAGGAACGGGTGTTCGCTGCGTTTACCCAGGCCGATGGCGCGATCACCCGCAAATACGGAGGCACCGGCCTGGGTCTGACGATCTGTCAGCGGCTGGTGGAACTGATGGGCGGTCACATCGCGCTCGAGAGCACGCCGGGCCAGGGCAGCACCTTTCATTTCACGGTTCGGCTGGATGCCGGGTCGCCCGCCGCCGCGCTGGCCCAGCCGAAATCCAGACCCACCCGCGATCATCGCCTGGACGGAACCCCGAAACCCGAGGGGTTATCCATTCTGATCGCCGACGATGCTCCGGACAACATCATGCTGATCCGAGCCTACCTCAAGCAGACGCCGCACCGGCTGGATATCGCGGAGAATGGCGCGGTCGCGGTCGAACGGTTTAAGCAGGGCCAGTACGATCTGGTCTTCATGGATGTGCAGATGCCGGTCATGGATGGCTACACGGCTACTGGCCTGATCCGGGAATGGGAACGCGCCCAGGGCCGCCCGCCGCTCCCCATCATCGCGCTCACCGCCAATGCCTTGAAGGAAGATGAACAACGCAGTCTGGACGCCGGCTGTACCGGCCATCTGACTAAACCTATCCGCAAGGGCATGTTTCTGGCCGCGTTGCAGCGTTACGCCAGCCTGACTTAGAGGCTGTCTCTGTATCAGTTCCGAACCCATTGAATCAAAAAAAGCACGAACAGCACCACCAGGCCCAGCGGAATCAACGCCGCTGGCCAATCCTTTTTGGCGGCGCGGCTGCGCTCAATCGTCGCCTTGAGGCCAGGCCGAAACCACAGG
>Ga0209507_1001438_pt1 | contig 18898 bp, 15 predicted proteins | sample AD_UKC028_MetaG_FD_184414 | JGI IMG/M metagenome (GOLD analysis project Ga0209507, IMG submission 184414) | Active sludge microbial communities of municipal wastewater-treating anaerobic digesters from USA - AD_UKC028_MetaG (SPAdes) (version 2) | ecosystem: Engineered > Bioreactor > Anaerobic >...
CCGCTTCGAGGATGCGGATCTTCTCGGGATCGACATCGAGACAGAGAACGTCATTGCCGACTTCCGCCAGGCAGGTGCCGCTGACCAGACCGACGTATCCAGTGCCGACGACGGTGATTTTCATGTGGATTCTTCCGTTCTGAGTTGTGGAGTCGTTGCGTTCAACAAACCAACGACCCTTCTCGCATTCCACGTCCACGTCAGTTGCAGACGGTCGATGGTTTCCCTGGAAGCGACGGATAACCGGTGACGGAGAGCGTCGTCACGGCACAGTCCGGTAAGTGTCTCTGCAAGGCTACCTGGTACTGACTCATCGAACATGGCCGCATTCTGGCGATCAGTCAGGATTTCGAGAAGGTTTGCCGTGCGGGGCGCGACGATGGCTTTTCCCATAATCAGGTATTCCATCAGTTTCAACGGAGACGCGTAACTCGTAACAGCAGGTTGTAGAGCGATATCGAATGCCGCAACGTAGGCGGGAACGGCGTCGCGATGCACAACGCCGGTGAACGTTACGCGGTCGCCAATGCCTAGGGATCTTGCCTGGGCTTCAAGTGTGGGTCGGACGGGGCCGTCTCCGACCACCAATAAATGGGTATTCGCCGGTGCATCCATTGTCGCCATCCAATCGATTATTCGGTCGACTCCATGCCAGTCCCGGACAAACCCGGTGAATCCCAGCACCAGCTTGTTCTGCAGGCCAATTCGGAACTTGGCGGATTCTGGATCAGGTGCTTGGGCAAAATGGGCCTTGTTGATCCCATTCGGGATAACGACGATGCGCTCGTCAGGAACGCCGTATGCCTTAGCGTAGCCCGCGAGAACATGGGTTACAGGAAGGACGAAATCTGCCTCCCGCCAGGCTTTGCGCTCCGCCCATCGCGCAAGCCAAGGCAGTGCCAAGCCCCCGCTATGTTGCGATCGCTCGAATACGAGGGGTGAATTCACTTCAAGCAGTAGCGGGATGCCCAGCCGCTTCTTGAGTATGCTGCCGGCGAGCAGATAGAGGTTGTATCTCTCGTAGATTACGTCTGGCTGGAATTCCCGGGCTGCCGCTGCAAGCTTCCGGTAGGCATGAAGCGAGTACGCAAGCTCCAGGAGTTCGTAGAGGGAATTCGGAAGGTCTGCCTTGAGACGATGCACCCAGCTGACGTTACCACCCATTTCGCCGGGGTCGCCGGCGGCCGGTGCGACAACCCGGACTTCGTGCCCTTCGGCACGAAGCGCTTCGATCATCTCCTCAATATGAACGGCCTGTCCATCTTTGGACGCGGTGCGGTGATGGTAGAGAATCTTCATGGGACGTTTGAGCTCAGGCTGCGGCAGAGTCGTTCATGACACAACGCAAAAACGCGTCATACATCAGCAGCGTCCAGATCGGCGTGCTGTGATCGCGAACGCCGGATTCGTGCTGTTCGACAATCTGCTTGATCATGTCCGGATTGAAGTAGCCGGATTCGGCAATCTGGCCCTTCAGGAGCGAGTTGCGCACGCGCTGGCGCAAGGGACCCCGGAACCAGCGGGCCAGGGGAACTGCGAAGCCCATCTTGGGGCGATACAGGACGTCGGAGGGCAGCATCGGCTCCATGCTTTTCTTCAGCAGGAACTTGCTTTCGTTCTTGCGCATTTTGAGGTGCGAGGGGAGGGTCGCCAGCCATTCCACCAGCTGGTGATCCATCAACGGTTCACGGACTTCAAGTGAGTGCGCCATGCTTGCCCGGTCGACCTTGGTGTTGATGTCGCCGATCAGATAGGTGTGCGTATCGATGTACTGGATCAGCCCCAGGGGATCATCCGTATTGGCTTTGCGGGCGTGTTTATTGAAGACATCGATGGCGCTGTACCCGCCCAGTGTGCTGCGGAAACTGTTGCTGTAAAGTTGTTGCCGCATTGGATCGCGAATCAGCGACATGCTGTGAAAATAACTTTCCACCGAGGTTCTGGCTATGCCTTCGAAGGTGGTTTTGGCACGGAAGAAGCGGGGGGCCCAGTCGGCCTTCGGGTAGAGCTTGCCCAATGTGCCGAAGATGGAGCGGCGCAGGCCCGGCGGTAGGGCCGAGCGCATTTTTTCTTCCATCAGGTGCAGTTTGTAGCGACGGTAGCCGCCAAAGCTTTCATCGCCGCCATCGCCGGAAAGCGCGACGGTGACGTGCTTGCGGGCTAACTGGCAGACGCGATAGGTGGGTATGGCCGAACTGTCGGCGTAAGGTTCGTCGTAGAGCCAGGCCAAGGTGTCGATCAGGTCGAAGTCATCGCTTTCGACGATGTCGAGGTGGTGGTTTGTCCGGTAACGGTCGGCTACCATTTTAGCGAATTCGGATTCGTTGAAGGCCGGGTCGGAAAAGCCGATCGAACAGGTGTTGACCGCAGTATTCGAGAGTCCGGCCATGATGGCGACGACGGCGCTGGAGTCAACACCGCCGGAGAGGAAGGCTCCGAGGGGGACTTCGGAAATCATCCGCAGCTTGATCGATTCTTCCAGGCGGTGCGTGAGTTCAGCACAAGCGTCGGCATCGCTGATCGGATTGTCGAGTGTGAAGTGGACGTCCCAGTATTCGCGCGGCTCGCCGACCGGCTGGCCGCGCCGGAGCAGAACGGTGCAGGCCGGTGGCAGCTTCTTGGCTTGCTTGAAGATGGCGCGCGGTTCGGCGACGTAGCCGAGGGCAAAGTATTCCTCGACTGCACAAGGATCGATGTCTCGCTTGAGTCCGCCGTGGGCGAGGATGGATTTGAGTTCGGAGCCGAAGAGGAAGGTGCCATCATCGAGCAGGGCGTAGAACAACGGTTTGACACCGAGGCGGTCGCGGGCGAGGAAAAGCGTTTCGCGGTTGCGGTCCCAGAGCGCAAAGGCGAACATGCCGCGAAAGCGGTCGACGCACGCTGCGCCCCACGATTCCCAAGCGTGGACGATGACTTCGGTGTCGCTGCTGGTGTGGAAGATGTGGCCCAGCGCCTGCAGTTCCGGGATGAGTTCCTGGTAGTTGTAGATTTCGCCGTTGAAGACGACGCAGACCGTCTGATCCTCGTTATAGAGCGGTTGCTGGCCGGTGGAGAGATCGATGATCGAGAGCCGGCGGTGGCCGAGGCCGAGGCCCGGTTCGACATGCAGGCCGCCTTCGTCCGGGCCGCGGTGAAACTGCGATTCGTTCATGCGGTGGAGAACCGCACGGTCGATGTCGCGTTTGCCTCGGGTATCGAATATTCCGGTGATGCCGCACATTTGTCGTTACTTCCTGTTCCTGTTTATGCCGACACACCGGCGCGGCCCAGCAATTTGTCATAGGTTCCCAAATAGGCGGCCACCATTGCGTTCATGCTGAACTTTTCTTCTACCCGCTCGCGACCGAGTTGCCCCATCTGCTTTGCCTGATCGGGATTGTTGGCGAGTGTAACGATCTGATGCGCCAACGCCTCCGGATCGCTCGCCGGTACCATCTGGCCCGTAATGCCTGAAATTACCAGGTCGGCATTGCCACCGACGTCGGTGGCAATCACGGGCAAGCCTGAAGCCATCGCTTCCAGGATGGTGTTGGAAATACCTTCGGCGAACGATGGCAGAATGAAACAGTCCAGGATACCCATGACCTCCGGGATGTCATGACGCTCTCCGGGCAACCAGACCAGATCGCTTACTTCAGCTGCCGCAAGGATTTGTTCGCACTCCGCGCGTAACGGGCCATCTCCAATCATTGCCAAGCGGGTGCGTGATCGAATTGCCGGGTCAATTTCGAGTGCACGAATGAAAGCCCGTGCCAGCATGGTCTGATTCTTCACCGTCTGCATACGTCCAATCGTGCCGACAATCCAGTGTTCGTGGCGCGAGAATGGACAGTCGGGTATCGAATGATCGAATCCGACGGGATGAAAGCGATCTGTATCGACGCCGTTGTACACCTGTAACACCTTGTCTTCCGGAACCTTTATTTTGGTGGTGAGATATTCGCCAAGATCTCGGGACAGCGCCAGGTAATAACTCACGAATGGCCGATAAAAACGTCGAACGCGCTGATACGTAACGTTCGATCCGTCGAGATCTCCCACGTCACGCCCGTGTTCGCCATGAATGCGAACCGGAACGCCAGCCGCCCAGGCGGGCAGTTGCGTTTCAAGCGCGGCCAGGTTCCGGCTATGAACGATGGACGGGCGCAAGCGACGGAACAAGGTGAACAACTTGGGGAAAAGCCAGATGCCATGGCCGGGGGCCTTGTTCAGCGAAATGAACTCGACATCGTCACGCTCGATGCGCTGGCGGAAATCGGTGACCGCGGTGAGCGCGATCACGGCGTGACGATAGCGGTCGGCTGGCATGTGGTTGATCAGGTTGACAATGCCGTTCTCGAGTCCGCCAGTATCGAAGCGGTACATGATGTGGGCAACAAGCGGGCGAGGATCTCGCAGTGGCATTACCTGACGCCTTCCTCTTGGGTTGTTGCCGCCAACGCTGGAAGTTGCTTAGAAAAGACCCTGTGAAACCTGGAGCATTTTTGCTTCATCACGCCGGACGAAGAGAAGGAGGCGGAAGATAAGGGTCGATGGCTTTCATGTGCGCTTCCCAGCTATAGCGTTCGATGACCCGCTGTCGCGCTGCGTTGCCTATGTCGGTTGCAGTCTCGGGGGATTCCAGCAATTGACTGATGGCACTTATGTAATCCGCCGGACTGACGGCCGTCAGCAATTCCTGGCCTGCGGCAGCGTCGACAGCAGCAGCGCAGTCGGTGGACGCGATGACCGGTCTGCCCATGGACATGGCTTCCAGAATCTTGTTCTGGATGCCGCGGGCGATGCGCAATGGTGCAACTACGGTGGCGGCATACTGAAGATACGGGCGTACATCATCGACCGTGCCGGTGACTACGATGTGGTCACTTGCAAGCGCCAGCACCTCGGCGGCAGGGTTGCGACCCACGATATAGAAACGAGCGTTGGGCCAACGTTCCAGGATCCCCGGAAAAACCTCGCCTTTGAACCAGGTGACTGCATCGATGTTGGGCAGGTAGTCCATGGCGCCGGTGAAGGCAATTGGTAGCTCATCGGCACGGTAGGGCGACGGACGGGATTCTTGAGGAGAAAAATATTCCGAATCGACGCCATTGCCCATCGCTTCCAGTCGTACCCTGCACTCCGGCGCCTTCTCGGCGAACAGCGCAACCTCGTTGTCGGTCGCGAAAAAACTGCGGGACGCTCTCGCCGCCATGCGTCGTTCATAATCCAGAAGCAGTCTGCCCTCGCGGCGGTAAAGCCAGGAGAATGGCCAGTGATGCCGTGGTGCGTACTGGATCCACTTGGCTGAATCGACATCGACGAAATCGATGATTGTGGGCATCCGCGGCAGATCCTCGACATACTGTGCCATCGCGGAGGAGAAAACGACAGCAGCGTCAATGTGGCGACGCCTGCAGGTTTCCTTGACCCACTGCCGGAGCGCTGAGTTGCGGTAGAACTTTAAGGTAAGCGCTTCGCCCGCAAGAAAGCCACTCAGACTGCGGATTTTGGCAAGGCGGGGATCAAGCCTGACAACATGGATGTCGGCACAAAGATCACGCAAGGCGGCGACGTGCGGTTCGTCGTCCGGGTCGTCGATGAAAGTTCCGAGGAATACGCGGTGCTGCCGGGTCAGGTGTTTCAACAGGTGGTAGGAGCGCACCTTGTCACCCTTGTTGGGCGGGTAGGGCAGGCGATGAACGAGATAGAGAATATTCGCCATTTTCCGCTCAGCCGAGATTACGGACGATATGCGGCCCCAGCCAGTTGGCCAAGCCAATCGGCATGCGCCGCCATGCCTCAATGAACAGTCGATACTTGGCATTTGCCGGATTGTTCTGGGGAATGCTGTCGCGTTTGTAGAGACAGTACTCGTAATGCAGGGGCGTCGGCTCGAAACCCCAGTTTTTCTTGAAGGCGAATGACCCGGTACCGTGCTTGCTGCGACCATAGTCGAATACCTTGAGGCCGCGCTCGCATGACCGGCGCATCAGTTCCCAGTATTTGAAGTCATTGGCCGCCAGATGGCGTGCACTTTCATCGTCGCCGGCATAGTAGGGCAGGATTTCGTCGCGAAAATAGAAGGAAAGCACGCTACTCAGCGGGCGACCGTCCGGTCCGGTAACTGTCAGTACTTCACAATTATCGCCAAAGACCTGAAGCAGGGTATCGAAGTAATGTTTGGGCATGGCGGGTGTGCCATGGCGATGAACATTGTCCGCGTAAAGGGTGAAAAAGCGTTCGCTGTTGCGGTCGACCGTGCTGAGCAGCCCATTTTTGATGCCCTTGCGCACCATGGCTCGCTGTTTGCGCGGGATCGCCTGCATGTTTTCGTCAACGTCCGGCAGGATCGCCTTGCGGAAGGTGACATACAGATCCTGCGTCGGCCATTCCATATGGCGAGGCGCAACATTCCGAAACTCCAGATGATCGACGCCAAGTTTTCGCGCCAGTTCCTGTGCCGCATTTTCCAATGCCGTCGCGGAATTGGCATCGGCGGATGCAATTCCACCATAGACAGCGAAGGGCAGTGCAACCAGCGCATTGCCGAACAGCCGGCTGTTCACATGGGCGAGCGGCAGGACGCCGAGGATTCCGGCAGCGCTTTCGGCATAGAGAAAATAGGTGGCATGCCGGAACACGTTTCGAATAACCTGTTGCCAGGCGGAGCGATGAAAGAAGCTGGCTTCCGGGCAAGCGAAGACAAAATCATCCCAGCGCGAAGCAGTGGCAGTGTCGGCCGGATCGAGTTGTCTGATTTTCAGCATGCTGGTCGGGTGTCGGCGAGGAAAAGGTGATCCATCCGCGCCCAGCGGAAATCTCCCAGAAGGCGGTGCAGACGGGCTTCCATGCGATGAATATTGACGTAATGGCGAAACTGCGTCTTGGCGCTGATACCGGGAATGCGAGGCTGATCGACATCCATTTCCCACGGGTGAAAATAGAAAACTGCGGTAAGACCGTCGACATGATTGACGCGCCGGAGCATCCAGCGCGAGAGGTTGTATGGCACCAGACGGAAATAGCCGCCGCCGCTAGCTGGCCAGTTACGGTTCATGAAACGCAGTGTCGTCGCCGGAATCTCCAGCAAGTTTCCCTTGGCGTGCGCATGACGCGGAGCATCCGGCATCCCGTAATGGTCGTGGCGAATGGGGTAGATGCTGGAACTATAGAGGTATCCAGCACGTTCAAGACAGTCGAACGCCCAAAGATTGTTCAGGCCGATCGAAAAGCTGGGCGCGCGATAGCCCTTGACCTCCTGACCCGCGAGATCCTCGAGGATCAACTTGGCAAGATTGATGTCGGCGAAGAACGCGGCCGCTGTCTGTTCGTTCGCGCGTTCATGACCATAGCCATGACTCGCCAGCTCGTGGCCCTCGGTGACGATCCGCCGGACAAGTTCCGGATAACGTTCGGCGATCCATCCCAGGGTGAAGAAGGTGGCTTTAGTTCCATGCTGATCCAGCATTGCGAGGATGCGGTCAACGTTGCGTTCGATCCGACATTCTCGGGATGGCCACTCGCTACGCGGGATGTGCGGCGCGAACGCGGAAACCTGAAAATAGTCCTCGACATCAATCGTGAGGGCGTTGGTGACTGTCGCATGCATGATTTGGAACTTCAGGTCATTTCCTGAGCCTGGTGCCGATGAAGAAGCCACTTGGAGAGGTCGGTGGCAATACGCTCAGCCGCGTGACCATCCCAGAATTCTGGAACACGGCCCTGTTTGCCGTGTCCCGTAAGAATCACTGCAGCTTCCCGGCGAATTGTTTCGATATCCCGTCCGACCATCGTGTTGGTCCCTTGTTCGACGGTGATTGGTCGTTCGGTATTTTCACGCAGCGTGAGGCAGGGAACGCCAAGCGCGGTCGTTTCTTCCTGCAGGCCACCGGAATCGGTCAGAACGATGCGTGCGCCGGCCATCAGGCCGAGCATTTCCAGATATCCTTGGGGCGGAAGTAAAACAAGTCGGGAATTGGCGATCAGGTGGCCGAAACCAAAGCGTTCGATATTGGCCCGCGTGCGCGGGTGAAGGGCAAACACCAGTGGCAGTTGGGAGGTAATTTCGTTTAGGACGGTCAGCAGCGAGGACAGGGTCTCTGCCTGGTCTACATTCGACGGCCGATGCAGCGTGACAACGCCGTAACCTTCCGAGCCACCAATCAATGCAGGATCGAATCCCCCCGCTGCAACCGTAGCGGCGGGGGCACGTGCGAACTCCAGGTTGTTGCGCAGCGAATCGATCATGACATTACCGACGAATCGCACACGAATGGCAGCGATCCCTTCGCGGATCAGGTTGGCCTCGGCGCTACGCTCGGTGGTATACAGCAGGTCCGCGACCTGATCGGTCAGTACCCGATTTATCTCTTCCGGCATTTTACGGTCATGGCTACGCAGTCCGGCCTCGACATGAACGACTGGAATATCCTTTTTGACGCCGACCAAGGTGCACGCCAAGGTCGAATTAACGTCGCCGACGACTAGTATACAGGACGGCTTGCGCGCATCGATGACGGGTTCGAAGCGTCGCATGACTTCGGCTGTCTGTACTGCATGGGATCCCGAACCCACTTCGAGATTGATATCCGGTTGCGGCAATTGCAGATCTTCGAACAACCTGTCGTTCATGTCCTTGTCGTAATGTTGACCGGTATGCACCAGCAGGGCCGGTATGGCCGGAGTATTGGCGGCGAATGCGCGCAGAATGGGCGCCATTTTCATGAAATTGGGGCGCGCACCAACCACGCAAATTACAGGGCCAAGGCTTGCAGGCCAGGTTGCTGAAATCATTCCGGTTCCTTGGGTGCCTGTTCGCTTTCTAATACAACGGATGATGGCTCATTAAGCGGTAGTTCGCCCGAAGATACGGAATGTGAAGGGGTTTTTTGAGTAATGCGTGGCTTGGATCGTTTTGTCTTTGTCTTGGTCTCAGGAACAATGGTGGATGATTCCTTAGGGGTGCCTTCCTTATCTGGAACAATCGATAAGACGATCTTCTGAAGAAGCGAGAGTGTGGTTCCGTTAATTAATTCCAGTTGCTGAAGGCTCTGTTCGAGGCGCCCAAGTCGCTCGTTGAATTGCCATGCAGTGAGTCCGGCAAGAAGGTAATTCAAATCTTCCCGGGAAGAAACATCGAGTTCCTTGTCCGTCGTTACCGGCTGGCGCTGCTTTCTACCCACTTTTGGCGGTTGCACGTCTGCATCCGCAGGATAATTTGCTAAATTCGATCCCGATGCCAAAGCGTGGTCAGCGGCGCGTTGTGCTTGGACGAACGATGTGTCTTGAGTTTCTTCGAAAATCTCGCGTGCAACCTCCTCGACATCCTTGGCATCAAATTCCTTCTTGTCATTCAGATAGCCAAACAACATCAGGCGATCACAGACCGAATTGATCCGCCGGGGAATCCCGCTTGTAGCCTTGAAAATAGCCAGAAAACTATCTGGAGTGAAGGTCGGGTACTCATCGGCACCAGCGCATTTGAGTCGGTGTTCGACATAACCGCGCGTTTCGTCCACATCCATCGGACCGATGTGGCACGAGGCAATGACCCGCTGTCTGAATTGCGCCATTTGCGGGCTTTGCAGGATGTCGCGGAACTCAGGTTGCCCGATCAGGAAGCTCTGCAAGAGAGCGTGATTGCCGAACTGGAAATTTGAGAGCATGCGCAACTCTTCGACGGCCCGGGCAGTCAGATTTTGCGCCTCATCGACGATCAACAGACAGCGTTTTCCCTTGCCAGTCATGCTGATCAGGAAGGCTTCCAGGGACATCAAGACGTCTGACTTCTCGACATCTTTGGTGCGGATACCAAATGCCGCGCCGACGAGACGCAGTGTGTCGTCCGCATCCAACTGGGTGCTTACCAGATGCCCGGCGACCACTTTGTCCTGGTCCAGATTTTCAAGCATGCCGCGAACAATTGTCGTCTTGCCAGCGCCCACTTCACCGGTAACGACGATGAACCCTTCATTCTGGTGCATGCCATATTCGAGATACGCGGTCGCGCGCCGGTGCTGCTTGCTGGCGAAATAGAATTTTGGATCGGGGTTTAGCTGGAAGGGCTTGCTGGTCAAGCCATAGAAAGATTCATACATGTGCTAGAACACCATTGTCACCGAGGCGAACAATGAGTTTTCCTTGTAGGGGGTCGTCGTGAGGTCCGAGCCGTTGAAGTCCTGATGGCGAGCATTCAGCGCGCCGACAGTCTTGGCGCCGAGACGGGTTGAAATGCCGATCTGGTAGGTGGTCAATGTCGTGTCAATTTCATCGGTCAGATCACTTTTGTTTTTTTGGCGGGATCCGAGAAGGTTCAGGGCGGTGAGGGGGGTCAGACGATGCGAATAGCTTAGGGCGTAGCCTTGCTGAGTATAGGTGCCAGCCTCACTGACGATTCCCTCGAGCCCGTTGGGGGCACGGGTCAGCGGCTGGTTGTGGCGGCGACTAGCAATAAAGGTGATGGAATTGCGGCTGCCGAAAAGCACTAGGGAGAGTTCTTGATTGCGCTGGACATCGGGACGATTGGCCAAATAATTGTTTATCGCCTGGGCATCCGGTTGAAGCCCTGACTGATTCAGGAGATTTCTCACATAGGTATCGCGGCTTGCCTCATCAGGAATGAGGCTTGCAAATATCTGGAAGTACTGGTCGTAAACCGTTCCTAACCCGGTGTTGGTAAAGTCATTCGGGACTAAAACAACATCCTTGGTATCCGTGTAGCGAATACTGCTGAGCGGAAAACGATGGCTGAGAAGCACATTGTGGCCAGTGCCAAAGAAACGGTGTTCCCAAAACCCTGATGCTTGGGTGCGTTCGGTTGGGGTCCAGTTAAACCCGGCACCGTATGTGCCTTCGCCTTCGTTGTCCAGTGACTGATAGTTGTTAGACTCATAGCCCCCACTGCCAGATAGGCGGAATTCCGGAAACAGCCTGTAGCTCAGCAGGCCACGGATTCGACTATCATTATAATTTTGCTCTGGCAACAACCCGACTTGGCTGTAATTGGTATTTTGTTGGCTGCCATCGATGGCCCAATTGAGGTTCTGGAATCTCGTGTTTCCTTTGATTTCCCCCAGCCACTGGGAAATCGTGACGTCGGAAAGCGTACTGTCCTTGCTATTGGTGACCGAAGTGTTGTAGCGCAGAAAGTAGTCCGCCGAGCCGCCCAACTGGCCTTTGATAAAGGGAGAGAGAAAAAAGGTCGAGGTTTCTGTGGTATTTCCGGTGTTGTATATATTGCTCGAAGACTGCTGGCCGAACTGGTTGATGACTTGTTGTGAAATCTGACCACCGAAGTCGAGGAAAAGCCAATTGTCAATCGCTTCCAGCGTACCGAAAGCGTTCAGAAAATTTTGAACCTGACTGCTGTTGTTGCCCGTCGAATAAGCAATTGCATCAAGTTGGTAGTCAACAAACATCTTCAGGCGGGCAGTTCGCCCATCGATACGAATGCCAGGCGACAACTGGGAAATGAGACCGCTCTGCTTGTCGGTCGAGGCCAGGTTGATATTGTCGGTCAGTGTTCCTGTAAGGCCAATGCGTGGAACGATGGTCCACGCCGGAGCGGTAGTCGGTTCGTCTGATGCCGACTCACTCTGGGTACCCAGGTTTGGAACCGTTGCAGCGCCCGGTATATTCTGCCCGGATGGCGTTGCAACAGGTGTAATTACGGAACCGGGCGCTTGGGACATGGCGGACCCGGCGAAGCAATAACAAAGGACGCCAGTGGTCGCCACCAGCCAATTCGCGTTAGTTTTCATTCCCATACCCGTATCCATAGGCATACCCGTATCCATAGCGTTCGGATACTGATTGTTTGGCCTGGTTCAGGACCATCATCTTGAGCGGACAGGCAGCTATCGTGGAAAGTGCATCTTTCACGGCGCCTTGCAATGTTTCACCTGCCTGGACGACTACGACGACCTGCCCCATGTGCGTGGCAAGCGTGCGAGCTTCGGTGGTCGGCAGTAATGGTGGTGAGTCGAAGATTATGATCCGGTCCGGATAGCGTTTCGCCATGTCATCCAGCAAGCGGACCATCGCATCGCTGGCCAACAACTCGGTTGCCCGCTGATGTTGGGTGCCGCTCGGAAGGATGGAGAGCTTTTCGATGTTGGTGCGCAGCAGCACACCGGAAATATCAAGAGAGTTGGCAGTGACCACATCGAGCAGGCCCTTCGCCGGGGGAAGGCCAAGCATGCTGAGTACGCTCGGCCGAGCTACGTCGGCGTCTACCAGCATCACCGTATTGTCCATTTCCATGGCGATACTGATCGCCAGGTTGATCGCGGTGAAGCTTTTGCCCTCTCCGGGCAAGGCGCTGGTAACCATGATCAAATTGCCATTACGTATTGGTGAGGAAGCTTTGCCCATGGCGTTTGCCAGTAGCGGTCGTTTGATTACCCGGAACTCGCTGGCCAGCAGCGTACTTGTCTGACTTGGTACCAGGAGGCCGGAAGCAGCGACGGCATTGAGGTCCAGATCGACCCGCCTTGCGGCAGCTGGCGAGGATCCTGAAGGTTCAGCATCATCTGAGCGACCGAAAGTGTCCATCGCACGACTGCGTTTCGGGATAGCGTTCGTTGTTGCCGCTGAGTTGCCGGCAGATGGTCGCGCTGGAGGTTCTGCAGTCATGTCGTCGGGCAATTCGACGCCTGCCTGCCGCAGTTGCTCCAGTCGTTTGGCTGCTTGTTCAATAAGGCTCATCGATTTTCCTCAGGCAGCGCGTGAAAGGTATGTGAGCACCGCAATCCCGACTGCGTAGGCAATCACTAAAGCAGCGCCCCCGAGTAGAAACCGGGTAAGACTTGCGCGATCCTGCAGGTTACGGGCTGCATTCGGGAGAAGAGAAACGATTCCCAGCACGGGTAAGCCAGTCTCATCCCGTAATGATTTTCCATCGAAGAACACCGGGCGCAATTGGCTGGCCGCAAAGGCCGCAAGGAATCCACCTGCGATGGCGAACAGCAGCCCAAGTGGAAGAAGAATCGCACGGTTGGGCGCTACCGGTTTTGAGGAGGCGCGCGGCGGATCAATCAGGCGAAAATCGGCTCCACCCACGGCTGAATCAAGATTGCCAGTCAGCACTGCGGACTCACGACGGGTGGCCAGTTGTTCGTAGTTTTTCCGCTGAATTTCGTAGTCGCGATTTAATTGCACCAGTTCGGCTTCGAGCTGTGGCTGGAATTTCATGAACTCCTTGGTCCGCTTGTACCTCGACTCATACTCGGCCACCCTTGTGCGAAGCGAGGCAACCGTGGCTTCAGCTTCGCCAAGCGATACCTTGAGTTGCTGATAGACCGGATTGTTGCTGATACCCGTGCCAGGATTCGACAATGCAAATTGTCGCCGCGCGAGAATCTCCTGTCGTTTCTGCTCTTCCAGATCCTTGATGAGTCGTCGCGTTCCGATTACGTCCGGATGCTTGTCGGTGTACTTCTGGAGCAGCGTGTCGAGATTGCGTTTTTGCACGTCAATCCGGCCGTCGATCTCGGGCAGGGAAATGCTTACGTCAGCACCTGGAGATTCGGGCAGAAGTACGGGTTCGTCTCCGGCTATTTGGCGCCGCAGCGCGTCTCTGGAGTTTTCTGCTTCACGCAATTCAAGTCGGGACGTCTGAAGCAGTGTGGCGATCTCGCCCAAGCGGTCCATGCTGCCCTTGCCGTCGGCGGTCTCCAACTCCACGTTGCGCAGCTTGAATTCTTTCAACCGGTTTTCAGCTTCCTGGAGTTTCATTTCGGAATTGCGAATCTGCTCTTCGATGAACTTGCGCGCAGTGTCTGAGTCCTCACGCTTGTCGCCAACACTCGATTCGACAAAAAGAGAGATCAGCGACTGGACAACCTTTTGCGCATTTGCCGGGTCAGTATTGCGGTAGGAAACAGTGTAGATATTGTCCCGGTTGGTACTCTTGATTTCCAGCGCTTTCGTCACGCTGTCGATAAGGTCTTCCCGATCCGCCTTGCTCTGGACATCGATATCCATATCCGACATGCGGATGACTTTTTCCACGTTGGGGCGACTGACGAGGGTGCGGCCCAACATCATCACCTTTTGCTCGACATTGGGCTGTACTGCCAGTCCGGTCATCAGAGGCTTGAGAATTGACTGGGTGTCCAGTGAGATTCTGGCAGTAGCCTCATATTTGTCCGGGATACGGAGAATGATGCCGGCCGCAATGGCCCCGATCAGCCATGCAGAAAGCATTCCGAGGCGACGGTACTTCCACGTCGCACGCAGGATTGCGGTAGCCTGGCGAAGAATGTCTTCCATCAATTTTGATCCGAGCTAGGGGGCCGCCAAGGGTTCAAACTTCCCCGGCGACGCCTGATGCATTTTGCGATTATGGGGTTGGCGTGACTCAGAACCAGCTCTGTGGAATGATCAGGATGTCGCCCGGCTTCATGTCCACATTGGCAGACACATCACCACGCTTGATCAGATCTCTAAGCCGGATACTGTATTGGGCGTTGCTTTCCGAAGTACGCAGGATTGTTGCCCGGTTGCCGTCGGCAAACTCGGTCATTCCGCCGACGGCAATCATCACGTCAAGCGCGGTCATTTTCTGTTTGTATGGAAGGGTTTGCGGCCTGGCTGCCTCCCCGACAACGCGAATCTGTTCACTGTAGGGTCCGACAAAACCGGTGACGATGACAGTGACGACGGGGTCGCGAATGAACTTGCCCAGTTCCTTCTCGATATCGCGAGCCAGGGTCGTTGGGTTCTTGTCCATGGCATCAAGATCATCGATCAGCGGTGCCGAGATCTTTCCGTCAGGGCGTACGGGAACCATCATTGACAGTTCCGGATTGCGCCAGACGACAATGCTGAGATTGTCTCCCGGACCGATCTTGTAGTTGTAATCCGGCGCGGCAGCGGCGCTTGGGGCCGGCGGATAGGAGCTGGCGCAGGCGGCAAGCACCAGAATCGAAACAGCGGTCACCAGCCATTTGGCGCCGGAAGATACAACGGAACGAATCGCAATCATGGTTTTCCCCCAATCAGGTCGCAGACAAATTCAGCCGAACAACTCAACAACGCAGCATCATAAATTAAATAGACTAAACGCGGATAGCTTAACGCCAAAGGTGGCGAAATAAGCGGAACTATTTCACGGTCTGCATTAGCCGATGTAATTCAGGAGGGCTGACCAGCGCCTCGATTCGATGAGATCCATTACAATCTCGCGTCGTTCGCTGTGCGCGGATTTGCCCACCCTTCGATTTCTATTGACGAGGTCACTTTGGAACTCCTTCCTGTCGTTCTCTCCGGAGGCTCAGGTACCCGCCTGTGGCCGATTTCGCGTGAAAAATACCCCAAGCAATTGCTGCCGCTGGTCGGCGAGCAGTCCATGCTGCAGGCGACGGTGGCTCGTGTTGACGGGATTCCCCGACTTCTGGAGCCTCTGGTCGTCTGCAATGAAGAACATCGCTTCGTGGTGGCCGAACAACTTCGCCTGCTCGACAAGCGGGCTAGGATCGTTCTCGAGCCGTTCGGACGCAATACCGCGCCGGCGCTAACGTTGGCGGCCTTGTGGGCGACCCGCGGCAATGCAGATCCGGTGTTGATCGTCATGCCTGCCGATCACGTGATCGCGCATGGCGACAGTTTCCGCGAGTCCGTCATGCGGGCGGCCCGGTTGGCCACTGAAGGAATGGCCGTTACGTTCGGCATAACGCCGGATTGTCCGGAAACCGGCTACGGATATATCCAGCAAGGATCGCCGCTGGGTGATGAATCTGGAGGCTATCAGCTTGCCCGTTTCGTCGAAAAACCGGATCGCGAGACCGCCCAAGGCTATCTCGACTCAGGCGAATTTCTCTGGAATAGCGGGATTTTCGTGATGCGGGCATCGACCTGGCTATCGGCGCTGGAAATCTGCCGGCCGGATATTCTTGCCGCATGCAGGGCAGCGCTGGCAGGTGGCAGCGAGGACGGCGATTTCATCCGTATTGACCGTTCGTCCTTCGAGAAATGTCCGTCCGATTCGATCGACTACGCCGTCATGGAGCGGCTGACGACCGGGCAGGCCGGTCTGCCGGCAAGCGCGGTGATTCCGCTTTCAGTGGGCTGGTCGGATGTCGGCGCGTGGGATGCCCTGTGGAAAGTGCTGCCGAAATGCGAATCCGGCAACGCAACCCGGGGTGACGTCATGCTCGAATCCTGCCGCGACACGCTGGTGGTTTCCGAGAGCCGTCTGGTGGCCTGCATCGGTCTGAGCAATCTGGTGGTGGTGGAAACCGACGACGCCGTGCTGGTTGCGCATCATGACGCTACTCAAGACGTCAAAAAGATTGTCGATCGGCTGAAGGCCGAAAAGCGCAGCGTGGCCCAGTGGCACCGCAAGGTTTACCGGCCGTGGGGCTGGTACGACGGGGTTGATTCCGGCGCGCGTTTCCAGGTCAAGCGCATCGGCGTCAAGCCGGGCGCGGCGCTTTCCTTGCAGATGCACCATCACCGGGCGGAACACTGGGTTGTCGTCAGCGGAACGGCCAAGGTGACGCGTGGCGACGAGGTGTTTCTCGTTGCCGAGAACCAGTCGACCTACATTCCGCTCGGTGTCAGGCACCGGCTGGAGAATCCGGGGATGGTCATGCTCGAAATGATCGAAGTGCAATCCGGCAGTTATCTCGGCGAGGACGATATCGTCCGTTTCGAGGATACCTACGGGCGTAGCTGATCAGTCGAAGAGCAGGGCGGCGGCCACCTTGCGGCCCTCGGCGGCGAGAATGTTGTAGGTCCGGCAGGCGGCCTGCAGGTCCATGATTTCCAGGCCGATCCCGGCCGGCGCGAAGGGGCGCATCAGGGTGCCGGGCGGAAAGCGCTGGCGCCGGCCGGTGCCGAGCAGGATTATTTCGCTGCCGAGTTCGAGCAGTTTCTGCATGTCGCTTTCGGCCAATGTTGCCGGTGTCGCGGTCGACCACTCGAAAATGATCGATTCCGGCAGCACGATCAGGTTTTTTGCATGTTTTTCCTTGTTGACCGCGACATAGCCGTCGCCATAGGCGGTGAACAGGTTGAGCCCGGCCGGGTTGGAGAGATGAAGTTTCAAGATGTATCTGTCCGAAAAGTCCGCCGAAATTGCGGTGCACCATGCGATAAAGTAGGATTATACCTTTGGCCTTTGCAGGCCATGAGCCGCCAAGCCGGAAGATTCCCATGAAACACGTCAAGAAGTCCGCCAAACTCGCCAATGTCTGCTATGACATCCGCGGCCCCGTGCTGCAGAAAGCCAAGCAGATGGAGGAAGAGGGGCACAAGATCATCAAGCTGAATATCGGCAACCTGGCCGCGTTCGGCTTCGATTCGCCGGAGGAAATCCAGCAGGACATCATCCGCAACCTGCCCAATGCAGCCGGCTATACGGATTCGAAGGGGATCTTCGCGGCGCGCAAGGCGATCATGCACTACACCCAGCAGAAGGGGATCAAGGGGGTGACGCTGGAGGACATCTACGTCGGCAATGGGGTTTCCGAGCTGATCGTCATGGCGATGAACGCCTTGCTCGATGCCGGTGACGAGGTGCTGGTGCCGGCGCCGGATTACCCATTGTGGACGGCGGCGATCAGTTTGTCCGGCGGCTCGCCGAAGCACTACCTGTGCGACGAAAGCAAGGGCTGGCTGCCGGATCTCGATGACATCCGCAGCAAGATCAATGTCCATACCCGGGCCATTGTCCTGATCAATCCGAACAACCCGACCGGGGCGCTGTATCCCGACGATCTGCTTTACGAGATTATCGACATCGCCCGCCAGCATCACCTGATCATCTACGCCGACGAGGTTTACGACAAGGTGCTCTACGATGGCGCCAGGCACACTTCGATCGCGGCATTGTCGGACGATGTGCTGACCATCACCTTCAACGGATTGTCCAAGAATTACCGTTCCTGCGGCTACCGCGCCGGCTGGATGGTGGTTTCCGGCGACAAGCGTCATGCCACGGATTACATCGAGGGGCTCGACATGCTGGCCTCGATGCGCCTGTGCGCGAATGCGCCAGGCCAGCATGGCATCCAGACGGCGCTCGGCGGTTATCAGAGCATCGACGACCTGATCAAGGAAGGCGGCCGCCTGCGGCGCCAGCGCGATGTGGCCTACGATCTGATCACTGCCATTCCGGGCGTCTCCTGCGTCAAGCCGAAGGCGGCGCTGTACATGTTCCCGAAGCTCGATCCAAAGGTCTACCCGATCAAGAACGACCAGCAGTTCATTTCCGAATTGCTGCAGGAGGAAAAGGTGCTGCTGGTCCAGGGCACCGGCTTCAACTGGCCGCACCCGGACCATTTCCGTCTGGTTTTCCTGCCGCACGAGGATGACCTCAAGGAGGCGATCGGTCGCATCGCCCGCTTCCTCGAAAACTATCGCAAACGTCACAACACCAACCAACTTATCAAAGACTGAACATGAAACCCATCAATGTTGGCCTTATCGGCATCGGCACCGTCGGCGGTGGCACCTGGACCGTTCTCAAGCGCAACGAGGAAGAAATTACCCGTCGTGCCGGCCGTCCGATCCGCATTACGGCTGTGGCCGACAAGAATGTGGAGTTGGCGAAGCAAATTACCGGCGGCGCTGCTCGCGTCACGGACGATGCCTTCTCGCTGGTCAATGACCCGGAAATCGACATCATTGTCGAACTGATCGGTGGCTATGGTGTGGCCAAGGAAGTGGTCATGCAGTCCATCGCCAACGGCAAGCATGTCGTCACCGCCAACAAGGCGCTGCTCGCCGTGCATGGCACCGAGATTTTCACCGCCGCCCAGCAGAAGGGCGTCATGGTCGCCTTCGAAGCGGCCGTCGCCGGCGGCATTCCGATCATCAAGGCGTTGCGCGAAGGCCTGACTGCCAATCGCATCGAATGGGCGGCGGGCATCATCAACGGTACGACCAATTTCATCCTGTCCGAAATGCGTGA